>Ga0210028_1004346_pt1 | contig 10330 bp, 4 predicted proteins | sample CryGeymeta201513_FD_185468 | JGI IMG/M metagenome (GOLD analysis project Ga0210028, IMG submission 185468) | Groundwater microbial communities from Crystal Geyser aquifers in Utah, USA - Crystal Geyser metaG 2015-13 (SPAdes) (version 2) | ecosystem: Environmental > Aquatic > Deep subsurface >...
AGGACACCTGATGTTTCAAGACCTGACCCCGAGGTTGCATGCAAGACCTGACCCCGAGGTTGCATGCAAGACCTGACCCCGAGGTTGCATGACCCCGAGGTTGCATTCGCCGGCCGGTGCTCGCGCTGGTGGTGAGCCTGGTGATCATCATCGCCGGGCTCCAGGCGATCCGCACCCTCAACGTGCGGCAGTATCCGCGCAGCGAGAACTCGGCGGTGACCGTGACCACGACGTACGTCGGCGCCAGCGCCGACCTGGTGCGCGGCTTCATCACCACGCCCCTGGAGCGGGCCATCGCCGCCGCGGATGGCATCGACTACCTGGAGTCCCAGAGTGCGCTGGGCCTGTCCACCATCACCGTCCGCCTGAAGCTCAACTACGACCCGATCCAGGCCCTCTCCGAGATCAGCTCCAAGGTCGACCAGGTACGCCGCGACCTGCCGCCGGAGGCGGAGGTGCCGGTCATCAACGTCGAGTCGGCGGACAGCCGCTTCGCCTCGGCCTACCTGAGCTTCACCTCCGACGTCCTGGAGCAGAACGAGATCACCGACTACCTGGTGCGCATCGTCCAGCCGCGCCTCTCGGCCCTGGAGGGGGTGCAGCGCGCGGACATCCTCGGCGGCCGGACCTTTGCCAATCGAGATGTTGTTGGAGGATGACCCGCCGAGAATCGACGCGGAGTTTGTTGGGACTCAACAGGTCAAGGTCGCCTGACGGAAACGATCGTCCATGGGGCGGGTACCCGTTCTCAAGCCACAGGACGTGGTGACACTCCTCCGAAGCCACGGCTTCGAGGAGATCCGCCAGCGCGGCTCTCACAAGCAGTTCCGGCATCCCGACGGCCGCGTCACCAGTGCCGTTTCACAAGGGGCGGGACATCGCACCAGCCCTGCTCCGGCAGATCGCCTCCGACGTCGGCATGACCATCGATGAGTTCCTGGCCAAGCGGTAGGCGAGGCGGCGCCCAGCGCGGTGTGCGGTGGCGGAGTGCATCGGGATACCGCAGAGGACGCCGCGGCTCGCCGAGGGTTGGCCCCGACCTGGAAGCGCATGGTCTCGCGTTCCTGTGGCGGATGACGCCGCTGTCCAAGGGAGCCCTCACACCGCCCCGCTGAAGGCCTGGCGCAGGACGGCCCCCGGCAGGGCATCGGCCGCCGCCAGCTCTGGCTCAGCCGCCCGCCAGAGCTGCTCCGCCGCGGCGCAGTGGGCATCCGACCTCGCGACGCTGCGCCGATGCGCTCGCGTGGGAGTTGCCCAGCGGGACCTTGGCGCAGCCGTCGCGGGCCAGGGAGGGGCTCGCATCCCGACCCAACCTCAACTGAACCCGATCGAGGCCTACCCGCTAACCAAAGTGCGAAACATTCTGGACACAACCCTTTACAAACGCCGTACTAGGAAGGAGATCCTTTGTTTCTAGGCTAATGGGCGTCTCGCCCCATGTAGCAAACGCGATAACACCCTCCGCTTTGCACCGAGCCCGACAATCGCGCCGAACGTCACCTTAGGGCGCCGAATGAAAAACAGATGGATCGCAAAATAGACGCGAATCGGGCAACGGATGAACGCAGATACGTCACGCCTTGCGACGCCTTCGTATTGAACTCGGGGAAGCGGCACCAACCACACGAACGCATGCCTCACCCTGCCAGTGGACGAGCGTTGGACCGTTCTCTTTCTACGGATTTCGCAGATCCGTGAGACCGGATCTCTACTTCCCACCGTCTCGAAGCCCGGCGTAACTGTCTCGACTTACGCGCGTCGGCGATACAGCGCGAGTAGAACTGCTGTGCCACTCAACAGAAGGCCCGAAGTAGGTTCTGGCACGACTACCGAAGTCGCCATAATCTCCCCGACCGAATTGGTTGGCGTGAGTTCTGTGAAGAAGTCGTCCGCAAGTAGCTCGGAGCCGAGATAGGTGAACTCGACCGCGGCGGTCGAACCCACCGGCCGTGCGAGGTCGATCTGGAAGAGGGTGAGCGTTGTGGGGCCTGTGGGTAGTGCGGGCAACGGATCGCCCAGGATCTTGATCATGGCGCCGTCCGTGAAGAGGTTCCCAGACGTGCTCGCGAAGTCCACGGCTCCACCTACGCTGCCCCCGATGGAGAATCCCAGGGCTGCAGCATCACTCACACCGATGTCGATGGCGAAGCTCGACAGGGAATCTGTAGGTCCCAGGGCCAACTGAACGAGAAAAGAGCTCGACGTGGAAACCCCCGACGGGTTCATAGAGAAGGTGGCCGCATTGGCGGAGGCACCGCCACCTAGCGAAACAAGCGCAAGACTCAACAAGTAATAACTGCTGCGTGACAACATGGCTTTCCCCTTTCACGTCATTGGTTTAAGTAACGTCTGTAACGGGCGAGCGTAGGGTCCTGTTGTTATGGCGCGCGTTCGGCACAGCTAAGGTCTTCTACCGCAAGCAGACCGAAGAGATACGCGCGAATCCGCGAGGCGTCCGCATTGGTGCACGTCCCGGAGTTGTTGGTGTCGCAGAGGGAGTCGGCAGGAAGGGTAAAGAGACCGAAGATCGACGCCCGAATCAGGCTGGCGTCGGCGTTGGTGATGAAGCCATTGCGGTTGGTGTCGCCACACTGGCAGACGTCGCCAATCCCGTCGCCGTTGGCGTCCGCCTGATCGACATTGACGACCAGTGGGCAGTTGTCATCGCAATTGGTGGTGGCGCCGGCGGTGCATGGGTTATCGCCGGGGACGCCGTTACCATCGCCGTCGGGCAGGATGTCGTCGCCATCGGCATCCGGTACCGTGACCACCCGGGAGAGACGATTGCCGGCTTCGTCGTAGGTGTAATTTAAAATTGTACCGTCGGAAATCACCTCCATTTTAAGCCTGTTCATGTCATCGTAAGAGAGCTCAACTGCTGCGCAAATGCTCGACATACACGAAAGCGCAAACAAAATTGACGTTGCTGTGATTTCTATTTTCATAGCATCTGTCTATTTTTTGAAAGACGCCGATCCCCAAAACTTCAACAACCATCTATTTACATCGTGGACAGCACTCTGTGCCTCTAATAATCTTGTTCATCATGGGCGCACGCACCAAATTAATCAGTCTTTATCTAGGCCAAGAAACCTCGTTGGATACCATCTCGGTTTCTGCTTTTTGGCCTTTTCTTGCGCGTACTGTTGTGCGTCAATCATTATCTGCGTTAGCGTTTGTTGGATTGCCTCCTCGCAGACTCTTTTATCTTCTTCTGTTGTAATCAGAATTTTTACTGCGCCAAGCAGCGTGGGTGCCTCAGGTACTATGAGTAGGCACTCCGCACTTCTGCCGGCAGATTCGCCGAAAATCGCACCAACACCAGCACGTACTCCGTAACCTATGAGCTTTCCTGGCGCATCTATTACCACTTGCGCCAGCTTTTTCACCCACCGTCTCCACGGCGGCTCTGCCTTTCGTCCCTCTGGATCAATCCAATTCACCGGGTTTCCGTCCGCATAGGCATATAAGCTTGGATCACGGGCCCAAAATGCGAGGGGATCCTTACTCAGGAATCGTCCCGGATCCGCGTCGTAAACCCTCGCCCGCATGAAGTGCCGGTTGTTGCCTTCATCCATCACCCCAGACTGCGCCACGAACTTGAACGGGTTTGGCGTCACACCCCTCTCGTTCATAACCCGCCCGAACGCGTCGTAGGCGTACGCATCGGTGACGGTTTCGCCACCGTCCGTCAAACCAACGGTCGTCCCCACCGTGTCGTAGTGGTAGACCTGCCGCTGCCCGCTCGCATCGATCCGCCACAGGAGGCCCGCTCCGTAGACGTAATAAGCCTGCGGCGTCCCCAAGTTGTCGGCCTCGATCAGGAGCTGGGAGAGGTCGCCGGAGAGATCGACCACGTAGCGGGTCGTGGCCCCGTTCTCGGTCCGGGCGATGCGGTTGCCGAGGCCGTCGTAGGTGTGGGTCACGACGTTGCCACCGGGCTCGTTGACCTGCACCAGGCGGTCCTCCGCATCCCAGACGTAGGTGGTGAGCCCGACTGGCCCCTCCTCGCTGATGCGGTTGCCGTTGTTGTCGTGGAGGTAGTCGTAGGGGCTGCCGTTGACCGTGCGGCTGAGAATCCGGTTGTCGGGGCCGTAGGCGTAGTCGGTGGTCTCGGCGGAAAACACCGGCTCCAGGGGGAGGACCCGGTCGATGGTGCGTGGGTTGCCGACACCGTCCATGAGGGTGATGTTGAAGGTGGCGATGTCGCTGGTATCGGAGCGGCGGTGGAAGAGGCCGGTGAGGCGTTGGGCCGCGTCGAAGCCGTAGGTGGTGACCGTGCCGTTGGGCAGCGCCAGGCTGGCCGGGTCCGCCGTCTGCGGATCGTAGGCGTAGGTGGCCTGGCCGCCGAGCCAGTCGGTGACGGTCTTCAGACGGTCGTCCAGGTAGTAGGTGTACTGGACCGGGTGGCCCCCCGGGTAGGTGAGGGTCGTCAGGTTGTTCGTACCGTCGTAGGCGTAGCCGATGGTCTGGTTGAAGGCGTCGGTGAAGCCGGTGAGGCGGTTACGTGCATCGTAGGCCCAGGTGGTGGTGCCGTTGGCATCGACCATCTGAGTGCGGTTGTCGTTGCCGTCGTAGTCGAAGGTCACATCGTCCGTCCCCGGGCGGTCCACGGTGCGCAGGCGGTCCTTCTCATCAAAGCCGTAAAGGATCGTCTGCCCCTTGGGATCGATCTTGCTGATTCGGTTACCGACGCCGTCGTAGCCGTAGTGGGTGATCAGAACGCCTGGCTCCTCCGCCTGGTCGACCCGGTTGAGGGGGTCGTAGCGCCACCGCCAGGTTTGGACCGGGGTGCGGCTATCGGTGAGGGAGAGGCGGTTGCCGGCCCGGTCGTGGGTGTAGGAGACCGTGTTGCCTAACGTGTCGGTGATGGCGGTCGGGAGGTCGAGGGCGTCGTACGAGGTCTCGGTGGGGTTGTTGTTGGCGTCGGTCATCCGCGTGCGGCGGCCGAGGCGGTCGTACTCGTAGCTTGTGACGTTGCTTAGCGGGTCGGTGACACTCACGAGCTGGTTCCGCGCATCGTAGGCCGAGACCGTGGCCGGGTTATTGCCCACGATCCCGTGGGTCCGGTTACCGTTGGCGTCGTACTGGTAGTGGGTCTCGTGGCCCTCCGCATCGCGGACCAGGGTGAGCTGGTCCCACTCGTCGTACTGGTAGGTCGTCTGGTGGCCGTTGCCGTCCGTCTCGCCGGTGCGGTTGCCCCGGGCGTCGTAGGTGTAGGTGGTGGTCTCCGCCGTGAAGGGCGCCGGGGGGATCACCTGGTGGAGGCGGTCGTTGAGGTAGTAGGTGTAGGCGGTCTGATGGCCGTTACCGTCGGTGCGGGCGATCAGGCGGTCGTCGTCGTCGTAGTCGTTCTGGATGTACTCGGTGGTATAGGGCGCCGGAGGGACGATCCGGGTGAGGTTGTCGTCGGCGTCGTACTCGTACTCGCGGGTGTGGCTGTTGGCGTCGGTGACGAAGCGCAGCCGGCCGGCGCCGTCGAAATCGTAGTTGGTGACACCGCTCAGCGCGTCGGTGACGATGTCGGGATAGCCGTAGGCGTCGTAGGTGTAGGTGGTGGTCTGGGTGGTGGTTGCGTCAATGTGGCGGGTCACCTGATGAGGCAGGCCGGCGTTGGGATCGCCGGTGGGATAGTTGGTGATCGACCAGAGGGGGCCGACCCCGGTCAGGTTGGTGCCCGTGAGGCGGCCGTTGGTGGCTGGCGATTCGTAGGTATAGGTGTAGACCCGCTCGTCGGGGCCGCCGCAGTCGTCCTTGCGTTCGATGGGCATGTTGCCCTGGTTGTAGAGGAAGCAGGTGGCGACCTGCTGGGGATCGGTAGCGATGCCGGGGGCGGTGAGCTTGAGGAGGTTACCCCGGGGGTCGTACTCGTAGAGCCACTCGCTGTTCTTGCCGTCGACGATGCGGGTGGGGAGGGTTGGGTTCCAGGTGTCGGCGTACTCGTAATCGACTTGGCGGGAGGGACCGCTCACCTGCGTCACGGCGCGAGTGGCAGCGTCGTGCATGTAGGTGAAGGTGGCGCCGCCATCCTCTACGGAAGTCGATCCCGGGGCATTGTAGTTGGTAGTGACCGGGTTGCCTTCACCATCCTGACGGTTGGCCAGGCGACCGAGGGAGTCGTAGGTGATCGTCAAGTAGTTGTTTCCTTCTGGCCGCTCTATCCGGGTCAGAAGGTGGCGGCGCCACGGATCGGGGCAGGGGTCGTCGTAGAAGTAGTTTTTGGTAGCACCTCGCGCATTGGTTGCCATTACGAGGTTGCCATCGGCGTCGTAGGTGTACTGGACCACACGGGCGGGCGTGAGGGCGTGATCGGCGACGGCCTGGATGTGATCGCCGATATAGCTAAATGTGAGGGAACGACCGGCCGGGCCTGTCACTGCGGTGAGCTTACCGGTCGTAGGGTCGTAGCTGAACGTTGTCTCGTGACCGTTACGGTCGGTAATCTTCTGGATGCGGTAGACATTGCGGCGCACCACGTCTTCGCTCTTGGACTCCACCAGCTCGAAGAGGAAGTTGGCATGGTCGAGGGTGACGAGTTGGTACTGGCCAGGCTCCCGAAGAAGGGTGTTCTTAACCCGGCGCGTGGCGGGCTCTACGAGACCGAAGTACTCACTTCCGGTCTCCGTGTAGGTGTAGACGTCCTCGTGTCCGTCGGGCCAGCCCACACGGACAAACCCGTTGGGACCTGAGCCAACCAGCACAGCCTCATCAACGATTTCGAGCTGGTAGCTATGGGACCAGCCATAACCAAGCGGTCCGTCTACGCGCGCACCATAGCTGTTGTAGGTGCGTTCGAAACGCAGCCCTTCGGACTTTCCTGACCGGTGGGCAAGGTCCGTCTCGCCGTGGATGAAGTTGCCGTTCGCCGTGTTGAGGAACCCTCCGTAGATGCCCGCGAAGGCCGGCTTCCCGAGCAATTCCTCCGTGGGAACGGGGGCCACCTGTATCGTGCCAGACGCGTCGTGCGTATACCCAAAGTTCGCCACGGCGTAGTCGCGTTCAGTCGCGTTCGTCGTGTAGAAGTCATCTCCATTCGCGTCGTTTCTTAGGTGATAGAGATCAATTGTCCAATCGAAACTCGTCGACGCGACGTAGCCAGCGATGCCTTCATATGTATATCCCGCCTGAATCTTGGAGTTTCGGGTCGCTCCCACCTGGACATAGACGTGGTTGTTCTCGCCAGCACCCTTGTAGAGCCGGTAGAGGGGTGTTCCACCGATGAAGGGTCGGTCGGAGATGTAGCTCTCAATCTTTTCGTAGGTATAGCCACTGTTGGCGACGGCGTCATCGCGTTCGGCTGGGTTGGTGGCGTAGAAGTGGTCGTTCTGAGGCGCCGGCCCGGGATGGTAGAGGCGGTATAGGGGTACGAGAATTGGGTCGGCCTCTTCATCCATCGTGTAGGTAAAGCTCCGAGTCTCCGACCAATTCGGACTGTCTACTACACGGACCCGCCAGTACCAAGTGCCATTGGACAGCCAGATGCCCAGAGTATTTTGGCTTATCGTGATGGGTTGATTCGCCGAGTTGTTGATCGACCACTCGGGCGAGACAAAGGTCGGGTCGTCATCGATCTGCAACTCGTACTCGGTCCCACCTGCGACATCTGTCCAGTCGAAGAGCGTGTCCGGCGAGCAGAAGGAGGCGTTGAGTGAAGCGCCGTTCGCGGGGCTAACAAGAGACGGCGCTGCGGCAGCGACGACGCTGAATGAAACGGTGTTGCTTTGCTGTCCCGTCGCCTCATCCACGGCCCAGTACTGATATGTTCCCAGAGGACAGGCATCGCAGGTCCAAGAGTGGTCGTAGCTACCGTTGCCGTCGGTGGGTTTGGTCGGGAAAGTGGATGGTCCATCAGGGCCATTAAAATACAGGGTTGCGATGTTGTTCGGCGTGAAGCCTGTTCCGGGCTGTTGGAAGGTCGTACCGCGTGAGCCTGAGGCGGGGGTTACGCTGACCTGCGGGTTGACGGCATAGACCGTGAACGTGACGGTGTTACTCGTCTGGCCGGTGGCGTTATCGACAGCGTAATATTGGTAGGTGCCGGCGGGACAGGCATTACAGAGCCACGAATGAGTGTAGGTACCGTTGGCGTCGGTCGCCTCCGATGCCGTGGAAGGGCCATCCGGACCTGTGAAGTTGAGGGTGGCCGTGCTGTTCGGTGTAAAGCCCGTCCCTGGCTGCTGGAAGGTCGTACCTTGCGGACCAGATGACGGCGTGACGCTTACCTGCGGATTGACGACGTAAACGGCGAACGAAACTGTGTTGCTTGTCTGACCGCTGGCGTTGTCCACTGCCCAATACTGGTAAGTACCAGCAGGACAAGCATTGCAAGTCCATGAGTGGGAGTAGTGCCCATTGCTGTCCGTGGGTTTGTTCGGTACCTCGGAGGGGCCATCCGGGCCTGTGAAATGGAGATCGGCCGTGTTGTTCGGGGTGAACCCAGTTCCTGGCTCGTCGAAGGTAGTGCCTTGCGGCCCAGAGGTAGGACTGACACTTACTGATGGATTGAGGCTGTAGACACTGAAAGTCCGGGTCGCATATTGTCCCCAGCCGATGGCACTCTCATAAATAAGCTGGTTGAAGCCAGCCGGCGCGTTTTTTACGGCTCTGACAGCCCACGTGTATGTTCCGACCGTCCAACTACTCAGCGTTATCGAGCGCGATGTCGAAGACAACTCTTGTTCAAATACAGGTGTGTTATTGATATTCGTTCCAAGTACAATCCGCAAATAATAACGATTGATGCTATAACCGCTTGGGCCGCTCCAGTTAAAGGTAACGGACGCGCCTTGGCTGAACTGACTCCCTCCCGCTGGCGACCCCAAGGATGGGGAAGGCGGTGGCGTGCCGACAACAAAGCTCCTTGTAGCCGACCAATCCCCCCACTGGCCCACGCTATTTCTTGCCTGCACCTTCCAGTAATAGACGTTGTTTGAAAGACTTGTGTAAGAAGAGAGCGAGCTAGTTGTGGGTTCTGAGTTGATCTCCGGGGATCCAAAACCACTATTGTTGTCGACATAAATCCTGTAACGGTCAGCACCAGAAACGGAGCTCCAAGCAAAATCGTGTGGCGTCTGGTTGTACCTGATGGAGTAATCGGCAGGGCTAATTAGCGTGGGCGCCGAAGGGGGTAACTCGTAAGTCACTCGTACATATATGTTGTTTATCGTGGGCGGGTATGGTGAGCCGCTGGCTGTGAAAAACCTGAAGTAATAGTTGGTATTCACACCCTGCCCGTTCCAGTAGGCGAAGGCTATGTATCCGTACGTTCCTGGGTTCCCGGCAGGTAGACTTCCTTGGCTAACTAACGAAACGCCTCCAGCGCTTCCAGGATCCGAACCCCTGTTGAACCGGCAGGAAACATAGTTCTGAACCACGCCATAGGCGATGTAATCGAACTTTGCCTCGACGTTGGTGATCACGGCGTTGGCAGGAACACCGCTGATGCTCACGTAGTAGAGTCCGGAGCCGCCGATAGGAATGAGAGCGTTCGGGCTGTAGGAGTTGGAGATCGTGGCCCCGTAACCGGCACCACTGACAACGAACAGTGTTAGTACTGCCAAGGAGCACGCTGCTGCAAAGTGTCCTCTCACTATCCTCTCCCCTTCCCCTCTGAGCCGAAATTCACGAGTTCCACGGAACGCCGCGAGCGGCAACTTGTGAGAAATCCCGCAAACACCAGGAACTGTTCCCACACCATCCTCACCTTACCACACTCCCGTCTCCGCCATCGCACCAGATCTCTTCTAGCAAGTTCCGAGCCTGCTGGACAGATCCAATAAAATCGGATGGATGCAGAACACAACGGATTCAGTTGTGTTTCTATCTGTAAAAAATCCGACCACCAGATCCATATGAAGACTACAACCCATTGAAATCCCTACCTTCGCGTGAGACACCGACCGTCTCATTTTTAGACGGTGAAAATTCACCACCTCGACGCGCGACACGCCTCGCTCCCGTCGGCGGTCAGTAGCCCGCGAATCGAGCCGTTCCATGCCACAGTTGGGCCGTTCCGGCACAGGCAGCCCGACCGCCGGCCTGCGGAGTCGGGGATTGCGACGGTGTGAGGGAAGATGGAGACGGTCTCGACGGAGCACCCCCTGCAAGGGTGGCGGGGCGGCGGACGGCGGGCCAGAGGGGGCTTTCGAGGGTGCGGGCGAGCCGGCGGGCGCGCACCTCCATGCCGGCGTAGCCGAAGTCGCGCTCCTGGTAGGGGGCCGGGAAGGGCAGCCGGGCCTTGAGCGCCGTCGATGTGGCGGCCGCCGGCGGTCACGATGTCGATGCGCAGGTCGCGCACCCTGTCCAGGAGGGCGCGGGGGTTGCCGTCCTG
>Ga0210028_1004363_pt1 | contig 10306 bp, 10 predicted proteins | sample CryGeymeta201513_FD_185468 | JGI IMG/M metagenome (GOLD analysis project Ga0210028, IMG submission 185468) | Groundwater microbial communities from Crystal Geyser aquifers in Utah, USA - Crystal Geyser metaG 2015-13 (SPAdes) (version 2) | ecosystem: Environmental > Aquatic > Deep subsurface >...
GCAGGGGGTGCCTGCGGCGTCGGTCTGGGTGCTTGACCCGCATCCAAGCGCCTGGCTGAACGCGCAGGGGGTGCATCTCAACCAGGGTCTGCCCAAGGCACCGGCGATCGTGGTGGTGGCGGTCAAGCCGCAGATGATGGCGGCGGCGCTGCCGTCGCTGCGGGCACTGGGCGGGGGCGGGACGCTGTTCTTGTCCATCGCGGCGGGCATCACCATCGCCACTTACGAGCAGATGCTGGGGGCAGGGACGCCGGTCGTGCGCGCGATGCCCAACACTCCGGCGGCGGTCGCGCGCGGGATCAGCGCCCTTTGCCGCAATGCCCAGGCCACCGAGGCCGACATGGTGCTGGCCGAGGCGCTGCTGTCGGCGGTGGGCGAAGTGGTGCGGCTGGACGGCGAGCATCAGATGGACGCAGTCACCGCCGTCTCGGGCTCGGGCCCGGCCTATGTGTTTCACCTGATCGAGGCGCTGGCGGCTGCCGCCGAGGCCGAAGGCCTGCCCGCACCGTTGGCCGCGCGGCTGGCACTGGCCACGGTTGCGGGGGCGGGCGAGCTGGCGCGCCAAAGCCCCGACAGCCCGGCGCAACTGCGGATCAATGTCACCTCGCCCGGCGGCACCACGGCGGCGGCGCTGGCGGTGCTGATGGACTCCAAGACCGGCTTTCCGGGCCTGCTGCGCCGCGCGGTCAGGGCGGCAGCGGCGCGCGGGCGGGAGCTTGGCAAGTGATCACCTACGCCGATTTCGAGAAGGTCGATATAAGGGTCGGGCGCATCACCCGTGCCGAGCCGTTTCCCGAGGCGCGCAAACCGGCCTTCAAGCTCTGGGTCGATTTCGGCGGCGAGATCGGCGAGAAACGATCCTCGGCCCAGATCACTGCCCATTATGACCCGGCGACGCTGATCGGGCGGCAGGTGCTGGCGGTGGTGAACTTCCCCCCCCGTCAGATCGGCAAGGTGATGTCCGAGGTGCTGGTGCTGGGGGTGCCGGATGCGGCCGGCGAGGTGGTGCTGATCGGCCCCGACCTTGAGGTGCCGCTGGGGGGCAGGATGTTTTGAAACCGACCCTGCTGATCACCCGGCGTCTGCCCGAACGGGTGCTGGACGCCGCCGGGCAGCACTTCGAGGTGACGCTGCGCGATGACACGCGCCCCCTGTCGCCGGTTGAACTGCGCGCCGCCCTGCGCGATTTCGATGCCGTGCTGCCAACGCTGGGCGATCGCTTCGATGCTGCGGTGTTTGCCGCCGTGCCCCGCCCGCGCGCCCGGATGCTGGCGAATTTCGGGGTTGGCTACAATCACATCGACGTTGCAGTTGCGCGCGCAGCGGGGGTGATGGTGAGCAATACTCCCGGTGCTGTGACCGACGCCACCGCCGATCTGGCGCTGACCCTGATCCTGATGACGGCGCGGCGGGCGGGCGAGGGCGAGCGGCTGCTGCGCGCCGGTGCCTGGCACGGCTGGACCCCGGTGCAGATGCTGGGAACCCATGTCACCGGGCGGCAGGTCGGGATCATCGGCATGGGGCGGATCGGCCAGGCCATCGCCCGGCGCTGCCATTTCGGCTTTGGCATGGAAGTGGTCTTCAGCAACCGCTCGGTCGTAGCCAATCTCGACTTTCCGGCGCGGCAGGTGGCGCTGCACGCGGCGCTGGCCGCCGATATCGTGGTGGTGGCGGTGCCGGGCGGAGCGGCGACCCATCACCTGATCGACGCAGCGGCCTTTGCCGCAATGCGGGCCGGGGCGATCTTCGTCAACATCTCGCGCGGCGATGTGGTCGATGAGGCGGCGCTGATTGCCGCGTTGCAGGCGGGGCGGATCGGCGGCGCGGGGCTTGATGTCTATGAGTTCGAGCCCGACGTGCCGCCCGCCCTGATCGCGCTGGAAAACGTGACCCTGCTGCCGCATCTCGGCACCGCGGCGCTCGAGGTGCGCGAGGCGATGGGGCTGATGGCGCTGGCCAACCTGACCGCGCTGTTTGACGGGCACGAACCGCCGAACCGGGTGTAGCGCGGGGGGCGCGGCGGGCCACCTTCGGGGATCAGTGCCCGGAGCGGGTCGGGTCGGGCCAGACCGGGTGGTGGTCGTCGATCACGAAGGCATGGCTGTGGTGAAGCGGCACCTCGGGCGCGCCTGCGGCATGAGTGCCGGCCGGGTGATCATGGACGTGGGCGATCGCGTCAGGGTCATGGCGGGGCCAGAGCCGCAGCGCCAGCGCCACACTTGCCAGCGCACTCAGCGCCAGCACCAGAAACGCGCTGTCCAGCCCGAACCGCAGCCCCAGCCAGCCCGCCGCCGGATAGGTGATCAGCCAGCAGCCATGCGACAGCGCGAAATCGGCGGCAAACAGGGCCGGGCCATCCTCGGGGTGGCTTGATCGGCGCAAGAGCAGCCCCGCCGGGGTCTCGATCAGGGCCGATCCCGCCCCGATCGCCGCCCACAGCGCCAGCCCGGCGCCATAGCCGAAACCAAGCCCGGCCAGCGCCAGCACCGCCACCAGCAGCCCAGCCCCCGCCAGCATCACCGCGCGCGGACCGGCCGCAGCCAGCAGGCGCGGCAGGGTCAGCGCCGCGGTGATCGACCCCGCGCCGAAGACCGCCAGATAAACCGCGACATCGGCGTCGCTGCCCGCCAGCCGGTCGCGAACATGGATCACGGTGTTGACATAGACCATCGCACCCGCCGCCGCCGCGGCAAAATGAAGCGCCAGCAGCCCGCGCAGGCGAGGGGTGGCCAGATAGATCCACAGGCCCCGCGTGACCCGCTGCGCGAACCTTGCGCGGCCAGCGTCGGCCCGCGTCAGCGGCAGCACGACCGACAGGATCAACCCCGCCGAGGCCAGAAAGCCAAGGGCGGTGCCGATGAACAACCAGTGAAAGCTGATCACCGTCAGCAGCAGCCCCGCCAGCAGCGGACTGACCAGCGCTTCAAGATCGCCCGCCAGTCGCGACAGGGTCAGGGCCTGAGCATAGTGTCGCTCGTCCGTCACCACTTCGGGGATGGTGGCCTGAAAGCTGGGGGTGAAGGCCGCGGATCCGACCTGAAACGCGAACACCAGCAGGTAGATCTGCCAGATCTCGGTCACGAACGGCAAGAACAGCACCATTCCGGCGCGCGCGATGTCAAGGCTGACCAGAAATCCCCGGCGCGGCAGGTTGGCCGCCAGCGCCGCCGCCACCGGGGCCACCGCGACATAGGCCACCATCTTCAAGGCCAGCGCGGTGCCCAGCACCATCCCGGCATTGGCCCCGGCCAGATCGTAGGCCAGCAGCCCGAGCGCCACTGTGGTCAGGCCGGTGCCGATCAGCGACAGCACCTGCGCCGCGAACAGGTGGCGGTAGGTGCGGATGGTGAGGGCGGCAAGCATGGGTGCGCCGGTTTCCGGTTCAGGGGCCTTGGGGGATGTGCCTGCCCCAGACTGGCCGATCCGCCGTGCGGCGTAAAGGATCAATGCCGCCGCGCTCGCGCAACGGTGCCTTCCGGAACATGAGTATTTGGGCAAAGAAGAAAATGCGGAGGGCGGCAGTTGTGTCGCCTTGAATTTGATCAAATCATGCGCCATAAGGGGCCATTCAGCCTTGGGGGCCAGCATGAGCGCGACAGCCGAATTGATTGCCGGGGTGCGCCCCGACCGGCTTGAGCGCCTTGCCGCGCGCGAGGCCCGGCGCTTTGGTGCCAGCCGCCCGCAGACCAGGGTGGCGCTGGCGGCCGGGGCCGGGGCCTGGCTGGGCGGGGTGCCGATGCACTGGATGCGCGACTGGCCGATGCCGTTTGCGTTGCTGGTGGCCAAGGCCAAAGGGGCACGGCTGGTCGATATCGACGGCTACGGGCTGGACGATTTCTGCTTGGGCGACACCGGCTCGATGTTCGGCCACTCGCCCGCGCCGGTGGCAAAAGCCATTCGCAAACAGGCACGGCTGGGCTTGAGCACCATGCTGCCGACCGAGGACGCGCTGGCGGCCGGGCGGCTGCTGACCAGGCGCTTTGGCGATTTTCGCTGGCAGGTGGCGACCACCGCCACCGATGCCAACCGGTTTGCCCTGCGGGTGGCGCGGGCGGTGACCGGCAGGCCAAAGGTGCTGGTGTTCAACGGCTGCTATCATGGCACGGTGGACGAGACCATGGTGGCGCTGGCCGCAGGCAAAACGGTGGCGCGGCCCGGTCTGGTCGGGCAGGTGGCCGACCTTGCAACGACAGCGGTGGCGGTCGAGTTCAACGATCTGGCGGGCCTCAAAGCCGCGCTGGCGCAGGGCGACGTGGCTGCCGTGCTGACTGAGCCGGTGCTGACCAATTCGAGCATGGTGCTGCCCGATCCCGGCTTTCACGTCGGGCTGCGGCAGCTTTGCCGCCAGTATGGCGCGTTGCTGATGATCGACGAGACCCATACGATCTCCAGCGGTCTTGGCGGCTACAGCCGGGTGCATGGGCTTGCGCCCGACATCTTCGTGGTCGGCAAATGCGTGGCGGGCGGGATGCCGACTGCGGTCTGGGGGCTGTCGCCCGAGGTTGCGGCGCGCTTTGCCGCCTATGATGCGGCGCGCGCGCCGGGCCATTCGGGCATGGGCACCACGCTGTCGGGCAACCCGATGCAGTTTGCCTGCCTGCGCGCCACGCTGGACCATGTGATGACCGCCAAGGCCTATGCCCATATGGAAAAGGGTGCGGCGCGGCTGGAGGCCGGTCTGGCGCAGGTGATCGCGGCGCATGGCGCCCCGTGGCATGTGGTGCGGGTCGGGGCGCGGGTCGAGTTCATCTGTGCGCCGGGGCCGTTGCGCAACGGCACGCAAGCGCTTGCCGCGCATCAGCCCGCGCTTGAGGCGGCGCTGCATGTGGCGCTGGTCAACCGCGGCTGCCTGATCGCGCCGTTCCACAACATGATGCTGATCAGCCCCGCCACCCGAAAACGCCAGATCAAGCGCCTGATTGCCGCGTTCGATGAAATCCTGACCGACCTCTTTCAACCGAGTTTCCCATGACCCAACCAACCAGCCCCTCCGGATCGACATTGGCCGAGGCCGAGGCATTCCTTGCCGCCCACCCCGAGATCGAGGCGTTCGACATCGTGCTGCATGATGCCAACGGCATCGGGCGCGGCAAGATCATCCGCCGTCACGAGCTGTTGGCGTTCTACAAAAGCGGGCGGCTGCTGCCGATCTCGATCCTGGGGCTGGATATCTGCGGCGAGGATGTGCACGAGACCGGGCTGATCTGGGATCAGGGCGACGGCGATCTGCGGGCCTGGCCGATCCCCGGCTCGCTGGTGGCGCTGCATGGCACCCACCCGGCGCGCGGCGAAGTGCTGATGAGCATGTATGGGCTGGACGGCACCCCGATGACATCCGACCCGCGCCACGCACTTCAGCGCCAGGTCGATGCGATGGCAGCCGAGGGGCTATTCCCCGCCGGGGCGTTCGAGCTTGAATTCTTTCTGCTGGCCAATGACCGCGGCCCTGACGGCAGGGTGCAGCCGGCCCGCGATGTGCTGGACGGGCGCGCCAGTGCCAAGACCGAGGTCTATTCGGTCGATCACCTGCACGGCATGTTGCCGCTGTTTTCCGACATCTACGCCGGGGCGGCGCTGGCCGGAATCACCGCCGAGACCATGATTTCGGAATATGCGCCGGGGCAATACGAGCTGACGCTGCACTACCGCAGCGACGTGATGCAGGCCGCCGATGATCTGATCCGCCTCAAGCGCATCGTGCGGGCGCAGGCCCGGGCGCATGGGGTGACGGCGTGCTTCATGGCCAAACCGATCGAGGCCTATGCCGGGTCGGGGATGCACTTTCATGTCTCGCTGCTGGACGGTGACGGCAAGAACGTGTTTGTGGAAAAGATCGAAGGCCAGTGGTCGCCCACCATTTTGCACGCGCTTGGCGGTTTGCGCGCCACCATGGCCGAAGCGATGCTGGTGTTTGCCCCGCACGCCAATAGCTGGCGGCGCTTTGCCGCGCAGTCCTACGCCCCGGTCAGCCCGACCTGGGGGGTCAACAACCGCTCGGTGGCGCTGCGCATCCCGGCGGGCGAGCGCGCGGCGCGGCGCATCGAGCACCGGCCCTCGGGCGTCGATGCCAACCCCTACCTGGTGGCGGCAACCGTGCTGGCCGGGGTGCGGCACGGGCTGGCGGGCGGCATTGATCCGGGGCCCGAGACCACCGGCAACGGCTATGTCGCCGGGCAGGATGCGCCGCCGATTCCGGTGGATTGGCTGAGTGCGATCAAGGCGGCGCAGGGTTCGGCGTTTCTAAAGGCAGCACTCGGGGCCGAGATGCACCACACCTTTACGGCGATCAAGGCGGCCGAATACGCCCGCGTGGCGCGCACCATATCGGAGGTCGATTTCGACCTTTACCTGCACACGGTGTGAGGCCACGGCGGGGTTGCCTGCGCGGCGTGGTGCATGGGTGCGCGTGCGGGCGATAGGCAGGGGGCTTTCCGCCCCCACGCTCGGCGCTGACGCGCCTCACCCCCCGAGGATATTTGCACAAAGGAGAAGGAATGGGAGCACCGGGGGTGAAGCCCGGCAAACAAATGCTGTCAATCATGATGCAGATCAGCAGCGTTTTGGGCTTAGGCGGGCAGGATACGCAAATACGGGGTTACCGGGTGCAGGCAATCGACCTGGGGCCGCCCCCCCCTGAAAGGACATACCATGACACGACATTTCACCCTGACGGCAGCGACCGCGGTTGCCCTGACGCTGGCGGCATGCACGACCCCCAGTGGTGCCCCTGACAAGACCGCCAACGGCGCGGTGATCGGCGGGCTGGCTGGTGCTGCAATCGGCAATGCAATCGGCAAGGATACCAAGGCGACCGCGATCGGTGGTCTGGTGGGGGCCGCGATCGGCGGCGCGATCGGCAACGACATTGCCAAACAGGAGGCTGAACTCAGCGCCCAACTGGCGGGCAGCGGGGCGGGCGTGGTTTACAACGGCACCGACCTGCGGGTGATCCTGCCCGAGTCGATCACCTTCGCCACCGACTCGGCGGTGGTGAACAGCAGCTTCCGTGCATCATTGGGCGATGTGGCCGACAGCCTGCGGCGCTACCCCCACTCGACCGTGCGGGTGGTGGGGCACACCGACAATGTCGGCACCGACGCCTACAACCAGCAGCTCAGCGAGCGCCGTGCGCAGGCGGTGGCCAGCATCCTGATCGCCGACGGCACCGCGTCTGGCCGCGTCACCTATTCGGGCCGCAGCTTCCACGAGCCGGTGGCCTCGAATTCCTCCGCTGCGGGCCGGGCCCAGAACCGCCGGGTCGAGATCATCATCACGCCGACCAACTAAGCCGCCATTGCGGCCCTCAAACAGCGTCATGTCGAAAGGCATGGCGCTGTTTTCACATCAATTCTCCGGATTTCCGCACCCTGATCCGAGCTGACGCAGCAGCCAATCGGCGCGCAGATCCACCAATCCTTTCCAATCCAAACCTGCATCAGTGCCAACAAGTAACACAAGGCGCAGGGTGACACATCGCCACCGCCTCGCCGGTCGCGACATGTTTGTAGCAAGTTCCGGTGAAGTGTCTGGCAGGCATACGTCCCATCCAAATCCCCATGACTGCCAGGCATTTCACCCCTTTTGCACGAACCAACCAAGGAAATCGATCATGTCGATGAACACCGCTCCGGCACCCACCGAAGCGATGAAAACCTGCAAGGCCGCCTGCGACAAGGCCCCGGCCGGCCCGAAAAAGGATGCCGCGATGAAGCATTGCGCGGCGGCGGAAAAGGCCAATACGGGCCGCAACAGTGCCGATTGCGCCAAGGAATGTGCGGTCGTGACCCACGCGCTGATGTGATTTGACGCGGCCCTCGGGCGATCGGTTCGGGGGCAGGCTACATCTGTTTTTGCGCGCATTTCATCCGAAAACCGCGTCACACTTTTCGGAATGCGCTTCAGCGCAGCAGCGGGCCGTCGTGATCGAGGTAGCCGCGATCGAAATCGGCCAGCGTGACCAGGCGCTCGAAATCGTCGAACTGCACTTCGCCCTTCTGGAATGTCACCAGCCCATCCTCGCGCAGCTCGCGCAGCACCCGGTTGACGTGCACCGCGCTCAGGCCCAGGGCGTCGGCCAGCAGGTATTGCGACAGCGGGCAGGCATAGCCCGCCTTGCTGCCCAAGCCCACCAGCCGCAGCCGCGCCGCCAGTTCCAGCAGAAAATGGGCGGTGCGTTCGGCGGCGTTGCGTCGCCCCAGCCCGACCAGATGTTCCACCACCATCGCCTCGTCGCGCGACATCGCCCAGAGCACGGCGGTGGCGAGGCGCGGGTTGTCGGCGAAGACGTTCAGCAGATCGGAGTGCTTGATTTCCGAGGCTTCGATCCGGGTCACCGGCTCGACATTGTAGTCGGCCGAGCGAAACAGCACCGAGCGCAGCCCGAGAAAATCACCCGGAATCTGGAAATCGATGATCTGGCGGCCACCGTCAGGCAGCAGCTTGTAGGAACAGGCCCAGCCCGAAGCCAGAATATAGGCCGGTTGATCGACCTCGCCCTGATTCACCAGATCGCGGCCAGCGGCATAGACGTGGCGACGGCGATAGTAACCCGACATCACTGTCAGATCTTCATCGTTGAGCGCAACGAAGGCGCGCAACTTGCGCGCGAAAGGACTATCCTGAATCGTCACTGCTGTTCCCCGGTCATGCGCCCCACGTGATCGTGATCGACCGGGCAGGAACCTAGCAGAAAGAAAGCGGCCCGATCCTGCTGTGGATCAATCACCGTCAGCGTTTTGCTGTCAAGATGGCCCGACGATCAAGGCGGCTGCAGAATCCCCTGTGATGGCGTCGATAGTGGAAAGAATTCCCGAAATGACCCAAATGAGCGATATTTCCGGCAGCGCGGCCCTGGCAATCTGCGAATCACTGCTGCTGGCGCTGAATGATCGCAAGGTCCTGCCCGAGCACGAGATCATGGGGGTGCTCAAGGATGCCGCCAGCACCCACGCGCTGTGGCCTGCGGCCGATGGCAACGTCAAGTTTCATATTGCGGTGGCCAAGCTGATCACCGACATCATCGCCGGCGGCAATTCGGTGCGCCGCCCCTGAGGGCGGCGCCCAGGGCCTACATCCGCCCGCTCAGCACCAGGATCAGCACGATCACGACGATCAGCCCCAGCCCGCCGCTGGGGCCGTAGCCCCAGTTGGCGCTATGGCCCCAGCGCGGCAGCGCGCCGATCAGCATCAGAACAAGAACGACAAGCAGAATGGTGCCAAGCATGGGATTGATCCTTCGGTTTTGGCCCCTGTGATCGGAGCCGGGAAATTGTGGCGGCGGGCCGTGGTGCCGGTTGCCGCAAGGCAAGACCGGGTGTAATCAGCCCTGACAGCCGCGCGCACACGGTGACACTGCGGCAGGCCGTGGCGAAGGTTACCTTGCGTGTGGCACGGCGGCGCTAACCTTGATCAGCGCCGGGTTTGATCGCCGGGTAACGGGCGGGGTAACGGGGCAAATGACGCAGAAAATCATCGCATTGGTCGATAGCTCGATCTATTCGGCCAGCGTGTGCGAACATGCCGCGTGGCTTGCCAGCCGCAGCGCTGTCGCGGTGGCGCTGGTGCATGTGATGGCTCCCCAGAACGGCAGCGTTGACCCCGATCATCCCGGTGCGGTCAGGCTTGGGGCGCGCAGCGCGTTGCAGCAGGAACTGGCGGCGCTTGACGCGCAGCGCGCCGAGCTGGTGGCGCAGCGCGGCGCGGCGGTGCTGGCGGATGCCCGCCACCTGCTGGAGCGCGCCGGGGTCGTCGGGGTCACCACCACCTTGCATCAGGGCCATCTGATCGACGCCGTTGCGGCGCAGGATAACGATGCCGCCATGATCGTGATCGGCAAGCGCAGCGAGACCGCCGATCAGGCCACCGGGCACTTTGGCAGCAATATCGAGCGCATTCTGCGCGCCACCTCGACCCCGGTGCTGGTGGCGGCGCGCAAGTTTACCCCGATCGCCAAGGTGCTGGTGGCGTTCGACGGTGGGCTGTCGGCGAGCGCCGCCATCGACCACATCGCCCGGAACCCGCTTTACGCCGGGTTGGCGGTCGATGTGATCAGCGTCGGCACGGCCTCACCTGAGGTGAAAAGCGGGCTGGCCGCGGCCAGAGCCCGGCTTGCGGCAGCCGGGATCACGGCCGAGACCGGGGTGATTCCCGGCGCGCCCGAGACCGCGCTGATCAAGTTGGTGAACGACGCCAACTTTGATCTGGTGGTGATGGGGGCTTACGGTCCCTCGCGGCTGGCCAGCCGGATCATCGGGGCGACCGCGACCGCGCTGATCCACGGCTGCAAGGCCTCGGTCATGCTGATCCG
>Ga0210028_1004366_pt1 | contig 10304 bp, 8 predicted proteins | sample CryGeymeta201513_FD_185468 | JGI IMG/M metagenome (GOLD analysis project Ga0210028, IMG submission 185468) | Groundwater microbial communities from Crystal Geyser aquifers in Utah, USA - Crystal Geyser metaG 2015-13 (SPAdes) (version 2) | ecosystem: Environmental > Aquatic > Deep subsurface >...
AGCCGCAGACGCGATCGCCTGCAGCACTGGCTCGGCGGGAGCCTCGCCCTCCCCTGTTCCTCTTCGTGTCCGGGGTGTCCTCTGTATTTCGGCCTTTCCATCCGCGGTCGCCCGAATCCGTGGGGCCGCTCCGTCACCGTCGCGGCTCGGAAGCCAGCGGCTCGGGTACTCATACCTCAAACACGCGCCGCCGCTTCTCCGGCGCCGGCGGCGGCTCGGCCAGGGCAACCTCGCCAGGCTGCTCTGCTTCGGGCTCGGGCGAGGCGTTGCGCCACTTCTCTCTGGCTTCGGTCCGCAGGGCGGTGATTCGCTGCCCCATGGACTTGGACAGCGGCACGCTCTGGGCGAGGGCCTGCTCGAGATGCCGGTCTTCCAGCTTGGCGTCGTCGGCTTCGGCAAAAGCGGCGTACAGGGCGGAAACGACCAACTGCTCGATCTCGGCGCCGGAGAAGCCGTCGGTGGCGGCAACGTGGCCGGTCAGGTCGAAGTCGCGGTGATCGCGGTGGTGCTTGGTCAGGTGGATGGCAAGGATGTTGGCGCGCTCCTGCGGGGTGGGCAGGTCGATGAAGAAGATCTCGTCGAACCGCCCTTTGCGGAGCAGCTCCGGCGGCAGGCCCTGGATGTCGTTGGCGGTGGCGATGGTAAAGACGGGCTTGTCGTTCTCCTCCATCCAGGTGAGCAGCGTGCCAAAGACGCGGGTGGAAGTTCCCGAGTCGCCGCTGGAGCCGCGGGAGCCGGACAGCCCCTTCTCGATCTCGTCGATCCACAGCACGCAGGGCGCCACCGCTTCGGCCATCTTCAGCGCGCGGCGCATGTTCCCTTCGGACTGGCCGACCAAGCCGCCGAACACCTTGCCCAAGTCGAACTTGAGCAGTGGCATCTTCCACTCCGCCGACACGGCCTTCGCCGACAGGCTCTTCCCGCAGCCGGGCACGCCCACCAACAGCAGTCCGCGCGGGTTGGGCAGACCGAACAGGCGTGCCTTCTCGGAGAATGCCTTCCCCCGCTGCCGCAGCCATGCTTTCAGGTTCTCCAACCCGCCGATGCTGCCGAACCGCTCGGGGGTGGCGTAGAACTCCAACATCCCCGACTTACGGATGATCTGCTCTTTCTCGGCCAAGAGCAGGTCCACGTCTTCGGGGTCGAGGCGGCTGTTGGTGACGATGACCTTGGCCAAGGCGTTCTCAGCCTCTTGCCGCGTCAGCCCGGTGAGCGCCTTCACAATCTGCTCGCGCCCGCCGTCTTCGAGGTTGACGTCGACCCGGGGGTTGTCTTTGACCTGCTCCACCGTGTCTTCGAGCACAGCCACCAGTTCGGCTTCGTCCGGCATCGCCAGGTCGAGCACCGTGGCGTCCTTCTCCAGCTCCGGCGGTAGGCGAAGCACCGAGGAGAGCAGCACGCAGGTCTTCCGGCTGGCCTTGAACGGGGTCACCAGGTCGCGAAGCTGCCGGATGATCAGCGGCGCCGTTTGCGACTGCTCACTCAGGAAGAAGTGGAAGTCCTGCAGGATGAACAAGCCCGGGTCCTTCAGCTCCAGCAGGTACGGCAGAATCCGCTTGGGATCAGCCGTCTGCCGGTCAACCACCTTGAAGTCCAGGGTGCAGAGACCGCGGGAGACCGACCAGACAAACGCCTTGCGCTTGCTCAGCTCGCCTTCCGACACCGCCCCGGCGATCAGCTCGACCGCCCGTTCTTCCTCGGCGGTGACCACATAGAGCAGCGGGTAGCCGGCGCGGAGGTAGGTGCGGAGCGATTCCTGGAAGGGATTCGGTTCAGGCTCAGTGGAGTTCATTGACGGGCTCCTTGGGGGAGGGAAGGGCGGAAACACGAAGACACAAAGGCTCTAAGGCACGAAGAAGGGCAAGGCCCTTTCCCCAGGTCTTCCTTAGTGTCTTGGTGACTTCGTGTCTTCGTGTTGGCTCCTTATCCCACCTCGTGCTGGCGCTCGACTTCGGTCTCGCGCACGCACTCGTGATACTCCGGCTTCAGCACGCGCTCGCCGGCGACGCCGAGGCGGGCTTCCAGCTCTTTCGTAAACTGAAGGCATTCCTTGCCGACGGCGCCGAGAACCTCGACTCTCTGCGAGCCGTCCTTGTGGATCGTGATCTTCATTTTCCTCATTGGTTGGCTCCTTTCAAGGGCGGAAACACGAAGTACACGAAGAGCACAAAGGAACACAAGGAAGACCAAGGGTCTTCTGGTTTGCCCTTCTTCGTGCCCCTTCGTGTCCTTGGTGTCTTCGTGTTTCAAGCCCTTCTTACCCCCGCTCCGACAGCAGGATCACAATGTCCCCGTTCTCCAGCTCCTGCTCTTCCTCCACGATCAGGAACTGTTCGCGGGCTTGGTCTTTGGCCAGGTTGTACGCGTACCGTTGGTTGATCTCCTGCACGAAGCTCTGCTGGCGGATCGGGGTGTCCTTCTGGACGCCCCACCAGTCGGCGACGATCTCGTACTCCTCGGCTTTGCGCTGGAAGCCGATGTCGTACGCTGAACCGGTGTTCACCACGACCTCAGCGCGCTCGCGGTTGCCCGCGTAGCCGCGGACGACGAGTTCCTGGCCTTCCTGGAACTGGTAGTGCAGGTCGCGCAGCGCTGCGATCAGGTGCTCGCGCTCGCGGATTTGGGTCTGGATGCGGACGAAGTGGGACATTGCTCGTTCTCCTTTTCACCACAAAGACACGAAGAGCACGAAGGGGCACGAAGGAAGACCAGATCCTTGGACTGCCGTTCTTCGTGGCCTTGGTGTCCTTCGTGCCTTCGTGATAGAGCCCTTTTCTACAGCGTCTCAATTACCCGCCCTCCTCCCGCCTCGGCGCGGGTCTCCTCGCTCGACGCCGGGAAGGCGCGGCCTTCGGTCTTCCAGCGGCGGAGCTGCTCGATGACTTCGTGATGGGACTGGCTCAGCGGGACCACCTCCTCGATGGCCTTGAGCAAGTCGTTCTGCTCCATCTCCCGGTTGCTGTCGGCGAAGGCCGTGAACTGCGCTTCGCGGACGATACGGTCGATCTCCCGACCGACGAAGCCGCGGGTCTCGTCTACCAGCTTGTCCAAGTCGAACGTCCGCGCCGGGAAGGGGACTTCCGCCCGGTTCAGGTGAATCAGGATGATCTCCCGCCGCTCTCGGTCGTTGGGCAGGTCGACGAAGAAGAGCCGGTCGAAGCGGCCCAGTAGCTCCGGCGGGAGCCCTTCGATCTCGTTGGCCGTGCCGACGACCATCACCGGCGAGCGGTGCTCCTGCATCCAGGTGAGGAACGTGCCCAACACCCGGGTGGCGGCCCCGGCGTTGAGCGACTGGGTGCTGCTGCCGGCGAAGGCTTTCTCCACCTCGTCGATCCACATGATACACGGGCTGACGGTGTCGGCGAGGGACGTGGCCAAGCGCAGGTTCTTCTCCGACTCGCCCAACAGGCTGCCGAAGACGGCGCCCAGGTCCAGCCGCAGCAGCGGCCACTTCCACAAGCCGGAGAGCATCTTCGCCGACAGGCTCTTGCCGGTGCCGGGAATGCCGACCAGCAGGACGCCCCGGCAGGGCGGCACTTTGGCTGCGACGGCTTCCGGGGTGAAGGTCTTCTCCCGGCCGCGGAGGTAGTCCTTCATCAAGTCCAGCCCGCCCACGTCGGCTTCGCCCTCCTCGGCCGGCCAGAACTCCAGGGCGCCGCTGTCGCGGATTACGTCGCGCTTGGCCCAGGTCACCAGGTCGATGCCCCGCTCGTCGAACTTGCGGAAACGGGCCCAGACGCGCGAGAAGGCAAGCTGCGCCTGGTTGGTGGTCAGGCCGAGAGCCGACGTGACCAGCTTGTCCTTCACCGCCGGCTTCGGCAGGGCGCCCCTTCCCAGGTTGCGGGTGAGCTGGTCGAATCGCGCCGTCAGCTCCTTCAGGTCGGGCAGCGGGACCTGAAGGACCACCACGTCGTCCTTCAGCTCCTTGGGCAGGCAGGCGTCGGGCGTGATCATGACCAGGAACTGGTTCTTCTTCCGGAGCTGCGGCGCCATGTTCCGCAGCTTCCGGGTGATGAACGCCTTCTTCTGGTCCCACGAATGGTGGAAGTCCTTGAGCACGAACACCTGACCATCCGGCGCCTTCTCGGCGATGAACGGGAGCAGCGTGTCGGTAGTGAACTCCTTGTCGCCCAAGGGCTGCTTGCCGTCGCGAATGGCCGTGAACCGGCAATCGGCCAGGTCCCACGTGGCCAGGCCCAGGTCCTTGGCAGCGTCCAGGGACTTCAGCGTCTCGATCACCCGCAGTTCCTCGTACGTGATCAGGTTGATCAGCGGCACATTCGCGGCCAACAGCCCCTCAAGTTCTTCTTTCAGGTCCATGGTTCGTCACACCTCGCTGAAAACCAAGGGCGAAACACGAAGGACACAAAGAGCACAAAGAAGACCAAAGGTCTTCCAGAGGTCCATCAAGGCCCTTCTTTGTGCCCCTTCGTGTCCTTAGTGTTTCGCCCTTTCCTCCGCTCCATTACTGTCGCGGCTCAGTTCCGGTCGCTCACAGCCGAACAACAGGATGATCGTTCAAGACGGGCTTGCCGGTCAGGTTGTCGTCTACCGTCACGCGGAGGACGCGGTTGCCGTCTACGCGGAAGGCGGCCAGGAAGCGCTCTTTGTCCCGCTCCAGGTTGGCGGGCGGGTCGCAGAGGACGAAAGTGGGGTTGTCGGGGTTCAGGCAAATGTGGGCGTGGTCTGTCTGCACGCGGGTGTCTTCTTTCAGGGCGCCGTCTTCGCCGAAGAGGCTGCCGGTCTGCTGGCGGCGCTTCATGCGGGAGACCTCGAAGATTCCCAGGCCGATGCGCGTCTGACCCGCGTAGGCGCCCCTCAGCCACAGCTTCTTCGGGTGCTCGGTGGGGTACTCGGTGCCGATCGGGAACAGCGGCTTGAACTCGTATTCCTTCCGGTCTCGGTGGTAGCTCTCGATGGCGTAGTCGTGCTGGAGGATCGTCTCGACCGTCCCCTGGCACGCTCCGCGGACGACGGCGTCGAAGGGATTGGTCAGGACGGCTTTGCCGGGGAACGTCTCGGTGAGGTACTTCCGCACGCACGGCACCAGGCTGGTGCCGCCGGTGACGACCACCTTGACCAAGTCGTCGCGGCGCATCCCCATTTTGGCGGTGGCGTTCTCCAGGGCGCGGTCGACGGTCTCGCGGACCTGGCGCTGGAAGTCCTTGGCGATCAGCAGGCAACCCAGGCACGAGTCGTCGTTGTGGCACTTGGCGGCGCCGGGCGTGCAGTTGGAGCAGCCGCGACGGCAGGTGGTTCGCAGCGACCGGGCGGCGCCGTTCACATCGTTGATGACCCGCAAGTCGGCGTCGGTCTCCGCCGGGTCGGACAGCAGGATCTTCGCCTCTTCCGCCTGCCGGAGGATGGCCGCTTCCAACTCCTTCTTCTCTCGCTCCGACAGCCGGTGGCGGGCGCCGAAGTCTTCGGCAATCCACTGGTCCAGGTCCATCCCACCCAAGTTGCAACCCGCCTGACCGAGCTGGATGGCCTTCTTGTCCTCCGTTGACGACAGGTCGATGCGGACGGCGGAGGCATCCAACGTTCCGCCGCCGAAATCGAAGACCAGGAAGTGCTCGTTCTGCCGCATGGCGCCCTGGTAGCCCAGAATGCACGCCGTCGGCTCGTCGATCAGCCGTAGGCGGGCCACGCGAATGGGCTGTACGACGCCGGTATCGGAGTAGACCGTCGCGTCGCCCTCGCACACCCGCCGCAGCCAATCCTGGAAGTCCTCGAAGGCTTCCACCGGGGCGGTGAAGGTGAACTCGTCGTCGGTCAGCGAGAGCTGGTCGGAGGCGTAGCTCAACAGCCGCCCCAGAAAATCCGCCCCCGCCTGCCCCGGGGCGATGTGCCCCTGCGGGGTGCGCTTGCGGCGGGTCCTCTTGAAGTAGCGCTTCATCCACCGGAACGTGGAGTCATGCTCCGCCAACCCTCGCGACAGCACCTGCTCGCCGATCAGCACTTCCGCGTCCGAGTAGTGAATCAACGAGGGGATCACCTGCACGACCTGCTCCGGCTGCTCCGGCGCCAGTCGGTACCGCATGGGCCGGCTGATCCCAGGAATCTCAATCGTCTCCGCGCGCTGCAACGTCTCGTTGTAGCGCGCCAGGACGGTATTGCTTGTGCCGAAATCAACAGCTACTCTCGCCACGGGGACCTCCTTGAAGGGCGGAACACAAAGACACCAAGGCACGAAGACACCAAGTAAGACACGAGATCCTGAAGGCCCTGCTTCGTGCCTTCGTGTCCTTGTGTCTTCGTGGTTGGTCCTTCCCGCACTCGCTCACTCGCCATTTCTCGTCGTCACCAGCGCCTTCAGCAGCACCTTCTCCCCGAACCGGTAGCCCGGCACGCGGATGGTCACGACGCTGCCCGGCCGGACGCTGCCGCCGCTCATGCGCTGGTGGACGGCTATGTCGAAGGGCGCCTCCTCGCTGACGGCGCCGACGCGCTCCAGACCGAAGCGGGCCAGGTCTTTCTCGAAGCCGCGAAACAGATCCAAGAGGTCGGACACTGCCACCTCGCGGCCCTCTTCGGCCAACCCGGCCAACGCCGCCACGTTGGACAGCGGCGCCGCCAGCTTCTTGAAGAGCCTCTCCAGCTCGCCTTCGCCCGCCGTTGCCGCCGCCCGCTGCTTGGCCGTTTCCAGCGTGGCGTACTCGGCCTTCATCGCCTCAATCCGCTGGTCGCGCTCGCGCAGCTCCAGCTCCAGCTCCGCCACCTTCCCCCGCAGCCCCGCCTCGTCGCCAGGCTGCGCCGGGGAAGGCGGCTCCTTGCCTACGAGCGCCAGCAGCAGTCTCCGCAAGTAGCCTGTTCTCTCAGTGTCCATGGCAGTCCTCCAAGTCGCCCCGTAGCATAGGTCTCTGACCTGTACGTCCTGCGTCACGTCGGGCAAGGGCTACAGGTTGGAAACCTAGGCTACAGAGGCTCATTCGCCCTTCATCTGTGGTCGCCCCGAATCCGTGGGGCACTCACTCCACTTCCTCGAAATCATCCACCACCACCGCGAACTCGCCTGCTTCCACCACCATCTCCTCGACCACGCCGGTGGTGATCCGGTGCCCCATCACCGTCTGCAGCACCTTCCGCACGGCGCCAAGTTTGCCGGCGAAGGCTTCGGCCGGGGCGTTGGACAGCTCCTCCAGATCAGCGGGCGTCGCCGTCGACGGCCACACCTCCAGCACGCCGGCGCTTCCCGCCAAGTCGGTGATCCAGAGGTTGGGATCGCTCACGGCGTCCGTCTTGAGGTCGTAGGTCAGGCCGGAGGCGTAGCCGGCCAACCGCGCCAGCCAGTGCCGGCTGGCCAGAATGGTCTTCGCCGCTTCGCTGCCTGGCTTCGCCTGTTGCGCCAGCGCCGCCACGATCGCCACCCCATCCGGCGGAGCAGCCTCTCCCAACCGGCTGAGCAACTCCTGTTCCGAGAGCTTCGTCAACTCCGCTTCCCGCCCGCGAGCCAACCACTGCTCGAAGCACGAACTGGTGGCAGACGGTTCCTTGGGCGGCGGCAGCAGCTTGCCCTCGCTGTCGGCCAGGACCTGCTGATACAGGCTCCGCATCTCGGCCTGTTCCGGCTGCCAGCCCGACTGCCGGAACCGGTCGAGGAGGGGAAATCCGTACTTCGCCGGGAGCTGCAGGAAGCCGGCGAACAGCTCTTGCCAGTCACTGTGCCGCAGCTTGGAGTCGATCCACAGCCGGATCTCCCGCTCCGAGCACGCCGAGAGCGGCTTCGAGCCGACCGGTTTGCCGCGGCCCCCTCCGCCCGCCACGATGAACCCGCTCCAGCGGACATCCCCTTGGCGGTACACGTCCATCACCTGCGCCTGTTCGGTTTCCCTGGCTCGCTCCATCGCCAACCGCAGGTTCTGGAACTCGAAGTCCTCCGCGAAGTACGCGTCCAGTTGCCCGGTCACCACCAAGAGGAGACACGCGCGCTCGGGATCCGACGGTCGCTTCCCCGTCTCGATGCAGATCTGCGCCGCCGGGCCGCGCACGTTGCGGATCGCCGCTTCGCACAGGGCGTCCTGCGCGGGGCCGGGCTGGACCCGCCGCAAGTGCTCCTCGGCGCCGGCACGGACCGTCTCGTCGGAGTCCTCCAGCAGCGGCAACAGGCGGGTCACCACCTTCTCGTTGTTGACCTGCTCCGCCCGCCGACGGGCCTTCAGCGCGGTGAGCAGCCGAAGGTCCGCCGGCTTACTCGCCACGTACCGGCACTGCGCGATCAACGCCCCCAACCCTTCGTCGCGGTCCTTCGCCCACAGGGTGCAGAGGGCGTCAACACCGTCCTGGTTGCTCAACTGCCCCAGCACCGCCTGTGCGTTCGCCGCCACGGTGCCGTCCCGGTCGGCCCGCGCCGCCACCAATTCCCGCACAGTCGCTGCGTCGCCTGTGGAGAGTCTCTCCACGGCCCCGGCTTTCAGACCTGACCGGACGCGTACGTCGACAGGCTTGCTCGCCATGTACCGGCACTGCGCGACCAGCGCCCCCAGCCCTTCGTCGCGGTCCTGCGCCCACAGGGCGCAGAGGGCGTCAACGGCAATCTGCTGAGACAGGTCCCTAAGTGCGGCATCTGCTTGTTGGGCAAGCTCCGCCAGGGTAACGTTCAGCGCTTGGACCAGCAGCGGGACTACCTGCGGGTCGTTGCGGCTGGCAACCAGCGCCTGTACCGCACTCCGCTGCCGCCTGCCGCGAAACAACGTCACCTCCCCGCGCAGGGCGCGCTCCCACTTCTGCAACTGCTCTCTCGTTGCCATCTGTCAGCACCTCCAGAGGTGAAGAAGGGCGAAACACGAAGACACGAAGAGCACCAAGGAACACGAAGGAAGACCAAAGGCCTTCTTTGTGCCCCTTCGTGTCCTCGAACTCCGCGAGTGCGACGTGCCTTCGTGGTTCGCCCTTGGCCGCTCCCTCACGGTCGCGGCTCGGATTGGACCGGCGGAATATCGCCGCCCGCAGCAGCTTCCGCCGCAGGCCATGGGTATCGCCATGCTTCAGGTGGCCGAGGTAGCTGGCGAGGACCGGGCGGACCGCCGACAGCTCAATCTCGCCGCGCGCATACTGCCGCCGCAGCGTCCGCAGCTTCCGCTGGAACCGCAGACCACTGGCCCGCTTGATACGCCGGTGGTCAGGAAACACCTTCCAGCCGAGGAACGGCACGCCCGCCCGCACCGGCAGCACCACGCACTTGCGGTCGTGCAGCTTGAGCCGGTACGGCACCAGGAACGCCCGGAGTTCCCCCAGCAACTCGTGCAGCTCGCGTTTGTCGTCGCCGAAGGCGAGAAAGTCGTCGGCATAGCGGACGTAGCCGTTGACCCGCCTGGTCTCCTTGACGAAGTGGTCCAGCGGGTTCAGCATGACGTTGGCAAAGAACTGGCTGGTGAGATTGCCGATGGGGATGCCCCGGCGGCGCTCGTGCGGCGTGAACAGGTCATCGCCGGGGAAGTAGACGACCGTTGGCTCCTGCGGGTTGCTGCCGTCGATGATGGTCTGCAGCAGGTCCAGCGTCGGCCGGCACTTGAGCTTGCGCTCCAGCAAGGCCCTCAGGACCTCGTGGTCCATCGACGGGAAGAACTTGACCACGTCGCACTTGAGCACGTAGCGGTACCGTCGGCAGAACTGCGTGCACCGGTCGAGGGCGGCGTGCGTGCCCTTCGTGTGCACCACGGTAGCGTAGCCCGGGGTGCCCTCTGGGCCCGGCGTCGCCGCTGCGCCTGGCTGACGCCCACAAGGGACTACACTACGGGGGCGGCAGGCATACGAGTCGTGGACGAACGTCCGGTCAAACAGCGGCTCGATGACGCGGCACACCGCGTGGTGCACCACCCGGTCGCGATACGGCGCCGCCGAGATCAGCCGCGGCTTCGGGTCGCGGATCTGGAAGGTGTAGTACGCGCCCGGCTGGTACTCGCCAGCCACCAACTCCCGCCGGAGCGCCAGCAGGTTCGGCTCCAATCGGAAGTGGAACGCGGCGACATCGGGCCGGAAGCGCTTGCCCCGATAGGCGGCGCGTTCCGCGGCCAGGAGGTTCTCCCAGGAGACCAGTTTGTCGAACAGTTGTCCGTGACGTTTCATGGGTTCGGAAGGGCAGAGCATGAAGCTCCGTAGCATGGGTTTCCAACCTGTCGCGGTGGCGGTCGCGTGGTGCGTCGGCGAACAGGTCAGAGACCTATGCTACGAAAAAGGCCGACCAGGGGGCTGCGCCCCCTGGACCCCCACCCCTTGCCAACGGCAAGGGGTAAAGGGGTAAAGGCTCAAGGCGTAAGAGTCCGGGCAAGACGGAAACCGTCGCCGCTGCCGCGACCCGCCGGGCC
>Ga0210028_1004376_pt1 | contig 10286 bp, 8 predicted proteins | sample CryGeymeta201513_FD_185468 | JGI IMG/M metagenome (GOLD analysis project Ga0210028, IMG submission 185468) | Groundwater microbial communities from Crystal Geyser aquifers in Utah, USA - Crystal Geyser metaG 2015-13 (SPAdes) (version 2) | ecosystem: Environmental > Aquatic > Deep subsurface >...
CCGGCACGGGCACGCCGGGGCGGGCCTGCTTGCCTGAAACCGCCGCCGCCAGCACAGTCTGCTCGGCCTCGGCACTTGCCGGGTCTGCGGCAGCCAAGGCTGTGGCCAACCGCGGGCCCAAGCCCGGATCGCTGTCAACGGCACGCGCCAGTGTCAGCCCCAGCCGCTCGGGCAGCGCCTGCGCAAAGCGCAGATCATCCTTGAGCGCATGATAGAGGCTAAGAAATGAACCGATCTTCGACCGCTTCGCCCGGCTGGCCGCTGCGAAAAGCCGCTGCAGCTCCTCGCAGCGACAAGCCCGAAAGCCGGGGTGATAAAATGTTTCGCGCGCGAAACATTTACGGTGCAAGCAATTGATATTGTTATTGATGAAACCGGAAACAGGGTCATTTCACCGCCGCCAGTTCATCGCGCCGCCACACCCCCAGCAACAGCCGCTTGAACGCGGCGTAGGTGGCATCGAAGGTTTCGCGGCCGCGGATATAGGTTTCGCGGTTGAAATCGCGGTAATCGGCCTCGTAGATGCCGTTCACCTGCTCGCCGGCCTGGCCGATCAGGGCGGTGAAATCCTGGCGCTGCGTGGTCATGGTGCGGCCCAGATAGGCCTGCATCAGGGCCGCCATCTCGGATTGCTGCGCGCCATCGAACCGGGTCAGCACGGTGCGCACCGCATCCCATTCGAATGCCAACTCGTTTCGGCCCAGGGCGCGGGCGGCGATATTTTCGCCCGCCTCGATCGAGCGGAAGGTCGAATGCAGCATGTCGAAAAACCGCCCCGTGGAATCGAACTCCAGAAACGAGGCTCCCAGCGGTACCAGCACGATATCCGCTGCCGCCAGCCCGTTGATGGTCAGATAGCCAAGCGCCGGCGGGGTATCGAGAAACACGATGTCATAGGCATCCAGCACGCCATCGGCGGTCAGCATGTCGCTCAGCGCATCCCACAGCTTCCACGACCGGCCCTGCATCCGCCAGACCGGAATCTGGAACTCGGCCCAGTACAGGTTCAACTGCGCCCCGATCAGGTCGATGTTGGGCCAGTGGGTCTTGCGGATCAGATTGCAAGCGCGCAGTTTCAGCGCCTCGGTCAGGGTTTCGTCCAGCGGCGCGGGTGTTTCGCCGCGCGCCGCCCGCAACCGGTTGTCGGCTTGCAGATGCGTGGCAAAATGCTGGGCCAGCAGCGGAAACACGGTGCCCCATTCATCGGCCACCCGACCGCCAAAGATCGAGGTCATCGAACCCTGGCTGTCGAGATCAATCACCAGCACCTTGTAGCCATCCAGCGCCGCCGACATCGCCAGATGCGCACAGGTGCTGGTCTTGCCGACCCCGCCGTTGAAATTGGCCACCGCCACGATCTTGGCCGGCAGACCCACAGGCCGTTAGGGCAGGCAACAGGCAACCATCCGGTGCAGGCAGCACGGGCAGACCACCGGGCAAGGTGGCGCTGCTGCCGGACCGCCATCCGGCCGCCGATTTCTTCATCTGCGACATTCTTGCGGCCCTGCCCAAGGATGACATGGCCAGCATGGAACACCCGGTATTTTCGCTGGCGACAAAGCCCGATCTGCGGGTGCTGCATTATGCCCAGAACGGCGTCGGCATCACCGTCACGCCTTGGGTGCGCGGGCTGGCCACCCTGTTCGACAAGGATATCCTGATCTATTGCATCAGTCAGTTGATGGCCGCGCTGAATGCCGGGCGCGCCATCAGCCGCACCTTGCATCTGACCGCGCATGATCTGCTGGTGGCCACCAACCGCGAAACTTCGGGCGATGGCTACCAGCGCCTGCGGGACGCGTTCGAGCGGCTGTCGGGCACCCGCATCACCACCAATATCAGCACCGGCCCGACCGAGATCACCAGCGGCTTCGGCCGGATCGAATCCTGGCAGATCGTGCGACGCAGCCGGGGCGGGCGGATGGTGTCGGTCATGGTCACGCTGTCGGACTGGCTTTATCAGGCGGTGCTGTCAAAATCGGTGCTGACGCTGAGCCGCGATTGTTTCCGGCTGCGCAAACCACTGGAGCGGCGCATCTACGAACTGGCGCGCAAGCATTGCGGCCGCCAGCCGGAATGGCGGGTCTCGGTCGCCACCCTGTGCAAGAAATCGGGCTCGGCCAGCCCGCTGCGGGTGTTTCGCAAGATGCTGCGCGACATGATCGAAACCGACCATCTGCCCGATTACAGCCTGACCGAGGAGCCCGGCGACATTCTTTGCGTCACCCGGCGCGCGGTGGTAGTGCTGCCCGGCGAAGGCCCGCTGTTGCGCGAGGCCACCCTGACGGCGGCGCGCGCACTGCGGCCGGGCTGGGATGTTCACGCGCTGGTGGCCGAATGGCAGGGGCTTTGGGTGCGCAGCGGGCGGCCCAGGCTGCGCTCGGCCGACGCGGCCTTTCTGGGCTGGCTGCGCAAGCGGGGGCAGGGATGACCGGTTTCAACGCTGGCCCCGGCCGGCAAAGCGCGCTATAGCGCGGCAAAATGACCTTTCCGCCCAAAAACCCGTCAATTGCGATCCTGCTGGCCACCTTCAACGGTGCGCCCAACCTGCGCGAACAGCTTGACAGCTACGCGGCCCAGACCCAGCCCGCCGCCCGGCTGATTGTCAGCGACGACGGCTCGCGCGATGAAACTCTGGCGATTCTGGCTGATTTTGCCGCCCGCCACCCCGAGCTGCCGCTGACCCTGATCAATGGCCCGCATCAAGGGGCGGCGCATAACTTCCTGCAGCTGTTGCGCGCAGTGCCGCCCGAAATCGACATGGTGGCGATCTCGGATCAGGACGATGTCTGGCTGCCGGAAAAGCTGGCGCATGGCGCGCAGGCGCTGGCGGCTGAAGACCCGGGCCTGCCCACCCTGTTCGGCGGCCGGTCCTGGGTCTGCGACGCGCAGCTGGGCAAGCGCAGCCTGTCGTCGCTGCCGCTGCGGGCACCGGGGTTTTGTCATGCCCTGGTGCAGAACATCGCCGGCGGCAACACCATGATGCTGAACCGTGCGGCGCTTGATGTGCTGCGACCCGCAAGTATCGAGCCGCGCAGGCTGGTGGCGCATGACTGGTGGATCTATCAGATCATTACCGGCATCGGCGGCCGGGTGCTGTTCGACCCGGTGCCACTGCTGCTCTATCGCCAGCATGGCGGCAATCTGATCGGGGCCAACCACGGGTTGGCGGCCAAATACCGGCGGCTGAAACTGCTGCTGAACGGTCGGTTCCGGCACTGGAACAGCGTCAACATCAAGGCCCTGAACGCCTCGGCGCATCGGTTGACGCCGCAAAACCGCCAGATTCTGGCCGATTTCGAACAGTTGCGCCACAGCGGCATGATCCAGCGGCTGCGCCTGCTGAAGCGGATCGGGCTCTATCGCCAGGGTCTGCAAGGCAGTCTGTCGCTGTGGCTGGCCGCCGTGCTGGGCAAGATCTGACCGGCTGGCAACGCGGGCGCAAAATTATCACGGGCCGTGCGTGACTTCACCTGCAGAGCTTGGTATGCGGTGCAGCATTGTTCTGGTTGCAGCGAGGCCGTTTTTCTTGGAAATCGAACCAACCTTGCTGGCGGGCGTTCTGATTCTGACACCAAGGATTTTCCGCGATGCCCGCGGCAGTTTCTGCGAATCCTGGAGCCGGGCTACCTTGACCCGGCTGGGGCTTGCGCTGGATTTCGTGCAGGACAACCAGTCGCTCAGTCTTGTGGCGGGCACGGTGCGCGGCCTGCACTATCAGGCACCCCCGCATGCTCAGGACAAGCTGGTTCGGGTGGGGCATGGGGCCATTCTGGATGTGGCGGTGGATGTGCGGACAGGCTCGCCCGATTTCGGCAAATGGGTCGGGGTCGAGCTTTCGGCGGAAAACGGCCGACAACTGCTGATCCCCAAGGGCTTTCTGCATGGCTTCGTGACCCGGGCGCCCGATACGCTGGTGCTTTACAAAGCCTCTGATGTCTATGCGCCAGACTGCGACGGCACGGTGCATTTTGCCGACCCCGATCTGGCTATCGACTGGGGCATTGACCCCGCGCAGGCCGTGCTGTCCGACAAGGACGCAAGCGCCCCCCGGCTGGCCAATTGGACCAACCCTTTTACCCATGAGAGTTGAACGATGAAAATTCTTGTCACCGGCGGGGCCGGCTTCATTGGCTCGGCCGTGGTGCGTCAGGCCATCCGCGACGGACATCAGGTGGTCAACGTCGATTGCCTGACCTATGCCGCCTGCCTGGAAAATGTGGCCAGCGTGGCCCATCACCCCGGCTATGCCTTCGAACGCGCCGACATCCGCGACGCGGCGGCAATGGCGCGGATCCTTGCCACCCATCAGCCCGACGCGGTGATGCACCTGGCCGCCGAATCCCATGTTGATCGCTCGATCGACGGCCCCGGTGCCTTCATCGACACCAATGTGCGCGGCACCTTTGTGCTGCTGGAGGCGGCGCGGGCGTATTGGTTGGCGCGCGGCAAGCCCGACAGCTTTCGCTTTCACCACATCTCGACCGACGAGGTTTATGGCACCCTGGGGCCGACCGGGCAGTTTACAGAAACCACGCCCTATGCGCCCAACAGTCCCTATTCGGCCTCAAAAGCCGCCAGCGACCATCTGGTGCGGGCCTGGGGCGAAACCTATGGCCTGCCCTATGTGCTGACCAACTGCTCCAACAACTACGGCCCCTACCATTTCCCCGAAAAGCTGATCCCGGTGGTGATCTTGCGGGCGCTGGCGGGACAGCCGATCCCGGTTTACGGTGCCGGGCTGAACGTGCGCGACTGGCTTTATGTCGAAGACCATGCCGACGCGCTGCTGACGGTTTTGCAAAAGGGCGCCAACCACCGCAGCTACAACATCGGCGGCGAGAACGAGGCGCGCAACATCGACATCGTGACCAAGATCTGCGCCATCCTCGATGCCAAACGGCCCAAGGCCACGCCCTACGCCGACCAGATCCACCATGTCACCGACCGGCCCGGCCATGATGCGCGCTATGCCATCGACCCCAGCCGCATCCGCCGCGAACTGGGCTGGCGGCCCTCGGTCACGCTGGATCAGGGGCTGGAGCGCACGGTGCAATGGTATCTGGACAACGAACCCTGGTGGCGCGCCTTGCAGGACCGGGCCGGGGTGGGCGCGCGGCTGGGGGTCAAGGCGTGATTCTGGTTTTTGGCAAGACCGGGCAGGTCGCCTGCGCATTGCAACGTCAGGCCGACGTTGTGGCGCTGGACCGTGCCGAAGCCGATCTGGCCGACCCCGAGGCCTGCGCCCGGGCGATCCGCACCCACGCACCGCGCGCGGTGATCAATGCCGCCGCCTGGACGGCGGTCGATCAGGCCGAAGACGAGGAAGCCGCCGCCACCGTGGTGAATGGCGCCGCCCCCGGTGCCATGGCGCGGGCCTGTGCGGCGCTGGATATTCCCTTCGTGCATATCTCCACCGATTACGTCTTTGATGGCACCGGCAGCGCGCCATGGCGCCCCGACAGCCCGGTGGGCCCGCTGGGGGCTTACGGGCGATCCAAGCTGGCGGGCGAGCGGGCGGTGCAGGCGGCGGGCGGCACCGCGGCCATTCTGCGCACCTCCTGGGTGTTTTCCGCACAGGGGAAGAATTTTGTCAAAACCATGCTGCGGCTTGGCGCGGTGCAGCCGTCGCTGGCCGTGGTGGCCGACCAGATCGGCGGGCCGACCGCCGCCGCCGATATTGCCGCCGCCTGTCTGGTGATGGCGCGCAGGCTGCAAACCCGGCCCGAGCTTGCGGGCCTTTACCATTTCAGCGGGGCCCCCGATGTCAGTTGGGCCGATTTTGCCCGCGAGATCTTTGCCCAGGCCGGTCTGCCCTGCGCGGTGCGCGCTATTGCCAGCGCCGATTACCCGCAAAAAGCCCATCGTCCGACCAATTCGCGGCTGGATTGCACCAGCCTGCAGACGGCCTTCGGCATTGCCCGCCCCGATTGGCGCCTGAGCCTGACGCATGTTCTGCAAGATCTGAAAGGAAGCATATCATGACCCGGCGCAAGGGTATCATTCTGGCCGGCGGGTCCGGCACGCGGCTTTATCCGATCACCATCGGTGTGTCGAAGCAACTGATGCCGATCTATGACAAGCCGATGATCTATTACCCGCTCAGTGTGCTGATGCTGACCGGCATCCGCGAGATTGCCATCATCACCACGCCGCAGGATCAGGATCAGTTCCGCCGGGTGCTGGGCGATGGCAGCCAATGGGGCATCACGCTGAGCTATGTGGTGCAACCCTATCCCGGCGGGCTGGCGCAAGCCTATACCCTGACCGAGGATTTCCTGGCCGGAGCGCCGTCGTGCATGGTGCTGGGCGACAACATCTTCTTCGGCCACGGTCTGGCCGAACTGCTGGCCGAGGCCGATGCGCGCAAGGTGGGCGGCACGATTTTCGGCTATCACGTGGCCGACCCCGAACGCTATGGCGTGGTGGCGATGGATGCGACCGGCCGCGTGACCCAGATCATCGAGAAACCCGAGGTGCCGCCCTCGGATTATGCGGTGACGGGGCTGTATTTCCTCGATGGCCGCGCCAGCGAACGGGCGCGCCAAGTCAAACCCTCGGTGCGCGGCGAGGTGGAAATCACTACCCTGCTGGAAATGTATCTCGAAGAAGGCGCGCTTGAGGTCAAACGCATGGGGCGCGGCTTTGCCTGGCTCGATACCGGCACCCATGGCAGCCTGCTGGACGCCGCCAACTTCGTGCGCACCCTGCAGAAACGTCAGGGCATGCAGACCGGCAGCCCAGAAGAGATTGCCTTCCACAACGGCTGGATCAGCCGTAGCGACCTGCGGGCCATCGCGGCCCGCTATGCCAAGAACGACTACGGCCAGCACCTGCTGGGCCTGCTGGCGGATAGCGCCGAACTGGACTGAGTCGGGGCCGACCCCCCCGGTTCCGGCAGTGCCCCGTGGTTACTGCCGCCAGTTTTGGTGCCGGAGGTGGCCCTGCTTTTTCGCCCAGTCTGCGGCGGTCGATCCGTGTTTGAGACAAACCGCCCGGGAACTGTCGATGGCGGTGCAGAGGCGCAGATCAACCTGGCCATCGGTGCACAGGTGTTCGATCTGCTGGTGCAGGCCCCGGCACCGCCGGCCTGCGGCGCGGGTTTGGGTTGACGGCCAGCCATGATATGATCGGTGGCAGAACGGATTCGCCGCAAGGAGCTTTTGATGCCTGACAGACCACCCTTTGCTGTTGGGGGGGTGCAGATGGTTCTGAGCCGCCGCCACGTGCTGGCGCTTGCGGCCTTGGCGTCTGGCGCGGCCGCTGTGGCAGCGCAGGCTTTTGCAAGGAAAACCAGCATGATCACCGCCCGAACCTGTATCATCACCACCGCCCTGCCATCCGGCTGGGGAGAGGCGCGTGGCTTTGCGCTGGCAGGTGATGCCGCCGGCCTGACACCCGGAAACCTGCGTGTTCATGCCGTCCTGAATGCCGAAATGCTGGCCCCCGATGGTGCCGCTTTGCCTGATGACCGCAGCGGCGTGCTGGCCGTGCAGGCGCGGGCCCTGCTGAAACTGCGTGGGCTGACCGCCGCCGCGGGCCAGATCAGCGACTTGACCGCGCAGGCCGCAACCCGCGGCGTGACCCCGGCGCTGTTCATCGGCCCCGACAACGGCGGCAAGATCACCATGCCCACCCGGATACTGGCGCTGCCGCAGGCCGGGGGCATGGCCTGGTTCACCGGTTTCATCCCGATCGATGCCCCGCAGGCCGCCCTGACCGGCACCCTGCACGGGCTGTGGCCGGATGCGGGTTTCGGCCTGACCTATGCCCAGACCCTTCTGGGGGGCGTCGCGCCCGCGCAATTGATGCAGATCATGGCCGAGGGTTTTGCGCTGATGTTTGATAAAGCTGGGGCGTGCGAGTGACGCGATTCCTTTGGCGTGCTGTCCTGCCGTCCGGGTTTTTGAGCAGATCAGGAGGGACAAATGTCAAACATCAGGGCTGAACGCGCCATTTCCGCCGGGTTGCCCGCGGCGGGCAGAACACTGCTGGCCGATATTACCGCCGCCAACGTCTGGTCTGACGCCACATTGCAATATTACCTTGGCAACAGCTCGACGCTGACCTTCGATCCCGAATTCCGCGCCGATTATAATGGCACTCCGACGGATTATTTCACCGACGGCAGCAATCCAGATGCGACATTTGCCTATGCGGCAGTGATGGCACGTGGCTTCCGGATGATCGATTCCGTCATCGCCACCGATTTCGTCCAGCTCACCGTCGATGCCACGGCCCGGGCACAGGCCGATATCGTGCTGGTGACATCAAGCCATAGTGACGAGCCCGGTCTGGAAGGATTCTGCCAGTTTCCGGGGTCATCAACCCGAGCAGTAAATGATTACTGGAGCCTCGGGGTGTTCAACAGCAGCCTTGCCCAGATGAATGCCGTGGCCGAGTTAGGCGGCGGCGAATATGTGAACTGGACCCTGATCCATGAGGTCGGGCATGGGCTTGGCCTCATGCACCCGTTCAGCGGCCCGGCGGCGATCAGCGTCGGCGCGGCGATGGACAATGAACGCTACACCGTGATGTCCTACACCGGCGCCACTGCGGGGGCCACGGCCTATGGCCATGCCGTCAGCATGATGGCGCTGGATATCGCGGCGCTGCAGCAGCAATATGGTGCCGAAACCTATGCCGCCGGCAATTCAAGCTACACGCTGCTGGATGCGCAGGGTGGGGCGCTGGCGCTGGCGGAAGGGGCAGTCCAGATCGGCCGGGCCTATTACAGCATCTGGGATTCGGGCGGAACCGACCGGATCGACTATGGCAGCGCCGCAAACTCGGTGCTGATCAACCTCAATGATGCCACGCTGGACCGCTCGATGATCGCCACCGATGCGGCCCCGGCGATCGCGGCACTGCTGCATACCGAATTTTATGCCGCCCTGGCGGCTGATCTGCGGTTGGAAACCATCGACCCCGATCACCACGCCGGCGGCTTCTTCTCGCGCGTGCTGACCCTGAGCAACAACGTCTATTCCGGCATCGACGGCGGCTATTCCATCGCCTATGGCGCGCAGATCGAGAACGCGACCGGCGGGGCGCATGACGATCTGCTGATCGGCAACGAACAGCGCAACACCCTGAACGGCGGTGACGGCAATGACGTGCTGATCGGCTCGGGCGGCAACGATACGCTGAACGGCGGCCTGAACTGCGATACGGCGGCGTTTTCCGGTGCGCGGGCCGAATATGACATTACCGCCGACGCCAATGGCGTAGTTACCGTCGTGCATGCCCGCGGCAGCCGGGTCGATGGCACCGACACCCTGCGCGACATGGAACACGCCCAGTTCAGCGATCAGTTGTTCAGCCTGCTGGACCCCAGTCTGGCCCGCTTCACCCCGGTGGACAGCAGCGCTTTCCGCTATTTCGGGGCCAACGAGCTTCACAAGAACGATGACGGGTCGTCGTCGGCGATCAACGTTGCCTCGATCTTCGAAGACGGCATCCGGATCGGCGCGCAGACCTTCACCTCGATCTATGTCAACACCAACGGCAACATCACCTTCGGCAGCAGCCTGAGCACCTACACCCCGCGCGAAATCGGCGGCGGTGCCGGGCTGAACATCGTGGCGCCGTTCTGGGCCGATGTCGATACCCGCGACACCACCGACGCGCAGGGCAACCCGCTGGTCAACCCCGGCACGGTGACCTGGGATTTCAACCCCGGGCGCGACAGCATCGTGGTGACCTGGAATGATGTCGGATACTACCGCACGCACTGGGACCATCAGAATTCATTCCAGCTTGAGCTGGTGGACCGTGGCTGCGGCAACGTGGAAATCATCTTCCGCTATGGCGGCATCGACTGGACCACGGGCGACGCCAGCGGCGGGCACGGTGGTCTGGGCGGCACGGTGGCGCGGGCCGGGTTCTCGATGGGCGACACCTATTTCGAACTGCCCAGCTCGGGCAGTCAGGGTTCGATGCTGGGCCTGGCCGGGGCCAACGGCAATCAGGGTGTTGCCGGGGTCTGGCAATTCCTGGTGGCCGAAGGCCAGTTGCAGGGTTTCGGTACCGCCGGGGATGACACCTATGTCGGCACCGACGGCAGCGACAGCTACTTTGGCCAGGCCGGCAATGACGATCTGTCCGGCAGGCTTGGCGACGACTTCCTCTATGGCGGCGATGGTAATGATACCGTGCGCGGCGAGGGGGGTAACGACAATCTCCATGGCGGCGACGGCGCCGACGTGCTGAACGGTGGCACCGGCGACGATTTCATTTTCGGCGGCGACACGGCAGCCGATCTGCGCGATGTGATCTATGGCGGC
>Ga0210028_1004394_pt1 | contig 10266 bp, 7 predicted proteins | sample CryGeymeta201513_FD_185468 | JGI IMG/M metagenome (GOLD analysis project Ga0210028, IMG submission 185468) | Groundwater microbial communities from Crystal Geyser aquifers in Utah, USA - Crystal Geyser metaG 2015-13 (SPAdes) (version 2) | ecosystem: Environmental > Aquatic > Deep subsurface >...
TTGCTGACAAAAATCCCAAAATCTGCCAACTGGGGCTGGGCGCAAGAGTTTGCACAGCCTGAAATCGCCAGGGTGCGTTCCTGAAGTTTTTGACCAAAGGCGTCGAGTAACCGGCGCGCCAGATCACGGGTTGCGGTTAGCCCCAGGGCACACTCGTGGTTGCCGGGACAGACGCGGCAGTGAGCGAGCGCCGGATCGAACCGGTCAATACCCGCCTCGGCCAGAAATTTGGCGAGAGCTTCGCCCTGCTGCGCATCTCGGGCGAGAAACACCAGATTCTGATCGGGATCGACCAGCAGATATGTCAACCCGGCCCTTTCAGCCGCCTGGGCGATTTGACTCAGCTGCGCAGCGGGCAATTCTCCGGCAAACAAGGAGACGCAGAATCGGCTTTGTCCTGCCCCGCCGGGGCCAGGCAGCAGGGACTTATCGAAAGCGTCATGAAACTCTACCCTGGGACACAGGGCAAGCGCGTCTGCGAACAGCCGCCGAAACTCCTCTTCACCACGATCTTTAATTAGCGATTTCAGGCGTTTGGGGGGCTGAACATGGGCGGCATAGACCTTTATCAGCGCTTCAGCTAGTTGGAGAACTCTATTTTGCGGCACCTGCGGTTGGTACAAAATCGCCGCTTGCGGTGCCCGCCCCAGCCCCCCGCCGACCCAGACATCATAGACGGGCTCACCCTCAACCAGCCCGGCAAACACCAACGCCAGATCCTGAATCAGATGATGATGGCTGCTGCTGTCGGCTTCAACGCTGATTTTGAACTTTTTCGGCAAGCCTTCAAAATGGGGGTTGCCACTGAAATACAGTAACAAGCGCCGCGCCAGCTGCTGGCTGTAGTTAAAGCCTTGCCCGCCGGTGCTATGGCAGGAAATACCCCGCACCGCCCCACCACAGGCTCCACGCGAAAACAGCCCGACGCTGGCGAGAGTACGTTGGATCTCGGGTATGTTGGTTGGTTCAAGATTATGAAATTCGACACTGCCACGGGTGCTGAGATGCAGGCTGCCACTCCCGAAAACCTGCCCCAGCTCCCCCAGAACCCGGGCCTGGGCGACCGAAAGCAGGCCGCTTGCCAGCTTTACACGTAACATAAACAGCTGATTTTTTTGCTGGTAGAGCCCTTCAATGCGCAAGGCTTTGGCGTCAATCTGCATCCCTCATCTCTCCTTCGTGGTTGCTTTTTCCGGTTGAAAACTAATATTTAACTTTTTATAAGTCAACTTTTTATTTTTTATCTTGACAAAATTAATGTGCAAATATACTTTATTTCAAAACTTAATTCCTAGTAATCAATGCGACATTTGTCTGGGGACGGACTTTTTATGCCACAGCCTTTGCAACAAAATCAGATCTGGCAATCGATCAACCAAGACACAGACCCTGTGCGCATCCTGCAAAAAGGGCTGGCCTTTATTCAGGGGCCGGTGGCGCTGGCCTGTTCTTTCAGCCGCGAAGATGTGCTGCTCATTGATCTGCTGCAACACCTGCAAGCCCCGGCACGCATTTTTGCCCTGGATACCGGACGCCTCAATGAAGAAACTCTGGAGCTGGCAGAAACCCTCCGCCTGCACTATTCCCTGGAGATTGACTGGTATTTTCCCGAACGCAGGGCAGTTGAACGGCTGGAGCGCGAGCAGGGTTTGTTTTCATTTCGCGAAAGCCTCGAAAATCGCCACGCCTGTTGTTATATCCGCAAAGTTGAACCCCTGCAGCGAGCCCTCAAAGGGCTGGCGGGCTGGATTAGCGGTCAACGCCGCGACCAGGCTGCGACCCGTGGTCAGCTGCAAGCGATTGAGCGCGATGGCGTCAATGGCAATATTCTGAAACTCAATCCGCTGGCGAGCTGGACGGCTAAGCAGGTTGACGCAGCGGTCAGGGAGCGAAAACTGCCTCTCAATCGGCTGTATGCCCAGGGGTACAGATCCATTGGCTGCGCGCCCTGCACGCGCGCTGTACAGCCCGGCGAAGACGAGCGTGCCGGACGCTGGTGGTGGGAATCCCCTGAACACAAAGAATGCGGCCTGCACCGCCGCTAGACTCTCAAGAGGATCTGATTATGTCCCACAAATTAACCCATTTACGCCAGCTGGAAGCCGAGAGCATCTACATTATGCGCGAGGTGGTGGCCGAGTTTGAAAAGCCGGTAATGCTCTACTCCATTGGCAAAGATTCGGCGGTGATGCTCCATTTGGCGCGCAAAGCCTTTTATCCGGCACGCCTGCCTTTTCCGCTGCTGCATGTCGACAGCACCTGGAAATTTCGTGAAATGATTGCCTTCCGCGACCGCATGGCCAAGGACTATGATTTTGATCTGTTGGTTCACCGCAACGAAGAGGGGATGCGCCAGGGGATCGGCCCCTTCAGTCACGGCAGCGCCGTGCATACCGATATCATGAAAACTGCGGCCCTGAAACAAGCACTGGATAAATACCAGTTTGACGCGGCTTTTGGCGGCGCACGGCGCGACGAAGAAAAATCGCGCGCCAAGGAGCGGATTTTTTCCTTTCGCAGCGCCAATCATGGCTGGGATCCCAAAAATCAGCGCCCCGAACTCTGGAATCTCTACAACGCCCGGGTGCGCAAGGGAGAAAGTATCCGGGTCTTTCCGCTTTCTAATTGGACAGAACTGGATATCTGGCAATACATCAGTCTGGAACAGATTCCGATTGTGCCCTTGTATTTCGCTAAGGTGCGGCCGGTGGTGGCGCGTGATGGTTTACTGATTATGGCCGATGACGAGCGCCTGGTGTTGCAGCCGGGGGAAAAAATTGAGCAAAAATCGGTGCGTTTTCGCACCCTGGGTTGCTATCCCCTCACCGGCGCGGTCGAATCTCGCGCTGCGACCTTGCCTGAGGTGATTCAGGAAATGCTGTTGACGCGCACCTCTGAGCGCCAGGGTCGTCTGATTGATCGCGATAGCGCCGCTTCCATGGAAAAGAAAAAACAGGAAGGGTATTTCTGATGAGCTCTCAAAGCGAACTTATTCAGCGTGATATTCACGCTTATCTCCAGCACCAGCAAGACAAGACACTGCTGCGCTTTATTACCTGCGGCAGTGTCGATGACGGCAAAAGCACCCTGATTGGCCGATTGTTATGGGATTCAAAGCAAATTTTTGAAGATCAGCTCTGTGCTCTGGAACAGGACAGCAAGCGCTGCGGCACCCAGGGCGAAAAGCTTGACTACGCCTTGCTGCTCGATGGTTTGCAGGCCGAGCGCGAGCAGGGGATCACCATTGATGTCGCCTACCGGTTCTTCACGACCGCCAAGCGCAAGTTTATTGTCGCCGACACGCCGGGTCACGAACAATACACCCGCAATATGATTACCGGCGCGTCGACCGCCCAGCTGGCCGTCATCTTAATTGATGCGCGCAAGGGTTTGCTCAGCCAGTCGCGGCGTCACAGCTATCTGTGCTCACTGGTCGGCATCCGTCATATTGTGCTGGCCATCAATAAAATGGATCTGGTCGCATACGATCAGTCCCGTTTTGATGACATTGTCGCGACCTATCAGCTCTTTGCGCAAGAGTTGAATTTTGCCAGTGTCAGCGCGATTCCCCTGTCAGCGCTGGAGGGTGACAATGTCCTGCACGCCAGCTCCCGCATGCCCTGGTATGCGGGCCCCAGTCTCATGGAGTTGCTGGAAGAGATCGATTTTGACGAAGATAAATCCCAGCGGCCTTTGCGAATGGCGGTGCAGTGGGTGAATCGCCCGAATCTCGATTTTCGCGGTTTTTGCGGCACCATCAGCGCCGGGAGCCTGCGGCCAGGGGATGACGTTCAGGTGGGGGGAACCGCACACAAAAGCAAGGTGGCCCGGATTGTCACTCTGGCCGGTGATTTGCCCATTGCGGTTGCGGGTCAGGCCGTGACCCTGACCCTGGAGGATGAAATTGACATCAGCCGCGGCGATCTGCTCACCAGCCCGGCACAGCCAGCCAGTTTTGCCGACCGCTTCACTGCGCGGCTGGCCTGGCTGCACGCCGATCCTTTGTTGCCGGGGCGGAGTTATTTGCTCAAAATCGGCACCAATACCACACCCGCCCAGGTTGACAGCATAACGCATAAAATCGACGTCAACACCCTGCACTCTGAACCGGGTAAAACCCTGATGATGAACGAAGTAGGCATCTGCACCTTCAGTCTGAATCGCGCCCTGTGCTTCGATCCCTATGGTCAGCAACCGGCGACGGGGAGCTTTATTCTGATTGATCGCCTCTCTTATGCCACCGTCGGGGCGGGCATGATCGAGCAGGCGTTGCCCCGCGCGACCGACAGCCAGTGGCAAAACATCAGGGTTGATCGCCAGGCCCATGCCCTACAAAAGCACCAGCGCCCCCAAGTCCTCTGGTTTACCGGATTGCCGGGCGCGGGGAAATCCTCGGTTGCCAACCTGGTGGAAAAGAAGCTCTACGCCATGGGCAAACACAGCGTTATCCTTGATGGTGACAATCTGCGCCATAACCTCAATCGTGATCTGGGTTATGAAGACGCTGATCAAGTCGAACATATGCGGCGCAGCGCCGAAGTCGCCAGACTTCTCCTTGATGCCGGCCTGATCGTACTCGCTCCCCTGATTTCGCCCTTTGCGCATGAACGGCGGATGGTCAGAGAAATTCTGGGCAGCGCTGATTTCTGCGAAATTTATATTGATACGCCGCAGCATATTTGCGCAGAGCGCGACAAGAGCGGGGCTTATCGGCGGGTCAGTAGCGGCGAATTAACCCATATTCCGGGCATTGATAGCCGCTATGAAATTCCGGAAAATCCCGATCTGCACTTCGACGGTGGCTTATTGGGGGTGGAAGACATTGCCCTGCAGATTGTCGAGCACGTGTTTGAGCGCAATCAGCCCCTCGAATGGCAGATCTGAACAAAACCGTCTGGATGTCGCGGGCGGTGAAAATTGAGGAGAACCGCAAGGAATCAAAGAGTAGGGCGGTTTATTCCTTATTGGTCTCCTAAAAAGATCAACGAAATACTATTGTCTGTTCGTCACGGAGCGACGGGATGCGACCGACAAGCCCCAAGGAGAATTTATTATGTACCACAGGCGGTCCGGTTTAAAACTGACGCTCGTTCTTTGCGTTTTCAGCCTCTTCGCCTTCAGCCCGGCCCGGGCAAAAGAGGTCACCCTGCTTAATGTCTCCTACGATCCGACGCGTGAGTTCTATAAGGACTACAATCAGGCTTTCGCCGATTACTGGAAAAAGAAGACCGGTGACGAGGTGAAGATCTATCAGTCCCACGGCGGCACCGGCAAGCAAGCCCGTGCGATCATCGACGGCCTGGAAGCCGATCTGGTTACCCTGGCCCTCGCCTATGATATCGACGTCATTGCCGAAAAGACCGGGCTTTTGGGCAAAAACTGGCAGTCGCAGCGGTCGAACAACAGCGCCCCCTACACCTCAATCATCGTCTTTCTGGTGCGCAAGGGGAACCCCAAGGGAGTCAAGGATTGGGACGACCTCGTCAAGCCGGGTGTCTCCATCATTACCCCGAACCCCAAGACCAGCGGTGGCGCCCGCTGGAACTTTCTGGCCGCCTGGGGCTACGCCCTGAAACAGAGCGGCGGCGATGAAAAAGCGGCGCGCGATTTCGTCACAGCCCTTTACCAAAATGTGCCGATCCTCGATTCGGGCGCGCGTGGTTCGACCACCACCTTCGTCATGCGCGGCATCGGGGATGTCTTTCTCTGCTGGGAGAACGAAGCCTTTTTGGCGCTCAATGAACTTGGCTCCGACACATTTGAGATCGTCGTCCCCTCGGTTTCGATCCTCGCCGAACCGCCGGTGGCACTGGTCGACAAGGTGGCGCAGAAACATGGCACCTTCGCGGTGGCCAAGGCCTATCTCGACTACCTGTTCAGCCCGGTCGGACAAAAGCTGGCCGCCAAACATTATTACCGCCCGGTCGCACCCGAATATGCTGATCCGGCCGACATCGCACGTTTCCCGAAGGTCAGGCTGTTGACCGTTGATGAGGTTTTCGGCGGCTGGCAAAAGGCGCAACAGATCCATTTTGCCGACGGCGGCACCTTTGATCAGATCTACGTCCCGGCGCAGTAATTTGTCCCGTTCGCTGTAGGGGCACCCCTTGGGGGTGCCCGCTATTTAAGGAGCGACCGCAAGGGCCGCCCCGACAGGAAACCATCATGGTTAATATCAAACAACACCGCGTTCTGCCCGGTTTCGGCCTGGCCATGGGCTTCACGCTTCTCTATCTGAGCCTGATCGTGCTGATCCCGCTGTCGAGTCTCCTGTTCAAGACCGCCAGCCTCTCCTGGGCTGATTTCTGGGGGACAGTTGCTTCGCCGCGCGTGCTTGCCTCGTTTCGACTGACCTTTGGCGCCGCCCTGGTTGCCGCGCTGGTCAACAGCGTCTTCGGCTTGCTGGTCGCCTGGGTGCTGGTGCGCTACAAAATCCCCGGTAAGCGGCTCATCGACGCGCTGGTCGATCTCCCCTTCGCCCTGCCAACGGCGGTAGCCGGCATCACCCTGGCCGGACTCTACTCCAGCAACGGCTGGATCGGCCGCTTTATCGAACCGCTCGGCATCAAGATCGCCTACACCCCGCTGGGGATCATGGTGGCGATGACCTTTATCGGTCTCCCTTTCGTGGTACGCACGGTTCAGCCGGTGCTGGAGGATCTGGAGAAAGAGCTGGAAGAAGCCGCAGCCTGTCTTGGCGCCAACCGTCGGCAGACCTTCATGCGGATCATCCTGCCCGCGGTCATTCCGGCGCTACTCACCGGTTTTTCCCTCGCTTTTGCACGAGGCATCGGCGAATACGGTTCGGTCATCTTCATTGCCGGCAATATGCCGATGGTCTCGGAAATCACGCCGCTGCTGATCATCACCAAGCTGGAGCAGTACGACTACGCCGGCGCCACCGCCATTGCGACGGTCATGCTGCTGTTCTCTTTTCTGATCCTGTTGAGTATCAATCTGATTCAGTGGCGGGCGCGCCGCCACGCCGAGCGCTGAGGGGAAAAACCATGACGACGCAAACTCTTTCCCAACCCTCAGGCGCCCTGACCGAACCGAGGGCGGTGCGCTGGTTGCTGACCGGCCTGGCGCTGGCCTTTCTCGCCCTGTTTCTTCTGGTGCCGCTGGTTGCAGTCTTCGTTCAGGCCCTGGAAAAGGGGGTTGAGACCTACTGGGCGGCTATCATCGAACCGGACGCCGTGGCGGCGATCCGCCTGACCCTGATCGCGGCGGCGATCAGCGTGCCGCTCAATCTGGTCTTCGGTATCGCTGCCGCCTGGGCCATTACCAAATTCAAGTTCCGGGGCAAGGCGTTTCTGATCACCCTGCTTGACCTGCCGTTTTCGGTGTCGCCGGTGATTTCCGGCTTCATTTATGTGTTGGTCTTTGGTCTTCAGGGCTGGCTCGGGCCCTGGTTAAAGGCCCACGACCTTCAGCTGATTTTTGCCGTTCCCGGCATTGTGCTGGCGACCATCTTTGTCACCTTCCCCCTTGTCGCCCGCGAGCTGATTCCGTTGATGCAGGCGCAAGGAACCGAGGAAGAAGAGGCGGCGCTGGTGCTAGGTGCCAGCGGCTGGCAGATTTTTTTCCGCGTGACCCTGCCAAATGTTATCTGGGGGGTTCTCTACGGGGTCATTCTCTGTAACGCCCGGGCGATGGGGGAGTTCGGCGCCGTCTCGGTGGTCTCCGGTCATATCCGCGGGCTCACCAACACCCTGCCACTGCATGTCGAGATTCTCTACAACGAATATAATTTTGTCGCCGCCTTCGCCGTGGCGACGCTGCTGGCCCTGTTGGCGATTTTGACTCTGGCGGCCAAGGCGCTGCTGGAGAAGAAAGTTCGTCAGGAGGTGAAAGCCACCGTCAAACCGCTTGGAATGGAATAAGTCACATGGGAATTCAGGTTCAGAAGATTTCAAAAAAATTTGGCACTTACACCGCCCTCGATCATGTTGATTTGCAAGTTCCTTCAGGGGAGCTGGTGGCTCTGCTCGGCCCGTCGGGCTCGGGCAAGACCACCCTGCTGCGCATTATTGCCGGGCTCGAAACCCCGGATGCCGGCAGCATTCATTTCGATGGCGAAGAAACCACACAGCGCAAGGTGCGCGAACGCCAGGTCGGCTTCGTCTTTCAGCACTACGCCCTCTTCCGGCACATGACGGTCTTTGACAACATCGCCTTCGGCCTGACCGTCAAGCCAAAAACCGAGCGCCCGGACAAGGCACGCATTCGAAGGCGGGTGAACGAGCTGTTGCAGCTGATCCAGCTCGACAATATGGCGAATCGTTATCCGGCGCAGCTTTCCGGTGGACAGCGCCAGAGGGTGGCCCTCGCCCGGGCGTTGGCGACCGAGCCGAAGGTATTGCTCCTCGATGAGCCCTTCGGGGCTCTGGATGCCAAGGTTCGTCAGGAGTTACGCCGCTGGCTGCGCAATCTGCACGATGAAATCCATGTCACCAGCGTTTTTGTCACCCACGACCAGGAAGAAGCGTTGGAGGTGGCCGACCGGGTGGTGGTGATGAACCAGGCGAAGATCGAGCAGGTTGGCACCCCGGAGCAGGTCTATGACCACCCGGCCAGCCCCTTTGTCTTCAGTTTTCTTGGCCATGTCAATCTGTTTCACTGCCGTAGCGGCGATCATCCGGCCGGGGCCATCGCCAGTCCAACTCGCGTGGAGGGCCGTTCCATCGGTTATGTGCGCCCCGGTGATATCCGCATCAGCCGCAGCGCGGCAACAAGCGAAGACTACCCTGCCGAAATCGTTTTCATCCAGGGGGCCGGGGCTCTGCCGCGGGTCGAACTGCGGCGTCTCGATAACGGCGAAACCGTACATGCCGACCTCCCCCGCGAGAAGTACCGGCAACTGGGGCTGCAAATCGGGGAGAAGGTCTTTATCCGCCCGACTAATATGCGGATCTTTGTACCCGATTACCAGATCTGATTCTTCGCACGGGTACTCGTACCCGGTACTGGCGATCATCCTGCCTTACTGACACGAAAAATCCCTGCGCAATCTTACGAAATCCTATGCGTTACAGGGTACTAGAGCAGCAGTTTTAAAGGATTTTCCAGCGCCTGGCAGATCCAGCGTAAAAAGCGCGCGCCATCAGCCCCGTCGATCACCCGGTGGTCATAGGTTAAACCCAGGGGCAACATCAGTTGCGGGGTAAATTCCTTTCCGTTCCACACCGGCTGTATTTCGCTCGCGGCCACGCCTAAAATTGCCACCTGCGGCGGGTAGACAATCGGCGTGAAGGCCGTGCCGCCGATACCACCTAGATTACTGATGGTAAAGGTGCCACCTTCCAGCTGCTGCGGCTTGACCTTGCGCGTTCGGCTCAGTTCGGCGAGTTCGTTAAGTTCATTGGCAATTTTTCCCAGCCCCTTGTCTTCGGGTTGGCGCAATACCGGCACCAGCAAGCCATTGGGGGTATCGACGGCGACACCGATGTTGATGTACTGCTGGAACACCAGTTCACCCTGGGCGAGATCGAGTACGCTGTTAAACTGCGGGAAAGTCTGCAAGGCACAGGCACAGACTTTGACCAAGAGTGCGGTCATGGTCATTTTAGTGTCCGTCTGTGCGCCCTGATTGAATTGTTGACGAAAGTCTTCGATGGGGCCAATCGCCGCCTTATCAAATTGGGTCACCATGGGGATATGTGACCAGGCCCGACCCATAGATTCAGCGGTCAGTTCACGCACCCGTGACAATTTTTCGCGTCGGACTTCACCAAAACGACTGAAATCGGGCAAAGGCAGAGCAAGGGGGCTGCCGCCGACCCCGCCCGCCTGCGTGTGCAGGCGGGTTTTGACAAATTCGTTGATATCGGCGGCGTTGATGCGGCCCCGTGGGCCGCTGCCCTCGACTCGAAGAATATCCACCCCCAATTCCCGGGCTAGGCGGCGCACGGAAGGTGCCGCCGGAGCGACTTGCTGCTCCCCGGTCAGGGGCTGAAAAGAGCCCTCATCCTGGGTAACAGCAGGCTTGTCTGCGCGTACAGCATTGGCTGCTGGCTGCACCGCAACTTTGGGCTCAGATTCAGGTTCTTTTTCCTGTTCCGGCTCCGTCTTTGGCTCCTCAGGCTGAGGCGCCTGCTGCCCCGCGGGTTCATCCGCTGCGTCAGAACCGGCATCCTCCGCCGGATCGGTTTCCAGGGACATGAGACTCTGGCCCACTTTGACCCTGTCCCCTTCAGCGATGAGAATTTCGCCGATAGTTCCGGCCCGGGGGGCGGGAATCGTCACCACCGCCTTGTCCGTTTCCAG
>Ga0210028_1004396_pt1 | contig 10260 bp, 11 predicted proteins | sample CryGeymeta201513_FD_185468 | JGI IMG/M metagenome (GOLD analysis project Ga0210028, IMG submission 185468) | Groundwater microbial communities from Crystal Geyser aquifers in Utah, USA - Crystal Geyser metaG 2015-13 (SPAdes) (version 2) | ecosystem: Environmental > Aquatic > Deep subsurface >...
TGCCCTTGACAACTTTTTTTAAACTTTGTAAACTAGCACTTGTTATCATTGAGTGATAATTATTATTTATTTAAGGAGGACATTTTATGGCTAAACCAAATTTTAAGCCAACTGCCGGATATATTTTAGTTGAACCGGTCGCTCAACAGAAAAAGACGGCCTCCGGTATTTATTTACCTGATTCTCACGACGAAAAACCCCAGCAAGCCAAGGTTTTAGCGGTTGGTCCTGATGAAATCACTGACAGCGGCGCCAAGCGGCCGGCTCCCTGTAAAGTCGGCGACGCCATTATCTATAAAAAATGGGGCGGTAATGAAGTTAAGCTCGGGATTACTGACAAAGACGAAATTTTGTTTATTGAATTTAAAGACGTTTTAGCAATCGTTAAATAAAGGAGTCGAAGTATGGCAAAACAATTAATTTTTTCCGACGAAGCCCGCCAAAAATTATTAAAAGGCATTAATATTTTAAGCAAAGCCGTGGTTACCACCTTAGGCCCTAAAGGCCGTAACGTGGCCTTGGACAAAAAATGGGGCGCGCTCAGTATTGTCCATGACGGCGTGACAGTGGCCAAAGAAATCGAGTTGGAAGACCCGTTTGAAAACATGGGGGCGCAGTTGATTAAAGAAGCGGCTTCCAAAACCAATGATGTTGCCGGTGACGGCACGACCACCTCAACGCTTTTAGCCCAGGCAATTGTTTCCCAAGGCATGAAAAACGTTACTGCCGGTGCCAACCCGATGCAGGTGAAAAAAGGGATTGATAAGGGTGTGGAAGCGGTGGTGGCGGAGATCAAAAAAATGAGCAAACCGGTCAAGACCGATCAGGAAATCAGCCAAGTGGCCACAATTTCTTCAACTGATCCGGCGATCGGCGCCAAGATTGCCGAAGCCTTAAAGCTGGCTGGCCGCGACGGCGTGGTCGAGGTCGAGGAATCCAAAGGCTTTGCCATGACCATTGAACATAAAGAAGGCATGGAGTTTGATAACGGTTACGTCTCACCTTACTTTGTCAGCAATGCTGACAAAATGGAAGCGGAGATTGAAGATCCGGTCATCTTAATTACTGATAAAAAAGTCTCGGCAATTGCCGACCTGCTGCCGTTTTTGGAAGGCGCAGTCAAAGTCACCAAAAATATCGTCATTATTGCCGATGAAATCGACGGTGAGGCCCTGGCGACCTTAGTCGTTAACAAGCTTCGCGGCGCCTTTAATCTATTGGCTGTTAAAGCCCCGGGTTTTGGCGATCGGAGAAAGGCCATGCTCGAGGATATTGCTATTCTCACCGGCGGTTCGGTTATTTCCGAAGATACCGGTAGAAAGTTGGACAGCGTCACCGTCGAAGACTGTGGTCGGGCCGACAAGGTCTGGGCCGATAAAGACAACTGCCGCATCATCGGCGGCAAAGGTGCTAAAGCCGAGATTCAGGCCCGGATTGCTTCGATTAAAAAAGAGGTTGACCGGACCGACTCGGACTTTGATAAAGAAAAGCTCCAGGAGCGTTTAGCTAAGCTTTCCGGCGGAGTGGCCGTGATCAATGTTGGCGCCGCCACGGAGATCGAGCTTAAAGAGACCCAGGAGCGCGTCAAAGACGCCGTGGAAGCGACCAAGGCCGCGATTGAAGAAGGTATTATTCCCGGCGGCGGCGTGACCTTGTTGCGGGCCGTAAAGGTTTTAGATACAGTTAAGCCAGATAATGACGATGAAAAAGTCGGCCTGGAAATCCTAAGATTTGCCTTAAAACAGCCTGTTCGCCTCTTGGCAGAAAACTCCGGTGCGGACGCTGGTTGGGTAGTCAAAAAGGTTGAAGAAGGTAAGGCCGATTTTGGCTTTAATACCCTGACTATGGAATTTGGTTCCATGTTAGAGATGGGTATTCTTGATCCGGCCAAAGTCACCCGGACGGCGCTGCAAAATGCCGCCTCAATTGCCAGCATGATTCTGACCACTGAATGCCTGATTACCGACTTGCCTGAAAAAGAAGGCAAGGGTGGAGCCGGCGCTGGTATGCCCGGCGGCATGGGCGGCATGGGAATGTGAAACTAATGTTTCATCGGCCTATGGCCGATTAAAAATTAACACCAAACCCCGGCACTCCGCCGGGGTTTTTGGTAGAATACATCCATGCTTAAACTAACCAAACTCCACCGCTATTTTTTATCCGCCCTGGCTACAGTTATTTTTTTCCTGATTGCCCTAACAATTCTGGCAATTTCTCTAATTGCCGCCAACCAGCAGGCGGCGAGTATAAAAATTATTTTCTAAAGTGAGAAATCCGGCAGCACGGTTAACGGGTCAATTGCCCGGCCGTTCTGATAAATCTCCAAATGTAAATGCGGTCCGGTCGTCCAGCCGGTCATCCCGACAGTCCCCAAACCCATCTCTTTATTGACTTCTTGTCCCTCCACAACCCTAATCTCTTTCATGTGGGCATAGCGTGACCTTAAACCTTTTTCATGCTCCACGACCACGGTATTTCCCCAGCCAATTCTCCCCAGGCTGGCTTCAACGACCCTGCCCTTGGCAATCGGCCTGATCTCTGTTCCAATCGGCGCCAAAATATCAATCGCTCTGTGAAAAGCATGATAGCCTTGGCCCAACACGCCCTGTAAGGGAATCGTTAAGCTTACCGCAGTGACTATCGGTTCAACCGGAACTGCTATCAAGGTTTCGTCGGCCGCCGCTATTTCATTAGCCGCCAAAATATTACCTATCACGCCAAACAGCATGATAAACACAGTTAGGCCTACACCCACGAATCTTTTAGTCTTTTTATTCTCAAACGCTCTGGTAAAGACTTTGGAAATCGGGTGGCTGCCCGGTCTGCCCGGCCTTTTTGCCGGCAAAAATACCCTGAATATCTGATAGGGTAAGATTAGCACCGTTAAGAGCATTAACCAGCCCATTGATACCAGCCTTTTTAAAATCATAAAAAATCCTCCACTATTTGGAGGACTAAACGTATTATATCCCAAAAAGTCCTAAAGTCAAATTTTGGGGTATAATAATCAATCATGTTAACCGTTAAAGACGAGGGAATAATTTTAGAAAAGACACCTCTGGAGTTCGAAGCCAAGGCAGTTCTCAACCCGGCCTGCGTTCAGGTTAATGGTCTGACCCACATGTTTTATCGGGCGGTCAGCCAAAAGGATATTTCTTCCATCGGTTACTGCCAGTTGGTTGATAATAAAGTTGTCAAAAGACTGCCAAAACCAATTCTTTTTCCCGAACATGATTATGAACAAAAGGGGACAGAAGACCCCAGAATTACTTTTTTAGACGGGACTTACTATCTTTTTTATACTGCCCATGATGGGCTTAATGCCCGTATTGCCTATGCTACCAGTCAAGACCTTGTTCGTTTTGTCAAGCACGGCCTGATTTCGCCGACAATCTCTTATGATAAAGCTGAAGATATTTGGCGCGACTCAAAAATTAAAGAGCGGTATCGTATGTTCGAGATGTTCTACAAAGAAAGAAAAGGACAAGATGTTCTACTCTATGAAAAAGACGCCTCTCTTTTCCCCCAAAAATTTAACCATAAATTTGCCCTCCTGCACCGGATTCTGCCCGGAATTCAAATAATTTACTTTAAAGATTTTTCAAAGCTTTCAGAACATTACTGGCGGCAATATTTAATCGATTTAGGAGATCACATAGTTATCGACCCGTTCTATTGGTATGAAAGCCGCAATGTTGGCGGCGGCTGTCCGCCGCTGAAAACTAAAGACGGCTGGCTGATTATCTATCACGCCGTTGAAGATACGCCGTTGGGAAAAATCTATCATGCCGCCGCCGCCCTGCTTGATCTGAAAAATCCCGCCAAAATTCTGGGTCGATTAAAAGAACCTCTATTTTCTCCCCGCATTTCTTGGGAAAAAAGAGGGATTGTCAATAATGTTGTCTTTCCCACAGGTGCCATCATTAAAAACCAAAGACTATTTATTTATTACGGCGCGGCCGATACCTGTATTGGGGCTAAATCAGTTAGACTTGATTCCCTGCTGTCTGCCTTAAAAAAATCATGACAATGAATGCTCGTATCATTTATGTGTCTTCCTATATTCCCCGTCACTGCGGTATTGCCACCTACACTAAGAATCTGACTAATGCGATTAATCTCTTAAATCCTTATCACTTAGCCGAAATTGTGGCTGTCAACCGGAGGCAGGAAAGTCTGGTTTATCCTAAAGAGGTTAAGTTTGTTTTAAATCATCTTCAACCTCACGACTATCTTAAGGCGGCCGAGTTCATTAATCATTCCGGGGCAGATTTAGTTTCTCTTCAGCATGAGTTTGGTCTTTTCGGCGGCCAAAGCGGTGATTATTTGCTGCCCTTGATTGATGCTTTAAAATTACCTCTTGTCACCACCATTCACAGCCTTCCTGATGATCCTCGGTCTCCCCGCGCCCTGATTCTGAAAAAGATCATTGCCAAATCACAAGCAGTGACGGTTATGAGCAATCAAAGTCGGCAAAAATTAGTTAAAGATTATGGTATCCCGGCTCAAAAAATTGTGGTGATTCCCCACGGCATTCCGGATTTAGCTTACAGCCCCACCGATACGTATAAACGAAAAAAGAAGTTGGCCAAGCGATTAATTTTAGGCAACATCAATCTGATTGCTCACACTATGGGAATCGAATATGCTTTAAAAGCGGTTGCCCTTATTAAAAAACAGATTCCTCAGGTTTTATACCTGGTTATTGGTCAAACCCATCCCATTGTTCTCCAGCGTCATGGCGAAGCTTATCGCCAATCCCTTAAAAAAATAATTAAACAATTAGGCATTCAAGATAATGTTAAATTTATCAATCAGTATCTTTCTCTTGATGAGTTAATTTTATGGTTAAAAACTATCGATATTTATGTTACGCCTTATTTATCACCTCAACAATCGGCGTCCGGAGCCTTAAGTTATGCGCTGGGCGTTGGAAAATTTTGTGTTTCCACTCCCTATCTTTACGCCAAGGAAGTTTTGTCTCATAATCGGGGAGTTTTAGTCCCTTTTCGTAATTCTCAGACGATGGCCCGGAAGATTATTTATTATTGGCAAAATCCAGAGCAAAGACAAGTGATCGAGAAAAATGCCTATGAATACGGTCGGTTAATGACTTGGCCCAACGTTGCTCTTCAGTATCTTAATCTGTTTAAGGGTATAATTTAGCTATGCGGATTGGCATTAATGGTTATTATTTAACTACCCTCAATTCCGGTATTGGTCAATATTCCTATAATCTGCTTCATGCTTTAGCAGAAATTGATCATAAAAACACTTATTATGTATTTTGTCCCCAGCCAATTACTTGGGATTTACCGGAAAACTTTAAATTGAAAGTAATTTACCCCATGCCTTTTTTTAAGGGGACGTTTTTAAACCGTTTTTATTGGGAGGAATTCCAACTGGGTCAGGAAATAAATGAGTTTAGAATAGACGTTTTTCATGGTCTGTATCAATCATTGCCCAAAGGCTCGGAAAAAATTGGCAACGTGGTGACCATTCATGATGCCATCCCCTGGCGGTTTATCTTTGAGAGAAAACAACTGAGCTATCGCTGGTATTCGGATATGCGCAAAAAAAAAGTCACCCAACGGGCTAAAAAAATCATCACCATTTCTGAAACCAGCAAGCTTGATTTTGCCTCGGTTTACAAGATTAAGCCGGAGACGATTGAAGTGACTTATGAAAGCGTTCATCCTATTTTTTTAGCTAAACCTAAACCGGAGGCGGTCAATAATTTTAAGAAAAAATATCAAATTAACAAAGATTTTCTTCTCTATGTTGGCGGCTTAAAAAGACATAAAAACTTAAGAATGCTGATTAAATCTTTTGCCATTTTGCTTAAAGAATATAATTACCCGGGCGATCTTTATATCTTAGGATCAATCAGAAAAACGATGGCGATTTCTTCATATATTTATTACCGGGAAGAAGACTTACACCATTATGCCAAACTTAAAAAGATTAGCGATCGGGTAAAATTTGTTGATTTTGTCTCTCAGGAGGAAATGGCCCTTTTCTTTCATTTAGCCAAAGCTTTCATCTCGATTTCTCTTTACGAGGGCTTTGGTTTGCCGGCTCTTGAAGCCATGACTAGTGGTTGTCCGGCAGTTTTGTCTAATTTGGGCGCCTATCCGGAAATTGCTCAAGCCGCCGCTTTATTTGTTTATCCTTACGGTCCGCACCGGATCGCCAAAGCCTTAAATCAAGTGATCAGCAGTATTCCCACCCGCGAGGCCTTAGTCAAACAAGGTTTACAACGAGCTCAATTTTTTGACCGGAAAATAATTGCTAAAAGAATGTTGGAGATTTATCAGGAAGTTTATGATGATTATAAGGTTAATTATCAGCCTTGAGGCCTAGGTCGGAATCGAACCGACGAATAACTGTTTTGCAGACAGCTGCGTTACCGCTTCGCCACTAGGCCGTGCATTTGTATTTTAGCAGATTTTTTGTTAAGATTTCTCTGATGCTGAAAAAACTTCTTATTGGCCTTAGCCTTTTGTCCTTAACTGTTTTGTTGACCGGTTGTACTCTGCCCGGACGGAAAAAATCCGCCTTGTCTGTTTCTACTACTCCCCAGGCCACTATTTTTCTGGACGGAGAACATTTAGGTCAAACGCCTTATTATAACGAAAAGTTAAAACCAGGCGACTATGTTTTGAAAATTGTTCCCGAATCATCCGGCCAAGCCCTCAATCCCTGGGAGGGGCGGGTGACTTTAAGTCCGGGCATTTTAACCGTTGTTAATCGGGAGCTGGGTTTAACCCAAGACGATTCTTCCGGCGAAATTCTTTCTTTTGAGACCAGTGCTGATAAAAACGCCACCTCTATTTCTGTTGTCACCACCCCGGATGGCGCCGTGGTTAATCTGGACGGCGAGCCCAAAGGCTTTGCTCCGATTTCTTTGGACAAAATTACCGAAGGCGACCACATTTTGCTTATCTCCTCTCCTGGTTATAAAGATAAAACTATCAAAGCTAAGACAGTTAAGGGGAATAAACTGATTGTTTCGGTTCAATTAGCCCGGGCTGCGGTTGTGCCGCCGGTGGACGCCGAAACCCAACCAGAAGCTACTGCGGCTGCCTCGCCCAAACCCAGCCCCACCCCCAAGGCCTCACCCAAGACCGGTTCTACCACCACCCCGGCCAAACCCTACGTCACCATTGACTCGCCGGACACCGGCTGGGTCAGGGTGAGGGCCGAAGCTTCCACTGCCGCTGAAGAATTAACCAAGGTTGATCATGGCGAGAGTTTTCCTTTAGTTGACGAAAAATCCGGCTGGTATCAGATCGAATATGCCACCGGGAAAAATGGCTGGATCTCCGGCAAATACGCGGAAAAGTTCGAGTAAATTATTGTAAAAGCTGGACAAATTCCAATGGCGCTACGATTTTAATTCCGCGATATTTTTTTAGCCTTAAGAGATGTTTGTCCCCGGAAACAATAAAATCAGCTTTTCCGGCAAGAGCGCAGGCTAAAATCAGATTATCGTCAGGATCAGTCTTAATTATCTGAGGAAAATTTTTGATTATAACTCTATGGGTAGTTTGCTGTAAAAACTGCAGATACTGAATAATTGACCGATTTGACAACTTATAAATCTTTTTAATTTTTGGATAATGAAGCGAGCGGCTTAATTCATTTAATAATTCTTTACTGGTAACCACCATTAATTTTTCCCTGCAGAAAAAATCAAAAATTATTCGGGGAGAAGAATTAATATTGGCGATGAAAGCGCTGATTAAAACATTAGTATCTAAAACAACTTTTATCCTTTTTGCCATTGTTTTTTAGTCCGTTTTCTGACGGAGGCAACCGCTTGAATTGCATCCTGCATTACTTGATTTTCGCTGACATTATCTTTGGAAGCCAGGCCCATAATGGTGGAAAATTCAGTTTCTCTTTGCCACTTTTTATAAATAGAAATTAATTTAGCTAAATAATTAGTGTCCACGAAAGCAATTGCCGGCTTCTGCCTTTTGGTAAGAACTAAAAATTTTGTATTTTTTACCCTGTCGACAACATCCGCCAGATTGGCCCGCGCCTGGGAAAAGGGGACTAGCTGATCTAAAGAGACAGTTAAATTATTCATATGTACTAATATTAGTACAAAACATTGTACGTTGTCAAGTACAGTTTATCCTAACCCGTACAAAATCCCGATTACCATTAACCCCCACAGGCTGACCGTGATTAACATTGGCTTATCGGCTGTCAATATTTTCTCCGGCGACTCGCCCTGATTTTTCTCATAAATCAACTGTAAATACCTCATTACTCCGTAAATTACCACCGGAATGGTTAGCATCAGCCATTTTTCCGACCGGAAAGTATTCGGTAAATATGATAGCCAGGTTAACGCCCTGCCTTTAAAACTAAACGCCGGCAGCATAAAGGTAAATAAGGCGTAAGTCAGCCAGGTGGTATTGGCAAACATCACCGTGTACAAATCCAGCAATTTTTCCGGATACCGGCCCAGGACTTTTCTGCTCCTCAGCTTTCCCTGCAGCAAGGTCAGCTCGCTCCTTCTTTTCCCGATCGCCAGAAATAACGAGAAGGAAATAATACACAATAAAAGCCAAACATTGATATGGACGCCGATAATAAACGCGCCGGCATAAACTCTTATTAAAAATCCCGCAGCAATCGCCATTACATCTAGAATCGGGCGATGTTTTAACCAGGTGGTATAAACAAACTGTAAAATCAAATACGCGATCATGACTAAAAATAAAAAATAGGATAAAGACCACCCCAAAGCCAGGCTTAAAAACACTCCGCTTAAGCTAAAAAACAAAGCGATCCCTATCGGCAGTTGGCCGGAGGCAATCGGCCTGAATTTTTTAAAGGGGTGGTTTCTGTCCGAATTAACATCGACAATGTCATTAAAAATATATACCGAGCTGGTTAAAATCGAAAAAATTATCCAGGCGGTCGTTACCGTCCAAAACTTATCCGCTGTAAATAACCAGCCGGAAAACACCAAGCCCGTATATAAGCTTAGGTTTTTTAACCACTGTCTCGGTCTGGCTTCTTTAACGAGTAAGTAGCCATATTGAGCCATATTAAGCCGCCTCCGATAATTACTGCTAGCAACACCATTGTATAGAGTTTATATTGACTGTTCAATTTTAAAGCTAATAATCCTAATATGGCCGACATCAGCCAATAAAACACCGCGATTCTTCTTTTGCCCCAACCCAAATCCATCAGCTTGTGGTGTAAATGCCCCCGGTCGCCCCAAACCGGAGATTTTCCGGACAGTACCCTTCTGATGATGCTGTAAATTGCGTCTAACATTGGCACCCCTAAAACTAAAATTGCCGTGGCCACCTTGGCCCCTGATAAAATTGCCAAAACCGCTAAAAAATATCCTGCCAAAGTCCCGCCGCCATAACCGGGCATAATTTTTTGCGGATAAAAATTAAACAACAAAAATCCTAAATAAGCCCCGGCCAGAATAAAAGCTACCACCATCACCGGCCATTGGGTAATATCGTCTACAAATCTTAAACTAAGCAGTCCGATCACTATGCCGGCCACCACCACAATGCCCGGCAGTTGGCCGTCTAAACCCTTAGACCAATTAACAAAGTTCATTGTTCCCACAATCCAGACTAAAGCCATCAAGTCTGCCCAAACCCAGATGGTCCGCCACTGTCCCAACAAATATATCGGTATTTGCGGTTGCGATAAATTAATCACCGCCCCGGCCTTAAAAGGATGGCTGATATAGGGTACGCCGATCCCCGCCGCCACTACAATCCCGGCGGCTAGAAAGCCCCAGCCCAATCGTTGATAAGGGTTTAAATTTTTTACATCATCGATTACTCCTACAACTGTTAACACCAAAGCCCCTAAAAGTATGCCGATTAAATGTTTGTCGATCGGCAAAAACCAGACGCAAGCGATTAAAATGCTTAAAAAAATTACTGCTCCGCCGCCCCTGGGTACCGGATATTGATGAATTACTTTGGGATGAACTTGAGTTTTAGGGTCATCCAGCCACCCCAATTTTTTATAAACCCAAATCACCAGGGGAGTTAAGATTATCGAAATTAAAAAGGCTAAAACCAGCGGTTTAATTAATTGAATTAAAGCCATATTTTTAAACAACCAAGAGGACAATTTTAATTAAGCCAACCAGCGCCATCGTCGTGGTTAAAGCCGCCAGCCAGACTAAAATTTGCGCTAATAATTTATCTTTTTCAATTAAACTGCCGGCCAGCCTGATGGAAATTAAATTAATGATTAAAC
>Ga0210028_1004431_pt1 | contig 10210 bp, 10 predicted proteins | sample CryGeymeta201513_FD_185468 | JGI IMG/M metagenome (GOLD analysis project Ga0210028, IMG submission 185468) | Groundwater microbial communities from Crystal Geyser aquifers in Utah, USA - Crystal Geyser metaG 2015-13 (SPAdes) (version 2) | ecosystem: Environmental > Aquatic > Deep subsurface >...
TCCAGGATCAGGTCGAGATGGGGGTGGCGGTGCGAATGGCCTGCATGGACCTGCTGGCGCGCAACCTGCGGGCCGAGCGCGGGCGGGCAGCGGTCGGGGCGATGGCGTGAACGAATTCCTCGCCAACCTTGCGGTCTGGTGGCAGGTGCAGGCTGCCAGCCACCCCGATCTGCTGGCCTGGCCGGTGCTGCTGGCTGCGGCGCTGGCTTTGGTGGCGATCCTGTTTGCGCTGCTGGCCCGGCGCGGGCTTGGCCGCGCCTTGGGCGCGCTGCGCGACTCCGAGGAAGCGGTTCGGATGCAACAGATTGAACTGGAACGGGTCGGTCAAGAGCGCGACGCGCTGCGCGAGCAGGCGACGGATGCCGAGCAGGAGCTGGGCGAGACCCGGATCGCTGCCGCCAGCGAGATTGCCCGCCTGAGCGCCGAACTCGCGGCGGAAAAGCGTCAGGGTGAGGACAAGCTGGCGCTGCTGCAAGCGGTGCGCAAGGACATGGAAGACCGCTTCAAGCTGCTGGCCGACGAATCGATGCGCCAGAACGGTGAGACGTTGGCGAAAACCAGCCGCGAGCGGCTGGAGGCGGCGCTGAACCCACTGAAGGAACATGTCGGCCGGTTCGAGCTCGAATTGCGCGCGGTGCACGAGGGGGCGCTGAAGGAACGCCAGCAGCTCAAGACCGAGATCGAGCAACTGACCCGCCGCTCGGAAGAGGTGTCGCGCGAAGCGGTGGCGCTGACCCGCGCCCTCAAGGGCGACAAGCAGCGCCAGGGGGCCTGGGGCGAGATGATCCTCTCGACCCTGCTGGAACGATCAGGCTTGCAGGAAGGCGTCGAATACGAGGTCCAGGCGCACCGGGTTTCCGACGACGGCGGGCGCTACCGGCCCGACGTGGTGGTCAGGATGCCGGGCGACAAGCGGCTGGTGATCGATGCCAAAGTGTCGCTGGTCGATTACGAGACGGCGGTGAACGCCGAAGGCGAGACTGATAGGGCGGCGGCGCGCGCCCGCCACGTCGCGGCGCTGCGCCGCCATATTACCCTGCTGTCCGACAAGGGCTATCAGGCGCTTGAGGTGGGTTCGGTCGATTACGTGGTGATGTTCATCCCGATCGAGGGGGCGCTGTCCGAGGCGCTGCGAGAGTCGGGCGATCTGACCAGCTTTGCGCTGGAAAAGAACATCACCATCGCCACCCCGACCACCCTGATGATGGCGCTGCGCACGGTATCCCATGTCTGGGCGATCGAGCGGCGCAACCGCAATGCCGAACAGATCGCCGCGCGCGCCGGTCTGCTTTACGACAAGGTGGCGGGTTTCGTCGACTCGCTGCAAGCGGTCGGCAAGAACCTTGGTCTGGCGCAGAAATCCTACGGCGAGGCGATGGATCGCCTTAGCCGGGGCGCGGGCAATGTGCTGGGTCAGGTGGAAAAACTCAGATCACTGGGGGCCAAGGTCAGCAAGGTGATTGCCGCCGACTTTGACGGCGAGCCTGCGCCCGACGATCTGCCCGCCATTCCCGCATCCCCCCCTTCCCCATCCGATTGAGGCAAACATGCATGAAATAAAGCGCGATTCGCTGTTCGGCCCCAACGCGCCGCTGCCGCTGGCCGAGGGCGAAACCCTGCGCGAGACCTGGACCACCGACCGCGCCACCTACTGGCGGGGCCATGCCATCCTGGCCCTGCTGGGCGGGGTGGTGGCGGGGATCATCCTGGTCTTGATGGGTGACCCCGCGCCCTGGGTCGGCCCGGTGGCGGCGGTGCTGGCGATCGGGGCGCGCGCGGCCTACCTTGCCTCCGAGGCCCGCGATCTGACCTGGCGGCTGACCGATCAGCGCCTGCTTGGCCCGGCCGGGCGCAACCTGGCGCTGAGCGATATCGCCAAAGCCCGCTCGCTGTTCGGCGACGTGCAGGTGGTGACCCGCTCGGGCGACAAGCACCTGATCAAATACATGGCCGACGCCCCCGCCGTGATCGCCGCGATCGAGGACGCACGCAGCGGCAAGCCCGGCCGCAGGAAGCGCAAATGACCCCGACGCGCCGCTCATCGGGCGTGCCCGCCCGCATCGCTGACGCCGGTGAAGACCGACCGGCAGGAAGGGATGAACCACGCTTTGCCGGGCCACGGCCATGACCGCGCCGGGCTGGGAGGGCCTGGCCCGCCTGCGCGCCATCCAGACCGAACGGGAAGAAGATCAGCCATGACCACCCATTTCACCAACGCCCGCCTGATCGACCCCAAGGCCAGACCATGAGCCCGCTTGGCCGACTGGAACGGATTCCCGCCCTGCGCACCATCTGGGCAGACGAGGCGCGCGATTTCACCCCCTGGCTGGCGCGCGCCGAAAACCTGGCGGTGTTGTCCGAGGCGCTGGGGCTTGGCCCCGACGGGCTGGAAATCGAGGCCACCGAGGTCACGCTGCCCGGCGGGGGTTACCATGCCGACATCCTGTGCCGCGATACCGGCAGCCCGGAAAGCGACCGGGTGCTGATCGAAAACCAGTTCGGCAAATCCGACCATGACCATCTGGGCAAGCTGCTGACCTATGCCAGCGGCTTGCAAGCGCGCACCGTCGTCTTGATCGGCGAGGGCATCCGCCCCGAACACCGCGCGGCGCTGGACTGGCTGAACAGCATCACCAGCGAGGACCACCACTTCTTTGCCTGCGAGCTGGAGCTGTGGCGCATCGGTGACAGCCTGCCCGCACCGCGTTTCAACCTGGTGGTCGAACCCAACGACTGGGCGCGGGGCGTCAACGCCAAGGGCAAGGAGCTGGAGATCGGCGCGTTGTCGGACACACGCCAGTTGCAACTGGCGTTCTGGGAGGGCTTCGAGGCGCATCTGGGAAAGGTGCAACAGCGCATCCGCCCGGTCCGGGCGGTGGCACAGAACTGGATCGTGCATGGCCTTGGCAAGTCCGGCTGCAACCTGAATGCCGTGGTCGGGTTCAAGGGCAACTGGCTGCGGGCCGAAGTTTACCTGACCGGCCCCAATGCCACCGCCCATTTCCAGCAGCTTGCCGCCCAGCGCAGTGCCATCGAGGCCGAGTTCGGCCAGCCGCTGACCTGGGATGACACGGCCGCCAAGGACCGCCGCATCTCGGCCAGCCGCAGCTTCACCGATGTGACCGACCAGGCCACCTGGCCCGCGCAGCACCAATGGCTGGCCGACACCCTGGGGGCCTTGCACCGCACCTTCCACGCCCGCGTCAAAGCCCTGCAATCGCAAAACCAGCGGCCGGAGTTGCCATGACCACCCATTTCACCAACGCCCGTCTGATCAACCCCGAAACCGGCAGCGATGCCTTGGGCAGCCTGACGGTGGCGGGCGGCCTGATCACCGCGATCAACGTCCCCGCCCCGCCCGGTGCCACCCTGATCGACTGCGGCGGCAAGTGCCTTGCCCCCGGCATTGTCGATCTTGGCGTCAAGATCGGCGAGCCGGGCGAGCGCCACCGTGAATCGTTCCGCTCGGCTGGCCTTGCCGCGGCGGCGGGCGGGGTGACCACGATCATCGCCCGCCCCGACACCAGCCCCGCCATCGACACCCCCGAGGTGCTCGAATTCGTCACCCGCCGCGCCATTGATGCCTGCGCGGTGCGCATCCACCACATGGCCGCGCTGACCAAGGGCCGCGCCGGGCGCGAGATGACCGAGATCGGGTTTCTGCTCGATGCCGGGGCGATTGCCTTCAGCGACTGCGACCATGTGACCAGCGACACCAAGGTGCTGTCGCGCGCCTTCACCTACGCCCGATCCTTGGGCGCGCTGGTGATCGGCCACCCGCAGGATCCCGGCCTTTCCGCCGGGGCTGCCACCACCGCCGGCAAATTCGCCAGCCTGCGCGGCCTGCCCGCCGTGCATCCGCTGGCCGAGCGCCTCGGGTTCGAGCGCGACATGGCGCTGGTCGAGATGACCGGGGTGCGCTACCACGCCGACCAGATCACCTGTGCCGCCACCCTGCCCGCGCTGGCCCGCGCCAAAGCCAACGGGCTCGATGTCAGCGCCGGGGTCTCGATCCACCACCTCACGCTCAACGAGTTCGATGTCGGCGACTACCGCACCTTCTTCAAGCTTACCCCCCCCCTGCGCGCGGAAACCGATCGCCTGGCAGTCGTGCAGGCAGTGGCCGACGGCGTGATCGACATCGTCTGCTCGATGCACACCCCGCAGGATGAAGAATCCAAGCGCCTGCCGTTCGAGGATGCCGCCGCCGGGGCGGTAGGGCTGGAAACCCTGCTGCCCGCCGCGCTGCGCCTCTGCCACGCCGGGGCAATCGGCCTGCCGCAGCTTTTTCGCGCGCTGGCGCTGAACCCCGCCCGCCGCCTTGGCCTGCCGCAGGGCCGCCTTGCGCCCGGTGCCCCCGCCGATCTGGTGCTGTTCGACCCGGATGTGCCGTTCGTGCTCGACCGCGCCCGGCTGCACTCGAAATCGCGCAACACCCCGTTTGACGGCCAGCGCATGGAGGGTAAGGTGCTGGCAACGTTCGTCGGCGGTCGCCGGGTCTTCAGCAGCGAGGAACAATCATGCCCGACCTGACCACCGCCCCCGGCGCTCTGGCGCTGACCTGCCTGCTGGCCTACCTGCTGGGATCGGTGCCGTTCGGGCTGGTGATCACCCGCCTCATGGGCCTCGGCGATCTGCGCCGCCTCGGCTCGGGCAACATCGGGGCCACCAACGTGCTGCGCACCGGCCACAAGGGGGCAGCCCTTGCCACCCTGCTGCTCGATGCCGCCAAGGGCGGGGTCGCGGTGCTGATCGCCCGCGCCATGCTGGCCGAGGATGCCGCCCAGCTTGCGGCTCTCGCCGCCTTCCTTGGCCACATCTTTCCGGTCTGGCTGGGCTTCAGGGGCGGCAAGGGGGTGGCCACCTTCCTTGGCACCCTGATCGCGCTGGCCTGGCCGGTGGGCCTTGCGGTCTGCGCCACCTGGGCCGCTACCGCGCTGATCACCCGCATCTCGTCGCTGGCCGCCCTGGTTGCCACCGCGTCCTCGACGCTCTGGCTGCTCGGCCTCGGTCAGGGCCGGATGCTGGCCCTTGGCGCCGCGCTCACCCTGCTGATCTATCAGCGCCACAGCGCCAACATCGCCCGCCTGCGCGCCGGGACCGAGCCAAGGATCGGCAGCCGCAAGGCCTGACACCCCTTTCCCACTGGCCCAAATATCCCGGGGGAGTCGGGGCCGCAGGCCACGACGGGGGCAGCGCCCCCTACAGGCTGGCGGCGTCGTAGATCCGGCGCAGATCGCCGCCCCATGCGCCGTGATAAAGCCCCAGCAGCCGGTCGGCCTGCACCTGCCCGCGCGCCAGGCTCTCATTCAGCGGGGCCAGCAGCCCCTCTTCGCCCAGGCCCCGTGCCACCAGCCCGGCATGCGCCAGGGCAACCGCCGCGCGCGCGAGGTCAACCAGCCTGACCCCGCCCGACTCGGCCTGCAACGCCTTGACCGAGGCCTGCACCCGCAGCCCCTCGCGGGTCGCGGCATCGAAGCCCTTGACCAGATCCCAGGCCGCATCGAGTGCCCCCTGATCATACATCAGCCCCACCCAGAACGCGGGCAGCGCGCCGAGATGGGCGCGATCCCCGGCATCGGCACCGCGCATCTCGATATAGCTTTTCACCCGCGCCTCGGGAAAAACCGTGGTCATGTGGTCGGCCCAATCGGCCAGGGTCGGTTTTTCGCCCGGCAGGGCGGGCAGCCGGCCGTTCAGGAAATCGCGGAAACTCTGGCCAAGCGCGTTGATGTAGTGCCCGTCGCGATGGACAAAATACATCGGCACATCCAGCACCCAGTCCACGTAAGCCTGAAACCCCATGCCGTCGTGAAACGCAAACGGCAGCATCCCGGTGCGGCTGTCGTCGAGCCCGCGCCAGATCCGCGAGCGCCAGCTTTTGTGACCGTTGAGCTTGCCCTCGAAGAACGGGCTCGAGGCAAACAGCGCCGTCGCCACCGGCTGCAAGGCCAGCGCCACCCGCAGCTTTTTGACCATATCGGCCTCGGACGCATAGTCGAGGTTCACCTGCACCGTGCAGGTGCGATACATCATCTCGGTGCCGTGGCTGCCGACCCGCCCCATGTAATCGGTCATCAGCCGGTAGCGCCCCTTGGGCATCACCGGCATCTGGTCGTGGTGCCAGATCGGCGCGGCCCCGACGCTCAGGAACCGCACCTCCATCGGCTCGGCAATCGCCTTGACCTCGGCCAGATGGGTGTCAAGCTCGACCTCGTTGTCGTGAAGACTGGCAAAGGGCGCACCGGAAAGCTCAAACTGGCCGCCCGGCTCGAGGCTGATGTTGGCCCCTTGGCGGGTCAGCCCGATCATGTGATCCTGCTCCAGGATCGGGGTCCAGCCGAAACGGTCGCGCAAGCCCTGCATCAGCGCCAGCACCGAGCGCGGGCCGTCATAAGGCAGGGGCGAAAGGGTGTCGGTCAGATAGCCGAACTTTTCATGCTCGGTACCGATCCGCCACTGGTCCTTGGGCTTGCACCCCGCCGCCATGACCTCGGCCAGTTGCGAGAAATGCTCGATCGGACCGACACCGGACTGAGGAATCGACATGGGGCTGGCTCCGATCTGCTGCGGTTTCCCGCCTGACCTGTCGCGAAGGCGCGGTCAAGTCAAGGCCAGCCGCGGTGCCCGCCGCCAGATCACCGGCCCGATCACAGAAGCGTCACCGCCCGCGGCGATCAGCGCCCGCCCGGCCGCCGCGCCCGCGTCCCCGTCCAGCGCCGCCACCAGCGCCTGACTGTCCAGCCCCGGCAGGCTGGCAAAAGCGTCGAACAACTGCGCCGCCCCGGCCGCCGCCACCGGGATCAGCAGCGCCTGCCCGTCGCCCTGTTTCAGCCGCCAGTGCGCCCGCCCGTGCAGCACCACCAGCCGCAGCTCGACCAGATCGGGCAGCGCCACGAAGCCCCCCGCCTCGGGGCCGAAATAGCTGATCTGGCCCTCGACCACCTCGACCACACCGGGGGCCGCGACCCCGTGCCAGAATCGCAGCCGCCGCAGCGCCAGCACCGCCAGAGCCAACGCCAGCGCGATCAGCCCAACCCCCACCGGGGTCAGCACCCAGCCCCCCAGCCCCATCAGCCACAGCCCGCCCCCCGCCACCGCCGCCGCCGCGATCACCTCGCGCCAGCGCCGCAAGGCCGCCATCACCTCGGGGCGGATCAGCGCCCATGGTCCCGGTCCTGATACGCCCACCCTCAATCCTCCGCCGCAAAACTGAACGACACCGCATAGCGCACCAGCGTCAGATTGGGCACCGCCCGCGCCGCCGCGCGGGTGCGCGGATCAAACTCGTGCGCCACAATGATGCCACGCACCGCCTGCGGCTCGTCCTCGGCGGCGATATCGCCCATGTAGCCCAGCACCTGCCCGATCACCCGCGCATCGGTCTTGCCCGCCTTCAACTCGATCACCACCACGGCCCCCGCCGCATCGCGCCCCAGAATGTCGATGAAGCCGGTTGCCACCGCCCGCTCGGCCCCATCGTCGATCACGCTCAGCCCCGGCTCCAGCCGCGCCAGATTTTCGCGCAGCGCCGTCTGCATGTCGCGCTCCAGCGACAGACGCTGCTTTTCCAATGCCGGTTGGCCATCGTCACCCCGGCACCCCGGATCGGAAAGCGCCGCGTCACCGTCGGCCCCGTCATCGCTTTCGGCCCCGCTCCACGGTGCCCCGATGAACCTGGCGTAAATCGCCACCGCACTTTTCAGGGTGGCCAAACCGTTGCGCACATTGCCGTTTATCTCGACGCGCGACGGATTGGGTCGCCGGTGCCGCTCGTCGGCATTCGAGTAGGTCAGTTCGGCAATCAGACCGCGCATACCGCCCCGGGCATGAATGTCGTCCAGCGACTCGCCATAGGCGCGCTCGACGGTGCGCACATTCGCCACGCGGGCACTGATCGTGTTGCCGGAATAGCCCTGCGCTTTCAGCCAGTTTTCATAATCCGACCGCATCGCCGCCCCTCATACCCAATCCCCCAGCGCCGCCTGCCACAGAACCAGTGCCGCCACCGCCGCAGTGTCGGCGCGCAGGATGCGCGGGCCAAGGCTGATCGGCACCACGTAGCGCAGGGCGCGCAGGCGGGTCTGCTCGGCTTCCGAGAACCCGCCCTCCGGCCCGATCAGGATTGCCCAAGGGGCCCCAGCGAGGACGCCCGACAGGGGGGACGAGCGTCCCGCCATCTGCTCGTCGCACCACATGAGGTGCCGCTCGGCGGGCCAGGTGTCGAGCACCTTGTCCAGACTTTGCAGATCGCCGACCTCGGGCACGAAGGTGCCGCCGCATTGTTCCGCCGCCTCGACCGCATGAGCCTGCAAGCGGTCCTGGCGGATGCGCTCGGCATTGGTGAAACGGGTCTGCACCGGCAGAATCCGCGAAGCCCCCAGCTCGGCCGCCTTTTCGACAATGAAATCAGTGCGCGCCTTCCTGATCGGGGCGAACAGCAGCCACAGGTCGGGCGGCATCTGCAACGGGCGGGTCTGGGCGGCGCAGACCAGAACGCCGGAGCGCCGCCCGGCCTCGGCCACCTCGGCCCGCCACTCGCCGTCCACCCCGTTGAACACCAGCACCGGCGCGCCCGCCCCCAGCCGCATCACTGCAAACAGGTAATTGGCCTGCGCCGGGTTCAGCGGAACCGGTTGCCCCGCCCCAAGCGGCTGATCTACAAAGAGCCTGATTTTCACCTCTGCCATGAGGCCAGCCTATGGTGCGTCAATCCGGATTGCCAGAGCCCACGACAGGCGGCGTGGCCGATGCCCCGCGCGGCAACTGGGTCGATCGCTTGGCCCCCGCCGCCAGCCGCCCCTACCTGCGCCTGAGCCGCGCCGACCGCCCGATCGGCACCTGGTTGTTGCTGATCCCCTGCCTCTGGGGCCTGGCGCTGGCCGCCGCCGCCGACCCAAACGGCTACAAAGCCTGGGACCTCTGGATCGCGCTTGGCTGCGCCCTTGGCGCGTTTGCGATGCGCGGCGCGGGCTGCACCTGGAACGACATCACCGACCGCCATATCGACGCCGCCGTGGCGCGCACCCGCAGCCGCCCGATCCCCTCGGGGCAGGTGACGCTGCGCGGGGCGCTGCTCTGGATGGCGGTGCAGACCGCGCTCGGCGCGCTGATCCTGCTCAGCTACAACCGCGCCACCATCGCGCTTGGCGTAGCCTCGCTTGGGCTGGTGGCGATCTATCCCTTTGCCAAGCGCTTTACCTGGTGGCCGCAGGTCTTTCTGGGGCTGGCGTTCAACTGGGGTGCGCTGGTGGGCTGGAGCGCACATGCGGGCGGCCTGGGCCTGCCCGCCGTGCTGCTGTGGGGCGCGGGGATCGCCTGGACCCTGTTCTACGACACCATCTACGCCCATCAGGACAAGGACGACGACGCCCTGATCGGGGTCAAATCCACCGCCCGGCTGTTCGGGGCCAACACCCGGCCATGGCTGCGGGGTTTTCTGCTGGCCGCGGTGCTGGCCCTGACGGCGGCGGTGGTGCTGGCGCTGCCCGCCAGCGCATCGGGCTGGCAGATGGGGGTGGCGCTGGCCGGGGTCTGGGCCTTTGGCGCGCATCTCGCCTGGCAACTGGGGCAGCTTGACCCCGACGATCCGGCCAACTGCCTGCGGGTCTTCCGCACCAACCGCGACGCCGGGCTGATCCTTGCGCTGTTTCTTGCCGTGGCGGTGCTGGTCTGATTGAACCACCCGCCCGCAGCGCCTAAAGCTGACCGACATTGCCCGAACGAAAGCTGACCGATGCGCCTGTCACCTGCCCTGATCGCCGCCGCCGCCTTTGCGCTGGCCGCCGTGCTGGCGCTGGGCGTGGCGGTGCTGGCGGTGACAGCCGTCGAGCAGCGCTCGGCGGCGGCGGTCAGATCGCGCTTGCTGGCCGATGGCATCACCTGGGTCAGCGTCAGCCCCGACGGCCTGCGGCTTGATCTGTCGGGCACCGCCCCGACCGAGGCCGCCCGCTTTCGCGCCGTCGCTCTGGCGGGCAGCGTGGTCGCGGCCGGGCGGGTGCAGGACGGGCTGGACGTGACACCGGTAAGTGCAATCGAGCCGCCGCGCTTTTCGGTCGAAATCCTGCGCAACGAAGACGGCATTTCGCTGATCGGTCTGGTGCCAGGGGCAGAAGGCGGGGCTGAACTGGCGACCCGGATCAGCGCCCTGATGCCCGACGTGGTGATCGGCGACATGCTTGAATCGGCGCCCTTTCCGGCCCCCGAACGG
>Ga0210028_1004442_pt1 | contig 10194 bp, 5 predicted proteins | sample CryGeymeta201513_FD_185468 | JGI IMG/M metagenome (GOLD analysis project Ga0210028, IMG submission 185468) | Groundwater microbial communities from Crystal Geyser aquifers in Utah, USA - Crystal Geyser metaG 2015-13 (SPAdes) (version 2) | ecosystem: Environmental > Aquatic > Deep subsurface >...
CTTCATAAGCAATTGATGCTGTTTTAGTATTATATTTCCCTTCTTTTGAAATTTGATAGAAATATTCAATGTCAGGACGACTTATGAATTTTCTGATTTTCGTTTCTGCAACACCATAAGTGAGTTTCAAATCTGGAAGTGAATAATCAATGTATTTGATAATTGTTCCAGTTTTCGATGCAAAAGCATCCATTTTTGTGCTTTCTTCTTTTACATCTTTTACATCTTGAGCAAACAAATTTGATGTCAAAAGAAAAATGCTTAGTACAAATAATAAATTTCTCATTTTTACTCCTTTTTTAGTTTATAATTATTGATTCTGTTTCTTTAAATTGCCACTAACGGCAGTCTGTGAAAAAACTCACTCAATAAAATACCAATTAATCCTAAATTAACAAGGGTTTAATGTAGTTTAATTTCGTATATTTAAGTAATTAATTATGCTTTACTTATGCCGCTTATTTCTGCTTTTAATCGTCATCAAATAAGTTTCTCTTGCCTGGAAGACTCTATCGATTCGGAGAATATCGTTCGGTTTTTAGATGCTTATGTAGATTCCCTCGATTTGGCTGAGCTTGATTTTGTTCTGGCTCAGGATTCAGTGGAAGGTCGTCCTGCGTTTGCGTCTTCGGTTTTTCTTAAATTGTATCTGTATGGTTATTTTAATGGGATTCGTTCATCTCGTCGTTTAGAAAAAGAATGTCATCGAAACGTTGAAGTGCATTGGCTTTTGGGGAATTTGAAGCCGAATTAGCACAGTATTGCTGATTTCCGCAAAGTGAATCCAGTTGCTTTGAAGAAGGTGTTCACTTCTTGCGTACTGTTTTTGCAGGATTTGGATCTCATTGGTGGAAAGGTAATTGCCGTTGATGGAACCAAAATTCGGGCAAGTAATAGCAAGAAAAACAACTATAATCCGAAGAAAATTGAGCGTCATTTGGCTTATATCGAGACAAAAACGGCGGAGTATTTAACCGAATTGGATGCCAATGATGCCAAAGAAAAACCAGAAAAGGTGCGGAAGATTCAGGAAAAAATCGAACGCCTGAAAACCAATAAAGCGAAATGCGAAGGATTTTCTAAGACCTTAGAAGAGTCGGGTGAACCTCAAGTAAGCACGACCGACCCTGATTCACGTGCGCTTTTAGTTCATGGGCAAGTGGTGGAAGTTTGTTACAATTCGCAGGCGGCTGTGGATCAAAAACATAAACTCGTTGTGGCTACACACACGATTAATCGGAATGACCGCAACGCACTCAGCGACATTGCTTTAGAAGCAAAGGAAAACATAAAAGCTGAAGTTGATCTTACCGTGCTTGCCGACAAAGGTTATCACAGCGGACTGGAGCTAAAAAAAACGCAAGAAGCAGGAATCCGAACGATTGTCGCTACGCCCCAAGTGGTGAACACGAACGAAGGCGGAACGCAGCCAGATTACATGTACACCCATTTTTCTTACGATGAACAAGCCGATACCTACACTTGCCCAGAAGGAAAGGTGATGCAGACAACAGGAACGTGGCACAAAAAAAGTTCCCGAAACGTAGCTCATTTATTCAAAAAATACCGAACACCAGCGTGTAAAACATGTCCGGTACACCATTTATGCACAGGTCGAGCAGATAGTAGAAGAGAAATCGAGCGGAGCGAATTCGCCAAATATGTAGAAAAAAATGCTGATAACTATAAAGCGAATCCAAAACTGTATAGGGAACGACAGGAAATGAATGAACATATCTTTGGCACCATAAAACGACAATGGGGCTACAACCACACCAATCTGCGAGGATTGGAAAAAGTGAACGGCGAAATTGCCTTAATTAGGCGCCGTTTATAATCTAAAACGTGCCATAAATCTGCTCGGGATACAGCATTTGATAGCCAAATTACAGGGCAAAATCTAAAAAATGAGTTCTGAGATTGCGTTTTAAGCTCAAGAAAAAAACAGAAATGGAAAACCGTTAGGAAAAGCGGAGATATTTCAAGGGCAACATAGAGCGAATACAAAGCGATTAGGAAGCAAGAAATTGAGCAATTGTGAGTTTTTTCACAACCTGACGTATTGGAGCTACCCGAAGGTGGCAATTTCGAAGCACAAAACTGTCAACCTGCACGAAAGTTTGATTGGAAAACGGAACTTCATTTAACCACTGAACCGCCAATTTCTTATAGGTGCTGTTACAAGCTGGTGTTCTTCCGTCCTGTTTGTCGGTCAGCGTTGGCAAAGACATACTCTTTTGCAATTTTTGACGGTGTGTTGGCTGGTGCGAATTGCAAATGTGTATGGCTTTTAGCGTGGGCATAGTTTCTGTCATTCGTTATTAGTTTAATTTCGGTGTACTTGAATCTGGTTTTATATTAGGTTCGTCAAACTTCATTATGATTGGCATTGGAAAATCTACACCTGTCAATATTGCTTCACCTTCTCCAAGTATTGGCAAAAACTCTAAAGTGTTTTGACTTGCTGAACTGCAAGCATTACTTATAGCTTCTTTGTCATTATAATTTATAAGGCGATGGACAATGAATGTTCCCATTTGGCTAAGTGTTCCGTGAGGAATGTCCCTCGGCATTTGTGTTGCAATGCAAATAAACAGACCATATTTCCTACACTCCTTTGCAATAGAATCAAAGGCATCTAATGGCTTAACATCAAAATACTCATCTTTAACAGTTTTATTCAAAAATTGATGTGCTTCATCAATCAATAATACCAATGGATTACCTTTTGTATTCTTTTTAGGATTAAAATCTCCTTTACGAGCTTTATTCAATAGAAATTTTCCAATAGCATTAGCCAGTATTTCTCTTATTTGGAAGTCAAAAGGAATATTGCCGAAGTTTAATCTTAAAATATTTTTCTGACCACTAATAAAATTGTCAAGTACTTTTGTCAAATCATTATCGTCAAAGGTTTTTTTGAAACCAAAAATATTTTGATAAATACCGGAATTTATTATGTTGTTTATTCGTGATATGAGGCTAATACAATATGAAACATCACTATCATTCCTATCACCCCATCTTTCAGTTATGTTCATTTTTACATTGTTTTTCCATTCAGCAGCAGTATCCCATACAGATTCTTCTGAGATTTGAAAAGTTAACTTTTCAATATTAAAATTTGAATATCCATCTTCTATTTTGGAAATATTTCTAAAATAAAATTCTTCAAAAGGTCTTTTATCTGAACCTGCTTTTTTAAGCAATCCATTTTCTATTTTAGTGACTACAGTTTGTTTTGGATTAGTTGTTGTAATTTCTTTACTAAGGTTCACACCATTGTTTAATGAAACTATTTTTAATGACCTTATTGCTTCCATTAATTTTGGAACTTGAACTTTAGAAGATGGACGAAACAAATAAAATAGATCATCTACCGTCAATTGTGAATAGTGAAAAACATGTTTTCCATTACCAATTTCAATTGATTCTAAACCATCATAGTCTCCGTCATATTCTCCTGTTGCATCAATTAAAATAGCTTTGTTGCCAGATTTAATAAGTGATTCAACTAATTTACTTACAGTATAACTCTTTCCCCCACCAGTTGTTCCGACAACCGCACAATGGCGACCGAAAATAGACTGAAGATTTATTTTAACTTCTGTTGACGGGCTTGATACTAAATAACCCAATTTAATAGCTTCTGAACTTTCGTCTTCTTTTACTCCAAATCTTGACATGTATTCTTGAACAAGTTCGCCAGAACTAACAAATACTTTTGCTCCGATATTTGGATATGCTGTTAACCCTTTTTTTACTGTGAATGGGTTATAAAGGTCGAATGATAAAAGAATTTCGATTTTACCTATTGGGTGAAAATCACTAGTTTGAAATGCTTTTTCGTTTAATGAGAGCCTTTCAGATTCGGGGAGTAACAATTCAGTTATCATACCAAGAAAACCGTATTTTTCTCCTTCAATAACAACAAAATTTCCAACTAATCCACCATTAAATTCTTGTCCGTGATGGGTAAAACCATTTAATAAAACGGAAGAAGGGAAATGCACTTTTACAAATTGCGGTAACACTTGATTAATATAACCAAGAAAGTATTCCTGTCTGAAAGGATTAATTTTTTGGTTGCTCATCCTTCAAGTTTATTGTTATATAATTATCATTCTCATAGGTTTTTATTTCAGGAAAATGTTTAGCAAAATCAGTAAATGTTTCCGATACCATTAATATCCTTTCTGATTCTAATGCCTCTTTTTTAATGACTGTCAATGAATGTGAAACTTTGTCATCATCAAAACCTGGGTCTATTATTGCAAGTCTAAATCCCGGATTCTGATTTAATGCTTCTTCAATTGCGGCATTTATATGTTTGTCGTTGAAACTGTAACCAACACATATAAGCATTGTGTCATTATTAAGTCTAAGATTACGTTGAAACCTTGCCATCATTTCAAAAAATGGTTGCTCATAAGAATCCTCATATTTTGCTTCGCGCGGATAAATTATTAAAGGTTTTTTCGGCTTGTCTTTGATTCTAACTTTTTTATCACTCTCGTCTCTTTCCCAGTTAAGAGATCCGTGTAATTTATGTAAATGGAAAACACGTGGAATAAAATTATCTTCTTCTTTTAATTTACTTCCTTCTCTTTGAACAATGTCATAGTCAAAAAATCTTCCACTAAAAGTTCTTGGAATTGTAAAGGAAAATCCATCAATTACAATTGCATTAACTTCTGTTGCTGCATATTCAAACAACAAATCATAGTTTAATGTAAATACCTTAACTCTTGGGCTTGTCTGTTTGCGTTGTAATAATTTTTCAAGAAATACTTTGTGGGGAAAATTATTCTTGGGCTTTTCAATCGTGCAATTTATTTTTATCAATTCAAATAATTCGTCTTTTATCGCAGACAACTTCTTCTTTTCTTTATTGATTGTTATTTCTGAATCTCCTGCAAACTTGCAAAAACCATCAATTTGGGAAAGCAAACCTTCAATTTCAATTTTATCTGATTTGAAATTAACAGCATCTTGAATGATTTTAAAACCATCAACATTACCTATTTTATATTGCTCTTGTGCTTTAGTCCATAGTTGAGTCATTGAAAGACCGCCAACATCCATTGATGAACCTGCACCTGAAAAAATCAAAAGATTTTTAAAGGGCTTCTTGAAAAATTCAGTATAAATGCTTCTTTTAAGTGAATTTGCATTTTGAAGATTTGGTTTTTTCCTTTTCCCTTCGTCATCTTTTTCATCAAAAGGCTTTAAATCATCAATGGAAGTTAAAACACCCTTTTCATAAACAGGATTTTTTACTTCAATCTGTTTGAATTTTCCATTAATAAGAATGTATTTCCAGTTTTCTTTTTCCATAATTAAAACGCATCAAATTTATCACCCATATAGTGTTTTAAATTGTACTTTTTTGTAGTATCTAAGGCTCTTTCAAGGCAAATAAATTTCTTGTTAGTGTTCTTTTTAAAATGTTCTACGGTTTCTGTATCAATTGAAATATCAAGGCAAATCAATGTTTCCTTTATTCCGTCTGTTGCTATGAAAATTTCATTTTTCTTAAACTGCTTTTGTTTTTCGGTTTTGTAATTGAGCGTGAAACCGTGCTTCAATAAAATTTCTGTCATTAGTTCATCACGGTTGAAAGCGGTTACCAGTTGTGCTTCCTTTTCTTTGATATATTTTTTGAGCAATTCAACATTTTCTGTTTCTGTTTTGTCAATATCAGGAGCCCATTCTACTCTCTGGAAATTTGATTTTACTAATTTGAAAACTTTAAAGCCCAAACCTTTTATTGCATCTTCTTTGTGTCCATTCGTAAATAAATTCGGTTGTTCTTTTTTCTTCTGTTCAATTATTTTATTAACTACATTCTTGTTCCTGTCAATAGTGATGTCGCTAATTTTTTTGTAGCCTGCTTTCAACAATTCGGGTTCGCCTTCTGTGCTTTCGGGTAATTGAGTAAGAATGAATTTTCTATTTCCGTTGTCAAGGGTATTCAAATTGATAACTGAATGCCCTGTTGAACCGCTTCCGGCAAAAAAATCTAAAATCAAATCTTCGTTTTCAGCATTAGTTGAAATTTCCAACATTCGCTGAATAAAATTTATTGGCTTTTTACCGTTGGGAAATGAAATGTCTCCTTCTTTTGAAACATTGTTCCAATTAAAATCTAACCATAAAGTTCCTGTCTTGGCTCTGATTTTAATTTCGTCTCCGTTATCAATTGCAATATCTTTTAGCCAAGCGATTTGGTCTTTATTGTTGCCCTTGTAATAAATCGTTGTGTCGTTGCCTTTATTTTTTCCGCTTCTCGGAATATATTCAATACTGAAAAGTCCATCATCTTCTCCAAGAGCATCCATAACTCTTGCACGAATTGAACTTTGAGCATTCGTATCTCTAAAAACAAACTTGAAATATTTTTTATATGCCTCTTCCTCTGAAATATTTTCTTCTTCAATAATTGCCGAAATTGATTTCATAATAAAACCAGAGTGGGTATAAACTTTAATATCTTTCCCTTCGCCATCCTTGATTATTTTAGTCAATTCCCTTTTCCCAAACTCTTTTAATACTCTTGTGTATTTCCAACTCTTATTTTCTTCTCTCATACTCTTGATATGGTCAGTTAATTTGACTTCATCAAATGCTTGCTCCAAGTCCAGTGCTTCTGTTTCTCTATTCTTTACATATATCATTAAGTATTCTGTATTTTTCTTTAATCGCTTATCTTCACCGCCACCACTTGCACCTGCTGATGGTTTTGCTTTTATTGAAACAGTATTGATATAATTTTCTACTCCGAAAACATCATCACATAACTTTCTTAAATGGTGTACTTCGTTATCATCAATGGAAATAAAAATTGCTCCATCATCTTTTAATAGTGTTCTTGCAATTAACAAACGGCTATACATCATATTAAGCCAGTTGCTATGATACCTTCCATCAGCATCAACATTTGTATCTATCTTAAATCCATTCTCCGTAACTTCAGTTTGTTCCCAGTAGGGTTTCCTATCTTCTGTATAATTGTCATTATAAATAAAATCATTCCCTGTGTTGTAAGGCGGGTCAATATAAATACACTTCACTTGGTCACGATAACTGTTGCTCAATAGTTTCAGCACTTCTAAATTTTCTCCTTCAATAATTATGTTTTCACTCTCGGTTGGGTTCACACTTCGCGCCTCATCAAATATCAAAGTTGCGTTGGTAGGAGTATAAGCATTACGCTTTGCCTCACTTTTACCAAACCAACGAAATTCAAATCGTTCAGTTTCGGTTACGCTTTGCGGGTCAATAACTTTTTTCAGTTCTTCAATATTCAATTTGCCTTCGTTGGTAAATAGGTCGGGAAAAAGATTTTTCAGGTTAGTCAATCTTTCTTTGTTCCAATCGTGGCTCAAAGGCATTAAGTCATTTATATTTCCCATTTTTTATTCGGTTATTGCGTTAATGGTTTTGTCTACTTCTGTTTTAAAATAGTGAAATTCCTTTACAGGGGCTTTATAATGCACTTCTACACCCAAAGTTGTAAAGTGTTTCATCGCACATTTAATTTTATACACTTCACTTGCGGTTAATGCTTTCTTATCGTTAATATCGTTTGTCCCTTTTGTTTCAATCACAAAATAAAATTCACTTTCTTTTCCGCTTTTTAAACTCTTGCGTTTCATAACTAAACCAAAGTCGGGTTCGTATTCGCCAATCGGAGTTTTTATTTTATACCAACTTGGAAGTTTAATGAAACAAACAATATCAGGTTGGTTGTCGGCTGCTTTTGCAAAATCATATTCCACCCAACTATCAATAAGCATTTTGTCAAACACTCCTCTATTGGGCGTTTCAACATAATCTGCTTTTGAAATATTTTTTACAAAGTCATTAAAGCTGAACGGAAAGTTTTCACCTGTTAAATTATAATTCAAACCACGAAGCATTTCATCTAATTCAATATTGCGAATGATTGCTGCTGCTGTATGAATATACTGCGGTGGATTTTTTATTATATGTTCTAAGTTGGAAATATTATTTACAATTTTGAATAGAGTAGTGTAGCTTAATCCTGTGTTTTCACTAAGTTCTTCAACCAAATCTAATGGAGTAAACTTTGCTTTGAGTTTATAAGTTTCTGTCCCTCCAAATGTGTCTGTAATTCCTTCTTCGCTTATTGCTCCAATATTGCGACTGCTTACTTCTGCGATATAGTCAGCAATTGTAATCAGATTGATTTGTTCGGTGGACTTCTTAATTAAATTTTCTTCGTTGAAAGAAATGATGTAATCGGTTTTTTTCGCTAACGATTTCCAAAAGCGTTTGAATGCATCATCAATGTTCTTATCCGTGTTGCGTTTGAAACTTACTTCGTCTTGCGGTTTGCCTTTGTGTGTATGTGTCATACCTGCACCAGCACTTGTGCTTCCGTAAATGTCTTTTATCTCTTTTTGATATTGCGTTACAAATGTTTCGTATGTTTCGTTTGGAATTACTGTAAGTTGATTGATGCGTTCCGCATCTTCTGCATTTAAAGCATCATACACACGCTGTCCTTTTTGGTTTACGCAAATGCGTAAACCTCTGCCAATCTCCTGGCGTTTGCGGATTTCAGAATAAGCGGTATTGAGAGTTGCAATATTGAATACATTCGGATTGTCCCAACCAACTCCCAAAGCACTATGAGAAAAAACAAACTCAATTGAATTTCCGATTGTAAGCAACTCGTCTTTCTTCTGTAAAATCAGTTCGTAAATTTTCTTTTGTTCTTTCAGTCCGCCTTCGTTGTCAGAAAATTCTCCTTTAGAATTTTGAGCAAAGTAATAACCCTGCAAGTCGTGAATGTGTTGGTCTGTTGGTGTTTTACCTTTGTTGTATTCAGGATAAATAGCTTTATATTTTTCAATAAAAAGTTTTTTGATTTTGGGTTCTTCACCCATATAGTTTGAAACTTTGTCAATGAAAATTAAACTCAAACATTTGATGCCTTGCGGTTCTAACTTTTGAGATTTTACAAAGTGTCGGTGTATCAACCACTCCAACTGCAAAGCCCAAATATTTTCAACATTGCCTGATGCTTGTTTTTCAAAAAGTTCAACACCATTTGTAAATGTGATGCTCCACTTTTGAGTTTTCAAACTTTTATTGATGCGTTCAATTTTATAATTCAAATAACTTGGGTTATTTGTTTTCTCACCTAAGTTGTCGCCGACTTTCAACCAACTTGTTTCTTCAAAAATAAATTTTCCTGCTTTCAATTTCCAAGCTTTCAGTTTTGCTTTCGGTTCGCCTGTTCCGTTTTGTGTTGCGGTTAATTCGATTTTTATTGTTGCTTCATCATTTTTTTCGGTAACAGTTAACACTTCAATTTTCTTTACTAATCCCTGCTTATAGCTATCGTAAGGAGTTAAACGGTAAAGTAAATTCCTGATGGTCTTATGTGTTGCTGAATAACGGATTTTAAAAAGGGGATCAAGTGTTTTGTAAATTATTTTTTCTCTTACATCTTCTTTGGTGCTATATCTTTCTTTTCGTTCTACTTCCGAAAGTGTTTTCAATCGTTCCATCATATTGTCGCTGTCCATTCCTTCCTGTGGTTCATCCATAAAAATGATTGGTCGCACTTTCGCAATCGCATCTATGTAAGGAAGGTTGTTGAACAAATCTTCTCTCTGTGTCCTGTTTAAAATTCTGTCGTCAGAAGAAAATGCTCCGGTTGTCATAATCATAACTTGCGGATGCTGTTCTTCAAAGAAGTTGGTTACTTTATTTAACTTCTTGCTGTCGTATTCAAACGGATGAATTTTAAATCCGTAAATATTTTCAAGTTGTTTTTCAAAAGTTTTGAATGTTCCGATTGTTCCTTGTCTGATTGCTATTGACGGAACAAGGATGATGAACTTTGTAAAACCGTAATGCTTGTATAACTCATAAATAGTCTTGATATAAACCAAAGTTTTACCTGTGCCTGTTTCCATTTCAATGCACAAGTCATTATCGCTTGAAAGTTTTGCAGTTTCTTTTTCAATACCATTTTCAATTGCAATTGCTTTTATATTGTCTGCAAGTTGCTTTGCTGAAAGTTTGCAAAGGTTTGAACGGATGCCTTCAATGCAGGCATTGTCAAAAGTATTTTTCTCTGTGCCGTCAAATACTTGTACAACAGAATTAATTGCAGTTTCCTGATATTGTAAATTTTCAAGTTGTAATTCCATTATG
>Ga0210028_1004443_pt1 | contig 10194 bp, 9 predicted proteins | sample CryGeymeta201513_FD_185468 | JGI IMG/M metagenome (GOLD analysis project Ga0210028, IMG submission 185468) | Groundwater microbial communities from Crystal Geyser aquifers in Utah, USA - Crystal Geyser metaG 2015-13 (SPAdes) (version 2) | ecosystem: Environmental > Aquatic > Deep subsurface >...
CATCAAATGCATGTTGCTCGGCGGTGTCGGTTAAATGAGCATAGCGAACTGTGGTAACGGGGCTGCTATGGCCGAGGATCGCCTGGATATGACGAAGGGGCTTAAGCCCTTTTCCAGCAGATGGGTTGCAAAGGCGTGCCTCAGGGAGTGGATGGAGACTTTTTTTTAATGCCGCACTGCTTGACCACGGCTTTCATCGCGGCTTGAGTGCCGCCGCGATCCATATGGGTAGTGGCATTGCGGACACGCTCAGGGGAACCGGTGGCATTGGGGAATAAGCAGCAGGGGTTGCGATGCTTGCACCACAAGGCGCGCAGTGCCTGATAGGTCATTGACTTCACCGCTTGATTTATTTATTCTGATATTATGTAAAGAACTGCGGAAGGTATTTTTCTTGAGGTTTTTTCATGATCTTTTCTGACTATGAGCAGAAAACAATCCGCCTTTCTGATGAGCGGTGGAAACACATTAATGACAGGCATCCTGAAACCCGCGGCCAAGAAGAATTGATAAGGAAGACCTTGTCATCGCCAGATTTTGTCCAAGAAGGTGGGAAGGGCGCGTTGCTCGCAATTAAAAAGTTCAAGAAAACGCCGATCTCAGATAACAAATATTGCACTGTTGTATATAAGCCGTCGGACGCAGAAGGATTTATGATCACGTCGTATTTTACTAGATGACCTTCGTTCAGGAGGAATCTGATATGGAAAAAATAAAATTTCCTCAGGGAAAGAATGTAAATACTTCCTATGATAAAGAAACGGATGTCCTTTACGTGTCTTTTGGAGAACCCAGTGCGAGTGAAACACTCGACTCTGGAGATCAATTGCTGATACGCTTCGATCCCGAAAGCGGTGAGATCACCGGGTTCACAATTTTGAATTTTTCGGAGTTTGGCCAGGAGATCGAGGAATTAATCGCGGCACGGGCTGCTGCCTAGATGAATCCCCCTCCCTATCAGTTTAAGATCGTATATCATCTCTATTTGTTCAAAATCCAATACGAATATTCCTAGATGCGGCTCGACTCCAACCACGCTTCGCACGGCGAGTCAGCCAGGCGTTCGCAGTCAGGCGCTTACCAAAGCAGCGTCCACTAACAGACCCTGGCGAGATGTTGTTAGAAGAGTTTTTCAAGCCCTTGGGTATATCTCAGAGCGAACTCGCGATTCGCCTCGGGGTGTCATATCCGCGGCTCAACGACATCGTACGGAGGGGTCGATCAGTGACACCCGATACAGCCCTGCGTCTGGCCATACCGCCAAAATGCCGGAACCCCTCATTGAAGTTACACGTAAAAAGGACGATATGGGAGGATATGGGAAACACACCTAAAAGGATGAAAAATCCTAAGGCTTGTTGATCGGGGAACTTTTTATCGCTGCCATCTCCTTTTGGACCGCATGCATGTTTTCTGTAATCTTTTTCACGGAAGGAGAATCTGGATACTGCTCAATTAGGCCTTTTAATGTCCCGTAGGAGGAGCGCAGCAGCTTTTCCCTAGTAGCGGCATCTCCGGTCTCCTTTGCCTGAAGAAAGAGCCTAGCGGCTCTGTTTCTTTCCCTGGATATTATCTGTTCAATAGCCTCTGCCTTAACGGCCCGCAGCTCTAAATCCGGCTGCGCACCTCCGGAATCAAGGGGTTTGATCCTGGCAAGCGCCTCATCAGGCATCTCCCGAGAAATAAGATCTCTCGCCTCCGCAATGATCTCACCTCTTTTAGAGATGAGAGCTATCCTTTCCTCCAGGAATCCCTCGCGTTGCTCTTCTACTTTTTCAAGTGCCTTGTCTATCTGATAAAGTAACGCATCATCCTTTAACTCATCACGACCTGCAATAAGAAGCTCCCTTGCGCGATCAAATTCTCCCTGCCCGGAAAGGGATTCAGCCTGAGCAAGTATCTTGCGGAGCCTTCTCTGCTCAATCGGCTCCCCACTCATATCCTGCTCAGGGTTGAGTGCGGCCTTCCATTCTTTAATCCTATCCGGCATGTCACAAAATTCATCTGCTTCCTTTATTGCCTTGGCTGCCGCGTCTCCTAGCGCTATAGCCTCCTGCATCCTTCCTTCTCTTGCAAGAGATAATGCCAGGGCTGCCGTCAAATCTATGGTAAAGGCATCAGGTCCGTATTCGGTCTGGAGGAAGTCGCAGCCGGCAATCACCGCCTTAGTGTCGCCCTTCCTGTAAAGGCGCATGATGTCTTTTGTTCCTTTGCTTAGTTTTTCGATAACCTTCCTTTGACCATCCCGTGATGAAGCCCTTGAGGAGATAAAGGAATCATTCGCCTTCTCAAGGCCGGACAAAAAATCCCTTAAGGCGTGAGCAGGTGGCTGACCAGTGTCCGTGGTACCCAGGGCCTCTCTCATGACTTCATAATTATTTTTAAGTGTTGAAATTATCATTCTGGTTTCATTGACTATATTATCATCTTTAAGAAATGCATTGAGGACATTTATCTTCTTTGTCAGTGTATCTTTTGAGACTATCTGCTCTCCCGAAACCGTTGAAGGTAATACAGGAGGGAGGTCTTGAGACTTTTGGATATTTGATGAAGGGGCGCATCCGAGAAACCCGGTAAGTAACGCTATCAATACAAGGGGCGTTTTCATTGAGCTAATTCCTCTAATGGTTCAAAGAGCCTTTCGGTATTCCAATAGATTTTTACCGTATCCGGCTTCGGTGCATCGGATTCCTCAAGCTTTAGCGGCAATCCCGAAACCCTTTTTACAAATACCTCCTTCAGTTGGTTGGCGCATTCCCCCAAAAGCTCCGGAGTTCCGAAAGCGAGGTCGGCAGGCTGAAGCGACTTTCTGTACCATGAGGCATTTGCGATCCCATTGGCGGTTTCAGCCCAAAGGGGGAGGGCGCCCGTTGAACCGTAGATGGAGGTGTGTCTGGAGTGCATGGGCCGATTGTCGTCATAGCCTACATAAGCCGCTATTACATATCCATCGTCAAGACTCAGGTCTCTTTTTTCATTCGAAGGGCCCGGGATGAAACCTACAAAGCTTGAGTTTGTGAAACGATTGGCAGTGCCTGTCTTTCCATAGGTGGGGAGTATCACTGGGGCATCTGACGCTCCGTCAATGCGCGCTGCAACTTCGGTCCCGGCCTTCCTGCCCGTTCCCTGCGTCATTACGTTTCTTAATACCTCGCTTGTAAGACATGAGTTCATTTGTGAGATCACCCTTACTTTCTCCGAATTATACTCCCAGATGATATCACCGTTTCGGTCCTCTATTTTCGTAATGATAGGTAAAGATATCGTCTCATCTCCATTTCTGATCACCGATTTCTTTCCTGTCATGATCGTACTGTAGGAAAGGCATGTTTCCAGAAGGGTTATGGCGTTAGGACCCAGGGGGAATGAAAGAACAGGATCAAGAGGCGTTGATATACCCATGGCCCTTGCCAGATAGGTCACATAAGAGAGATTTACAAGGGTTCTGAAGTCTCTGAGCCTTGAAAAAAACCTGAAATCATGGGGCTCCGAGGCATCATCGGAATCCCGCGTAAGGGCTTCATCTAGCGAATCAATTAACCACGATGGCAGGGCTCCTTCAATGATAATATCCTTCATAACGATTTTCTCTGCATTTTCCTTCCACCAATCAGGGCTTACGGGAACAAGCGCTCTCATGCTATCCTTGTTGAGGTATTCTCCCTCGCTGTAACATAGCGCAAATGGCTGTTCAAGTTCCCGCAGAAAGAATTTCAGGCTTTGAGCAAGTTCTTCAGGCTCGGATAAATCTTTTAAGGCATTCGCCCTTGCGAATTTCTCTTTCATGGCCCTGTTTAAGAATCTCAGAGCAGAAAAACCGGGTCTGGCAGAGACGCCCGCTGAATCGTCAGGCGGCTTCAACTCTTCAGGCGTGAGTTCCCTAAGTCTCGCAACCGCCTTGGAGTCTCCGGAAAACATGAGGTCCGACATGAGTTCCTGTTTAATCCTCTCAAAGCTTGATTCCTTTGCCTTCACGGCATTAATGACTATTCCGTATCTATCCCTCATCCTTACCCTATATTGCTCAGCGGTTTCATCCTCTCTCCGGGTCAATCCCACAATCCTTGCAACCTTATAAAATTCAGACGGGCTGAGATGGTCTGTCAGGTGGTAGAGAAGCCAAACTGTAGCGAGGTTCTCTGATTTAACCCCAGCCCAGGCCATGGAAACAGGACTGCTTTGCACATCATGGTCGGGTTTCGGCACATAGGTAGTTGACTGAAAACGGTAGGCCTGAGAAGTGTTGGGTAGCTCGTCCAGGATGTTCCACTTCAACTGTAAGGCCGCAACATAGAGTATCGGCTTAAATATGGAACCCACCTGCCTCCTGGCCTGAACCGCCCTGTTGAAGTGCCTGTTTTGGAAGCCTCCGACCATCGCCTTTATCATCCCTTTCTGCATTGCCAGAATCGCACCCTCCAGATCAGGCACTGCCGCCAGGCTGTATACGACTTGACCTGTTTCTGCCAGCTCCTTTCTCAAAACGACCTTATCTCCCGCTCCGAACTGATCGAGAAATGCCTTGATTCGCTTGGTATCCAAGGCCACTCCAGGCCCGTATTTCCAGTCAACCCATGCCCGCGCCGCTTTCTCTAAGGATTGCCCCGAAAGATCAAATTGCTCTTTATCCACATATAATTTCATGGAGCCTTCTTTCGCCTGGTTTCCAACGGCCAATATATCTGCAACTATAAAGCTTTTATCTTCAGTTGTTATCTTATTTATATCAAGTGATATATTAGCTTCACTATCCGTTGATATCCCCTTTATGCCGTTAAGGCTTATTTCCAGGTAGGGAAGATGTCTTCTCAAAGCAGAAAGGGCTGCCTTCTGGATTTCCTTATTTACGGAGGTGTAGATCTTGATCCCTGAGGTGGCTATATTGTCTATGCCTTTTTCAGCCAGAATTGTCTCAAAATAGTTAGATTCTAACTGATCTCTCACAAAGTCCAGTATGACATTAAGGCTGTATGTTATCTTTCCCTCCTTGAAAGGCACTTCATCTGCCTTGGCCCGCCGATACTCCTCTTCTGTTATGAAATTGAATGACGCCATGTTCTTGAGGACATAATCTTTGCGCATCTTGGCAAGCCTTCTTGCCTCGGCTTTCTCCACATCAGATGTCTTTATAAACGGGTTATATCTGTTAGGTCCCTTCAGGCTCCCTGCGATGAAGCAGGCTTCGACCAGGTTAAGGTCCTTTGGTTCTTTATCGAAGAAGTAATTGGTCGCTACGCCGAGTCCTTTGCCAAGTCCAGTTACAAAAAACTGATTGGCATATATCTCAAGAATCTCTTCCTTGCTGTAGGCCTTCTCGAGAAGCCATGCCTGTATCAATTCCCTGAATTTCGATCGAAAGGACCTTGCGTCTCTATTAAAGATATTCTTTGCAGTCTGCTGGGTAATTGTGCTTCCTCCCTGAACCACCCTGCCTGCCGCAAGGTTAACCCAGGCCGCCCTTATGAGGCCCTTGAGGTCAATACCGTGATGGCTGAAAAAGTCCTTGTCTTCGGCCGCAAGGAGCGCCTTTATGAAAAGCCTTGGAATATCATTGTATTTGATGGCCCTCCTGTGGATGTTCTGGAAGAAGACCCCTATGGGAGTAAACCCGTCATCGTAGAATACAGGACTTTCAGAGGCTGTTACCTTTTCTATGGCGTCGCGGCTGAGCATCTCCATGCTTTCCCCGGCTATCCTGTAGATTTTTAAGGAAAGGATGGCGCCCGAGCCTGCGACGCATAATAACACTACTATTAGAAACCACTTAAAAATATACCTTAACACGGTCACAATCCGCAATTTCCCCTGATAGGAGTTTTTCACGAGTGATCTCTCTGATATCCATGCCGCATGCCGCGAGCGCCTTTCTCCCGTATTTCGTGTTTGCCTCGATTAATTGCCACCGGCCGGCGCAGTTTATAAGATCAAGCCCCACATCGTCAAATCCACACCTCAAAGCTGCGTCTTTGGCCAGGGCTATTGCCTCGGCAGGGATACATTCCAAGTCTATCCCGGCTCCCTGCGCGAGATTAGCCCTGAAGTTTCCGGGGGCGACTTTTCGCCAGTAGGCAAGAATGGGGTCGTAATTCACCAGGACTACCCTAAGGTCCCGGTCGTGGGAGAGGTATTCCTGGATGTACGCGATCTTTGACAGGTGACTGTAGCTCTCTAACTCGGTTTTGTTTCTTATCAGAAAGACCCCTCTTCCCCTTCCGGAATTCCTGGGAATCTTAGCAATAAATGGGAAATCAAAATCTTCAAGTATCTCGCTCCAGTGCCGTGGGTAGTATATCCTTGTACGGGGATGAGGGATACCGAGCATCTGGAAAAGATTGGTCTGTTTTATCTTATCGTCCGCATAAAGGTGTGTCTCAAGACTGGGGAATATCTTCTTTCCCATAGTAAAGAGGTACTGGGCGTAGTTTATCGTAGGAAAAAGGATCACACTTGCCTCCAGGATAAGGGTCCTTTCTTCCTTAGAATAGTCCAGAAAAGTAGGCCTCACCCCCAGGGTTATGACCTCGGGAACACTCCTCAGTCTAGCGCCGAGTGCGACATATCTCCGATCATTTTCAACCATACTTTCCCCCATTTCAATTTATATGCAAATGCGCCTTCCCTCTATCCCTCTCTCTACGGGGAAGGGTGGGGTGGGGTGATTTTCATCTTTCGTCGTGCCCCTTTCTGGGTATAACCGCTAGAATGCATCTGGAAATGAGATAGTTTTTGTGTTCAAGGCAGGAGATAGTTTTAACCGCATGAACATATAGAGCTATTTCAAGGATTAAAATTTGAGACTAATGCCTGTATAAAAAGCCATTTCCGGATGGACACTAGCTATGATAACCGATCCATCTTCTAACGTCATCGGCTTTCTTGTCGGCGGCATCCATAACGCGATCCACATCCATGGTAAGGACTACCCTATTTTCCATGACCAGTCGGCCGTTGATCACTGAATGCACCACATCACTTCCCATAGCCGCGTAAACGATATGCGAATATGGGTTATACATGGGGGTGAGATGAGGTTTGTTTATATCTATTACAATGACATCTGCCTTCTTTCCCTTTTCAAGTGAGCCGGTTATGGGCTCCATGCCAAGAGCCTTGGCTCCAAGCCTGGTCGCCATTAGTAAAACCGTCTCCGCCTTCATGACTGTAGGGTCCATTAGGGCAACCTTGTGGAGTTTGGCCGCCGTGTCCATCTCGGCAATAAGATCAAGATTATTGTTGGATGCGCATCCATCTGTTCCAAGGCCTACAGTAAGGCCGGCATCCAGCATACCCGGCACGGGCGCTATACCCGATGCGAGTTTCATGTTGCTTTCAGGGTTATGAACGACCTTTACCCCCGCATCCGCAAGAACCTTGATATCCTTATCATCAATCTGCACGCAATGATCGGCAATGAGACGCGGCCCCAGGAGTCCCAGAGATAGAAGATGTTCGACAGGACCTTTTCCGTAACGATCTCTTACTTCACTTACCTCATCCATGGTTTCGGCCAAATGAAGGATCATAGGCACGTCGTAACGCTCGGCTATCTCGTAAGCGCATTTGAGAAGGGATGGGCTGCATGTAAAAACGGAATGGGGCTCAACCGCTGTTGAGATAAGGGGATCATCCAGCCATTTCTTTATCAAAGCCTCAGTATATTTAAGGCCGTTTTCAATAGAGCCGTAATTGGGTGACGGGAAATCGTAGAGAACCTCGCCTACAATGCATCGCATGCCTGCAGCCTTGGCGGCCTGCGCCACCTCGTCCTCGAAAAGATACATGTCGCAAAAAGTTGTAGTGCCGGAAAGTATCATCTCAGCGCAGGCAAGATCCGAGCCCACGCGGACAAATTCGCTGTCAATCTTCTTTTCCACCGGGAAGATGTATTTAGTGAGCCAATCAAGCAGAGGCAGATCATCGGCGATTCCACGAAAAAGGCTCATGGCTGCGTGTGTATGACCATTTATGAGGCCCGGAAGGATGATACCACCTTCAGCATCGATGGTTTTTAAGGCCGGCATAGCCTCTCCTGAGTAGGGTCCAAGGGCCTCTATTTCATCTCCTCTTATTCCCACGTAACCGGGAGTTAAGATACTCTTGTCGGCATCCATTGTAAGGACCACTCCGTTAACAATCAGCAGATCTAAGGGCTTGTCGGCAACATCAGTCATCATTATGCAGATTCTCCTGTAACTGCTCAGGTTGTCAGGCCTCAATGTCCTAAAACCGTTCAATCTTCATAGCTCTCTAACCTTGGACCGTGAACCTGATAATTACCTTGTGTCCATCCGGAAATGAGATAGTTTCGTCGATTTCAAGGCGGGCGATAATTTTAACCACAAGAATACATAAACGTATTTCGAGGATTAAAATTTGAGCCCAACGCCTAAATCGGGGAAAATAGCCATTTACGGATGAACACTACCTTCCTACAATCTATTTCATTGCCAGTCAACAGCATAACAGGCCGTTGAAAAAAGGTCATGATGCTGAGTTTTATCCATCCCTCATCTCTGAGGCGTAATTCTATCCACTCCTTATTCATATGGAATTATCTCTATTTGCCCACCCCGCCCTCCGGTTGATTCCTTTTGAGCACAGACATTGCACCCGAACGTTCTTCCTCAACCTATGAACAGAGTTTTTTCAACGCCTTGATCAGGAGTTAACCTGGAAGAAGTAAAAAAAAAGAGCGCGTTACCCCATGAGCCTTTAGCCGCTAGGGGTAATGTATAAGATGCTGCGGTTGGGGGCAGACTTGCCTTTATTCACAGTTTTTGTAGTATCGTATGGACTCAAGGGTATGTGTGGCTTCAGCCGCATGGGAACCGTGCGCCCCGCGCCTGAAGGCGCATCTACAGAAGCTGATTCTTGGTCTGCGCAAAGCCATCCCCCAATTATTGAGCTGGTACGTAGTATTGCAACCTTGTGGGTAATGGAGAGAAGTTAAGTAATGAAAAAAAGATTCAATAGCGTGAACGATTCGACTATGAAGGCGCTTCTATGGAAAGGCGGACTTGGTTTCAAGTCCGCCTATCCGGTTCCTGAGCCTTCACCCGGCTGGGCACTGATAAAGGTTTCGAGGGCCGGCATCTGTGGAACTGACCTTGAGATAATGAAAGGCTACAAGAGCTTTAAGGGTGTGCCCGGTCACGAGTTTACAGGCAAGGTAGTTTCGGCTCCTGAGCATGAAGAATGGATTGGCAGGCGAGTTGCCGGTGAGATTAATATCGGATGCGGAAGGTGCGCCTGGTGTCTTGGAGGCAAAGAAAACCATTGTCCTGATAGGAGGGTCATTGGGATTGCCGGTCTTGACGGGTGCATGGCTGAATATTGCACTCTACCCGTTGGAAATCTGATTGAGATCCCGGATGATATAAGCGATGATGCTGCGGTCTTTCTGGAGCCCCTGGCGGCTGCCTGCCGAATATTGGATCAGATTCCTCTTGAAGGAAGAGAGAAAATTATTGTGCTAGGTGATGGCTGCCTGGGAATACTTTCATCATGGGTTCTTTCCACGGTAGTAAAAGATGTCCATCTTCTGGGAAGGCACGGTTGGAAACTTGAAAAGGCGAGGTGGAGGGGTATGAAGACCTCCCTGGCATCGCAATGGTCAGGAGAACCTGTTGACATTGTTGTTGAGGCGACAGGCTCTCCCGATGGGATAGCGGATGCCTTAAGGCTTTGCAGGCCACTTGGAACCGTGATGCTAAAGACAACTGTTTCCTCACAGATAGGCCCATCGCTCACTCAGGCGGTCGTTAAGGAGATCACTATAGTAGGATCAAGATGTGGTAAAATGGGTAAAGCTATCAATTTAATAAACACATTTCCTGATATACCGATTGAATTATTGGTGACGGCCGTATATAGGCTGGAACAGGCCTCCGAGGCATTTTCACTTGCATCAGGAGGCCCTTCCCTCAAGGTTCTCTTTAAGATTCCTTAGGCATGAAAACCCACAAGAAGCATTATCTCAGTGACGCAGGACTTCCGCCAGCGTCAGGATGCGGCTGTTTCTCTTGAATCTTCAAAATCATAAAGTCTGTCAATCGCAAATTCTATGGCCTTGTTGCATTTCTGCCTCCATATTCCAGACTGTCTGAATTTTTCATATTCCACTGGATCTGATGTGTCGAATCTTATCATCTCCCGGCAGATGATGGTGCCGAATTTCTCTTCAAAACCCTTTAC
>Ga0210028_1004457_pt1 | contig 10180 bp, 9 predicted proteins | sample CryGeymeta201513_FD_185468 | JGI IMG/M metagenome (GOLD analysis project Ga0210028, IMG submission 185468) | Groundwater microbial communities from Crystal Geyser aquifers in Utah, USA - Crystal Geyser metaG 2015-13 (SPAdes) (version 2) | ecosystem: Environmental > Aquatic > Deep subsurface >...
CGGGAAAGCGCCCGCGGAACCGGTGCGGATTTCGGGAAACCATTCGCGCTGCGCTTCGCCACGCGCGCGGCGCAACGCACCTTCGAGCAGGTGCTGGTAGAGCTCGACGCCGATCAGCTTCATGTGCCCAGCCTGGGCATCGCTCAATATATCGCCCCCTCCCCGCTGGTCCAGATCGGCACCGGCGATGGAGAAACCGGACCCCAGCTGATCGAAAGTCTCCAGCGTGCGCAGGCGCTTCGCGGTGGCGTCCGAAACCGTCTCACCCGTGGTCGTCAGGATTACTTGCCCGCGCCTGCGCCCCCGTCCCACGCGTCCACGCAGCTGGTGCAATTGCGCAAGGCCGAAGCGGTCCGATCGCCAGATGATCATCGTGTTCGCGCGCGGCACGTCGAGCCCCGTCTCGATTATATTGGTCGCGAGGAGGATGTCGCCCTTGCCTGCGGCGAACCGGACCATCGCCTCGTCCAGCTCGGCTCCGGGCATCTTGCCATGCACTTCGACAAGCGAGAGGTCGGGCGCGGTTTTTTCCAGGCGCTTTCGCATCTCGGCGAGATCGGCGATCCGCGGCACGACGACGAAGCTTTGCCCCTTGCGCATCTTTTCGCGCCGCAGCGCAAGGCCGATCGCGGGATCGTCGCTGTCGCTGATGGTCGTGCGGATCGGTTGTCGGCGCGCTGGCGGCGTGGCGATGACGGAAACCTGCTGCAGGCCAATCATCGCCCGGTGCAGGGTTCGCGGAATGGGCGTCGCGCTCATCACCAGCAGATGCACGTCGGCCGCCTGGCGCAGCTTGGCCTTGTCGGCCGCGCCGAAGCGCTGTTCCTCGTCGATGACCACCAGACCGAGCTTGGCGTATTCCACCGCTTTGCCCACGACCGCTGCTGTGCCGACCACGACGCCGATCGATCCGTCCGCCAACCCGGCCAGGACCGACTTCTTATCCGCCGCGCTCGTCAGCCGGGAGAGACCGGCGACCGTAACCCCCGTATCGGCGAACCGGCGCGTGAACTCCTCCAGATGCTGGCGTGCCAGTACCGTGGTCGGCGACGCCACGATCACCTGATACCCCGACAGCGCAGCGATGGCCGCGGCGCGCAAGGCCACTTCGGTCTTGCCGTAGCCGACATCGCCGATGACGAGCCGCTCCATCGGCTTGCCGGATGCCAGATCGTCGCGCACCGCCGCAATGGCGCGCGCCTGATCGGAGGTTTCGTTATAAGGGAAACCGGAGACGAACCGCTCATACGCCGTGGCATCGGGTTCCATCGCGGGCGCAGACAGCTTGGCCCGTTCTTCGGCCAGCGCGATGAGCGATGTCGCGGTCTCGGCGATCGCCTTGTCGATTTCGGCGCGGCGCTTGTCCCATCCGGTGCCGTCGAGCTTGTCGCGCTTCACGCTATCGGCATCCCCGCCATAGCGCCACAACAGACCCGCATCGCTGACCGGCACGAGCCTTCGCGCCTCGTTCGCATATTCGAGCGCGATCGTTTCGCCCCCCTCCACGCCCGGCGCGGGTTCGAGGCCGATCACGCTGGCAAAGCCGTGATCTTCGTGGATGACGAGATCGCCCAAACGCAATTCCACCCCGACGATGCCGATCTGACGGGCGGCCGACGGAGCCGAATCCAGTAGCGCTCGCGTTCCGAGAATGTCCGCTGCGGCGACGAGGGTGAGGTTCTCGGAGCGTGCGCCCCGGTCGAGAGGCGCGCAGAGGGCCACCAGAGCGTCCTCGCCCGCGTCGCCCAATCCGCGCAGGCTCTCGCAATGCTCGGCGATGTCGAACGTATCGCCCAGGCGGCGGCGCAGGAACCGCAGGTCACGCTCGCTGCCTGCTATGGCGATGGTGCGTCCCGCCGCACGTTCGGCCTTCAGAAAGCGCGTTGCGGCCCGCGCCGGAGCCTTCGCTTCGGCAAAGCGCGGAATGCTTTCGAGATCGATAGCATCGGTATCGCTTTCACGCCGCCAAGTCTCCAGCGCCACATCCCAGCGGGCATCCTCGACTGCGTCAAAACTGGTCCCCGTATCCTTCGCCGCACGGCGGGCGAGCTGGGCGAACCGCTTGCGCCGCTTTTCCGCTCGGGGCGAGAGCAGCACGGTGCCGGGCGCCATGTGATCGAGCAGTGTGGCCGAAGCATCTCCTTCCGGCTCCGCAGCGCGGCCGATCTCGATCGCATCGCATTCTTCGCCGCGCAATTGGGTGACGGCATCGAAATGATGGATCGCTGCAATGTGGCCGTCCGCCAGGTCGATCCGTACGGGTCCTCCGGCATCGGCGGGAAAGAGATCGATGACTTCGCCCCGGATGGCTATCTCGCCCGGCTCGTCGATACGATCGTCCAAGAAATAGCCGAGTGCGATAGCCTTTTCGCGGAAGTCGTCGGGATCGATCGGATCGCCTACGCGGATACAGGGCGGTTCCGCATCGAAGGCCTCCGCTGGAAGATAGCGGCGCGCGGCGGCTTCCCCTGTCGTCACCACGGCGAGATCGCCGAGCCTGCCATCGCACGAAAGCTGCCGCAGGCGTCGCAAGGCGGTAACCCGGTAGCCGACATTGGCGGGTGATGGCGGCGCATCGTCTCCGGGAATCGCATCGCTCGCGGGCATATGGACGACCGCCGCATCCGGCAGCAATGCCGAGACGATGGCGGCAAGGCTTTCGGCCTCGGTATCGTCGTCGCACAGATACAGCACCGGACCATCGCCGATATTTCGAACGATGCGCAGCACCTTTGCACCCATGCCGGTTACAGCGTCGTTTTCGTCATCGGTCGAAGACAATCTCAGAAGGCCCTTTCGCGGCGCGGTTGGACCAGGGAAACGGCCGGTCGCGCAGAGATCAAAAGGCCCGAACGACAGGGGTGTTCCCTTTCGGAAGCGTGCACTTCGAAGTGTCGCTACGAAGATCAACATCTTTTGCTATTTTCGGACCTTTCCTAGCACCGCAAGAACCGGCTTTCGTGGCGTTCACAATCACATCTCTGAAAGGAAATACTTTTAAGTCTCGCTTGCGACCCAGAGAATGACCCGCCGCCTCATTCGGATCACGCGGATTTGTCGGAACTCCAGTTCACCGGGATGAGCAGTTGGGTGACGCCATTGGCCTCCGCTTCCTCGAACCGTCCGGCGCGGATATTGACTTGGATGGGAAGAAGGAGCTTTGAAACCGACAGGCCCGCACCGCGTTCCTCGCGCATGGCGACGAATTCGTCTTCGCTTATACCTTCTGTTCGCTGACCGTGGTCTCTTAGCGATACTCTTCGCGTCCGGGTGCCTTGAAACCTGACCGACGCGTTGGCAAGCTGGTGAAAACAAAGCCGAGGGAGCGTAGCGATGTCGAATGACGCTAAGGTGAAAGCCGTTCTGGCCGCCAATTTCAGCGAAGAATGTGGCGACACTAGCGCGGATGCGAAGAAAGCCGCTGCCAATGCGCTTCAGGCGCTTGAAGATGAGGGCTTTATCGTAGCTCGCGATCCTGAGAACGGCTCGGACATTCCGGCGCGTGTCATACCTTTCCAGCAAAATTCGGAAACTCGACTCGATTGAACTCGAATTTACGACGATGCTGAAGTTGTTGGTGTGTTCGGCACCTCGGAAGGCGCGGTCCTCGGCGCCCAGTTGGTTGCGAAGCTGACACAGACGGGCGAGCGCCTGCCAGCGGCCCTCGGATTTTTTGCGGGAAGCGCAGACATGACGCGCATGGGGGACTCGGAAGGATGGCTGCCCGTCTCCACCGGCCCCCTAGCCCGCGAAACAGAGTTCGGCGTCCCTCTCGACGATCCGGTACTTTCGCCCATATTCTCTGACCTTAGCCGGTTTCCACCTACGTTGCTCATCACCAGCACACGCGATTTCGCGCTGAGTGCCACGTCCAAATTTGGCCGTGTGCTTTTAGATCATGGCGTGGACGCGCGGCTGGTCGTATTCGATGGATTACCGCATGCGTTCTGGGCTTACATGCCGGGCATCCCCGAAACCGACGCTGCAAACGCTTTGATTGCATCATTTCTGAAGCAGAAGGTTTCACCGGTTAAATAACAGTCTTTACGGGTCCGGTCAGCCAAGCCAAATCTTAAAGAAGGGAGCAATCCTCGAACCTGAACTCTCGAAGTCATTAAAGAGCGTAACATCGGCATATCAGAATGATCCGCTAACAGCGGAAAGGTCAATTCTGCCTCTTTTCGCCCGTCTGCTACGCGCCCTCATAGTGGCCGTTCGGCACACGTAAAGACGACGTCAAGGACAGACGCGGACTTCAAGTTGAGGTCAATCGTGAGCCGGCGCCAATCGTCCACGTAAACGCCCAACGGTCACGATGAAACTGACGTCGATAAGGCTCCCACTGGAGTGGTTACGTCCCCATTGCGAACCAACTGCCGGGTGTAGAACCATCCGATCCCGATGAGGCAGATGCCCAAGGCGAAGAAGGAGGCGATGCGCGCCAGTCCTTCGAGCCCTGCAGCGTCGAAGAAAAACACCTTGAGCACCGCGCCGAGCATCAGCACCAGCGACCCTATCCGCCAGCTGCGTTGCCCCACCCACGCGCCCCAACCAAGGAAGCCGAGCGCAACCGCGATAGCGAGGATCGAGCGGAGCAGGTCCTCCTGCTGTCCGACTGGCGGATCGAGCAATGTCGTGCCCGCGAAGATCTGGCGCAATTCGGACAGGGCCAACAGGCCAATCAGCACCATCACCGCCCCGTCGAATGCGGTACGCAAGCGCAGCCAGTCGCCGTCGAGACCCCGGCACAGCCACAGGACCAGTGCGATCGCGATCCCGTAGGCCGGGAGCAGCAGGTTCGCGAGCGGCCAGCCGCCGACAGTCTGATCGCTCCAGAGCGGATTGTGCAAGAGGAGAGTGAACAGCGCGAAGTGGGTGAGGGCACCGATGCCGAGCCATCGGGCTGCGTCCACTTGTCCTGCAAAGCGCTGCGGAAGGCTCGCGCAGCCGATGGCAAGAAGCGCAAGCAACGCTTGCCACGTCGTGCGTTCGGCAAGGCCCATCTCGGCAAAGCGCGCAAGATCGCCGATGCCGAACACCTGCTTGAAAGCGGTATGCGCTACTATCGCAACAGGTGCGAAGGCGATGGCCCAGCCGGGTTTGCGATAGCGCACGAAGACCTTGCCGCCCAGCAGCATTGCCCCAACCAGCGCAACGGCGAGCGGAGCGACGTAGCGGAGCATCTCTGCCAGCGGCGGCAAATCGGCCAGCAGGAAGGGGTCGCCGCCAAGAGCTTCGAACCCTGCCGCGCTCCATTCCAGCAGCGGCGCGGCAGCCCAGCACGCGGCGATCAGCAGAAGCGTGTTGAGAAGCGTGCCGAACTGCACCATGCGCCAGGCAATGCCGAGCACGCCGATGGCAATGGTGGGAGTTATCCAGTCCGCGGGAAGCAGCATCGCAATAGTGCCATAGCCCAGCACGGCGGAGACAAACTCGGCGATGCGGCGGGGCTGCTTGTCTCTTTCGAGCGCCAGCAACATGCCGAACGGCAGCGCAGCGGCAAGCCAGCGCAGCGCGAAGAACCACGCAGGCGCGTTCTCTCCGGCGCCCAGGAAGGCGCTGGCTTCGTCATAGTGGCTCGTCACCAGCAGCAAGACCAGTCCGGAAAGGGCGATGGCCCATTGCAGCATGCGTGCTGCGGGTTCGGTAAAGCGGCTGCGCACCAATACAAAGGCGGGAACGGCCAGCATGGCCGTCACCAGTGGAGCGCTGGTTTCGGGCACGGCCAGCGATCCGCCAAGCTGGGCCAGCACGAAGGCGGAACTAAGCGCAACGGCCGGTTCTGGTGCGAACTTCTCGTCGCGAGCGGGCCAGCGGCTCCATGCGGCTGACGCAGGCAGGATCGCCAGGGCCACCGCAGCCAGCGCCAGCAAGCTGCTTCGGTCATAGATCACCTCGACCCCGAACTGCACGCAGGAGGCGGCGATGAGACCAATGGGGAAGAAGGAAAGCTGCCCTCAGTCGATGGAGCGCGCGTTGCCTCGCAGGATGTGGAGTAGCGGCATCGCAGCAAAAACCAGCACCGTCGCAGCGGCAATAGCGGCGTACCAATCGGTGGCGGGGTCGGGCCATGCGGCCAACAGGCATACGCCCAGCGCGGCAGCCACGGCGCTGGCTTCTCGCAGCCGGTCCCACTTCATGCCCAGCACCGCGATGGCGGCGCCCAGCAGCAGGTAGCAGCCCCAGGCGAGCAGGCTGTAACCGGACTGGTCCACCAGCGTGGCAATCTGCAAGGTGGCAAGGCCCGCAGCCGCGATGCGACCGATTTGCCCGAGCAGCCCCACGCCCATCATGGATGGCAGCAGCGCGCCGATCACCACCAGATATCCGCCAACGGCCAGCACACCGGCATCGTCCAGCGGCCTTGAGACGAGCATCAGCACGCCCCAGCCAAGGCCCAGCGCCAGTGGGGCAAGGCCAAGCCAGGGGCGGTTCTGGCGCTGGCCGGTTGCCGTCAGCCCGCCCGTTACCAGTGCCAGGTATGTCGCCAGAAGCGGCGGGTTGGGATCGGTGCTGCCTGCCAGCGCCGGTGCGGCAAATCCGCCGACGAGGCCCAGAACAGCGCTGGGCAGGCCGAAACGGAAGGAAAGCACGATGGCGAGGGCCGTCACGCCTGCCAGACCCGCAAAGGCGAAGGCCGGGGTAATCAGGCCGTAATGCGTGCCGGCAAGATAGAAACTGGCGTAGAGCGTCGCGAGCCCGGCGCCCGCCAACGCCTGTCGCACACGCTCGTCACTGACCCTGCTTTCGAAGCGATGGGCCAGTTCCGCCGCTGCGAGCAGCGCGGAGCCGAAAAGAAAGCCGAGGCCGACGCGTACATATTCGTTGAGCAAGCCGGTCTCGATCGACCAGCGCACGAGGAAAAAGCCCGCGACAGCAAGCGCGATCCCGCCGCCCCAGATCGGCAGCAGGCGACCGAAGATTTCCTCGAAATCGAAGTTGGGCCGCCAGCGAAAGCCCCTCTCCTCGACCGGTGGTTCGAAGTCCTCATAAATGGGTTCGGCGTGGATCGGCGCAGGCGCCGGGGCAGGCCTGGGCGGTGCAGGAAGCGGAGGGGGCGGCGCCTGCTCGAGTTCGGGTTCGAACGGCGCGGTGCGGCGTGGTTCCGCTACCTCGCTGCCCGTTTCGCGCCATTCGAGGGGATGGCCATGCGATGTGCCCTCCAGTTCCGCTACCCGGCGTTCGAGCGCATCCGTGCGCTTCCACAACCAGGCCAGCGCACCAGCAATCGTCAACAGCAGCAGGAATTCCATCGCAGCATCCTATCGGTATCCGTCTGTCGCCAGCTAACGTAGAACTTACCACTGTTCAATTAAAAAATTAGACAGCGTTCAGTTTTATGGTATCATCATTCCATGGGACGCCGTTCGGATCACACGCGTGAGGAGCTTCGTGCGCTGCTGATTTCGCGCGGCCACGCGCTGATGGCAGAGCAGGGGCTGGCGAAATTCTCGGGCCGCGAAGTGGCCAAGCGCGCGGGCTATTCAGTCGGCACCATATACAACGTGTTCGGATCACTCGACGGGCTGATCGCCACGATCAACTCCCACACTTTTTCCCTGTGGGCTGATCATTTGCATAAGCGGCTCGATGCCGCAGGCGAAGACCGGATCAAGGCGTTGGTCGAAGGCTACTTCGATTTCGCCCTCGAACATCCGAACCTGTGGTCGGCGATCTACGAACACCGCTTGGCAGAGGGTGAAGAACTACCTGAGAGAGAGCAAGGCCAGCGCGCGGCGTTGACGGCCATCGTCGAGCAAGAAGTGCGCGCCGCATTGTCCGATCCTGACATGCCGGGCGCCGCACGCTTCGCCCGCTCGCTTATTGCCACGGTGCACGGCCATTGCAGCTATGTCGTAAGCGGGACGTTCGCCTTGCTTGACGAGCCTGACCCGGTCGGTAGTGCGCTCGCTAGAGTGCGTGAAAGCATTGCGGCCCAACGCGTCGAATTGGCTGTTACTTCGTCATTCAACTGAGCCGCCGCTGTCTGGCACAGAAGCGGGCGAATGTCCGCGATGGGGTCGTTAGCTGACAGGCAGCTTTTCCACAAAAGGGTCCAATAGCGGTGAGTCCGACAACGGCCCACTTCCGGCCATTCCGTCACCTTTCCACAGCATATACCTGTGAGAGTGTAGGCATATACAACCTGATCATATTTACTCGACCGCGTATTGTAAAATGATCAACATAGTCTGCTCTTTATCTCTCAGCCGATCTTTATTGTGAATTCATACGTGGGCAACTCGATTTCAATTACGAGGCAATCTCTCTCAGCGCGTACCTTTGTGATGGTCGCTTCGAATTCCAACCCTTCAATCTGCAGGATGGTGTTTAGCGGGCGACCGACACAGGACGAAAGGGTTGTCGCAGGCAGGTTAGAAGGGTGCGAAAGTATGACCCTGGGGCCATCTATCCAGCACCGCCCTTTGCGCATTTCAAGCGAACATTCGAGTGTTCCTTTCGACCAATAGAACCGCCCTGCATGAAACGGGAGAGAGCCATCGACCGAGGTGAAAGGGTGATCACCATTCTCATCGAGGAGAAACGGCAGATCGTCCGGGCTGATGTCAGCGAGCTCAAGGACGTGGGCTGCGAGGCCTGTGATCTTCGTCCGATAGGATCCCAATTTGTCAACTGTCAGGGCCGCGACGTTGCGATCATGTTCGCGAAGATCGAAATCAATCGCCTCGATCAACTCTTGGATATCGGAAGCAATCCGCTTCGATCGGATTGTCGAGAAATCGTGATTGAGCCGAAGAAACTCGGCATGAAGCAACAGACCGTCATGCGTTCCTGCCATAAAGTCCAGACATTGGAATGAGGCCTCTGGCCTGTTGGAAAACCGTGGCAGAAGATCGCTGTAGGTATCGACCCAGATCTGATCGTACATCTCCGCGTCCGCAAGCATCAGCCCGACAAATCTGGCCAACCTCGCCTCGATCGCGCGCTCATCCGGAAGGGATTGGGAATCGATCGGAATGAGGAGCCTAGGTCCCGAACCTGCCAGCTGGCAGTCGAGCACACGTACGGCGATATTGGTGAACCCGTGACCGCTTGCTAATTCAATCGGAAAGCTCTGTTCGAGGCCCATCCGACGCAATACCCTGCAGAATACTCGCTCATGCCTTTGAGCGTTTGCCCTAACCGTAAGACTGTCCATCTGATCGTTCGCAAACACGATCTTTTGGACACGGCTCGTATGCATCGATCTGCGTGAGTTGGACATAATGAACACCTCTACCGGCAAGAAGTTACAGCCGGTTATAGGATGCTCGCAACAGGGGGCCCAAGCGGATGGCAAAGTCGAGCCGATGTCAGCTTCGCGCCCCAATCTCAGTCATTGGGGTAGTAGCGCGTGGCTCCCGAAAGCGGTCGTGGCCGATATGCCCTAGTGCTGTCGCCTTCAAACTTTTCGGTCAGGCCATGAATGTCCAAAGTGGCGTAGGAAGCCACCTTGGAGCGTGATTTCATGACGAGGTTACTCTAGAGGCTTGTAACGGAGAAGGTTCGGCACCATCTAGATTCCATCGTAGTGGCTTCGTTTTCCGTGAGCGCCCGCGGCTGAGAGACTCTGGGCTCCCGCTTACAGCTGGGAGCATCTCATGCCTCAACCCACTATCAATAGCGCTACAGTCGCCCAGGATGACTGGGAAAGTGAAGGTGGCAGTCTGCCCACCGACGAACTGGCCGAGCGGCTCGGCGTCACTCGCCATATGACTGAGAGCTACTCCGTCGGCGGCTTTCGCTACACCAGTCTGACCGACGCGATCGCTCAGGCGCGCCGGATGGTCAAGATCGGGCGCGAACTAGAATGAACGCGCACCTCAATCCAAACCTCGACTACAGCGGCCTTTTCGATCCGGTCGCCGTTACACCTGTGAACCTAGGTTTCTGATCAGGTGGGCGCTACTGTGAACTGGTCTCTAGGAGTATCGATCGCCGAAGGCAGGCCTACCTCGCCCGCTACCCATTGGCGTCGGCGAAGGAACGCCGTGCCACTGCCTACTGATCAAATGGCGAGGCAAGGCAGCGTTAGCGGACTAGCTTTTCAAGTTTTAGGCAAAGAAGCGGCCATCGCGTTCTTGAATGCTGAACATGCCGGGCTTGGCGGGCGTCCTCTCGCGCTTGCCACACAAAGCCCAGAGGGTGATGCATTGATGAGGGCGGAGCTGGAGCGGCT
>Ga0210028_1004472_pt1 | contig 10155 bp, 10 predicted proteins | sample CryGeymeta201513_FD_185468 | JGI IMG/M metagenome (GOLD analysis project Ga0210028, IMG submission 185468) | Groundwater microbial communities from Crystal Geyser aquifers in Utah, USA - Crystal Geyser metaG 2015-13 (SPAdes) (version 2) | ecosystem: Environmental > Aquatic > Deep subsurface >...
CGAGCAGGAACTGGATGCACACTTCGCCAGCAGCTACGGTATTTTCGCGGGGATACCCAAACACACCGCCGTATTGCGCTTCACCGCAGAGCGCGCCCGCTGGGTAGCCGAAGAACAATGGCACCTGCAACAACAAGGCAACATCCGCGAAGACGGCAGCTACGAATTGCGCATTCCCTATTCCGACCCGCGCGAACTGGTGATGGACATCCTCAAATACGGACCCGATGTAGAAGTCATTGCACCGGAAGCCCTGCGAAATGCAATCACCGAACGACTGCAAAATGCACTGGCAAACTACCGAAAATAACCGTGACAGGCTCAGATTTTGAGGCAGTGGGGGTGTTAGCATGGCAGCCGATCCGATAGTTGCAATGTTGTGCATGAGGCAATGAACTGTAAAAATCCATGAGGTGGTGCTAAAAAATGATAGGTCGCCGAATAAGCAAATTGCCTGAGACGATTGAAGTTGCATCACTTCCTTTTAATCAGTGCCTGGCAAAATCCCGTAAAACCAGTGTAAATACGGTATTGCCAGGAAGAATGGTATTGAGTCACTGCCAGATTGTCGGCTTGGTGGCACGTGCAATGATAAGCCGTATGCCTGTTTGGTTGCGTGTGACTTTGTTCCCGGCAGGTGCTGAGTTAATTGCGGCTGCACACGATATAGGCAAGGTCAGCCCGACTTTTCAGAACAAGATTTATTCTGCACTCACCCAGAAAAATGAGTCCGTCCTTTCTCTATTAACAACCTTTAATCCTGAAATTGAAAAGCAGTGGGGCGGACATGCGGGTGTAAGCCAGGCAACGGTAGAGGCGCAGAAGGTAGGGCGCTATATCCCTGAAATATTGGGTCGGCATCATGGATTTTCGCCAAATTTGGCAATGTATCAGGCAACGTGTGGGTCGTTTGGTGGTCAGGTTTGGCAGGCGCAACGAACAGAGTTATTGGCGCAACTCAAACAGGCTTTAAGGTGCGATTTCCCTGTGGTGAACAACGCGTTGCAAGCCAAAGTGTTAGCCGGCTTGACCACCGTAGCCGACTGGATCGGATCGGGTTCGTTGTTTGACGACCCCGCTGATGATCGTCCTGAAAAAATCCAACAGGCATTGGATGCGGCGGGATACCTGCAACCGCAGTTAAAACTGGATTTAAGTTTCATCGAGATATTCGGATTTGCTCCAAAAGATACGCAAATAAAGCTCATCGCAGCAGTGAATCAGCCCGGTGTTTATGTGCTGGAAGCTCCGATGGGTCTGGGGAAAACCGAGGCTGCACTCTACGCGGCTTATCATTTGCTGGAAAAAAAGTTGGCCACAGGTATTTATTTTGCGCTACCCACACAACTGACTTCCGACAAAATTCATGAACGGGTAAATGCGTTTCTTGGCAAAATTTTAGATGACCGATCACCTCACAAACAGGCTTTGCTGGTTCATGGCAATGCCTGGCTCAAACAGTTTGAAATGGGCGAGGAGGGTAATCCGGGTGGCGCTTGGTTCGCTCAAGGCAAACGCGGTATTTTGGCTCCCTTCGCGGTGGGCACGATAGACCAGGCATTGATGGCGGTCATGAATGTCAAACACGGCTTCGTGCGTACCTTTGGCTTGGTCGGTAAGGTGGTGATATTGGACGAGGTGCATTCCTATGACAGCTTTACCGGCACGATTTTGGATGCGCTGGTTACAGCACTACGCCAATTGCATTGCACCGTCATTATTTTGAGTGCCACGCTGACCTCTAAGCGACGCGCCAAGTTGTTGGGCATAACCCCGCTCACCAGCAGCTATCCTTTGATTACGGCACAGCCCAACGTGGGCGAACTTGCTGAAATTTCCGTCGAAGTGATTCCTGATGTGGCGGTCGCCATTGCACATCAAACCGAAGCTAATACCATTGAAGAAGTCTTGTGCCGTGCCGAATCAGGTCAGCAGGTATTGTGGATAGAAAATACCGTCAACGAAGCGCAAGGCATATATAAAATTCTCTCCGCTCGTGCGGGCGGACTAGGCGTGGCGTGCGGCCTGCTGCATTCGCGTTTCACCAAAGCGGATCGAGCCGCCAATGAAGAAACCTGGGTGACTTGTTTCGGTAAAAACGGGGGTGTCATACGGGGGCAGCAAGGGCGCATTCTTGTCGGGACACAAGTGCTGGAACAGTCGCTGGACATTGATGCCGATTTTTTGGTTACCCGTACTGCGCCGACCGACATGCTGCTACAACGCATGGGGCGTTTATGGCGACACACAGAAACCAAGCGTCCAGACCAAGCCAGGCGCGAGGCATGGATACTTTCGCCTGACTTGACCTCAGCTATTGCAACCCCTGAAGTCGCTTTGGGCGCGACCGCGAAAGTTTATGCGCCTTATGTTTTGTGTCGCAGCCTGATGGTTTGGCAGGGCAGGACAAAGGTAAATTTGCCCGGTCAAATTCGTGAGCTGATCGAAGCGACTTACACCAAGCAGGACGAAAGCGAGCAGATGGCGAAGCACCTCCAGCAGGTGGAAAAAGAGCGCGGCAAACTTGAACGGTTTGCCTTGCTGGGTTTGTCCACGGGTGGCACGATCCAACCGGAAGAAAAAGCCCAAACCCGCTACAGCGAACAGGAATCCACCGAAGTGTTGTTACTGCGTGGGTATCAGCCCGACCCGCAGCAACACGGCACCTGGCTTACCTTACTTAACCGTGAACGACTTTTTGTGCCGCAAAATGGTCACACCTTGCTGCGCAACGACTGGCGTGTACTCAGTGCAACCCTGATGCAAAACACCTTAAAAGTGACTGATTACCTTGCGCCGAAAGCCGTTAATAAATCCCAGCTTATCGGCTTGGCTGATTATTTCTATCTGGGCAAGCCTGAATATGACGAAAGCGACATGTTGCGTGTGGCATTAGTGCAAGAAGATGAAAGCCTGGTCGCCCTGGATGGCGCGCAGGCGAACGATAAATATCAGCTTTCATACAATAGTTGGCAAGGTTATTTGGCGAAAAAAAGGGGGTGAGAAATGAATCATGATAATAAGCAAATAGAGATTTTTAAAACGCCTGACGGACAAATCAATCTGCAAGTTCAACTGAAAGATGACACGGTGTGGCTTTCCACCGAGCAAATGGCTAATTTGTTTGGACGTGAACGCTCGGTGCTGACCAAGCATATTAACAATGTGTTTAAGGAGGGCGAATTGGATGTCAATTCAACTTGTGCAAAATTTGCACAAGTTCACTTCAACCAGCGTCTGTTCGATAAAAACGGTGAAGTGGTGATTAACGATACCGGCCTTGCCGCGCTGACATTATTGGTTGCCGAATCCGATCCGAAACAAAAAGACATCCTCATCAAACTCATTATGAATATGCTGAGTACCAACCAGGAAAAGGGAAAACTATGACTACAGAAAATCGTTTCAACCTGATTGATGAACCCTGGATTCCCATTGTGGACGTGGGGCGAGTCAGTTTAAGGCAATTGTTTAGTGGTGCAGACTACCGCGCCCTGGGCGGCAACCCGGTGCAGAAAATCGCCCTGACCAAGCTGTTGTTGGCGATCGCGCAATCTGCCTGTACGCCAGCCGATAACGATGCCTGGGCAGCCTTGGGCGCAGAGGGATTGGCGCATAAATGTCTGATTTATTTGGAACAATGGCACGACAGATTCTATTTGTATGGTGAAAAGCCATTCTTGCAGATGCCCGCTATTAAAGCGGCAGCGGTACAAAATTTTGGCGCAGTGCTGGCCGAAGTTTCCACTGGCAACACCACAGTATTGACACAATCTCAAATTGAAAAAGACTTAACAGATGCGGACAAAGCATTGTTAGTGGTGCAGTTAATGGGTTTTGGATTGGGTGGCAAAAAAACCGATAATTCAGTGGTTCTCTCACCCGGTTATCAAGACAAGTTTAATGACAAAGGCAAGCCCTCGACCGGAAAGCCCAGTGCCTCCATCGGGTTCTTGGGATTTTTGCATAACTACTTGCAAGGTAAGTTTTTACAAGAAACCTTATGGCTTAATTTGTTTAGTACACAGCAAATTTTAGAGTTGGGAATTTACCCACAGGGAATAGGCATCGCACCTTGGCAACAGATGCCCTCAGGTGAAAATTGTGCAACTGCGGAAGCATTGAAATCCAGCCTTATGGGACGATTGATACCACTTTCGCGTTTTTGTTTGTTGGCAGAAAGTGGTTTGCATTATTCCGAGGGTATTGCACATTCTGGATATAAAGAGGGGGTTGTTGATCCCAGCGTATCAGTTGATTTTTCAGGGAAAAATGCTAAAGCGATTTGGACAGACCCTGAAAAGCGTCCTTGGCGATTATTAACGGCATTACTGAGTTTCTTTTCGCAAATCGGAAACAAAGGGTTTGATTGTTATCAACTGCGCTTGAACATGGGGCGAGCCATTCGGCAAATGCCCAGCATAGGCATCTGGTCGGGTGGTTTGCGGGTCAGCAGTAATGCGGGCGAGCAATATGTATCGGGTTCAGATGACTTCGTGGAGTCGTTGATATACCTGCATAGCAGTATTTTAGGTGAACTGTGGTTTGCCAATCTACAACTGGAAATGGATGAACTGGATAAACTTTCCAAGATCGTTTATGGCGCAACCCTCAATTACTTCAAAAGCCAGAACATGGAAAGCAAAGAGCAGGCGGCACAGGTCGGCAACCTTTTTTGGCAATTATGTGAACGCCAGTTCCAAGCTTTGCTGGATGCCTGTGTCAGCGCAGAGCTAGCCCTTTCCATGCGGCCGGTTTTCGCTCATTTCGTCCATAAAGCCTACGACAGCTATTGCTCTAAAGACACCGCGCGCCAGCTTGATGCCTGGGCAAAAAATCGTCCTAATTTAAGCACTTACCTCAAGAACCTTAACAAGGAGGCAGTATGAATATCGAAACGGAACATCCCTCGCCCAAAAAAGATACCCCGCGCAACCAGGCTTTTGTGGACTACATCATCAGCCGTTGCCAGGCCGACAATGGAATGCGCGCCGCGCTCAAACGCGCCGATAACCCCGCCACCGAATATCAAAGTTGGGAGGTGTTGGCGGGTTTTAAGATTGACCTGGAACATGAAAACCAACGCTTGCCCTATGCGACTGTTGCCGCCGCGATTGCCCGCAGCAAGGCCGATAAAAACGGCACGACCAGAATTGGCCTGGCGATTGCCCGTTGCTATGAAGATGGCAATGCCAGCGACCAAGCCAAAGCCAAGTTACGCCGTTTATTGGCTTGTGATTCCGTGCCAGAAGCCTGCCGGATTTTGCGGCCTTTGTTCAGTTTGATTGAGGCAAAAGGCGGTGTAACGCTCAACTATGCCCAGCTTTTGGATGATCTGCTCAGGTTTGGTCATGATGACAGCCAGCTTCGCATCAAGGCACGCTGGGCGCAGGATTTTTATGGCAAACCCGCAGTGGGAGGCCAGGATGACTGACACTATTTTGGCTTATGCCAGTGTGTTGCGTCTGAGTCGTGCTGACATCAAGACCTTGAAAATCAGGGACGCTTACGCCCTGCATAAAGTGGTGTATGGCCTATTTGAAGACGTTCGCAGCGAGGCTGAAAAACAAGCCAGTACCGCCAGCGGCGTTGTTTATGCTGACAAAGGCGGCGATTTCAATACTCGGCAGATTTTAATGGTGTCCGACCGCAAGCCGCATCAAACGCCACAGTTTGGTGAAGTGCAAACCAAACCTATACATGCCGACTTTCTGGCTCACGAACGCTACGCCTTTGAGGTCACTCTAAACCCCGGCAAGCGCGATAAACAAACCGGAAAGGTTGTGCCGATACGTGGACGCGAAGCGATCGAGCAATGGTTCAAGGCGCGCGCGCCGGAATCCTGGGGGTTTACGGTCAATCCCGAAAACTTACAAATAGGACAACTCAGCGTACAGGTTTTTGAAAAAGCAGGAACAACCGTTACGCATGGTAGTGCCGCGCTCAAGGGCGAGTTGACCGTGCTTGACCGGGCGCGTTTTATACAAAGTTTTACCCAGGGGATAGGTCGGGGCCGCGCGTTCGGTTTTGGCTTGCTACAAATCGTTGCTTTGTCTTCATTGTCTTAACATGCTATTTATATTCAATCACTTAAAAGGAAATCGAAATGACTATCAATAATCCGTTGAAAAATGTACGCATCGAATTTCATATTCTGCAATCGTTCCCCGTCACCTGCCTTAACCGCGACGACGTGGGCGCACCCAAAACCGCCATCGTCGGGGGCGTACAACGCGCTCGCGTCAGCTCGCAGGCATGGAAACGACCGGTACGCATGGCAATGCATGAACTGGGCGTAACTCACGGCACGCGCACAAAGCTCATCAGCAAATTGATAGCGGATGCTTGCCTTGCTGAAGGCGCAACTGCTGAACAGGCTAAAGCCTGTGGCGACAGAATTGAAGGCGCATTCATCAAGAAGAAGGAAGAAAAGAAAGAAAAAAAAGGTAAAGACCTTACAGCGCAGGATGATGTTGATGAGGCTCCAGCAGAAACAGCCGCTGAAAAAACAGACACCTTACTGTTCTTGAGTCCTAATGAGGTTGCGATTCTTGCGAAGGCCTTTGCGGAAAAGGGGTTTAACCCGAATGAAGTTGTCACTCAAAAGGATCAAAAAAAGCAGGCAAAAGAAATTGCTGACTTAATCGGCAAGGTGTCTGAAGTAATAGATGCGGTGGATATTGCTCTCTTCGGTCGTATGGTGGCGCAGGCCGCTGACTTGAATATTGAAGCTGCCGCGTCATTTTCCCATGCTATTTCCACCCACAAGGTCAGTAATGAGGTTGAATTTTTTACCGCGCTGGACGATCTTGCCACCGAACCCGGTTCGGCGCACATGGGCAGTCTGGAATTTAACTCGGCCACTTACTATCGTTATGTCAGTCTGGATTTGGGGCAACTTTGTCAAACGCTGGCGGGGCAAAATATTGCGGAAGCCGTCGAACAATTCACTAAAGCCCTATTTGTCGCTGTGCCAATAGCAAGGCAAACCACCCAGTCTGGCGCATCGCCTTGGGAATTCGCCAAGGTATTCGTGCGCAAAGGCCAGCGCCTGCAAGTGCCGTTTGAAACCGCGATTAAGGCGAAAGACGGCGGTTTTATTCAGCCCAGCATTGAAGCGTTATCGGGCTATTTGGCGAAGCAGGAAAAACTGCACGGCAGCCTGTTTGGCAAGCAAGCGGAATACACCTACGGTCAGGAAGATAGTTTTAGTATTGACGATTTAATTGCCGGCCTCCGGCAACATGCCGCAGGATGCGTTATTGAGGCGGTAACAAATGAGTAACCCTTATTTATTGTTGTGGTTCGAAGCCCCGTTGCAGTCCTGGGGTTCCGATTCCAAATTCGGGCGACGCGATACGCAAACCTTCCCGACCAAATCCGGCGTGCTGGGTCTGCTGTGTTCCGCGCTGGGTGCGGGCGGGGAGCAACGGGAATGGCTGGCTGAATTTGCTTCGTTGAATCAAACGGCGATTTCTTTTGCGCGAACCAGGCAAGCAAAACAGGGCGGATTAACCAAGGTGGATCGTGAGCCGCTGTTGCGCGACTTTCACATGGTGGGTAGCGGCTATGACGATCAAGACCCGTGGGCGAGTTTGCTTATCCCCAAGACTAGCAAAGGCAAGAAAGCGGTGGGAGGCGGCAGCAAAATGACCTACCGCTACTATCTGCAAGATGCCGCCTTCGCCGTGGTGGTTGAAGTTCCCGCCGATCAAGCCGAAACCATCGCGCAAGCCCTGCAAAATCCCGCTTGGGATGTCTATCTCGGGCGTAAAAATTGTGTGCCGACTGACTTTATTTGTCGCGGTATTTTTGAAACTAAAACCTCTGCCCTCGAACAGGGCGTTTTAATCGCCAGTCAAAAAAATCGCCTCGAAGATTTTCGGGTCTTGCACGGTGCGCTGGCTGATGGCGAGGCGGATGAGGTATTTACTTTGAACGATGTGCCGGTGCAATTTGGCGAAGATAAACGTTACCGTGATCGCCAGGTGAGCCTGATTTATGCCCGATAACGTCAGCGAAAAAGCGCCGTCTCAACGCCTGCTTATCAAAGTTACCCGCGACACATTGCCGCAGGTAAAGGATAAATACCCGTTTATTTATCTTGAGCGCGGACGGCTGGAGATTGACGATTCCAGCGTCAAATGGATAGATTGCGATGCCAATGTTGTCAGGCTACCCATCGCTACGCTCAACTGCCTGCTGTTGGGGCCGGGCACGACTATCACCCACGAGGCCGTCAAAGTGATCGCGCAATCCAATTGCAGTCTGTGTTGGGTGGGCGAAGACAGTCTGCTGTTTTATGCCAGCGGACAAACGCCTAATGCGGATACGCGAAACATGCGCGAACAAATGATGCTGTCTGCCAATCCCAAGAAATCGGTGGAAGTCGCGCGGCGCATGTTTTCTAAACGCTTTCCTGAAGCCGATTTGGCAGGTAAGTCTTTGCATGAAATGATGGGCATGGAAGGCTATCGTGTGCGTGCCTTATACGAACAAATGGGGCAGAAGTATGGCGTGGGTTGGCAGGGGCGCAGTTATACTCCGGGTAAATTTGAATTGGGCGACATTACTAATCAAGTGCTTACCTCCAGCAATGCCGCACTTTACGGTATCTTGAGTTCGGCGCTGCATAGTATGGGTTATTCGCCGCATATAGGCTTTATTCATTCCGGCAGCCCTTTGCCCTTTGTGTACGACTTGGCTGATTTGTATAAGGAAAATTTGTGTATTGATTTGGCTTTCTCGCTTACGCTGGAGATGGCAGGGCAGTACAACAAACACAAGGTTTCGGCTGCTTTTCGTCAGCGCGTCATTGAAACGGATTTGCTGGGCAAGATAGGCCAGGACATTGAATCCATACTGGGAGTCAAAAAATGCTCGTCGTGATCGCCAACGATTTACCGCCCGCTGTGCGGGGCAGAATGAAGCTCTGGTTTATTGAACCACGCCCCAATGTGTTTGTTTCAGGTGTCAAAGATGCGGTTGCTAAAAAGGTGGTGGCATACCTATACGATCACTGCCCGCGTGAAAGCGGACTCATGGTCTTTCGTCGAATTCCAGAAACCCCCGGCTATGAAATTCGCGGGATAGGCGACACCAAACGTAACCTAGCCGAGATTTCGGGCTTGCAATTAGTGATTGAAAAACAAATACAGCCAGAGACAGTTGCATAAGACGGAACGATTCACGGCATTTTGATGCCCCTGTTAGGGAGGTGATATTTCAAAGTACCGCATGTTGTGGTTTAAGAACGCTCGTTAACAATATGTTGCTGTCTTCCCCACGCCCGTGGGGGTGTTTCTCCCGCCAGCAACAAGCGCGCTTTCCAGCGCACGTCTTCCCCACGCCCGTGGGGGTGTTTCCTCTCCGATTGGCACATCCAAACGCCAAAAACTGTCTTCCCCACGCCCGTGGGGGTGTTTCTTCGCTTTACGGTAAATACGCTGCGAACCCAGAGTCTTCCCCACGCCCGTGGGGGTGTTTCCAAGGCATTGGTTGCCATATAGCTGCCACCTGAGTCTTCCCCACGCCCGTGGGGGTGTTTCCAGCAACGCATCGCCCAAGCCAAAGCCCGCCTTGTCTTCCCCACGCCCGTGGGGGTGTTTCCAGGATAGACGCGATCTTTACGCCACGCCCCTCGTCTTCCCCACGCCCGTGGGGGTGTTTCTCCTAGTGGCGCATAATTTTTCGTTGCCATGACGTCTTCCCCACGCCCGTGGGGGTGTTTCCGGCGTGATCTATGAAGTCTGTATCGGACTAACGTCTTCCCCACGCCCGTGGGGGTGTTTCCAACAGGCAAGGAATATTTTCTGGTCCGGGCATGTCTTCCCCACGCCCGTGGGGGTGTTTCTGTAGGCCGCTTCTTGAATAGCCGCCGTGTCGGGTCTCATTTAATGCTGTGTTAAGCGATCCTATGGTAGTGCCCGCCCTCCGGGGCGGGCGAGGATTGAAACGGTATATGCAAAATTTGCATATACTGCTGAAGACAGTAGCACCTGCCCTCCGGTCGGGGGCGAATTTTAATATAACATATTGATTATATTACATTATATCATTTTAAATCTCGTTCTACTTTGAAGCAGATTGCGTACAAGGCGGGCAGGTAGAACAGGGTCAGCAGGGTGGCGACCAGCAGTCCGCCCATGATGACCA
>Ga0210028_1004482_pt1 | contig 10139 bp, 15 predicted proteins | sample CryGeymeta201513_FD_185468 | JGI IMG/M metagenome (GOLD analysis project Ga0210028, IMG submission 185468) | Groundwater microbial communities from Crystal Geyser aquifers in Utah, USA - Crystal Geyser metaG 2015-13 (SPAdes) (version 2) | ecosystem: Environmental > Aquatic > Deep subsurface >...
CAGCGGCCCCAGCTCATAGCTGACCGCCGATTTTGCGGGCGAGTTTGATAGGAATCGTTAGGTGTCGGTTATTGAGTTCGTTGCGGTAAGCTTTGAGGCAGTGATTGTGCTCGATGCTGTCCAGGGTGCGTTGCAGCCAGGCTTGCAGGGGCCGATGCCAGGGGATGGGCTGGCCCTGGTATTTTGTCCACATAATTTCGCCGAGGGCGGCGCTGGTGGTGCAGTCGGCGTTGTATCCGGCCAGGGTTGATATTGTTTGGCTGAGGTGTAACAGCAGGTTTATGGTGTAGCTATTGGTTCGGGTTCGGATCATTTTTCCCCCCGGCTATTAACTGAATGTAGCGCCCGTCGCGGCACTCGACGTGCGTGTTGACGTAGGTATCGATTTCGATCACGCCGCCATGGTTGGCGCAGGCTGTATTCGCCATAGTCACTAATCGGCTTTTCCAGGGGGGCGTTTTTGCGCAGGCGCACAGGGAAATCAGGGTGATGATGATAAAAGTCTTTTTCACGCGGACTCCTTTGTCGCCATGTCAGTTCCGATCAGGGCGAAGGCCAGGGCCAGGGCTGAGAACGCCAGGGAATAATCGAGGTTACCGCGTAATAGGGCGGCGATGCTGTACGTTGTGGCGGCCCCGGCCATGTACCAGCAAAAACCGGTGATCATGGTACCCCCTGCTTTTCGGTCTGTCCCATAACAAAGGCTTCGTCCTCAATTCGCTCGGCGAGCTGGCTTCTGATTTTGGCGACTTGAAGCGGATCGAGAAGCCCGCGCAGCATCAGTCTGGCGCAGGCGCGGAAATCTTCGGTGTATTGATCGGCGATTTTCTCCGGCAGGGCTTTTTCTAGAATCTGCTTAATGTCGATCATTGCTGGCTCGCTGGTAAGGGGTAGGCAAAACCCTTGCGAAAGCTGTCGGCATAGCCGCGCTCGCCGCAGACGGGGCAGGCTTTGTTCGGGTTACCATCGGCGCTGTCGTTGGAGATTTGCGCCCACTGGTGCAGGTTTTTACACGCGTAGTGCAAAACCACCACGCGGGGTGCGGGCGGGTCTTCGGGCGGTGGATCTTCGGCCGCAGCCAAGGCTGCCAGGAACACGAAAACGATGATGTAAAGTGATTTTATCATTTTGGAATCTCCAGATTGACCGTCGCGAAGGTTTCGCCGCCGTCCCAAGTGCGCAGCTCATACCCCACATCAACCCCAGGGCGCGCGGGCCCGAGCACAGCGTTGCATCGCAAGTCGGTGTACATGACCACAATGCCCGGTTGACTGGTGTTCGTCAGAATAATCGGAATGCGCAGCAGGCGTTCAAAAATTTCCGGCCCCTGCATGTATTCAAAATAAAACGACACGTGGGAATGCGCCGGAATTTGCGCCAGATCCAGGATAAACCCGCCCTGCCCTGCAAAGGGGATCTTGACCTCATTTGGCCCTGGCGGAATTTCAACACGGGTCAGAGGCTGACCATAAAAGCGCCGGATTTGTTGTATCATCGCCGTACCGGATAGGTTGCTGTGCGACTCACGTACAAGGTTTTTCCTCCGTCCCAGCTGCGCAACAAATATTCGTTGTTGACGTTTTTATTTGCCGGAGCCCAGACGCCGCGCTCGAACCCAGGCCACAGAACAAAAATCGCTGGTGCGACGTCACTCAGCAAAACAAACACGTCGGTTAAAGTGTTTCTAGGCCAGTTGACAACCTCAATTGTCAGGGTCGTGAGTGGTTTTAGGTTGCGGCAATTAACAACAAAGGCCTGAGATTTGAGGATGTCCAGCTCAACAGTATTATTGATGACAGGTGCGCAAGAATACGGGATTTGCCCGTAGCTATAAAATTCATTTATTTGATGAATATCAATAGACTCTTCCGCCGGAAGGCTCACAACCACGTTTTGAACAAGCTGTTCAACCCCGATAACTTGCTCTGCACGTGAAACCATAATGTCATCTTGCCGAGTTTCGACTGAAACTGTTTCGTTGACAAAAATCGGTGAGACCGTATCTTCGACAAAATTCACCACAAATTCAACTTGTGTCGTTGTTTTATCGATGATCTCTTCTGGCGCGCTAGTACTGATGTTAACAATGTCTGAGCAATTGACGACTCGAATTTGATCTGCCATTAGAACACCGCCACACCCTTGGGAAGGGTTGGTAAAACGGATATTCTTTGACTTAAAAAAGTTGTGACCTGTCCGGTGGCGGTTTTAATGCGATGCTCTGAAAAATACGATCCAACGTCGAGAGCGGCGCTCATCTCCGCCGTAATGACAACAAACACCACACTGGTGCTTTCTGTAATCGAAAGCAAAACTTCGAGGTCGGGCTCTAACTGCTCAAGCGTTTTCGACATTCTAAAAACGATTGTGCTGCCATTGACATCATAATCAAACCTAACGGGCCAAGACTTTGAATCGCCCCGATGGAAATCTGCCAGCCGCTTTGCCATTTTTACTCTCCTGAGCCTTATTTTCCCCTTACGTCAGGGCGTTTTCGGTTTGTAACTGTCAATCAACGCTCGTGCTGGTTCTGAATTGCCCGGTCTTATTGAACAGCCCAACCAGCACGGAAATCGTTTTTTCTATAATAGGCCACATCTCTGTGGCTCCGTTGCTGGTGGCGGAAATTATGTCGCGGATGGCGGCCAGTTTCTGCTCGCCTTTGCCGGTGCCGGGGATGGCGTCTTCAATGGCTTTGATGGCGGCGATCAGGGCTGGGACAAGTTGCAGGATAATCGAAACGGTCGTTAAAAATGCGCTCATGGTTTAGGCCTCCGTCGAAAGATTTTTTTGATCAGATCCAGCAGGGTTTGATCCCAGTTTATTAGCCAGGTCTTTTTGAGCCAGAGTATTTTTTTCAAGTTTTCCTCCGATGCCCAGCACGGCAAACCCACCGGTGATGGTGGTGAGGGCGGCGTCAAGCTCCATGGCGGGCAGGCTGGTGTCGGGCCAATAGTGCCCAGCCAGGCCGATGATGCCGGTGAGGATCATGCCCATGGCACCAATGATGGTTTTATACCCGTCTAGGCGGCGGGCGTTTTTGTGGATGATGAGGTCAATAAGTTTGGTGATCATTAATTCTCCTTTTATGGGGTGCGTTTGGTGATGGTACCGCGCAGGCTGGGCAGGGTGTCACCGGCGACCAGGCGGAGCTGATTTTGTTTGAGCGCCATGATGGTTGTCCTTTAATTCCGCATAACTTTGACGTCAAACGGGCTGAGGGAGCTGATATAGTAGGTATCAATCAGAGCGGAATAACTGTCACTCAAAAAATTGCCGTTTTCATCGCGGGTCACTGTTCTGTCGTATTCATATATTTGTTCTGTGCCCTGAAAGCCCGGGGAATTTTCGTCGTAATACGAATGGACGGTGAAGGCTTTATTTTCCGTGATACAAAACCCGCCACTCCCTGGAAAAATTGAAATTGTTCCAAGGCGGGAAAAGGCGGCGCTGAATTGGTCTATTTGGGTGCCTAAACTTACATAATAGGTATCTCGTTCGGCATAAACCCCGTTAAATCCGGTTCCCTGCGCATAATCGTAGCGGCCAACGGTTACCCCGTCGTTATCTATCCACAAAAGATATGGAGACTCAGACGCAAAGCCAGCAAGCCCGGCAATCATGCAGCCGTCGGCGTTGGCACTAATGTCTTCGCAATTCGTGGTTTCGAGGGTCACGGTGTGCAGCAACTGCCAGTCATGATCCAGAACCAGCACTTGTGCTTTTGGGGATGATGTGATGCCCGAGGTCAGGGCAACGAAAATTCGCGTTTTGTTTAATGCCACTGCGTTGATTTCGTGGTCGGAATTGTCGCGGGTGTAAACGGTCGTGGCCGACCCGCTGGTGGAATATTTTAAAATGCTATTGCTGCTGGGATCAGATTTGATGATGTACAAAAAACCGCCGAAGGCTGCAAAATGGCTTGACCCCTGATCAAAGGCCAACAGGTAATTTTTAATAAGGGTGTTGGTTGTATAATTGAGCTGATAAAGTTTGAAACCCGAATACAGCAGCCAGGGAAACTCTTCGCAAGCTCTTGGAAAAGCCACAAACCCGACCACTTTCGGCACAGCCCAATCTTGCCCGCTAAACTCCACCAGCACCTGATCGTCGTTCGTGAAGGCGGTGGCGTTGCAGGTCATGTATTCGACCGGAACGGCGGTTAAAACCGTTGCTTGATTGGTGGAAATATCGTCCACGGTTAAATCATCGAGGGTGACGGTCATGGTGTTGGTGGCGGTGTCAATGGCGCTGGCCCAGCCGGTGCGGTAGCGCGGTTTCCACTTGGCGGCGCCGGGGCGCAGGGCGTAGTTATAGGCCCATTGGGCTGGGGTTTGGTTGGCGACCGGGTTTAACTGGCCGTCGGTGGCGGCGGTGTAGGTGGCGGAGACCAGATCATGGGGTCGGATAATCAGCTGCGCGGTTTCGCGGGTTTTGTATCCGGGTTCAACCGTGCCGACGTCGCCGGTGAGTCCCTCGGTGTAATCGGCGCACCAGGCGTCAATTTCTGCGGGCTGAGCGGTGTATTGTTGCAGCCAGGCTTTGCGCTTGGTCAGGGCCAGTTTTCGCAGGCGCAGCCAGGCGATGAGATCGGTCGCGGCGGCGACGCCTGCCTTGTCATCGGTGACGATGGCATGGTCTTTGTCGGCATAGGCGGTTTCAATGCGCGGCGCAAGGGCGTCGATCTCGGCATCAATTCGGGCAATTTCGGCGGTGGCGCGGGCGGTGTTGTACCAGGGCTGCACCCGGTATTGACCTTTGCCGTACTCGCTGAGGATGGTCGCTTTACCCATGGGGTTAGCCCTCAACCAACTGCGTTTGCACGTTTTTAGGCGAGGCTTGCAACACAACCGTGCCAATAGTGTAGGTTGTGTCCACGGTGGTAACACTATCCCCCGGTAAAATACTTGGGTTGTACCCGCCCAAAATGGCAACCGTGGCGTTTGACCCGGTCTGCAAGGCCAGGGGGCTTAGTGTATGGCTGGCGGGGGCGCTGTTGGTTGATTGCCGGTGCCCGGTTAATACAATGCTACTATTGACCACCCCGCGGCTAAGTTGGACAGATTCAAGGGCAACGGTGGTAACGGGGCTGAGGGTTTCTTGACCCCGGCTATCAACGGTAAGACATTCCAGCGTTAAATCCCCGTTGGGGCGATCAGCAATCGCGGCGGCGTATGCCGAATTGTAGGGGAGGGTGCACTGTAAATAGCTTGGCGAGCCGCTTCGCAACCGTGCGTTGAGGTTGCTAACAGGCAGCACGAAATCGGTCGTTGCGTCGGCGGTACCGGTGAGTGTGAGGTGGAAATAACGGCTCAAGGTTTCGGTTGGAGAAGCCGAGGCAACAGGATCAGGGTCAGGAGCCGGAGCAGAAACAGGGACAGTAAACCCCATCAATGACACGACGGGCGCCGAGGTTGGCATTAAAACCGGGGTCGGTCTCGAAATGCTGTCAATGGGGGAAATCGCCAGTTCCCCGACCCAGTTCTGGCCCCAGCCCCAAAGTGATCCATCGGTTTTTATGGCGTAGCATTCGTAGTGTCCACCCGTAATTGCCGCCCAATCTGTATCTGTTCCAACCTGGACAAAGTCGGCATGAGTGCCGTAGGTGCCATCACCTAAGGTTCCGCCCGCATCAAGAGATCCACCCGTGCCCCTGACCCATAGGGTGCCGTCACTTCTGATCGCGTGGCAATACGCCCGCGCCGTGTCGTTGATATCCCCACCAAGGGACGCATCAACCCAGTCGGTGCGCCCGTCGCCACATTCGTGGAAACTGTAAACGCTATAATCATGCAGAGAACCAAAATATTGCAAACAAGCGACGGTTCTCCCACTGCCATATAAGCGCCCGTCTTTGCCGACAATTAATGTGCCGTTCTGCCGCATTTCAATGCGCTTGACATTATTCAGCAGCATGTCGCCCGCATGATCAATTCTCACCGGTTCTGGCTTTACTCCGACAAAGGGGTAATCGCCAAGCCCGCCAAGATTGTCGTATCCCCAGCCCCAAAAGGTGCCATCGGTTTTTAACGCACAGCCACAAAGCCCATTGTGAGCCATTACACCCGATTGATCCCAATCGGTATCTGTCCCTATTTGCACCATGGTGGGGTGGTTTGCGGCACTCGCCAACCCCAGCCGGTGATACGTGGCAGTATCAACGCCACAACCCCAGAGTGTGCCATCAGATTTGGTGGCAAAGGTGTTGTATATGCCACACCGGACAGATGTCCAATTGGTGGACAAAGACGGTTCTTGCAAGGGGGTCGGGTTGGCTGTTGTTGGCGTTGTTTGAGGGATTTGATAGTTTCCGCCTGTGCCCCATCCCCAAAGAGTACCGTCATTGCGGATCGCCATAACGGTGCCTTCCCCCGTGGCTAAATGCGTCCACACGCTGTTGCTGCTTTCCCTGACCCAGGTCGCGACTCCGGCATTGCTGCTAACCCCGTTTCCGAGGCGCCCGTTGTTTTGAGATCCAACGCTCCAGATCTCACCGTTGTCGAGTAAAATTGTTACCCAATCAGACCTGATAGCCATTAGTTCAAGGCCTCCAGCACTTCGGCGGTGCCACGGGTGACCCCTTGGGTATGCGAGATGGCCGAAAGCAACACCAGATAACAGCCATCGGCGCAACTGAGCACAGCGGTCTGGTGGCTACTGAGGAGAGAGCGCAGGGCGGTATGTTGGCGGCCATCCGCATCTGGCAGGCGGAGGGTGTAGGTCAGGTCGGAGGGGCTATACCCGCCATCGACCAGCACGGCCCCACCGTCAAGGGTTGCAACGCGCTGCGCTCTGCGGCTGATGTTTTTTGCTTCGGCCCCGCCGGTGGCACTGACCACCTGACCATTAGTATCGGAGACTGGCGCACAAAGTGAGATCACCTAAACCCCCAGCAAAAATTCCGCCTGATCGGCAGCGGCTTCAGTTTGGATGCGTTCTAAAATTTTCCACATAAAGGCTTCAAGCTCCGGGGCCAGGCCGTCACCGCTGATTTTTATGATGGCGTCGCCATTTTGCAGGCGCGACAATTTTTCATTTTCCAGGTCGATTTGCACCTTGGTAAGTTCTTTTTGCTGCTTAAAAACTTCATCGCGGCGCTTGTTTTCGTCGTCGATCAGGTCGTCAATGGTGCGGCGGGCGGCTAAGTCGGTTGGGCTTAAATCACCAAAACTTCCGGTCAAGTTGCCCAGCAGGTCGCCGGTGCTGGTGATAGAGGTGCCGATACCATCAATGATCGCAATCGCCTTTTTGCTTTCAGCTTCAAGGTTGGCGATGTTCAACTCGGCGCTGATCTCAAAGGTTTTCAGGCGTTCGTTGCTGGCGATTTTTTCCAGTTCAACCAGCAGCTCTTCGGCTTTAACTTTGGTGTCGTCTTTTGCTTTACTGACTGCGGATGGAATTCGCTGTGTTTGCAGTTCAAGCTGGGCCATGGCGGCGGCGATTTTGGGCGAGTTGCCGAGGGACTCGTAATAGCCCTTCAGTTCTTGAAATTTTGCGTCTGTTTCTGTTGCCAACGTGGTAACGGTGCCGAGGATGTTGCCTTGTGGGTCGAGTTCCCATTGAATCGCGGAAAAATCTTCGGCGTTGCCGCGCACCTTGTCGACAAAGGCTCTGGCCGCCGGGGTCAGATCGTCCTCTATTTTTGAAATTGGGCGCTGCAGTTGGCTTTCGACCGTCGTCATGGCAGCATCAATCTTGCTGCTGTCTCCATTGATCCAGTCGTAAATCAACCCGCCGAGGCTGTCATTTTCGCCACCCGTGAGACTTTGAACCGCAGTATTTATCTGGCCATTCAGCCAGGTGCCAAAGGCGTACCCTGCCCCGCCCGCAGCACCGATAGCGCCGAGTTTACCAATCGCCCCGACAAGGCCAGAACCAGGCCCGCCAAGAGTATTGATTAATCCGGTAATCGCATTGATGACACTCGACCCACCCAACAGCAGCAAAGCATTGCTCAGCCCGCCGACGGTGCTGGTTGCGCCGCTGAGCAGGCCGGTAATCTGGTTAACGCTGGTGCCGATGCCGAGAATGTTTCCGGCAAACTCCTGTCCGCTCTGGTCGGCTTCGGTAAACTTTTCGGCCAGAAACCGCACGCCTTCAAACAGCGGCTGGAGTCCCTGCACCACTCCGGCGCTGACGTTGGTGAGCCCGGCCAGCACATCAACAACGGTCTGAATGGCGCTTTGCAGCCCTTCAACAGAGTTAAGGTTAACGTCTCCAAAAATCGTCTTGAAGGCTTCGCCGATGCTGCCTTTCAAGTTGTCAAAACTTTGCTCAAGCCCCGACCAATCGATTCCCGATAGCGCGGCAGGCAGGTTTTGCGCGGCGCTGTTAAGCAGGCCGGTGATGTCGGTCAAAGCCGACTCAAAAATATTGATAAGGCCGTCGAGACTGCCGTTATCAAGGGCCGTTCCGACCCCTTGCAGCGTTTTGATCAGCGCATCGACCAGCCCGCCATATTCATCGAGTAATTGCCCGCCGACACCAACAAGAACCACCTGCAGGTTGTTAACCAGCTTCTGATTGTTAAGCTCGAAATTGTCGACCATCTTTTCAAAGGCGACGGCGGTCGCGCCGGAGCGGGTTTCCATCTCTTGCATTGCCTGCGCAAAAATCCCGCTTTTGTCGCCAGCCAGAGTCATGACACCGGTGAGCGCCTCGGTGCTGCCGAACAGCCGGCTCATGGTGTCAATGTTGCCGCCGGTCGCTTCCCACAGCATATTCATGAAACCGGACAAGCCCTGAGTTTTAAGGGCGGTCGTGTTAAACTCGATGCCAAGCTCGGCAGCGGCTGCTTTTGCGTCGGAGCTTGGTTTGACAATGTTGGACAGGGCGGCCTTGATGCTGGTAATAGCCTGGCTGGTCGGCAGACCGGATGCCGTCAGCGCGGCGATGGCGGCGGAAAGGTCGTCAAACGGCACCTCGGCCGCAGCAGCGGTGCTGGTTACTTGTGCCAGGCCGGCGGCCAGTTCGGGGATGGTGGTTTGACCCTGCTTGACCGCTGTAAAAAACACGTCGGAATAATCAGCGGCCTGGTCGGTGCTGGCGCCGTAGGCGTTCATGGTGCTGGCCATGGCAACCAACGTGCTGTTGAGGTCAGATTTACCCGCAACGGCCAGCTGCTCGGCGGCCGTCATGATTCCCAGCGCGTCGGAATAGTCAACGCCGGCGGAAATGGCGCTATAAACAGCGCCGGTGATGCTTTCGAGCGATTGGGTCGAGGTGGTCGCGTAGTCGAGAATTTGGGTTTTATATCCGCCAAGGTCGGCGGCGTTATCGGTGATTAAGGTTGAAATTTCGGCAAACTGATCTCCGAATTGACCGGCCTGCTGAATTGATAACCCGGCAAAGGCAACCCCCAGGGCAACCACGGCGGCCTCGGCGCTTAACACATCTTTCGATAAATCGGCAAATGGCTGAGTGGCGCTGTTGATGTTGGACAGGCTGCGCTCAACGTCGCCGATAACCTTGCTTAAGTCGTTACGGCCGCCGAAGACGATTTCAACGGTTTTTTGTAGATCTGCCACGGTTTGCCTCGCGTTCAAGGTAAAACAGCGTCCACAGCTCAATTTCGAGCTGAGTTAAATAGTTTTGCGGAATGATGTCGGGGCGCAGTTCAAACAAAAATCGCCCGCGTGCCTCTGCCAGCGTCAGCGAGGTTCTTACGTCGTCTTGCTTCCAGAGGCTTTCGGCTTTCCCAACACGCGCCCTGCCCCGGTTAGTTTCAAAATTGCGTTGGTCAGGGCGTAGAACTCGGTCGGGAAGTCTTCACTTAAAAGCACAGCGTCACTGTGTTCAATTTTTGGATCGACACACCCAAGCGCCAGCATTTCCTGGCGTTGGCAGATGTCGTCTGGTACGTCGGGACCGGAGGCCAACTGTTTGAGCGCACCGGCTTTTTCGTCGGCATTTCCGCCGATCAGCGCCGCAGCCATGGCCTGCACGTCGCGGTTACGGGCTGCGGCTTCCCGGCAGCGCCCCAGTTCCGAGCCGGTGAGCCCGCGCACTTCAAAAAGCGGGTCGCCTTCAAAGTAGTCGGTAAGTTGGGGCACTTTTATTTTTTCGGTGCGCGGGCTGCGGCGCTCGTTACGGTACTTTTGCAGGTTCATGTTGACTCCGGTTTGGTTTCACGAACCCCA
>Ga0210028_1004500_pt1 | contig 10113 bp, 6 predicted proteins | sample CryGeymeta201513_FD_185468 | JGI IMG/M metagenome (GOLD analysis project Ga0210028, IMG submission 185468) | Groundwater microbial communities from Crystal Geyser aquifers in Utah, USA - Crystal Geyser metaG 2015-13 (SPAdes) (version 2) | ecosystem: Environmental > Aquatic > Deep subsurface >...
GACAAAGTGCCGGTCATTACCTCCACCACTTACCCAGGCACCACCACCGGGGCCACCAGCTCGTCGGTGAGTTATCTGGACGTGGGCATCAAGCTTGAATTTGAACCATCGATCCAGCTTGATGACGATGTGATCATCAAAACCGTGCTGGAGGTCAGCTCCATCACCAAAGAAGTGGTCAACGCTGGCACCACGGCCTACCAGGTGGGCACGCGCAACGCCACCACCACGCTCACCCTGCGTGACGGTGAAACCCAGGTGCTGGCGGGCTTGCTCAGCACCGATGAGTCCAACACCACCAATCGCTTGCCAGGTTTGGGCGATGTACCGGTGCTGGGCAATTTGTTCAGCAACCGGTCGATCAAAGGCGCACGCAAAGAGATTTTGCTGTCCATCACGCCGCGCATCGTGCGCAACCTGCACCGCCCCACGGACGATCTTCTTGAATTTAACTTCGGCCCAGAAAACGGGCAACAAGGGGGGGGAGGGCAGGGTGCGGTAACGCAGCAGCCGGTGGTGCAGCCCCAGCGCTCGATGCAACCGCAACCGGTCAGACCCAACAATCCGGGGCTGAATCAAGGCTTCAACCCGGCAGCGAACCCGGCCAACAGCGGCAATGCATCAGGCTTGGTACCCATGGTGCCATTTGGTGCGGCTCCGGCGCAGCCTCAGCCGCAGGTCGCTGCGCCGCCAGCGGTGGCTGTACCTGCCTCCCCCAGCGCTCCGGCGGTTGATTTTGAAATGCCGCCTGGCGTGGGCAGCCGATAGGTCAGAGGGCATGCCCGCAGGCACTCTGACTGCGGCGCTACTTCTTCCAACACTGCCAATTTGGTCTTTTCAACGTTACGGCTTGTTAACCCAAAAACCCACGCCTGCGCCCAGCAGCTTGCCGGTGGCCGTGAAGTCCAGATAGCCCTTGCCAGCGGTGTAGTCCAACAATGCCGTGCCGCCTTGGCCATCGAGGCTTGGCGAATAAAAATACCACTTGCTGGCACCGTTGTCCCAGGCCCAAAGGGTGGTGAGGTTCAGCGGCACGCCACCGACTGTGGATGGCGCAGCCAGCGGGTTGGTCAGCAGCAAATTAAATGCCTTTGGCGTGATGTTCTCGGCGGTGGCCACCAGGTTCCAATTGGGCTGAAGTTGGGCAGCACCCAGGCTAAAGTTGCCTCCCGCTGGTAGCGTCACGCTGCTTGCCAGTTTGGCATTGACCCAAAAACCTTCGCCAGCCTGGATGGATGTCAGCACCTGGTAGCCCTTGGCAGCCGCATAGTCAGCCAACACCGTGCCACCTTGCGCAGCCAGGTTGGGCGCGTAAAAGCCCCAGGCGCTTTGTGCAGCCAGCCACTTCCACACAGTCACAAACTGATTCGCATCCGAAAAAGTGCCGGCCACGTTCAGCGCTGCGTCCGTGCTGTTGCCCACCAGATTCCAGCCGGGGGCCAGGCTCAGGCTTTGGCTGGGTGCAAGCGTGTTGGCCGAGACGAGCGCACTTTGAGCCGAGCAATTGGCTAGTGCATCACAGGCCTGCACGGCATAGCCATAGGCTGAGCCACTTCTAAGGCCGCTGTCGGCATAGCTTGTGACCTTGCCCAGTGTTGCCAACAATCTGCCTTCCCTGAAAACCTTGTAGTTGGTCACCGCCACGTTGTCGGTTGCCGCTGCCCAGCTCAGTTGAATGGAAGTTTGGCTCACAGGGGTTGCCACCAGACCCGTGGGCGTGGTGGGCGCGGTGGTGTCGGCCAGTGCAGGTGTGGTTACCGACACGGTGGCACTTGGGGTGGAACAATTTCCGACCGCATCGCACGCTGCAACTGAATAGCTGTAGCGGGTTGATGCAACCGTTGCGCGGGTGGTACTGGTCACGTTGCCCAAGGTTGCCACCAGTGCGCCACTGCTATAGAGTTTGTAGCTCGTTACGCTTATGTTGTCTGTGCTGGCAGCCCAAGCAAGCCTGACCTGTGAACTGCTCAGCACGGTGGCGGTCAGGCCGGTGGGCACCGTTGGGCTTTGGGTGTCGGGCGCAGCGGGCGTGGTGGCTGTCACGGCGGCACTGGCAGCCGAGCAGTTGTCAACCGCATCGCACGCGGCCACCGTGTAGGTGTAGTTGGTTGAACCCGCCAGACCCCGGTCACTGAAGCTGGTGACATTGCCTAGCACCGCTAACAAACTGCTGTTACGGTAAATCTGGTAGGTGGCCACCCCCACGTTGTCGGTGGCAGCCGTCCATGCCAGATCAACCTGAGCGTTGTTTACAGCGCTGGCGGTTAGACCTGTTGGCACCGTGGGTGCCTGTGTTTCATGCAAATTGGCATAGTAGGCGTAGCAAAACTGGTCGGCCTGCGTGCAAGTGCTGCTGTATTCGGTGACAAAAACCACCATGTGCGTGTTGCCCGCAGGTGGCGGTGTGTAGGGCAGGCTCAGGGTCAGCCCGGTCAGCGACTGGTACGGTGCCAGTTGGTCCACCCCCCCGGTGATGGCCGAGGTGCGGATGGATGCCGTCTTGTAGCCCCGCTCCGAGCCGGTAAACGGCGTGGCGAACGACCAGAGTTCGATGCGCAGCGACCCGGATGTCATGTAGTACGAGCGGTTGGTGATTTTGCCAATCGAGATGTTGGCCAGATAGCCGCTGGTGTTGACCGAGATGCTGCCGTCAATGATCAGGGGCGTTGACGAATCAAAAGGGGACAGGGTTGACACCGACACCGCCGGGCTTTGGCCCGAGCAATTGCCCGCCGCATCGCACGCCGCGACTGTGTAGCTGTAGCTGGTGGACGGTGTCAGGCCACTGTCGGCAAACGTATTGACCGCGCCAAGCACTGTCAACATCGCGCCGTTGCGATAAACCTTGTATTGCGTGACACCGATGTTGTCGCTGGCGGCGCTCCAGCTCAAGCGCAAACTGCTCACGCTGATGCCTGCGCCACCCAGGTTGGCCGGCACGGTGGGCGCTTGCGAATCAGAAAAGCTGGCGGGTGTGACCGCCACCACCGCCGCGCTGGCGGTCGAGCAGTTTCCTGCCGCATCGCATGCCGACACACTGTAGCTGTGGCTGGTACCCGCAGCCAAAGCGGTGTCGCTGTAGTTTAGCGCTGTGCCTGTTGATGCTAAAAAAAGGCTGTCACGGTAGACCTTATAAGCGCTGACAGCTACGTTATCAGTAGCAGCCTGCCAGGCTAAGCGAATGTTGCTGGCGCTGACCGGCGCTGCAGACAAACCGACCGGCACGCTGGGGGCCTGGGTGTCTGGCACAGCGCCGCCGACCATCAGATTGACATCATCGAGCAAAAAATCGGTGGCAAAAGAGCCGTCTGTGCTGGCAGAAAACTGCAGCCGAATGGTTTGCCCCCGAAACGCCGACACATCGTAGGGCAGGCTCTGCACCCAGCCGCTGGTGGCATTCAAGTTGGACAAAGCCCAGCTTTTATCTGCGCTCGTACCGCTGGTGCCTGACACGGTGACAGACATCTGGTCATATGCTGTCAGGCTGCTGGTCTCGGCCGTTTGCACCCAATATTTGAACTGAACATAGGCGCTTTGGGCATCGGCAGGCACCACCACATCTTGCGACAAAGTATCTTGGCAATTGTTGTAGCCGCACAGCCAGGCATACCAACTGTTGGCAACATCCACCGGGTTGAGATAAGCCGTGATCACCGGATAGCCATTGGCCGCACTGTCCACCCAGGTGACTGCGCCCGACTCAAACCCAGGGTTGAGCAACACATTGGCCAACCCGCTAACCGCGCCGGATTGCGTCACCACAAACGGCTTGCCCGCTACCGTCAGGGTGCCTGTGCGCCCCGCTGCATTGGGGTTGGCTGCCACGGAAAAACTGACGCTGCCGCTGCCGCTACCACTGGCCCCTGCGGTCACGCTGATCCAGCTTGCGCTGCCGGCATCGCTGGCGGCACCCCAAGGGCACCCGCTGCCAGCCGTGACCTGAATGCTGCCACTGGCTCCTGCAGCGGTAAAGGCCTGACTGGAGGTGGCCAGTGCATAACTGCAAGGCGTTGCGCTGACTCCCAGTGCCAGAGGCAAATTCAGCCGTGGCTTGGCGATGTCGTTGCGGGTGTCGGTCACCATGACACCATTGCCAAGCCGGGCTACGGTCTGGTCCAGCGTTTCGTTCGGGAAAGCTGCCCGCAACACCGCTACCGCCCCGGCCACATGGGGCGCGGCCTGCGAGGTACCGCCTTCGGTCAGGCCCGCCGCAGTGATCTGCGAGCCGGGTGCCAGTAGCGTCAAAAACGAAGCGCTGTTTGAAAAACACGTGACCTTGTCGGCGGCTGATGTGCTATCTGAGCAGCGCAGCGGGCTGCCCCAGTTAAAGCCGCCCATCGCCGAGTCGTACACCGCGCCGACCGACACCACCCCGGTCACAGCGGCAGGCTGGCTCAGGGCGTTGGTGTAGCCGTCGTTACCCGCAGCGGCAATGGTCAAGATGCCAGCAGCGCGGGCCTGGGCTACCGCAGTGTTGTAAACCCCGCTGGTCACGGGTGAGGTGAAAGCGCCGCTGCCCAGGCTCAGGTTCATGGCCACAATGTTGTAGGTGGCCTGGTTGGCAATCACCCAACTGATGGCGCTCAAAATGTCAGCGCTGCTGGCGGTGCCACCCGCACCAAACACATCCATCGCGATGATCCGTGCCCCTGGTGCCACGCCCGCCACAATGGCTGCCACATTGCTGCCGTGGCCATCGGCATCCAATTGGCCGTCGCTGGGGGCAAAGTCTTGCGCGTAAACCACCTTGCAGTTCGCAGGCACGCCCGGCGCAGTGCAGTTGCCAAAGGCGGCACGGGTGTAGTCCACACCGGTGTCCAACACCGCCACCGTGGTGCCCGAACCCAGGTTGCCCTGCGCCGCCACCTGCGGCTGACCCACCAGCGGCAGGCTTTGCGCCAGCATCTTTTGCTCAATGCGGTTTTCATACACGCCCAGCACGCCCGGCTGCGCCAACAAACGGTCAAGCGCCTGGCGCGAATGCACACGCAGCAAATGCGCCGGCAGATGGTTGTAGTCTTTCAGCACCTCGGCATCTGCCTTGCCTAGCTCTGCCAGACTGGTTTGTTTGTGGCGCGCAAAGCGCTGCGCTTTTTGGTCTTTGCTGTTCAGGTGGCGGGGCGACCGCCCCTGCTGCAACGGCATGGCTTGTGCATCGGCCTCAATGGCCTGCTCGTCATACACCACGATCAGGTCTTGCGGTGTGTCGGCAACCATGCTGGCCAAAACATGGGCACTGGTTTTGGCCTGCGGGCTGCTGCCAGGAGCTTGAGCCAACGCACCACTGGCCATCATGCCAGCCACCAGCACAATCCAAAGGCAACGCGCTAAAGTTCTCATTTGGCTGGCATCCGGTTTTCTTGCTGATCTTGGTACACATTCACAACGCCAGGGTTTGCCAGCAATGCCTTGAGCGCCGCCTCTGAGCGAAACCGCACAAACATCATCGGCAAGCCGTCAAAGTCTTTGAGCAGTTCAGCATCCCCGGCAGGCAAGGCAGCCAAAGCAGCAGGTTTGAGCGCCACCGATGCCAGCTCCACAATCAAGTCTTGCGCCTGATTGGCTTCCAATTGTGACCAGACCACTTGCGGCAACATGGTCGCAGCCCGGGGCGCAGCAATACAACCCGATAAAGCGCCCCCCAGACACAAAGCAAAACATACCAGGATTGGTTTGAACATAATTGCTAGATATTTAGTAGCTACTGACGTAGTCTGTGTAATGGCTAGGGAACTATTAACAATCAAAACGTTTTCGACGTTTGCCGCCACTCTGGTAGCGCACACAGTGGGCATCGGTAGGCGCAGCGGGAGTCCAGACTGTAGCGCATGTCAGCCTTCAGGGTTTGTTTACCCAAAACCCCATGCCCGCGCCCAGTGTTTTGCCGGTGGCTGTGAAGTCCAGATAGCCTTTGCTGGCGGTGTAGTTCAAAAGCCCACCGCTAGCATCCAGACTAGGCGCGTAAAAGTACCAAGCTGATCCTCTGGCATCCCATGCCCACACCGCTGGGTATCTGCAAAAGTTGTCGCTACGTTCAGCGGTGCATCGCTGCCATTGCCAGCCAAGTTCCAGCCAGCCGTCAAACTCACGGTTTGCGTGGGTAAGACCGTCACGCGCGTCACCATGACCAGGTTGGCAGCAGTGATGGTTTGATTGATCACCGGCAATATCAATGGCGTGCTGTCAAAGGGACCACCGCCGCCACTTTGAATGATGAACCCTGGCACACTGCGATGAAAAAAAGTGCTGTCAAACGCACCGCTTTGTACATAGTTCACAAAATTGGCCACAGTGGCCGGGGCGGCGGTGTCAAAGAGCGCAATGTCGATCACGCCCAGCGTGGTCTCAACCCGCACGGTGCTAGCCGCTGCAGTTTGGGGCAATAGCAAAACACAAAACCAAAGCACACCAGCGCAAAGCCAGCCTAGAGCCAATCGGCCTGGTCGTAAGCTTGAACACATTAACTTCATCGGGCTCCTCAACTTGCCGCCGACTCAATGGACAGTTTGCGCTGGAGGTGTGAGCCTACCGAGCAGCCTAGTCCGTTGTCCAACGATTATCTTGCCAGTGACTTCAAATGCAACGGGTATCATCACCCCCGGAGTCAAGAAGCGGCGCGCTTGCGCACCGCAGTCAAAGGCAATCTTGACCAGCACCACGGTTTCTAAGGTTTAATTTTTAAAGGGGAATTTGAAATGTTGAAATTGCAAAAAATGGGCGTTTTGGTATTGGCCGCATCGGGCTTGGGTGCGGTGCAAGCCGCCACTGTCAACGCCACGATTGCCGGATGGAATTTGCTGGGCTACAGCGATGCTGCAGATGTGGTGGTGGCCGATGCCTTTGGTGACAAAGCCAAGGTGACCACCGTTTGGAAGTGGACGGGTACCAGGTGGGCGTTTTACTCGCCTGACTTGGCAGATGGCGGGCAAGCCTATGCGGCAAACAAAGGTTACGACTTTTTGACCACCCTCAAAAGCGGCGATGGCTTCTGGGTCAATGCCAAACAAACTTTTAGCGCCACCTTGCCCGCTGCCCCGGCTCCGGTCAATCAGGCCGCTTTGACGGGCATCACGGCCACGATGAAGACCTTCTCGGATTTGTTCGCCACAGCAGTGCCCTCAACGACGACTGCGCTGGCGCCCTGGGTTGACGATACCTTTTTGATGGGGGGCATCGATAAAGCCACCTTCTTGCAGGCAATGCTGACACCGGGCAATGGCCCCACTGTAGGCGCTACTTTTGTGAACATCACCCTGGTGAACCCACTGGATGCCGGCGCAGTGCCCAACGACGCAACGCATCAATGGTTCAAGTTTTCTGAATCAACGGGTGGTGGATCTGATTCGGCTTGGTTGGCCATTAAAAATTCTGCGGGTAATTGGTTGGTTGCGGGTGATCAGCGCTTGTTTAACTTCTATTCCACGGCGCAGGCGGTTAAGCATGTGTCAACCAATCAAACGGTAAGCTTTAACAACCAGATCAACGTGAGCGTTGAACAACTACCGTCGGCTGTTGCTCAAGTGGTGCTGACCGGCGCGGGGGTGATACCGTCAACTGGCTTGACAATTTATTCCGCTGGTGTGGGCATGATTTGGCCACAAGCTTGCGGTGTGTACAACAACACCACCAACTGCATTGACCCTGCGGCGGCCAGCGCCTCGTCGCAGTACACCGCCAAAGCGTATGGAACCAGCGGTGGCGCTGCGCTCTACACCTACACCAACGTTTTGCCAATAGCACCGGTGGCATCTGGCAGTCTGGCCAGCTTGGGCTACCCCACCATCAACAGTGTCTCTGGCACGTGGTCACCTAACTCCAGCGTGAGCATCAACTGGACAGCCGCCGCCAACACCGGTGGTGACTGGATTGACATTGGGGCTTGGAATCAGAATGTGCAACTCTTTACCAACGTAGGTCAGGACTTAGCCCGCAGCACGGGTTCTACGGTGACGCTGACCGTGCCCAATTACAGTGGCACCATCACAGGTAAAAACGTCTGGCTCTCGGTTCGAGATGCGAATGGCAACCGCCTGGCGTTGGATTACCAACAATAAGAACAATTAGCCTCTAGCGCTTGCTGAGCAAGCGCTGAGCGCTACTTGGTTTTAAACACCCAAACCCTGGCCACCAGAAAATTCAAAAACGGCATGACCATCTCGACCCCGAGTTTGCTGGGGGTCTCGGGCAAACCAAAATGCGTCAGAGCGCTGAGCATCAGGGTTGAGATGCTTGTTGCCCCCACCCACACCGCTGTGTAGCGCCAACTGGTACGCAACCAGTCGGCCCTATTTTTGGGCTGCTCAAAGGTCCATAAAAAGTTGCCGGTATAGGCTGTTACCGCACCGGCAAAGCGGGCAAGCACATTGGCACTCACCAGGTCCAGCCCCCAAATGCGCACCAGCGTGAAAGTGCCCACGTCCACGCCCAGCGCGCAAACGCCCACGGTCACATATTGGGCAAATTGCTTGATCAGTTTCAGGTTCATGGGGGGGATTCTTTCAGGGCACGCTGCGCCCAGCGGTCATTGGGAAACTCTTGCCGCAAGCGCACCCGGGTGTTTTCGGCTTGCGCAATGGCACCGGTGGCCAGTTCTAACTGTGCCTGGGTATAGAGCGACTCGGGCAACCAATAGCCGTGGTAGTTGGCGGTGAGCTGGCGGTAGCGCTGCAACGCCGCGTCGCGCTGACCGGCCTGCTCATAGGCCTTGGCGGCCCAGAACAGCGCTTCTTCTTTTTTGGCATCGCTCTTGCGCGCCGCAAAAGCCTGGTCAAAACCGGTGGCGGCATCCCCAAAGTGGTTGGCGCGCATCAGCACCCAGGCATCTGTATAAAGGCGCTCGGGGTTGTGCAGGTGAAACCAAAGGCCGCCAGCCACAAGCAACAGCGGCCACAGCACGGCCAGCCCGTGGTGCGGCCAAGGGTTGTTTGCCGCATCGGTGAGCTTGTGCTCACCATGGTCGACTGAAGTCGACCCTACAGGAATTCGGAAACTCCGCCGGTCACGCCACATCAGCCCAAGCAATGCCAGCAGCGCCAGCACGCTAGCCACCATGCCTGCGATACCGACTGGGGTGTGACCATATTCCAGCACCACATCGGCTTCTTCGGGCACCACCAGCATCAAGCCCGGCCCAGCCAGGTAAAGCTGGCCTTTGGTAGCCAGCCTCCAGCGCGGATGCCAGGCCATGCGCACCAAATGCGCGGCGCCCACCGCGTCGGTGCGCCAGCGCATGCGGCTGCGCTCCAGCTTCAAATTGTGAACCTGTGCACCCGTCGCAGGCGCTATGATTTGCGGAGCTACTTCCGTATGAAACACCGGAAGTTCACGGCTAAAACGCTCACGCGATTTGAACCAGGCAAAGCTCGCTTCCATCCAGCCTTGCTTGGGTAACCAGTGCAGCGCTTGCCTGGCCGGGTTAACAATGTCCACCCACTGGCTGTCAAATGCCTTGAGTTTGAAGACATGAAACGGCGCGGCGCTGGCCACCTCGGCAAACAGCGGGCTGGCCGCAAACGCCTTGAAGGTGTCGTCGTGTCGGATCAAGACCTCATTGGCCCACAGAAAATTCATGTGCGCCGCTGCCTGTTCCAGGTCCAGGCTGCCGCTGGGAAAGCGCGCCAGGGGTGATGACGGATGCGTGGAGACCTCGCTTTGCAGCTGGTAAATGGCCGGGCCCACCGGGGCGGACTCCATGTAAAGACCTTCAAGCACTGGGCGGCCACCCAAAAACATCGGCAAGGCCTCCAGCGCCCGGGTCGAACCAATGTCGTTGTTGGCCGGGTCATGCTCAAACGTCAGGCGCGGGCTGTCCAAATGCCCTGACAACGCTGGAAACAATTGACTCAGACGCTGCCATTGCGGTTTGGCTTCAAGCCCGCTGTGGTTCCACAAGCCCCAGTCGGGTGCGGCTACCACTTGCAGACAGGTCCAGCCGAACAAGGCCATGCCGGCAGCCACCGACATCAGGTGCAAACCCCAGCGCGACAGCGGCGGCAAAGCAGCGCTTAGGCGCAGCAGCAACGCGCCCCAAGCCCAGCCGCAGGCCAAACCGCCAAACAACCAGACAAACGGGAAAAACCGGATGTTGGCCACGCCAATATTGCCACCGGCCAA
>Ga0210028_1004508_pt1 | contig 10104 bp, 6 predicted proteins | sample CryGeymeta201513_FD_185468 | JGI IMG/M metagenome (GOLD analysis project Ga0210028, IMG submission 185468) | Groundwater microbial communities from Crystal Geyser aquifers in Utah, USA - Crystal Geyser metaG 2015-13 (SPAdes) (version 2) | ecosystem: Environmental > Aquatic > Deep subsurface >...
TCAACCCCGACAAGCCCACTGCCATGGAGGTCAAGTCACCCAAAATTTAAGCAACCTTTTACCCACTTTTTGCGACAACTTACTTGACTTCTATCGGTATGCGGTCGGCGCTGAACCGCACCACTGTGCCGCAACCCCCGTCATACCAGAGCCACTAAAACCATCTAATACAATGTCTCCAGGTTCTGTGTAATGCAGAATAGACGGAACAATTGCTAAATGTGGAACCTTCGTATGATAAGAATGTGCCTTGTAAATGGGATCGCTCTTGCCAACTGATACGTCAATAGTTTGCGGCTCCCGTTTATATTTCACACTTGGGTCGTAAACTTTGCCGCAATGTTCAATGAAGACTTCCAAAAATGGATTTGGACATGCGGTGTAAAAAGGTGGGTCGGACATAGCAAGAATAGCTTCATCCGTACCAATCGGAAAGCCTTCGGTTTTTCGAAATTCTATGTCTTGCAGCTTCACGCGTAATAAATTTAAGAAATACTCGCGTCGTGCACCATCATTTGGAAATATCTGACCGAGGCACTCAACAGGTCCAGTTGCTTCACTTTGTTTGGTGAAAAAATCATTCATGTGTTGTAAGTCCAAGGTTTAGTTATTTGTGTTCATTGCCGCCATTGAGTCGCGGGCGTAGGGAAGAATTTTTGGTGTCCCAAATCCTGCAGGACTAACTTCGACTGCTAGAGCAATCACTTCAGCGCCAGAAGCAACAGCATCCTCGAAAGCCTCCGCATAAGCTGGATCGTGAGAATTGCTCACCACAAAACTGTGTGCATCAGCTCGCTGGATTAGAAAAAGTAGGATTGAGCGTTTACCTGCCAGAACCTGGCTCTTAAGTGCCTTCAGGTGTTTTACCCCCCTGGGGGTAACAGAGTCAGGGAAGCGAGCTACCCCACCTTGAACGACAGTAGCGCTCTTCACTTCGAGCAAGCAATCACCTTGGGGCCCAGTAAGAACAAAGTCCACACGGAAACCTACTTCTAGCTGTTTCTCGCGCGCCAAAGTGCAATAGGTCTCAAGTCCCGGCACCAATTTCAACCTTAAGGCTTCCTCAACGATGCGGTTTGCAAGATGCGTGTCAGTGCCAATCCAGTCACCCTCAAACTTAACAGCTCGCCATGTGTAGCGACGTTTTCTTTCCGGGTCAGCGCTATCCCAAAGAAGAGCGGCCATGCCAGATGTCAGACAGCCAGTCATTGCGCCGGAGTTTGCACAATAGACCAGTTCTTCCACACCTTCAGGCAGTGCCATTTTCGCTAAAAAACGTTGCGATCTGCGCAAAAAGATTGCTTCGCGTTGTGGCTGAGGAAAGGGCATAAAGATGTCATTGCCGTTGGGAACAATCATCGAACAAGCCCATCTCTGACTTTTAGTATGTTGCTCATAGCCGTTGCAACCTATTCTTTTGCAAAGTCATTGCATCACTCCACCACGAACCGCAGCTTGCTGGCATCTTTGCCCTTACAGCGGTCATTTAGGAAGATTTCAAACCGCTTTCGCAGGTCATCCGGCGTGGCCGGGGATCCGCCTTGTAGAAGTGCAGCCTTGATGACTTCACCACTGACAGCGATCTTTTCCAGGCCTGACAAAGCCTCCTGAACAGCACTTACAAAATTCGGTGTCACGGGGTCGGCCAGCTTCTTTGACGCAACAAACTTCTTGATCAGCTCTCGGGCGGATGCCTTGAGCAGGTCAAGGTTGGCCTGAATCATCGGATCCTCCAGATTGTCGAGCAAGGTTTGCTGCCAGCTCTCAAGCAACCGGTCAAGCTCCTCATCCAGTTGCTTGAGCACATTGGCGCCCGGAATGAAGTCGCCTTGCTCATTGGCGGGACGAAAGCTGCAGTGCGGGCAATAAGGGCTTGCAGAAAGCTCCGACTCCACCAAAGAGGCACAACTTTTGAGTTTGTCGAGCTTGTCGTCAAACGCAGTGAGTTGGCTGGTGGGCATGAGGGATATGCCGGCCAAGGCACGCATGGCGACCAGGCGGGAATCCTTGCGCAAGGCAGTCTTGGTTTTGTCCTCCGTCACGCCCAAGCGTGCCTTGCTGTGCTGGGCGACATAGGCGTTGAGGTACCCCTTCTTGAGCTGAGTCAGCGTTTGTCGGTACTCGGCGCCATGTTGCGCGTTGCGATCTAAAGCGAGTTTGTCCAGAATGTCTTTGCGAGCGCTTTGCGCCTGCTTAACCCACACGTGATCGCTGGACAGCACCATCTCGGCTTGCGAAAGGTAGGCGGCGGTACTGCCCAACTCGGTTACCAGGTCCAGCAGCTTTTCCACAGAGGCCAAGACTTCAAGGTTCTTTTTCTGGGCGTCGATGTCGTCGGAGCCAATGCGCAAGTTCTTCAGTTTTCCGACAGTGTTGTACGGGGTCAGGCCCTCGGTGAAGGTTTTGAGCGCCTCCAGTCGGGTGCGCCAGTCAAGGATTTCGACGTCCGTGAGCAGCGGCTTGCCCCAGAAAGTGAGCTTGCCCTGCAAATCCGTACCAGCCGTCAACACACGACCGACAAGTTTTGAAACGGCTTCGAGGAGTTGCTTGACTGGTTCCTCGGAGCCTTGCGTTGCCAGTTGCGCCAGACCTGGTGACAGGCCGAGCAGCTCGAACAACGATCGCAGGACGGCGACGTTAATCTCCTTCGGTGCTTCGACATGTTTGAACTGCTTGAGGTCTTCGAGGCCGCGTTCGGCAAGAAGAGTGATTTTTCCAGAGTCAATTTTGTCGCCGGTGATGGCGAGCACGATGTCGCCCGAATAAACCAAGCTACCCAGCACAGTGACCAACAGGTCGGGCTCCAGCCGGAATTTCACCGGATGAAAATATTCCACATCGGTCTGCCCGTTCAAGAGCTCAACACGGTTGAGCACCTGACCATGGCCCTTCGCTTTCAACCGACTCAAAACCTCTTGTGCGTACCGTGAACGACCGGGCTCGATGCGGTCGCCGTCCAGCATTTCCAGAGCGTCGAGCACTGCGTTGGCGTCTTTGGTTCGAGTGCCACCAGCCAAGGCCTTCAGTGCATTGCCAACCAATAACTTGCGGTTCTGTTCAGTCACAAGCAGAGTGAATGTTGGGTATTCTGGAGAAGCCTCTGCAAACTGCTGATTGAGTGCAAGGCCGGAGACGACGTTGATGATGTCGCGGAAATTGGCACGTTCCTCAGAGCCCAGACGCAGCCGGTCGCGGATGTTGACCCCTTTGGCCCAATCCTGCAGTGTTTTGGACTTGCCCTGGTAAGTGACTTCAAAGGCAGTCATCTGCTTTTCCTGAAGCCACTTGCTCATTTCTTTTAAAGCGTCCTTCGCTTTGTCAAGGTAGACAGCCTTTGCGCCACCGCTGGCGGTCGAGGCCAAGTCCTGCGCAGCCGCGTAAAAAGCAAGATGGCGTTTGATGGCCTCGTCTTTGCCCTTCAGCCGAATAAATACTTCGTCGGATTTGTTCTCATCGCGGAAGCGCGGTGGCTCAAAAGGCTGGATGAAGTAAACGTAAAAATCACGCTCGGGCTGGGCGGTTGGCCGATCGTTAGGCGCACCAAAAAACAGGTAGCCATTGCGTTCAACACGGTGGTCTTGCCACTCGATCTGGTACTGCCAGATTTGATGACCGGTGACGTAAGTGCTTTCGTCAGTGCGCTCCATCAGCTGCTTGATGGCGCCGTAGTAAGCACGGTCAAGCGCATCGTCGGACAGGGCCTCTGCGCGCTTTTCGATCTGAGCGTCATAGTCGACGTCTTTTTTGAGGTCGAGGTAATACTGCTCGGTGTCAGGCGCTTTGGAAATGAACTGGCCGTTGACCGTTTTGACGATTTCCCTCAGGGTGGTTTGGACGGCGGTGAGCAGATCATCAGCAGGGTCACCACCCAACTCTTCAATGCCTGGTTGATATAGGCACAGGGTGTCGCGCAATTCTGCGGCTGTTGGCCCGACCGGCACATAGATGTCGCCGCCCGTGATGAGTCGATGCACCGATAGTCCCGCAATCACGCGCTGGGCCATGGCTTTATAAGCTGGGCGTGTGAAGGCTTTGAGGACGCGCTCGGTCAACACTTCTGACACTTTTAAGACTGGACCGATGCTGGGGTCTGAGCGGAGCACTGAATTCGAAGCCACGGTTTCCCAAAACTTGTCATAGCCGATAAGGCCAGGACGGTCATTGGGGACTTCGTCATTCAAAACGGCCTGGATCTGGTCGCGTAGTGTGACCAGGGCACCCCGTTTTTCGGTGAAGATCAGCCGCTCGAAGGTGCCGATGTACTCGGGGTGAACTGGGAACAGACGCACGTACTCATCCATGCGCTCGTTCATGGAACTGTAAAACTTGGCGAACTTGGTGAGGTAAGTCCTGATCTTGTTCTGCTGGTCAGCAGTCTTTTTGAGCAGGCGCTCGGCGACCACAAAGCTGACGTCTTGCCTGGCCAGCAATACTTGGGTGAACCGATCCTTGACACGGCGCAGGCTGTCGGCGACATGCTGGAAGCGGTTGCTGTCAAAAATAGCCTCTTGGACACCAGCCACGAAGCGGAAGCGCAAATGCTTGGTGACCTCGCCGATTTCACGCAGGAAAGACAGGTCCAGCACCAAATCGTGATCTCTGCGAGACCGCAGGTAATCCAGAAACTCGTCGACCACCAACAGCACGCCGTGGTTGGGGTGAACCTCAGCGAACGCGGTCATCATTTCCTCGAACGCAGCCTTGTTGTTGACCACCTTGTCAGCAGCCGGGAACGAGTAGTTCACGCCTTGTTTTTCAAGGAAGTTTTCAAGTTCCTGGGTAATGATGTCCCGCAGCGACATCTGGCTGGAGATTTCGATGCGGTGAACCTTGAATTTGCCAGCGATTTTTTCTGCCGCCGTTGCAACCTTTGGATGACGAATCATTGGCAGGTAAGCCGCGTCTTCAGCCACCAAGGACAACACAGACATCAAATGGGACTTACCCGTGCCGTAGTTCCCGACCACCAGAACGCCCATGTGGTCGACTGATTCGTCAAAGGAGAGTTGCGGAATCATCTGCTTGGTAATCCGCTCGGCCATGTCGTCTGACATGACGTAGGTGGCCACCAGCTTTTTGGCCTCGTCTGGCCTGTTGGCGTCCAGCAGTTGAATGACCGATTCAATCGGTTCGAATTGGATGAGATCGCTGTAGCGCATATTTTTCTTTCCTTCCTGTTACTGAATACTAAATTTCAAAGGGGACCAGGCCTGCGAGGCCGTAGTCCTGATGCTCTGGATGCCCCATTTCCGCATAGGTCAGTCGACCATCACGTAATTCGCCTGGCCAAACGGCCACGACGCGCTTGACATGCGCATGTCGCTTCAGCAAGTCAAGCGGGTCGAGCTGCAGTGACTTGTCGAACAAGAGTTCGAGGTTGTCCATCAACAGCAAATCAGCAGTAGCATGTTGATCTGCCAGTTCCCGCAAGAGTGTCGTGGTCTGCATGTGCCGCTGCCTTTGTGGAACCACCGAGAGCCGATTACCCAATGCGGAGCCAACGCTGAGCACTGTGCGGCCCCGACTCTTTGCCAGAGCCTGCAACAACGCTGTCTTGCCAGTACGCGGTTTGCCAGTGATCAAAATGAGTTTGCTGTGCAGTGCACTAACCTCATCAACCAGTTGCTCCAATTTTTCGATCATGTGTGCTCCCTGCCCACAGAGCATCTAATCGGGAGCCGCACAATATCAAAGCGCCAATACGTCATCGGGGTCACTCAAAAAGGCTGGACTGCTTGACGATGTATCCAGCAGGCTTCTTTTGTTTCTCGATGGCACCTTCGTCCAGAAGACGCAGCAACCAAGCCTTGGCCTGTGCATTGGAGATGTCCAGCGCAGTGGCTACCTCGGCGTCTTTCATCGGGGCCTTGAGTAGCAGCAGCATCACATCGCGGACCGCAGCAAAAAGCATATCTGCAGGTGTTGATGTTGTCGTGGCCAACAGTGTGGCCTCTTGGGGCTTTGCCTCGGGGGTCGCGGTAACCGCGGGCACTGTCTCAGGTACGCGCTCAACCAGTTCGACTTCGGTTGTGGAAACCGTTGACTGGTTTGGCTCATTTGCCACTTCAATTGCTGGTGGCACCTCGGCAAATTCGGGTGGCGCCTTCTCGGCGTCCGGCAGTGCCTCACCAGAAAATAGCGATGGCTCTGGTTTTGGCGCTTGCGCCGGAACAGGTGCTGCCGTATCGAACACGCCTTCAAAGGCGTCCGCGTCTTGAGGGTTCGGCCATGGCATTGCTCCCTTGCCGCGCAGAGCGTCCAGTCCCACAGAGGACTCTCCGGTCGATCGGACGTACACGGGCACGAATTTGAGCTTATCGAGTTGCTCTACTGCGCCAGTCCAAGTGCCACCTTTGTTGAGATCTGAACTGACAACTAGAGATGCATCTGCAAGCGCATAGATAAGCTTGTTCCGCTGCATGGCATTGCCAACGTTGAAGCCTGCACCGGGGTCATAAGGCGAAATCAATACCAGCTGCCCCTCAAGCAGGAGGTTGCGGTTCTCGCGATTCATGGTTGTCTTTTCCAGACTATCCGCAAGTACGCCACTGACCTTGCCGCCTGCCTCTAGTGCACCACGCATTGCTGCTTGGTCGATCCCTTTGGCTCCACCAGAGACGAGGGTGCGGTGGGCTCGCGCGGCCAGTTTGCCCACCGCCATGGTGTAGTCAATCAGTGTTTCGTCCACATGCCGCGATCCAACGACGGCGATGCCCCCGGAGTCAAGTAAACCAATCTCACCACAGCCGTAAAGCACGGCCGGGGTATCTTCCCGAAGTCGTGCCTTTAGGCGACGCGGATATTCGGCATCTGCACGGCTGATCACCCAGATAGCGCGGGCTTGCCACCGCTCAATGACTTGGCTCAAAAGGAAGCCTCGTCCCAGTAGGCGTTGCAACCTGGCTTCTTCAATAACTGGCTGACAGGCTCGCAAAAGTTCGGACGCATCCGGTGCAACGAGATCTGCTGGCTGGCGCTGAATCTCACGTAAATGGCGAGCAAGTCTCTTGTATTCGCCTGGAGTCAACAGTTCCGAGGACGAACTACCGCGTCCAGCGATCAATGGTGCCGTTAAAAGCAGGATCGCTTGGGTGTTCTGTGACAAGGACGGCATTATTCGTCGTGCCCTGTTTGGGACAAGGCCATCGGCCAGACTTCACCGCTGCCGCTTTTGCGCAAGAGCCAAGCTGCAACTGTGAGTGTCCAACGTGAGTCCACCATGTCGTCGACCAAGATCACCGGACCATGCGGTACCGGATGACCGTTAAGGGCAAGCGAGCCGTCGATGTTGCGCGCCTGCTGTGTACTGTTCGCCATTGTTTTCTGCTCGGGTCGATCGTCTGTTTTTTCAATTACCAAGTGAAACGGCAGACCCAAAGCGGCCGCTAAACGTTTCGAGAAATTCGGCACGAGATCGGGATGCCTTAGGGATGGTACGCATGTCACCCAGGTCGGCTTTGGCAGAGGGCTCCATTCGCGAATCATCTTTACGCATGCCCCGACCAGGTCGTCCGCAAACTTGCCGTCGTGATACTTACCTTGTCTGACCAAGCCGCCCCAACCAGCGTCGCCCCAAACACTCAGTGCTCTGCCAGTCTGGGCCTGGAGACTGGCGTGAATGAGACCTTTGACCCCATAGTTAGGCATTCCACCGTCAGGCCATTTCTTTCTGGCGTCGAATGGACTACATGTACGACGGAGGAACTCCAGTGCCTCTTTGGCAAGCGATGGATCAACTGCTACTGATAGAGCGGGAAGCGTCGGAGCAGAAACGTTGCTTGCATCACCATCAAGCTCATTAATTAAAAACGCCATGTGTTCGCCGAAAGGTAGACCGACGTACTTTTGCATTTGCTTCTGTTCTTCTTGGCGGAGTGTCGTCAGTCGACTTGCGCGAGTCCAAAATTCTTCGCTTAGAGTTGCTGCAGTAAGTTGCCATTTGGAACCCTGCTTGGCGATGGGTGCCGGTGATTCCAAGGAAAGCAGCAGTACTGCTTTTTCAACGCGCCCTTTGGTCAAGTTCAACCTGCCTAACAGTTCAGGAACAGAAAGTCCGGAATCTTCATCCTCAATGGCTTCCAAAACGTCATCCACTTCTTGGCGTGTCGGAAAAGCGTTGCGAATGAACCAGTCGGTAATACGTGTCTCCTCCTTGCCGCTCAGCAAAATGCCATATGCGGCGTCCAATGCTCGGCCAGCACGACCAACTTGCTGGTAATAGGCAACTACAGAGCCCGGCATTTGGTAATGAATGACAAACGAAAGGTCCGGCTTGTCAAAACCCATTCCCAAAGCGGTCGTCGCAATTAGTGCCTTCACTTGGTTGTTTAGCAGGGCGTTTTCGAGGTCCTCTCGGCTATCACCTGACTGGCCTGTGTAAGCTTCGACGTTGAAGCCTCGTGCTTTTAGCCAATCGGTCACCAAATGCGCATCCGTCACCGTCAATGTGTAAATGATTCCATGTCCCTGGAGGGTCGATAAATGCTCAGCCAACCACGCTAGGCGCTCCTCCTGACTGGACAAGGTAATGGTTTGTAAGCTCAGTGAAGGACGATTTAAGTCTCCGCGCATTACCTCCAGATCAGGTCCAAGGACTGACACTAAGTCAGTCATTACGCGATCATTGGCAGTAGCTGTAGTGGCAAGTAGCCGCATGTTATTTGGCAAACTTTTGGCTGTTCGTTGAATGACTCGGTACTCTGGTACGAAATCATGTCCCCAATCAGATACGCAATGAGCTTCATCAATGACCATCAGAGAAATTTGATCGGCGATTGGAAGCAAAATTTGATTGTTGAATCGCGCGCTTACCAGCTGCTTTGGATGAAAAAGCAATATATCAATTTCGCCATTTTCGATGCGCTCAATGACACGAGGCCATTCATCGCTATTTTGAGAATTGAGGGTTTCGGCTCTGACGCCCATTCGCTCGGCTGCAGCAACTTGATTGCGCATCAGCGATAAAAGCGGTGATATTAATAGTGCTGGTCCGAGGCCTGATTCGCGAAGCAACTTGGTGGCAATGAAGTAGACGAAGCTCTTTCCCCAGCCTGTCTTTTGAACAACCAGCAGCCGTCCTTTGCCTTCAACAATATGGCGGATGGCATCTTCTTGACCCTCACGGAACGTCGCATCGGCCCGCCCTGAGCCGATTCGGAGTAGTTCTAGTGCTCGTTTTGAGTTGTATTTCACTTTATTGTTCTCCCTTATCTTTTTCCGGCTGCCGGTATCCTGGCGCTAGTAGTGCATTTTTCACGCCGTAAAGGGTCAGGTGATCTCTGAGCCAGAGCCGATGTTCATGGCCACGCAGGCTGTGGTCGGGTGAGCAGTCAACACTCCACTGGCGCAAGATGTAACCTGCGGTGGCCGCGCGCAGATTCACCTTCAAGACTCCGCCGTCCATGTTGTAGTCCATCTCGGTGATTTCTGGACGGGGTTGGTCTGGGTGCGGTACCAGCTCCAGCTCAACGATTCGAGTCCACTGAATGTCCTGATCGCTGCGTTCAGACGCCTGAACTGGAGCGCCTTTCAAAACGACTGGATTCCTGATCCGGGTGATGACGAAGTCGCGAAACTCCTGGGATTTACGATCAAAGCCACGGACGTGCCAGCGTAGACCGTTATCAATGAGTGCGAAGGGGACGATTTCCCGGTCAGACTGGCCGTTGGAAATGGAGTGGTACTGGATACTTAGAGGGCATTGCTGGTGGATGGCCCGAGTCACAAAACCAAGTGTTGCCAGCTCCGGCTGGGAAAGGCGTGACGGGATATCACTCGCAATCCAAGCCTTGAGCTTGGCTGGTTCACCATCACCGAAGCCCTGAGATAGCCAGGCCATCACTCGTTCAGGCGGGAAGTCAAATACTGGCTGGAACTCGTTGCCGATGACGTAGGACTTGCCCTTTGAGTCGTAATCGATGTTGCCGGGGGCGATCTCTTTGTAGAGTGCCAAGTCCCTTGTCGCTGCCGCGGACTGTATGCCAAAACGTGACACTAGATCCTGTCGGCGAATCTCTCCGATAAAGTGCACGCGCAGTTCCACATAGGCGAGCCGGTCGCGCTGTGGCTGGGTTAGATCGGTAATTTGGTCGTTCAACATCCTGC
>Ga0210028_1004509_pt1 | contig 10103 bp, 10 predicted proteins | sample CryGeymeta201513_FD_185468 | JGI IMG/M metagenome (GOLD analysis project Ga0210028, IMG submission 185468) | Groundwater microbial communities from Crystal Geyser aquifers in Utah, USA - Crystal Geyser metaG 2015-13 (SPAdes) (version 2) | ecosystem: Environmental > Aquatic > Deep subsurface >...
AGGTTCTCGCGCTTCTCGTAGAAGGACTTCACGCGGACGCCTGCGCGCACGACCTCGCCGTGCAGGTCAGCGATGTCGTCGTCCGTGCCGTCAAACTCAATTGCCACGGCGCCGTTCTTCACCATGTGCGAGCGCACGCGGGGGTGTCGGTTCAGCAGGGCGTCAAGTTGCTGGGCGCCGCTCACGACCTCGACGTGGAGCGTGGTAGCGCCCTTGAGCTTCGCCAACAGGTCCTCGATCCTGCCGCCGACCACCAGCCGGCCCTTCTCCAGGATGCCGACCGAGGTGCAGAAGTCGGACAGCTCCGTGAGGATGTGGGAGGAGATGAGGATGGTCTTCTCAAGTTGGACCAACTCCTTCAGCAACTCCCGGAACTCGATGCGCGCCAGCGGGTCCAGCCCCGAGGCGGGTTCATCGAGCAGCAGCACGTCGGGTTCGTGGATCAGCGTCTTGGCGAGGCACAGCCGTTGCTTCATTCCGCGAGACAGCCCTTCGACCATCTCCTCTTCCTTGACCTGAAGATCCACCAACTCGATGACGTCGTGCGCCCGTTTCCGCCGCTGCGCCTTGGGCACGCCGTAAGCAGTGGCGAAGTAATCGAGGTACTCCCAGACCTTCAGCTCGTTGTAAACGCCGAAGTCGTCAGGCATGAAGCCGATCCGTCGGCGGACCGCCGTCAGTTCCTCCTCCGCATCGTGCCCAAGCACGCGAATCAGCCCGTCGGTCGGTTCCAGCAGCGTCGCCAGCATCCGGAGCGTCGTCGTCTTCCCGGCGCCGTTGGGGCCGATGAGCCCGTAGCACTCACCGCGCGGGATCGACAAGCACAGGTCATCCACGGCCACCAGCTTGCCGTAGACCTTGCGGAGGTTGGTCGTCTGAACGGCCACCTCCTGCGAAGCCGCAATGCTCAGTCCGTCTTCACCCATCGGCACTCCCCCTCGGCCAACGCCTTCATCGCTTGGCGCGTGGCGGGCTGGTAGTTGTTGTAGTCGACGCACTCCAGGCTTACTCCGGCGGCGCCGCCGGCCCACGCCAGGCGCATGAGCTTGGCGGCGATCTGGTCCTGGCCGAGACCGGTTGCCTTCTGGTACGACGGCATTCCGTAGCCGCTGTAGTCGTACGCGCGCACCGGGGAAAGCACCCGGCAGCGACCGGCGACGACCTGTTGCACCTGACTGCACAGCGCCTGCGTGCTGTTCCACGGGTCCTTGCCGTCCCACCGGACGTAGTTGATGACAAGGGCGTCGAGCAGCCCGTCTGCCACCCACTGCTGCCAATCGGCGGCGACGACGCGCAGGTTCTGGTCGCCGCTCGGCGCGAGGTCGGGAATGCCGACCCACAGCTCGATCTTGCGTCCGGAGGCGTCGAAGCGCTGCCGCACGGCGCGCAGGAACCGCGTAACGTACGTCGCAACGTGCCGACACCATTCCGGGTCGGTCGGGTCCAGCGGCGGCGCGACGCCATGCTGCCGCTTGTACTCGGCGACCACCGGGTCCACGTACTCGGATGCGGGGCTCCAGCCACCGTTGCGGAAGAAGTCGACGAAGAGCACCTCCGCGCCGCGGTCAATCAACTCATCCACCAGCGCCAGCTTGTGGGCCAGCACCTCGTCGAACGCCAAGCTGCCGCGCCCCCACCACGGCTGGCCGTCCGCCGACCGTCCCCAGAACTGCGGATGCTCCAGGTTCCAGCCGCCGATGGTCCAGCCCTGCCAGTGTGTCTCCTCAAACGGCCAGTGCACGCCGGGCCGCAGGCCGCGCTGGCGGCAGAGGTCCATGGCGGTGCGCAGAATGTCCGGCTCGGCGGCCCCGTACCGGACCCAGCCCAACACCGGCCGGTTGTCGGGGACGCGGCGCTTATCGATCACGCCCTCGTTGTGGTGCGACTCAAGCTGGCTCCGGTAGCGCATGTTCGCGCCTGCGCAGTTGCGCCACAGGACAGTCGTCGCGCCGACCTCCTGAACGTGATCCAGGATCTTGGCGACGCCCTCGGCCGTTTCCGTGTCGAAGAGCTGTGCACCGTCCCGCGCTATGCCTGCGAAGTCGAAGTGGTCCACCCAGGCGGCGACCTCGAAGCGATCCGCGCCGCGCGCGGCGGAGCCGGCGCAGCCGACGACAAGCGCCGCGCTGAGTGCAGCCCACCGCCCCCGTAGACCGGTCCGACGGATCCGACCGATCGGACAGAAGGCCGCCGACAGCCCACAGCGCCCGGTCATCGCGCCAGGAACTCCTGCAGTGTTTCGCATCCGATCTCCTTTCGCGTGAGTGCTCGCCGGTACACCTCGAACGCGTAGACGGTGCCGGGGAACGGCGCATTGCCGTCGAACTGGGTGCCGATCCGGAGTTGGTTCGGGACCGGGTACGCGTAGAACGCGCCGCTGGCCGATTGGTTCTGCTTCCGGCCGTCAACGTACAGCTCGACACGGCCATTGGCCCGCCGGACCCCGACCAGCGTCACCTTCCTGCCCACGGGCAGCGGGGCGTCCGAGAACGCACCCAGGAACTGCTTGAGCGAGTCGCGGGCGTTGAAGCAAACGTGGTTGTTCTCCTGCAAGAACACCTGCCAGCCCAAGCGGTTATCGGGGTAGTCGGCCACTGTGATTAGGCGCAGTTGGTCGGTGTGCTTCGCGACCTGCAGGACAATCCGCACCGAGAACGGCCCGGTCCCGAAGTCACACCCCTTGGCGTTGGGGATGGTGACGTAGCCGCCGGTGCCGAAGGTCGCCCCACCGTCAGCCCAGGCGAGTTCCCCCTCCACCTTGCCGTCGTTCCCGGCGCCGCTCAGGTCGGCGACCATCGTCTCCGGCGGGTCGACAAAGGAGAGCCTCACCACCGGCGGTCCGGCTTCGCCCTCCTCTTCGGGCAACGGCGGGAACGAGGCGGCGGGCACCGCCATTCGGTACAGCTTGTAGAAGCCGCCCGCGTTGCCCTCGAACACCAACTCCTTGCCGTCAGGCGACCATGCCGGGCTGCGGGCGTTGCCCTCTCCGGCGTCGAGCCGGACACGCCTGCCGGTGGCAGTCTCCAGCAAGTACACTCCCCAACCGAGATCACCGGGCTGGTAGCCGGTGCAGGCGACAAGCGCGCCGTCAGGCGACCACCTGGGACCGTAGAAGGGCGCCGCCGGATCGGTCAGCGGGAACGCATCGGCCGGGTCCGCAGCCTTTGCCAGGCGAATGGACCAGTTGCTCCGGAAGCCGGCAATATACCCGAATGCCAGGTGCCGGCCGTCGGGCGACAGGGCGGGCTGGACGTGGGCCACGTCAGCAGAGTCCTGCACCAGTACCGGCTCCGGGTCTCCGCCGGCCGTCGGCATCCGGAACAGTCCGACGCTGTTCTCCCTTGCTCCGCGGGTCGAGGAGAACAGGAGCTGCTTGCCGTCGGCAGTGAACGCGGGGGCGTAGTCGCGCGCCAGCCCGCCGGTCAACCGCCTCGGCTCGCCGCCAGCGGCGGAAACGACGAACAGGTTGTAGCCGTTCTCGAGCCCCTGCGCCGCTGTCGAGGTGAAGCGGGCGTGCGCGTATGCAACCAACTTCCCGTCGGGCGACCAAGCGGGGAAACACGCGTGCCCCGGTCCCACTACCAGGGGCTTGACCTCGCCCGTCCCCAAGTCAAGCACATACACCCCGAGCTCGCCGCCCCGGTCGGACTGGAACGCGAGCCGCGTGCCGTCCGGGGACCACGCGGCTTCCGTGTCGTTGCCAGGGCCGCGCGTCAGTTGCACGGGCGCGCCCGCTGCCCACGAGGCGACGGCCAGCGTCGCCAACGCCGAGCGGATGAAGTGAGGGAGTCTCATCGCGTCCTCCTACCGACTCCGAGACACGCCAATCCGGGCGCAGTACCTGGCGATCCGGCACTTGGAGCACCAGGGCGAGGTGGGCGTGCAGAGGTTCTGGCCGTAGGCGACCAGGAGGTCGTTGTACTCGATCCAGTACCGCTGGGGCAGCGACTCCCGGAGGGCGAACTCCGTCTTCTCCGGCGTCTTCGTGCACACGAGCCCGAGGCGGTTGGAGATCCGGTGCACATGCGTGTCAAGACACATTCGATACGGGCAATTCTCTCGATACGGGCGGAACAGCCCACAGATTGGACCTTTCCGCGCGGTTCCCTTTGAAACCAAGGAAGGTGGCATAGCCATGAGATCACCCCGAGGCCGCAACCCACGGCGTGGCGGCGCGACGCGAACCGACTGGGCGCGGTGGAAGGACGCACGAGGCCGGTTCCTGCCGCAGAACCCGAACTGCGCGCCCGGTCACCCCGCAGACCCGAACACCCAGCACGGCGTTCGGCAGATGTTGGACGCCCTCAACGAGGGACGACCCGTGGCGCTGCCAGGCTGCCAGCGGTGCCCGATAGTCGCGCGCCCAGCCCTGTGTCCCGACTTCGACCCGAACGCGGAAGTGTGCGGGTACGGCGAACGCCTCCGGCGGCAACTGCTCGACCTGTACGCGGGAGCGTCCTGGCTGACTCCGTTGCACGCCCCCATGGTCCGCCGACTGGTTGACCTGCAGTTGATCGTCGAGTCCGGCTTGCGGTGGCTCAGCGTGGCGTCCCTCGTCAAGCCGGACGGGGAGGAGAAGGCCGGCGTCGGCTTCGTCTACCTCGTCAGGCAACTGCAAGGATTGATGGACGCCTGCCGGCTGCTGGAAGACGCCTTGGGCTTCTCGCCTCGCAGCGGGGCGAGAATCCTCGCTGACTTGGGCATCGCCAACCGCGGCGGCGCGACGGACCTGGCGCAAGTGCTGTGCGGCACTGCCGAGGAGGACGCACTGCCGGAAGCTGACGACCCACCTCCACGCCTGCCGCCAGGATTGCTGTAGGACGCGCAACCTTGCCCCGTATCGCGTCGGGAGCGACGGGGCATGGATAAGTCCGACTGGTTCCGGGGCAACGTAGAAGGAGTGAGACACCATGCCAACTGTCGAAGAGCTGAGGGACCCGGTAGGGTTCATCGAGTCGCAGTTCATCGTTCCAGAGACCGGACAGCCCCTGCGGCTGCTGGACTGGCAAAAGCGTATCCTGCGCCACTTGTTCGCGCCCGACGACCAAGGGCACTACCCGTACTCGGACATCGTGTGGTCACTGCCGAAGAAGGGCGGCAAGACCACCATCGGCGCGGCAGTGGGACTGTGGGCCGCATTCACCTGGGAGCGGAACAACGAAGTCTACTTCCTCGCGAACGACCAAGAGCAGGCTAAGTCGCGCTCCTTCTCAGACCTCGTGACGGCAATCGAGCACAACCAAGCGCTCAGTCAATCGGCGTACATCCGGCAGACTGACGTGGCGCTGTCCACGGGGACGCAGATCAAGGCTATCGCCAGCGACTACACCGGGGAGTCGGGAACCCGGCACGGACTCGCGCTGTTTGACGAACTGTGGGCATTCGTGACCGAGAGTTCCCGACGGCTCTGGGAGGAGTTTACGCCTCTGCCGTGCGGTCCGGGGTTCGCCCGCAGGAACTCACTTCGGTTCGTCACCACAACCGCTGGCTTCGTCGGCGAGAGCCACGTCCTGCTCGACTTGTACCGGAGAGGCGTAGAGCAGGGCGAACGAGTGCCCGGCCTTGAGGACCTGCCCTGCTACCGCAGCGGCCGCCTGTTCATTCTCTGGAGTCACAACCTCGCGGATGGGCCCACGCCCGTTCCCTGGGTGAGCGGTGAGTACCTCGCCGACCAGCGGGAATCCCTGCGACCGGCGCAGTACCGTCGGCTGCACGGGAACGAGTGGTGCAAGGCAGAGAGCAAGAACCCATTTCTGCGCCGTGAGCAGATCGAGGCACTCGTGCAACCAGGCGTCGGCGAGCTGAACCCAACGCACGACGTGGAGCTGTACGGCGCCCTCGATGTCGGCACCCGTTCCGACATGACCAGCTTGACGTTCGTGTGCCGCGACCCCGCGACCGACAAGCCGCGAGTCGCAGTTCAGCGATTCTGGCAGGGCAGCGCAGACCAGCCATTGGACCTTGCCAACACCCTCGACGAGTTCGTCTGCCACCAGGTGGCTCCGTTCTACGACGTGCGCATCCTCCTCTACGACCTCTCGCAGGCGGAGCAATCAACCGCGAAGTTCAAACGCTACGGCGTCCCTTGCGAATCGTTCCCGCCCAGCCCCGGCAACCTCGCGGCCGCGAGTCGTTGCCTCCACACGCACGCAGCCAGCGGGAACCTGATACTGCCCGGCGACATGCCCGAGACGCAGCGACTGTGCGAGCACCTGGAGAACGCCGTCTGCAAGATGGTCGCGGGCGAGGACGGCGAGAACTACTACATCGTGAAGCCCAGTCCCGCGAGGAAGGTGGACGGCGCCGTGAGCGCTGGAATGGCGCTGTTGGCACTGACCCGCAACGAGTCCGGGAGTGTGACTGTCTGGTCTACGTCGGACCGAGAAGACGCGCCAATGCCAGGTTACAACCAGCTTGTGCGGGAGTACCAGGAGGAGTGGCATCGGTCGAAGTGTATAAAGCGCCTCTGCGTTTCCTTGCCTTGCTATGCGCCATTGTGTATAATTGCAGGCATCAGACAGCGAGGTGGCCGCGAATGAACGGCATAGCCTACCTGCGGGTATCGACAATCGGGCAGGCCGAGCACGGCATCAGCCTCGACGCGCAGGATGCAGCGGCCCATGCCTACGCTGTGCTCAAAGGCATTGACTTGGTGGGCGTTCTGCGCGAAGAAGGCGTCAGCGGTGGCAAGCCTCTGGCCGAACGGCACCGTGGCGCGGAGATCATGCGGGCGGTCCGCAAGGGCGAAGTGCAAGCCGTCATCGTCACCAAGCTCGACCGGGCCTTCCGCGACGCAGCCGATTGCCTCGGCGTGGTCAAGGAGTGGGACAAACGGAACGTGTCCTTGCACATCTTGGACCTGGGCGGCAATAGCATCGACACCGCCAGCGCTGCCGGGCGGTTTATGCTAACGGTGCTTGCGGGTGCTGCCGAAATGGAGCGCAACCTGATTGGCGAGCGCACGTGCGCCGCGCTGGCGCACAAGGCGAGCAGGGGCGAGAAGCTCGGCGGCGATTGCCCGTTCGGGTATGATGCTGTCGAGCAGGACGGCACCATGGTACTTGTGCCCAACCTTCGCGAGCAGGCTGTTGTCAGCATCGCGAAGGACCTGCGTGCCAAACGCACGAGCTACCGAGAGATCGCCGAGCACTTGAACTGCAAGGACTACACGGCGAAGCGCGGCGGTGACTGGTCCGTTACGCAAGTGAAACGGCTGCTTGACCGCGCTGCGTGAACCGGTGCACCCGGACCCCCCACCCCCCCCGGATCTTCGCGGCGGTGGGGGTGGGGAAACGCCCCTTAGGTCGCGCTCGCAATTCACCGAACCCGGAGACTTTCGACATGCCGAGGAACAGCAAGGCGGACAAGAGCAAAGAGCAGTTGCTTGCGGAGCTGGCGCGCCTGCTGGACGAGGACGCGGACCTGAGAGCACGGGCCGTGGACTGGCTCCAAGCGAAGGCGGAAGAGGAGGAGGCGCAGGGCAAGCCTGGACAGATTCTCGGCTACCTGACCGTTCAGCAAGCTGCCGCCGACTTGGGGATTCACCCGCACACGATCCGGTCGTGGGTGCGGGAAGGCAAGCTCCCTGGCTACACCATCGGCAAGCGGCTCTACGTGAAGGTTGCCGAGTTGCAGGCGATGGTCCAACCGTGGGAACCCGGCGAGCAGGTCGGGCTCCCGAAGGGACTGCTGTGAGAACTCGTAAACCGACGATACCAGTTCCGGGACGCACCACCTCAGCCGACAACACGCGTTGACCGACCAACGAGAGGGGAGTGAGAAGTCATGCCCGAACAAGTGACGGTAGGCCGCCCGACGTACGGGAAGGCTGTGGCACAGTAAAGGAGCAATGTCGTGGCACTCTCTGGTCTATTCGGTGGCAAGATCAAGAAGGAGCTTGAGCAGACGCGTCAGGAACTCGATGCCGCTAAGCTGCAACTCGCAGAGACTGAGAAGGAGCGAGACGCCTACAAGAAGCTGATCGCCGATACGGGCAAGATGCCCATCGTGGACCTAAGTCGCGGCATCGCGAAGCTCCAGGCGCGGAAGGACACCTTTGCCCAGGAGGTTGAGAAGCTGCGCTCCTTCTACGCTGAGAAGAAGCGGGCAGTGGAAGGCCAGTTGCACGCCTTGACCCTCCAGGTCCAGCAGAAGAAGGACCAGCTTGTCGAGCTGGACGAGGCGATACTGCTGCAGTCGTTTGGGCTCTACCGCCCTCACTACCACTTCGACACGTCTGAGCAGTACAAGGCACGACTCGACGAAATACGCGGCAAACAGCGCACCATGGTCAAGGAGGGACGTGCCGCCGTCTGCTTCCAGGAGATCACGTGGGACGGCAGCATCGAGGAAGGCAAGCGTGTAGTGAAGGACTACATCAAAGTGATACTGCGCTCCTTCAACAACGAGTGCGACGCCAGCATAGTGAAGGTGACCTTTAGCAATGTCGAGTCCATCAAGAAGAAGATCCGGATGGCCCACGAGACCCTGAACACACTGGCCGGTCACACCCTGAAGATCCAGATCGCTCACGAGTACCTGGACCTGAAGATGGACGAGCTGCAGCTTGCCCATGAGTACCAGGTCAAGAAGCAGGAAGAGAAAGAGGAGCAGAAGCGCATACGTGCCGAGCTGCGAAACCAGGCAGCACTCGCCAAGGAGATCGAGGAGAAGCGGCGACAGATTGAGAAGGAGAGTCAGCACTTCAGTCAGGCTCTGGCAACGATCAATGAGCGGCTGGCCCAAGTACAGACTGAAGCCGAACGGGACGCGCTTGAGCAGGAGAAGGCCAAGATCGAAATGGAACTGGAGAAGATCGAGAAGGCGAAGCTTGATGTGGATATGCGTGAGCAGAATACGCGGGCTGGCCATGTCTACGTGATCTCCAACATTGGCTCATTTGGGAAGAACGTGTACAAGATCGGAGTGACCCGGCGTCTGGAGCCGGAGGAGCGCGTGCACGAGTTGAGTGACGCCTCAGTGCCGTTCGACTTCGACACCCATGCCATGGTGTTCACCGAGGATGCGCCTGCCTTGGAGAACGCGCTGCACAAGGCCTTTGACGACCGCAAGATGAACCTTGTCAACCCGCGGCGAGAGTTCTTCAGAGTCTCCCTGGACGAGATCGAGGAGGTTATCAGGACCAACTTCCGGAAGCCGTTCGAGTTGACGCGCCAACCAGAGGCCGCACAGTACCGCGAGTCACTGGCGATCAAGCGGCAGCAGACGGAAGCGGCTTCCAAACCCGTCTCCAACGAGGCCGGCACCGAGACACTACCAGACTTGTTCGATTCCTCGCCGAGTCCGGAGAAGCTCACACCATGAAGGAGTGGGAGGCACTGTGAAGGTAGCAAGGTTCGACGTGTTGAGGACGACGGATACCGGCGAGCAAGAGGTGCTGGGAACGTACACAGAGCGTGCTGGTGTAGTGACTGCCTCTGCCCCTTGCCTCATGGACGAGTTGGACCAAGGTGTCCGTGAATACAAACCCGGCGGCAAGCTGCTGTACCCCGCAGATGGGCGGGCATTCCTGGAGGCGCTGCGTTTCAGGTTCGACTCACCCTACCTGCGCTCCAGCCCGATTCGGGAAGAGGAAGAGTGACGTGGAAGACCAGCAGCCGGTACACTGCCTCGGTGCGCCGTCACGCCCTGGGGCAACGTCGAAAGCCATTGCGAATGCAAGTAGGAAGGAAGGTGTAGACAGATGTTGACGAGAAGGCAGTACGCAGGACTGGTGGCAGTTGTCGGAGTGACCGGGCTGTTGGGCGGCGGGCTGTCAAGCCTGCTGGTGTCTGGCAGGAGCGCGCAGGCGGAGGACACGCCGCGCGTCGTGACTGCGCGCGAGTTCCGCGTCGTGGACGCGCAGGGGCGGACGCGCATACGCCTCGCGTCGTTCGACGAGACGAACGCCGGGCTGCTGGTGCTGGACATGCAGGGGCGCGGGCGTGCCGGGCTCGGCTTCGGCAGCACTGCACAGCTCGGGTTCTTCGACGACCAGGGGCGCGCGACGGCGACCACGTGGAGTTCCGCTGCGCGCTGTTCCCAGGTGTTGCGGGTAACGAACGTCCGTCTCCACGCAGATGCCGAGTAGACCGTAGCCAAGG
>Ga0210028_1004516_pt1 | contig 10095 bp, 11 predicted proteins | sample CryGeymeta201513_FD_185468 | JGI IMG/M metagenome (GOLD analysis project Ga0210028, IMG submission 185468) | Groundwater microbial communities from Crystal Geyser aquifers in Utah, USA - Crystal Geyser metaG 2015-13 (SPAdes) (version 2) | ecosystem: Environmental > Aquatic > Deep subsurface >...
CAGCACCAAGGTGTTAAACCAGGTAATTACTATATTATTCATAAAGACCAGCTAAAACTATTATGATACCTCGTCAGCTTGCTGCGAGGAGAGTCATTTGCAATTATGTGTTGATGAAGTCAGTTATAGATGATGTTTTTTAATATCCGATAGTCTTATGTTTGGAAATCTTCTCAAAAAGAAAAACCAGTAAAGAAAATTAGCTCTGTTTTTTCTCGATAATCCTCTATGCCTTCCTAAGGAATTATCCAGTTGAGAAAATAATCCTTCGAGTCTGTTGGTATCCTTCACTAAAAAAGGATAATCAAGATAAACAAATAGATGATCCCAATTGTTTTTAAGAATAAGAAATGTCCTCCGTAAATATTTATGGGTATACCACCAGCTCTTTTTATCCTCAGAATATGTTCTTTCTTTAATGACAGGTATAAACCTTTCTTCAAACCTGCTTAACCATAGAAATAGAATATTCCGGTGATAAATATTTTTCACCTGATTTAATAAATGGACCAATTCCAAAAGATTTCTCCCTGCCTCTGTTTTTGGTCTTTGTGTTAAAAATGTCTGGCATTGAAGCTGGGTATGAACCAGACATCTTTGGTGTGGAAGATTACCCTCAAAATATTTGACAGAAATCTCCTTCACCGCAGCCACAATTGAGCTCTTCCAGTCAGAGACAACTCCTTTTAATGGATAACCCATCTTTATGAGGTAGGAAATATCCTGAAGGAATAAGTTTTTGTATTCTCCTTGTGCATATCTATAAAAGATAATCTCTCCGGATGGATAGTCACGATAAATAATCAGGCAATATTCATTGCCGAACCAATCGGCATCGACAAGTATTGTGCCGTCAAATGTGGTACCGCAATGTATTAATTTCTGGAAATATTCTTCAGGAGTTGGAGGGTTGGCAAGAAATACATGGAAATGGGTAAATAATGTACGGAGTGATTTCTTATAGATAACCTTGCTGATTGTTTCTGCTGTTACTGCATTTCCTACCCATATCTTAAACGTCTTAAAGCGTAATTCCTCTTTTTGTTCTTTTCCAAAAGAAACGGTATACCCGCAGGGTATACAGATGAATCTCTGTTTTTCTCCTTTGGTCTTACCATTTTTAACGAGTTTTTCTCCACACTTGGAGCAAGTCCTGTAATAGTTGGCGGCAGGATTGTTTTTTTAACATATGAAGGGTAGTTTACCATGTTTTAGAAGATAAAGAAGCCCCAAAACATCGTTTTTATCAACACAAAACTTCAATTAAACCGGAGTTTTTTTAGTACTCTCCCGCTTTTTTAGTTTATTAAGATGATATGTATTTTATATTTGTTTACATATTATTTCCCTCCTTTTCCTAATCGTAGCTTACAGACAGTATACATAAGTCATTATGGGAATATGATGAAAGGTAGTTAAGTATTTGGTGAGTATAGTCCTTTTATTATATTTTTTTGGGTAAATAAACTTGAAATGTCGCCCCCTTGTTTATGCTGGAGGAAATAGTGATTTTCCCCTTATGGCTTTCCACAATCGATCTGGCTATGGCCAGTCCCAGCCCGAACCCTTTTGACTCCGAGCGCGAAGCGTCCACCCTGTAGAAGCGTCCGAAGATTTTATCCTGTTCTTCCCTGCTTATTCCTACCCCGTTGTCTTTGATGGAGATAATTGCCTGGTATTTGGTGTTTTTGAATTTGATCCAGATATCGCCTTTCCTCCGCGAATATTTTATGGCATTGTCCAGAAGATTGGAAAACAGAGTTCTGAGCATGGATTCATGTCCCCTGACGACGAGATTTTCTTTGGCCGGAAGGAGGTGGACATTGAGCTTTTTCTCCAGGATTTTATTCCTGAATTCATGGATGACCGAGTTTATAATATCCGTGATATCTGCCTCCAGGAAAACAATCTGTTTGCCGTAATAATCGTTTTTAGCCAGGAATAATAAATTCTGGACCAGCTTGGACAATCGGTTGATTTCTTCCTTGGTGCTGACAATAATTTTTTTGTATTCTCCGACACTCCTTGTTTTTTTCAAGGCTATCTCCATCTCGCCGCTTATTATAGAGAGGGGAGTCTTCAGCTCGTGGGAGGCGTCAGAGACAAACTGTCTTTGTTTTTCATTGCTCCTTTGAATCGGATTTAAAGTTTTCCCCGTCAGATACCAGCTGCATATGGGGATTATGATAAGCAGTATTTCGTTTAAAAAAAGCAATGTGTCGTACAGTTGATTTAAAGCCAGGCCGCCTGCTGTGATGACTACGGACCTGTGCTGTTCGTCAAATACATTTTGCTGGTCGGTCTGCTGTATTTCTTTCACCTTTGTGATATAGCCTTCGCCCAGGGATTGTTTGAACCAGAAAAAAAGTCCGGTACTTAAAGACCAGAAAAGGACAAAAAACATGAAAGAATAAAAGATGGTAAGTTTTAATCTGGCTTTCGTGTACATATTTAAGGTATCCTCATAATATATCCGGCTCCGCGCATGGTGTGAATCAGTTCTTTATCCTGCGGGCTAGTCCTGATTTTTTGCCGCAGGTATTTCACGTAAGTTTCCACGATATTGGAAAGTCCGTCGTAATTATAGTCCCAGACGTGTTCCAGGAGCTGTGTTTTGGTCAAGACGGTGTTCTGGTGGCGCATGAAATATTCCAGGAGTGCGTATTCGCGCGCCGTGAAAGTGATTTTTTTATTGCCCCGCTGGGCCATGCGGGTGGCAGGGTTCAGCGTGAGATTATCTGAGGTTAAGACCACGGGATCGGCTTTGTTGCCCCTTCTTATCAGGGCACGGATTCTGGCTGTCAGCTCGCTGAAGGCAAACGGTTTGGTGACATAGTCATCCGCTCCGGCGTCAAGTCCTGCCACCTTGTCTTCCACAGAGTCTTTGGCGGTTAAAATAAGTATGGGGATGTTCTGGTTCTTTTCTCGAATTTTCCGGCAGACCGTAACACCGTCTACTTTGGGAATCATCAGGTCCAGAAGGACTAGGTCATATGCGTTTATGTCAAATTTATAGAGTGCATCCTCTCCGTCACGGGAGATGTCCACAGCGTAGCTTTCCTCAAGCAGTCCGCGCCTCAGGAAATTGGCGATTTTTTCCTCGTCTTCCACAATAAGTATTTGCATATGGGTAATTATAATGGAAGATTTATGGGAAACAACTGAGAAAAGTTTCCTGAAAGGAAAAGAAGTCAACCCATCTTACCCCGGTACCAGACAAGTCAGACTTGTCGGTACGGGGTTTCAGACTATATCTTAATGAAGCCCCGCGTCAGACGCGGGGCTTCATCACTCCGATTCCGAGTAAATCGGGAGTTTCTGGTTCATGGTAAAATACGGGCAGATTGAGGAGAGGGTTTATCGTCTAAGAAGGTTGGAAACTGGAATACTAGAACAGTAAAGTCAACTTCAGAGTTTTATAACGAATACTAGAAATATCCCAATTTTTGGTAGATTTATCAATATTTTCTACCCCGTCCCCTAAAGATAGTATCTGTTTTGCCCTGAATTGCCCTGTAAATACCTTTAGATTATAGGCATGAGGAATAAGGATAGATACAAACAGAAAAGGTTAATTACGAGGACTGACGAAGTCGTTTAACTGTTTTTCTTACCTAGATTATTTGTTTGTCTTTTTTCAAAGTCATCGGTAAATGTTTTCCCTCCACGATGTAATGCATGTACCAAGTTATTTAACGTTGATGATTTTGTAATTGTTGAATAGGGCAACAAGCGATTAGTTATTTGCCAGATATAACTAATTACGAAATAAGCTAAAACTAACAATACTATTGGAGCAGATATTTGGGTAAAGGGAATCTGAATTACATTTCCAATTGTCATTTGAGCAACTACAGCGATAATACCCATGAGTAACCAGTCTGCAACAAAGGTACCAATTTTGGCTCTGTTTTCGGTATTTCTATCCACGATAAGGTTCGTTAAAAGGTTCAATACCGACATGAGTATACATATTGAGTACAATAATGCGTTTGTAGCGTAAATAGCTGCAAAACTGGTGATTATTCCTGCGCCTAGTAATTTGGAAATAAAGTTATCTCTTAGTGAGCTTGTTGGAACAACTCCGATGTAAGAAAGGTACTTTTGAGTTTTTAGTGATGCTGTAGATGGAATAGCAATGTCTGGAATATCATCAATGGCAATTGTTTTAGGCTCATCTTCACAAGGTTCTCCAATAATAGTCTGGTCCCTCAAATTAGGTACACTATATGGGCTTTGCCAACCAATAGTAATTGCACTAGAACTGGTATCAAAACCTTGACATACAGATTGTTCTGACAGTATCCTAGTATGTATATGAGGAAACTGTCAGACCGACAGTGGCAGGTCATTGAGCCACTGCTGCCCCGGCAAGACTTCTCCAGAGGAGGAAGACCTAGGGCAGAAGATAGGAAAACCTTGGAAGGAATACTCTGGATCTTAAGAACAGGAGCCCAATGGGATGAGCTTCCTGTCAAATACGGTTCTCCGATGACTTGTTGGAGAAGGCTTAAGAACTGGCAAAAACTTGGAGTATGGAAAAGTATCTGGAAGAAACTACTGGTGATGCTTGAAAAAGAAGGAAAGATTGAATGGGAAGTGAGTTTTCTTGACGGTACCTTTGCACCCGCTAAAAAAGGGGATTCAAAGTAGGTCTGACCAAGAAGGGTAAAGGTACAAAGCTGATGATCTATGTGGATGGAAATGGAATACCACTCTCAACACTGGTTGAAAGCGCACAGAAGTCAGAGGTAAAGTTGGCCTTGGAAACGATCAGTCAGGTATCTGTTGAGGCAAGACCATTACATCCAAAGAAAAAAGCAGGCATATTAGTAGCAGATAAAGGTTATGACGCTCAGTGGTTGAGAGACAAATTGCAGGAACGCAATATCAGAGCAAAGATACCAAAGAGGAGGAGGAAAGGACAAAGAGATGAACCGCGCTACAATCAAACAATCGTTGACTATTATCGTACCCGTTGGATTGTCGAGCGGACAATCTCATGGTTTTCCTGGTACAGAAGAATTCTTACCCGTTGGGAACGCGATGATGAGGTTTATGAAGCGTTTTTAACCATCGCTTGCATAATGATCTGTCTTAAGAGGGTTTTGATATAAGTTCTAGTTTAATTTTCAGCTTTAATGAACTGTTTCCGTCACTCTTAATTCTCTGATAACAGTAATTTTGATCTGACCCGGATAAGTAGGGAATTTTTTTTCTATCTCTTCTGCGATTTTCTTGGTTGTCACAGTCACACTTGCATCATCCAGTTTCCCCGGATCTACGATCACTCTTAATTCCCTTCCTGCCTGCAAAGCATATGCTTTTTCCACTCCTGAGAATGATTTTGCCACATCTTCAAGCGTAGTCAACCTTTTGACATATTCTTCAATATCCTCATATCTGGCTCCAGGCCTTGAACCTGAGATTGCATCCGCAATATATACCAGTACAGCTTCGACCGAAGGAAAAGGAATGTCTTCATGGTGAGAAGCTACACAATCAATAACTGATTGAGGCATGTTGTTCTTTCTTAATAAATCTACCCCTAGCTGTACATGAGATCCTTCTTTTTCTGTAATAACCTTTCCTATATCATGGAGTAGACAGCCTAATCGAACAATATTTATATCAGCTCCCAACTCGCGAGCTAGAGCTATACCAATTTTTGTCTCCTCAAGAGTATGAGCAATCATATTCTGACCGTACGAAAACCGGTATTTAAACCTGCCAAGTAAAGCAATTGTATCACTCTGCATATTATATACCCCCACAGCATGACAGAGTTTTTCCCCTTCGGTAAACATAATTTTATCGATTTCCTTTTCAGTTAACTTAACTAACTCTTCAATCCTGACAGGTTGTATTCTGCCATCCCTGATTAACTTTTCCAAAGCAACCCTTGCTATCTCTCTTCTAACAGGATCGAAACAGGAAAGCCTGATAATACCTTCTTCATCCAGATCAACATCAACTCCTGTTGCCATTTCAAACGCTCTGATATTTCTCCCTTCTTTACCAATTATCCTACCTTTGATATCTTCATCAGGAATTTTTATTGTAGAAACAGTATACTCAGCAACATAATCTGTAGCAGCATGACGCATAGCGTCTACTAATATCTCTCTGGATTTTTTCTCTGAATCCTGCTTAGCAATATTTTCTGCTTCTTTTATCCGCTTCGCCACTTCTTCTTTAAGTTTCTCTTCAACTGCTGTAAGGATCAGAGTTTTTGCTTCGTCTCTTGTCAACTTAGCTACCTTTTCAAGTTTGGCGATTAGATCGCTTTTGAGTTTCTCTATTTCTGTGATTCTTTTTTCTATTTCTGCTTCTTTCTGTTCTATATTCCGATTCTGATCTGCAAATTCTCCGAATTTCCTATCTATCGCTTCTTCTTTAGTAACCAATCTTTGCTGAATAACCAAAGCTTCCTGTCTGACTTTTCTTGATTCATCCTCTGCTTCTTTTTTTATTCTGAAGGCTTCATCTTTTGCTTCAATTATGATTGCTTTAGCTTCCTGATTAACTGATACTATAGAAATTGTACTTTCTTCCTGTGGAATTTTTACCGCCTGAACAACAGGTTTTTCGCTACTTTTCTCTTTCGCTGATAACTGCTGTTCAATTTTTTCAAGTCTTGTAAGTATTATTTTTAGAACAGGTAACATATAATCCTCCTTTGGTATAACAAATAATATATTTATGCATAATTAATAATCAGCTATAGTTAAGCACGTAAATGGTATAAGTTGTGGCAATAAAGGAATAGACGAATTTTATTGTCGTCTGTAGGAAGTTAGATATTGATGTAAAAATCTTTGTATCATCCTATATAACCCCTTAATTACCTTCGTCCACAATTTATGAGTTACTGTCCTTCGTATTGTAGAGTTTTTTTATCGACGAGTCAATAACTCTATATATTATTTCTGATTGAAATCCCCGACTGGTAAGAAAATACCACATTTTCCGCCGTATGGTTTCTACTGATAAATTTCTCCATAATGTCAGTTTCTTTTCTACGGCCTGCAAGGCTAAGTCATATTCTTTCTTACCGTCATATTTAGTTTCAGATAATACATTCTCAACAACATTACTTTTTATACCTTTCCTTCTCAATTCATTTATAAGGGCCTTCCTCCCTTTTGGTTTGTGTAAACTTCTTTGTTCAATCCACCAACTGACAAATTCTTCATCGTTTATGAGATTTTGGGAAGTCAATTCAATAATTACATCCCGGGAATATTGAGGTGAAATTTTGTGTTTACAGGAATATAAATTCAGTCTATCTTCAATTTCTTTTTGACTTCTTGGTCTTAAGGAAAGAAGTCTTAAAGCATAATCTGTCAATTTTCTTCTTTCTTCTTTCTCCATTTAATCCTTTTTTTCTTGTCCGACAATTTTATCTTTAATTTGTCCCGCTTTATTTACTTTCCAAATGGCATCCGTTATTTCTTTAGCTATTTTTTGATTTTCAGTTAAAAATATTCTCGCTGCTTCTCTGCCTTGTCCTAGCATTTTTTCTTCAAAACGTAAAAATGCACCGGATTTTGAAATAACTTCAAATTCCAAACCCACATCTATCAGTCCACCTTCCTTGGATATGCCTCCTTCTAACACGTCAAATTCTGCTATGCGGAAAGGAGGAGCTACTTTATTTTTAACTATTCTCACCCGATGTCTGCTGCCTATGACTTTATCCCCATCTTTTAATGTCTCAATTTTCCTTGTATCCATCCTTATGGAAGAATAAAATTTTAAAGCCAGTCCTCCAGGAGTAGTTTCCGGATTACCAAAAAATACTCCGATTTTCTGTCTCAGTTGATTTGTAAATATGGTTACGGTCTTTGACTTGGAAATAACTCCTGTCAATTTCCTTAATGCTTGTGACATAAGTCTGGCCTGTACTCCTATCATGGAATCTCCCATTTCCCCTTCAATTTCTGCTCTGGGGACTAAGGCCGCGACTGAATCAATTACGATGATATCTACTCCTCCTGACCTTATCAGCGTTTCGGCAATTTCAAGAGCTTGTTCTCCTGTATCAGGTTGAGATACAAGTAAATCATCTAATTTAACACCTAGTTTTTCTGCCCATATAGGATCAAGCGCATGTTCTGCGTCAATAAATGCAGCGACTCCTCCATGTTTTTGGGCTTGAGCAATAATTGATAATGTAACTGTGGTTTTTCCTGAGGCTTCAGGTCCAAATACCTCTATGATTCTACCTCTGGGGACACCGTTTACTCCTAGGGCGATATCAAGGGCTAAAGATCCTGTAGGGATCACCTCAAGCTCCATTTTACCTACGTTCTTATCACCCAGTTTCATGATTGAACCTCTACCGTACTGCTTCTCTATCTGATCCATGGCTATCCTTACGGCCTGGAGTTTAGGATTTTCAGCTGGTTGTTTCGGTTCTTTGACCATATTTTTGTAATTATTAATCTAGATTAATTTCTGTCATTATCCCATAATCTATGCTAGAATACAATATTGTTCATAGCTAATGGTTCATGGTTGATAGATAATAGAATTGAACGTAAGATAGTAAATAGAAGAAAAAAGTCCAATAGAAATCGGGGATTAGTTCAGTTGGCTAGAACGCACGCATGGGGTGCGTGAGGTCACCCGTTCAAGTCGGGTATCCCCGACCAAATTTCCAGTGTGAATGTTTACTCAGAAAATAGCGAAGTGATTACTGGGTGCGTGAGGTCTGCGGTTCAAGTCCGCTCTCCCCGATTAGGTAGGACAGAAGGCATTTTTACGAAGGGTTCAAAGTTGGGATTAAGTTGGTGTGACACTATTTTCTGGTTCTTTATGACAAAGTTCATAAATACCAGTCTGACGATTTTATCCACTAAGAAAGCATTATCACTATTTCGTAGCGTACTGCCAATGTATTTGAAAAAGTTCATAAAAGTTTCATAAGAGATAGGTTCTGTGGTAAGACTGTGGTCAATAGATGTAGTAGCCTCTTTTAGTTTTGATTTTTCTTCCTCAAGGGTCTTTATTGAATTATCAATACCCTCAATCTGTCTGTTTAAGTCTTTAATCAGGGTTTCATTACTGGCATTTCCTAATGCGTTTGTTTTTTGCTCTTTTTTCTTTTCAAGCTCCTGGATTTGCTTAGTATAACTTTGTAAAAATCTGACATTATTTTCTTTTGTATTCAATAGGCTCTTTGTTGCTTTTACCTTGTATTCCTCGTATCCTGTTTTATCTATTACTATGCCCTTTTTAAGAAAATCACTGATATATTCAAAGATTATTTTGCTTCTTAATCCTTTCTTAATTTTTTTATCCAGTCTGCTTGGACAGTCTATTTTATGACACCTAGATACCTGTGATGGCTTTTTCCACTGCTCCTAGACCTTCCTGGTGTCATCAGATTACCACAATAACCGCAATTCACCATCTTGCTAAACAAGAAAACCTTAAGCTCTTGTGTTCGCCTGAAACTGGTTGCCTTATTTAATATGCTTCTAAGTTCAAGAAAATCCAGAGGAGTAACCATAGGTTTGAAAGAATGGTCTGCTTCTGCCATATCTATTACTTCACCGCCGTAAACATTTACACCAGCATAAAATGGATTTGAAAATATATCGGATAATTTCTGTTTGGTCATTTTTGTTTGCTTTTCCCTGAATGTAAAATTATTTTTATTAAGATATTCTGCTATATCCTCAAGAGGTTTTCTATCAAGAGCCATTTTGAAAGCCTGTTGAAGCAATGTGAAATTGTCACCATCAGGTTTGTAATACCTTGCTTCACTCATCTTGTATCCATATTTTGGGACATTTGTTGGAGAGCGTCCTTTCTGTGCTATATTTTTACTTCCTCTTTGGGATACGGCTGATAGGTTGTCTGAATACTGTTTCGCCAGAACAAATTGTATACCCAAAGTCATTATTCCGTTTGCGTCATTGACGAAGGTATACTGGCTGAACTTCAAGTCAACAATAATTCCTCTATCAAGAAGGTCTATAATTTCCCCTGCGTCTTTCATATTCCTGTGTAGGCTGAGATACATAGGTGACACTTTCAAGGTATAATTACCAACCTTGAAAGGAGAAGCCGATGACTGCAGTTAAA
>Ga0210028_1004527_pt1 | contig 10083 bp, 7 predicted proteins | sample CryGeymeta201513_FD_185468 | JGI IMG/M metagenome (GOLD analysis project Ga0210028, IMG submission 185468) | Groundwater microbial communities from Crystal Geyser aquifers in Utah, USA - Crystal Geyser metaG 2015-13 (SPAdes) (version 2) | ecosystem: Environmental > Aquatic > Deep subsurface >...
CATATACCGAGCCTGCGTTAGCAGGCGAAGGTGGTGATGAGGACGAAGTCTTCATCACCTTTGTTTTTCTTTTTTCTTGGTGGTTACTCTGCCACCTTGCCATTGGCCCCGGTATAAATTCGATTTGCCTTTGACTTCAAAAAACATAATGTGGATCACCCTCGAGCCCATTTCTAATTTAAAGCCCTCATCTCGAAAATTGTAAATTCCGGTTGTTAATTCTCCTTTGTAACCCGGTGCAGTTTGGCCACCAAAAATATAAACTCCCGAACGATAAAGAGTTGAGCGAGGAGTAAAAAGGGCTAAAAGATTCTCAGGTAGATTTAATTTCTCAACAGTTTTCATTAAATAATAAGTTCTCGGCTGAAGGAAAACCGTGGGTGGTGGAGGGGTTGTAGTCTTTGGCTTTTTCTTATCAAATTTTGCTATAAGTTTAATCTTTGGCGTTTCCCTTTCTTTCACTCCTAAAAATCCTTTTCCTTTGATTTTGTATAACTCCCCTATTCTAATATCAAACCCCGCCCCTTCAGGATTTTTCAATTCTCTTTCCGAAAGATTCTCAACTAACTTTTTCTTTTTAACTAACTCTAAAAGTTTTTTTACCCCAATTATCATCTTCCTAAGTTTTTTAAATTTTCTTCGAATTGCTTTTTTAGTTCGGCTTTCATTTCCTGGTGGAATTTTTCATTGTAGTTTTTAACCGAATTTAAAATCATCGGGCAACTTTTTTCTTCCGGGCAAAAACCAACAATTTGGCATTTCGGGCCAATAAATTTATTTAAAAATCCAAAGCCTTTTTTTGATAAGATATTTTTAATCTGAGCTACTTCTCTCAGACTGTTTCTTCTCATTTCTTCTTCAGCTGTTGGGCAAATCCTTAAAGGATAATATCCAGTTAAAAGATTATATAAATCGTATTCTTGCAAAATATCAATTTTTACTGCCCTGGGAATTAAGAAGATGGCTTCCCTGGGTTTAATTTTTAAATCAATTAAACCTTGATAGCCTTCAAAAGCTTGTAAGGCAGTTGAAAGATATTCTGATAAAAATTCTTTATTTTGCTTTATTGATGGCGGAATAGAAAAAGCTTCTTCGATTTCCTTTAAGGCAGCTCTGGTAATTTTCTTTTGCTTAATTTGTTTTTTAAATTTTTTAAATTTCTTTGCTGCTCTTTCGATACAATAATAAATTGATTCAATAATTTGAAGGCAGGTTCGATGTCTCTTTTTTTCTCCCCAGACCCGCCAGGGAATAGAAGATAAAACCTTAATTTTTAAAGCCAAATTATAATCGCGGAGAATTTCCTGAAGCAAAGCCAAAAGAGTTAACCACTCTTTCTTAATTTGCTTTAAAGAAGAAAATGTGGCTTTTCTCTTTTTTTCTAAATTTGCCAGTTTTTTCTCCAAGGTCTGAGGTATTGAAGCATCTATTGAAATCAATTTTGAGCCATCAATCAATTTTTCGGTTTTTCGAAGTTCTCTAACTAAATTTGATTTTTGAGGATTTTTAAAAATGTTTGGGTAAGGATAGACATTTCTCGGAGCGGCTTCTCTGGTGGCATAAAGTAAATCAATTCCCAGTTTTTTTGCCTCTTTCTCGATTTTTTTTAGCAGGAGTCCTATCTCTTCTGGCATCCACTCTCTTTCAGCTTCGTATTCTCTTTTTAATCCAATCACAGATTCTATGGGTAATTGAATTATCACCGTGCCGTAATGCCCGTATTGTAAAATTTTACTTGCCTCATCTCTTGGAATTCCTTGGGATAGGATAAAATTAAAGAATCTTATGTTTTTTTCCGAAACTTCCTGATAAATTTTTTTTGCTCTTTTATCAAAAAAAATTTTATCAGGAAAAACGATGTCCCTTTCAGTAACCTGATTTCTTCTTCCAGAAGTTGTTAAAGATGATGAAAAGACAATTCCGGTTAAAGCTGAGTCCAAAAATTTACTTCCCTCATAAGTTAGGCAAAGGGAGGGGGTAGTTGATAAGGAAGCGTGACCTCGTAAGGAAGATTTTTGTAAAATTATTTTTATTTTTTCATCTAAATTTTCTCCTTTTTCTTTAATTTCCTTAAAGAGGGTTTTTATTGCCTTTCCCTTAAAAGTTAAAAGGGCGGAAAGAGCAACGATTTCTTGGGGATTTAAAATACCAGTCTTGTCGTTAAAGACTGGTGTAATTCCTAAAAATTTAACTTTTAGATTACGAGTTAAAAGTGGTTTCATTTTTTAGGTTCTTGATTTATTTTACTGGCCCGGGGAGATTTTTGTCTGGCATATTTGTGATCTTTTTGTTTTAAATAAGGGATTTCAGCTGGGCTGGAAAGAGTTTCGAAAGTTAGAGCGCAAATTCGGGTTTTTCCAGCATATAAAATCACTGGCATTGATCCCATATTACCAAGCTCTATCACGGCCTTTCCTTGCCAACCTGGGTCAAATCTAGCTGCAGTTAGATGAACCACTACCCCAAGCCTGGCTAGGGATGATCTTCCGTCAAGTCTGGCCACTAAATCATTACTTATCGAGAATTCTTCTTTGGTTGTTGTTAAAACAAAACCTTTTGGTTGTAAAATGAAGGGCCCCCCATTTTCGATTTTAATTTCTTCCATAATTTGTTCGAAATCAATTTTTCTTTTTGGATCTAGATAGGGATATTCAGATGGTTTAAAGGTCTTAAAAATATTTCCTAAATGTAAATCAAGAGAACAGGGGCCCAATTGCTCTTTAAATTTTGGTCTGGGTTTTATTTTAATTTTTCCCTCTTTTATGTATTTTTTTATATCACGATCCGATAAAATCATGGTATTATTTCAATTCCCATATTTTTGGCAGTGCCTTCGATGATTTTCTCAGCTTTTTCAATATTTTCGGTATTTAAATCTGCCATTTTTTTCTCAGCAATTTCTTTAAGTTGGGCTTTGGTAATTTTTCCAACTTTGGTTTTTTGGGGCTCACCGGAACCCTTTTCAATTCCGGCTGCTTTTTTTAATAATTCAGAAGCCGGGGGTTGTTTTAATTGAAAAGTGTAAGTTCTATCTACATAAACTGTGATTTCAACCGGAATAGTAAAGCCAGTTTGATTTTTTGTCACTTCATTAAATTTTTGACAAAATTCAATAATATTTAAACCATGGGGAGCCAAAGCCGGTCCCACTGGTGGAGCCGGAGTAGCTTTTGCAGCAGGTATCTGTAATTTTAAAATTGCTTTTATTTTCTTCATAAAATTAAAGTTTCTTTATCTGTAACGAATCCAACTCAACTGGTGTATCTCGGCCAAACATATTGACTAAAACTTTTACTTTTCCTCTTTCTTCGTCAATTTCCGAAACCTTGCCATCAAAATCTTTAAAGGGACCATCAATAATTTTTACCAAATCTCCACTTTTGACCTCGATTTTATATTGAGGCTCCGCAACACCCATTCTTTTCATTAAATTTTCGATCTCTTCTGTGGAAACCGGGATAGGAGTGGTGCCGGCGCCAACAAAACCAGTCACATTGGGAGTATTTCTAACTACATACCAGGAGTCGTCAGTAACAATCATCTCAACTAAAACATAGCCAGGATAAACTTTTTCTTCAATCACTTTTCTCTTTCCATCCTTTATTTTAATCTTTTTTTCTTTTGGCACAATAACATTAAAAATTTTATCTTCCATTCCTAAACTTTCAATCCGCTGCTTTAAGTTTTTGGCAACGGCATCTTCATAGCCTGAATAGGTATGAATGACATACCAATTTCTTTTTTGAGGTAATCTTTGTTTTGGCATAGTAGTGGTAATACAACGTTAGTCGCTCGCCCTCTTCCAGCCTTGCGTTTGGCGCCCAGCTCTTTCCAAGAAAGGGCTGGGCTTCGGGCTCGCTCGATAATCACCCTCGGTTTTTAATATTTTTCTAGTCGGGAGAACCGAGGGGTTCTAGGTCGGGAGTTTCCGCTTCGCGGATAACTCTCGCGACCCGCCCCGAACCCTCTCCGATGTGGGATGTTTTATCTTAATATAAATCGATTCAGTAAAGTAGCAAATATAAAATCTAGACCGCCCAAAAAAATAGCTACCGCTACTGAAATTCCAATAACAATTAAGGTATATCTTATTGTTTCTTCTCTCGTTGGCCAATTAACCTTTTTCATTTCCAAACGGACTTCTTTTAAAAAGGTAGTAATTTTTGATATAAATTTCATGCGAATTATATGCGAATTATATGCGAATAGAAATTTAAATGTCGAGATTTTTCACTTTTTTTGCATAAGCTCAAGGAGCTAAGCTCCTTTCGATACGCAAAAAATTTATATATCTAAGTTTTTGACTTTTTTTGCGTATGCCTGAATAAATTTTTTGCGGGGCAAAACTTCATCTCCCATTAAAATATCAAAAATTTTATCAGTTTCTCTGGCATCTTCAATAGTAACCTGTAACAAAACCCTATTTTCTGGATTCATCGTTGTCTCCCACAATTCTTCACTATTCATTTCTCCAAGGCCTTTATAGCGCTGAATACCAATCCCCGAAGTTTTTTTCCTTGACTTTAAAACTTCAGCCTTTTGATCTTCAGTATAAGCATATTTAATTTCCTTTCCAGTTTGGATTTTGTAAAGTGGAGGCTGGGCGATATATAAATATCCTTTTTCAATTATTGGTTTAAGATAGCGATAAAAGAGGGTTAAAAGTAGAGTTCGAATATGATTTCCGTCTGTATTATGAAGCAAAATTCCACCCGGACCAGCTATAAAATTCTGATCTCCGACAACTGAAAAATCATAAACGAATTTATCTATCGGGTTTTTAATCTTCTTAATTTCTCTTGCCTTTAAAGCCACGAAATCTTGAGAAATCGGCTGAATATGTTTTCCAATAACTTTTTTATAATTTACTCTTTTTAAATAATGAAATAACTTCTTTGAGTCTTTATGGTATTTCCAAATATTTTTAGTCTCGAGTAAATATTCCACAGTCGATATTGATAAATCGTGAGATTTAAAATTAGACCTTATAATTCTCCCATCTTTTCTGTAATGCTCCTTGGATTGACTTATAGTATATGCTGGGAAAAAACCCCATTGTCTAAAAATGGTTAGAATTCCTTCAATAAGTTTTTGGGAGGAAAGGCGCCAGCCATAAATTGCCTTAGTTCCTTTATCTTTTTTACGCTGCCAAACAGTAATAAACCCATCGCTCTGAAGCAATCCTTTAAGCAAGGATTCTTGAATTTCTTTTTTTACATTAAAAAACACACCCGGAATGAATTTTTCATTACATTTTTTTCCTAAAAGCCCAAGATTTGTCAAAAGAAGCCTAAATTCAAAAGAATGAAAATGAAGCTGAATATTATTTGGTTCTTGATATTCAACAACAGGATTGGCATTAAATTTCTCTTTTGTAATCCGGAAAAGGTCGCCAATATATTTATTTGCTTTTTCTTTATTGAGAGAAATCAAAAATCTATTTGGACTTCTTTTTTCGGGACTAAAGCACCCATCTCCTAGAAAGAATCCAATCAAATAGCTTAAATCTTCATCTAATCTAAATCCGGTTTTAATTTTTCGAGTATGATTTTCGAGATAAAATTCGGCCTTCTTAGGTAATTTATTTCGCCGCCATTCTTTTATCGGAATATAAACAGTGTAATCGAGATTACCTTTTTCAAATTCAAGTTGGTTTAAATAGTTTTCAAATTGATGAAATCTTGGCATTACATTATCTATTTTTTGCTCCCACTGTTGAATAACCTTATCATAAATTCCAATTGATTCCCCCATTGCTCGTCGGGAAATTCCTGCCAATTCTCTTTGTTTTTGGAGCCCAACCCAAGAAGAGTTATCTAATTCACACCAAGCCATTGAAGGTATCTGTTTTAGATTGGTTCGAGAAACCTTTACCGAGATATTTTTGAAATTTGAATTTAAAATAGTGTCTTTCAAATCTAGGGTAATTTCTTTATTTTGTTTTGGAAATGATTTGGGGAAGATAAGCAAATCGCCTTTTTTAATTTCGTTTCCTTTTTTAGTAATCACTTTGCCTTTCTCATAAACATAAATACTATGACAAGAAGTAACTTTTATGGGATAGCCGCAATAAGTCTTTATCTGATAGAGAGGAGTCCTTAATGGGTGCTTTATTGTTTGATAAATTTCTTTCAATTCTCTTTTTTTATTTTTGGGGTTGAAGGTTAAGACTTGGTATTTTATTGTATTGTCACAATTTTCAATGAATTCTCCAACTTTGGTTAAAAAGAATTCCTGTTTTTCTTTATTAAAAAGTAAAATAGGAGTATCGCCAGTGACAGAATCAGCATCGCAGGTGATAATTATGCGGTGATATCTGGCTTTTTCAATATTAAAATCTTCGGCAATGGCGGTACCTAAAGCAATAATCAGGGCTTTAATTTCTTTTGAATCCAAGATTTTATCTAAACGGGCTCTTTCTACATTTAAGATTTTCCCCCGAAGGGGTAAAATAGCTTGGAAATGACGATCTCTTGCCTGACGAGAAGATCCTCCAGCGCTTTCTCCCTCGACTATATAAAGCTCTGATTCCTCCGGTTTTCGAGAAACGCAATCAGCTAATTTTCCTGGCAGAGCCATTCCTTCTAAAATTCCCTTTCTCAAAACTGTTTCTCTGGCGGCTTTGGCTGCTTTTCTGGCTTTTTGAGATAAAACACATTTTTCAATAATCGCCCTGGCATCTGCCGGATTTCTTTCTAAAAAATCGGAAAGCGTTTCTGAAATAACCTGCTCCACTGCCGCCTTTGCTTCCGGGTTACCCAACCTTGCTTTGGTTTGACCTTCAAACTGAGGTTCTTTTATTTTGACAGAAATCGCTCCAGTCAAACCCTCTCTGATATCTTCTCCAGTTAAATTTTCATCCTCTTCTTTCAAAAAGCCATTTTTTCTAGCATAGTCATTGAAGGTTTTAGTTAGGGAAGTTCGGAAACCAGTTAAATGGGTGCCTCCTTCTTCAGTATAAATATTATTAGCAAAACCTTCTTCATAACACTCGTATTCCTCGGTGTATTGGAGAGCGGCTTCTACAATTATCCCATTTTTCTCGCCAAAACCATAAAAAATATTGGGATGACGAGGGGTTACTCCTCTGGTTAAATATTTGATATAAGAAGCCAACCCGCCCTCAAAATAAAAGCTATAAGATGTAGGGGCCCATTCGCGAAGCGAATGGGACTCCGACCCTCCCACCACCCTCCCCGACTTATGTCGGGGCCCCTCGGATGTGGTGGGTGGATTGTAGTCTGGTTTTACTCTTTTATCAATTACCGTAATTTTTACTCCCTTTGTTAAGTAAGCCTGTTGGCGAAGATGAGTTAAGATTCTTTTCAAATCAAATTTTATTTCTTTAAAAATTTCTGTGTCCGGCTCAAAAACAACGGTGGTACCGGTTTGCTTACATTTGCCAAATTTTTTCACTTTGGTTTTGGTTTTTCCTCGAGAATATTCTTGATAGAATTTTTCTCCCGATCTACAAACCTCTACTCTCATCCAAGAAGATAAAGCACAAACTACCGATACTCCTACTCCGTGAAGACCTCCAGCCACCTGATAGGCCTTTCCTCCAAATTTTGCTCCAGCATGCAAAGTGGTTATTACTGTTTCCAGGGCTGATTTTTTTGTCTGGGGATGTTTTTCAACCGGTATCCCTCTTCCATCATCAATTGTTTTTACCCGATTTTGAGGTAAAAGAGTAACTTCGATATTTTTGCAGAAACCGGCCATCGCTTCGTCCAGGGAATTGTGAGCAAAAATTGGAGCGTTTCCAGCGACAAAATTTTCTCCATTGGGAACCGAAATGTCGTATACCCAAGGATGTTTATATTTTATTTTTTCGATCTTTCTAACTCTTAATATGCCTACATCTGAATTTAAAAAATTAAGGGCTCCTGACTTTAAAACTAGCTTTTCTTTTTCCAATAAGGCTAATACTTTGTTTTGAGAAATTCCCAGCTGTCCGTTGTTTCTTTGATTAAAAGTTGGCTGATCGAAACATTTTTCAATTACTTCATCGAAAGGAAGATAATTAAAGTAAGAAGCATTCGTATTCCAATAAAAATCTAAAGCATAAGAAATTTCTTGAGATTTAATTTCTCTCCTTTTCTTTTTTCCTTTATAATTTATATTAATAAATCTCTTCTCTCTGCTTTGTTTTCTTTCTCCGTAAGAATAGGTTTTATTCAAAGAAGAAAGAAGATAAGAAAGAGTAATAATAAAATCTTTATTTTTTGCAGTCGCATTAAATTTTCTTCTTTCTAAACTGGGAGGGGCTGTATTCTGAATTAAATGATCGGTCCAAATTTCACTAGGATAACCATCACCAGCTAAATAGCCAATTAAATATCTTTCTCTCAATTTTCGGTTTAAATTAAATATTAAATCCGGAACTTTTTTATTAGAACTATTCTCCCCAGTTTTGATGATTTCCTGAAAAATTAATGTTATCAAATAAGAGTCTATCGCAACTGTCCTAGCTGTTTCGTGGACATAATGGGATTTTGTATTGAATTCAAAAACTTTTTGAATTAAAGAACAAATATAACTAATCAAGTCTTTTTCCCCCGCCCCTAACCCAAATACTATCCGATTGGGAATTCCTTTATTTTTAACAATTGAACCCTCGGCAGCAAAAATTCCCGAAAGCTCAATTAATTCTTTGGAAATTTTTAATTTATACAGCATTCTCCAGCTGTCACTTCTCTTATTTCCTAAGGAAGGATTCTCCTTTTTTATTCTCTTTAATTCTCCGGGATTGAATTTTCTAATTAAGTTAAACGGTAAATAGTTATACCTTAAATAGTCCTGCCAAATATTAGCCCTATGTCTTGATTTTTTATATTGAGGAAGTTGAGATTTAATTTTTAAAGCTAACTCAATGTCTTTTTTGAACAAGTTGGTTAAATTGTATAAATTTAGCCTCTCGGTTTTTTCTAGTGACAACTTTAGTAGTCCATCTATTAAATCAATTTCTTTAATAGGTTTATCAACTTCTGGCCAGACTTTAGGAACAACCATTGGAGTCCCGATTCTAAGATCAGAGCCTTTCATTGGTAAAACTTGACCATCTTTTAATGTAAACAAAGAATGATAAGGAGTAATTTCTATCTGACGACCGTTTTGTAAGGTAACTCTATAAATTCCACTATTTACTTTATGGCGAATCAAAGAAAAAATCGACTGGAATTTCAGTTTTAAATCTTGGGGATCAAAAGATAAGGCCTCCATTTCAAAACCTTTTCTTAAAATTTCCGCCTCTCCGTCAGCGGACTTGTCAATAAAGCCAGTATTTTTCTTAAAGAATACATCTATTAATTCTCCTATCTTTTGAATTTGAATTTTGTCCTGTCTTTTAATTATTATTGGGGTCTGATAAGTTACTGAATTATCAACACACTCCCAGATTAAATGATGGAGACCATCGGGTCCGGTTGAACCAATATACATTGCTGGCCTTTTCCGAACTGGCTCCAATCCCTCCAAAATATGGATATCCTTAGCGGTGTAAGTTGCAGGGGCCCGCCCGAAGGGTGGGAGGGTGGAGGGTGGGTTGTAGTCTTCAGTTTTTAGTTTTTTAGGTTTTCTTACCATATTACTTTCTGACTTGCCATTCTGGATTTTCTTCCAGAGTTTTAATTATTTTTTGTTGAATTTCATCGATTTCTTTTGAAGAAAGAGTTCGATCTTCGGCTTGATAAATTATATGGAAGGCTAAATTTTTTTTACCTCCGGGTATTTCTTCTCCTTCGTAAATATCAAAAAGGTCAACATCCTTAACTAAAATCCCTCCGGCAGTTTCAATTTTATTCAAAACCTCTTCCACCCTAATCTCCAGCGGCACTAAAACGGCAATATCTCTGACTGCTGCTGGAAATCGAGAAATTGGCTGATAAATTGTCTCCTCTGAACTTAATCTTTGTAATTTTTCGAAATCGATATCGAAAACGACTACCTTACCTTCAATTTTGAGATCTCCGAGAATCTTTTGAGACATCTCTCCTAAAAATCCGATTTCCTCGTGGTTAACTTTAATTTCGGCACAAATTTTTGGGTTCCAGATAGATAATTTACTAGGGGCCAATTCGCCAC
>Ga0210028_1004539_pt1 | contig 10066 bp, 6 predicted proteins | sample CryGeymeta201513_FD_185468 | JGI IMG/M metagenome (GOLD analysis project Ga0210028, IMG submission 185468) | Groundwater microbial communities from Crystal Geyser aquifers in Utah, USA - Crystal Geyser metaG 2015-13 (SPAdes) (version 2) | ecosystem: Environmental > Aquatic > Deep subsurface >...
CCGTGACTCGTAGTACTTGGGAACAGAATAGGGTTATCTTGGATTTTAAATACAAGGCTATCACTTTCTATGGCCGCTCTTTCCAAAGCGTTTTTTTATCCGAGATAAATCCCATATTATCTGCCCCACAACGTCCATAGCTTGCGCCATGAATTTAGACTGTGGCCCGTTCGCTCGCCGCTACTAGGGCTATCACTATTGTTTTATTTTCCTTCGGGTACTGAGATGTTTCAGTTCCCCGAGTGCCCCACCTACGCTACTTGCGTAACGCAGGTTCTCTCTGTTTTCACAGAAAGGGGTTACCCCATTCAGAAACCAACGATTGATAACGTCTATTAAAGGACTCATCGTTGTTTTCGCGCTTAAACACGCGTCTTTCTTCGGCTCAAACTGCCAAGGCATCCACCATTGGCGTTAAATCTCTCCCATCTTTCTTATCAGTAAATTCAAAAAAATATTCTTAATGTTGCCTACTTTCTTACAGCCGGAATGTTAAAGTGCAGTGGACCTATGGGGACTCGAACCCCAAACCTTCGGAATGCAAATCCGACGCTCTAGCCAATTGAGCTATAGGCCCAATCTCTAAAAAGCCCAGTACTTTTCCAACGACAAAAATCCATCAAAAAGATTTTTGATATTTGATTTTTGAGATTTAATATTTCTTTGGAGGCTGATAGGAGTGCAAGTTGTGCATCCAAAATGCCTTTACGAAAGTTGTCTTATCATTGGTAAGGTAAATGATATCAAAATATTTTTTTTTGTCAACCGGTATTTTTTCTAAAAATTCATATTGCTGCTTGGGCCGCGGCCAATCGAGCGATTGGAACTCTAAACGGAGAACAAGAAACGTAGTCCATACCAACTTTATGACAAAAAGTGATTGATTTTGGATCTCCGCCATGTTCTCCACAAATCCCAACCTTAAGATTTTTACGAGTTTTTCTACCTCGCTCAATCGCAATTTTAATCAGTTCACCAATCCCCTCCTGATCAATTGCTTGAAAAGGATCATTAGGCAAAATTCCGAGCGTTAAATAGTCAGGTAAAAATCCTCCGATGTCATCTCGGGAGAAACCAAAACCCATTTGAGTTAGATCATTAGTTCCGAATGAAAAGAATTCCGCCTCACGAGCCATAGCTCCAGCAGTCAGCGCAGCACGAGGAATTTCAATCATTGTTCCAATCATGTAATCAATCTTTTTCAACTTAAATTTTTTCAATACTTCTTGATAAACTCTTTTAATAATCACCGATTGATGAGCCAGTTCTGAAACATCGCAGGTAACTGGTATCATAATTTCTGGCTCAACTTTTATTTTTTCAATCAAAAGTTCTGCGGTCGCCTCAAGAATCGCTCTCACCTGCATCTCAGTAATTTCCGGGTAAGTAATCCCAAGTCGAACTCCTCGATGACCCATCATCGGATTATTTTCATGAAGTGAGTTGGCTCTTTTTTGAAATTCCTCTAAATTAATTTTTAGACTTTTTGAAAGATTTTCTTGCTGTGCATGTTCTCTTGGAACAAATTCATGAAGAGGCGGATCGATGAGGCGGATTGTCACGGGCAGGCCCTTCATCTCACGAAGTGTCCCTTTAATATCCGTTTTCATGTGGGGGAATAATTCTTTTAAAGCGTTAATTCTTTCCTCAACAGTTTTCGATACAATCATTTTTCGAAGAAGAAAAAGTGCTTTATCACTGCCTTTCCCATAAAACATATGCTCAATTCTGAAAAGTCCAATTCCCTCAGCCCCGTACATTCGAGCTCTTTTAGAATCTTCCGGAGTATCAGCGTTTGTACGGATTTTTAATCGTCGACTTTTATCACAAAGTTTTAAAAATTTTAAAAGTATTTTATTTTCTGATGAAGCGTCAATCATTTTTAAATCGCCTTCATATAAATTTCCTTTGGTTCCGTTTAAGGTAAACCAATCTCCTTCATGATAAGTCTTTTTTCCAATCGTCATTGTTTTTTTTGAATAATCAATTGCGATATTTCCACATCCGACTACGCAACATTTACCCCAACCACGGGCAACCAATGCCGCATGAGAAGTCATTCCTCCTCGAGCTGTCAAAATAGCTTGAGCAACTCTCATTCCTTCGACGTCTTCCGGATTTGTCTCTTCTCGAATTAAAATAACTTTTTTTCCGGTTTTTGCCCAAGCAACGGCGTCTCCCGCACTAAATACAATCATTCCACTGGCTCCACCAGGACCTGCGGGAAGACCATGGGCAACCGGTTTGATCTTCGTCTCTTCTTTAGGGTCGATAATTGGATGCAAAAGTTCGTCGAGCTGTGCGGGAGTGACGCGCATAACGGCAGTCTTTGCATTAATTAACCCTTTCTCAACCATATCAACCGCCATCTTTATTGCTGCCGGTCCATTCCTTTTTCCAATTCGGCACTGAAGCATAAAAAGTTTGCCTTTTTCAATTGTGAATTCTATATCCTGCATGTCATGATAGTGCTTCTCCAATCTTTTTTGATAACTAAAAAGTTCTTGATAAAGTTCCGGCATTCCTTTTTCCAAACTCATTAAATTTTTATTGTGATCGTTTTTTGAATCTTCATTCACGGGTGCCGGAGTTCGAATACCTGCAACTACGTCCTCACCTTGAGCATTAATCAAATATTCTCCATAAAATTTATTGTCACCATTGCCTGGATTTCTGGTAAAAGCAACACCAGTTGCACTGTCAGTTCCCATATTTCCAAAGACCATCGACTGGACGTTGACGGCCGTTCCCCAATCTTGCGGGATATTCTCAATTTTTCGATAGGAAACAGCTCTTTTTCCATTCCAAGAAGAAAAAACGGCTCCGATTGCACCCCAAAGTTGTTCATAAGGATCATCGGGAAAATCTTTTTTCAAAACTTCTTTCACCTTTTTTTTGAAAAGAACGCATAGTTTTTTTAAATCTTCGGTATTTAAATCCGTATCATTTGTGACACCTCTGTTTTCCTTTATTTTATCCATTATCTTCTCCAACTGTTTACGTATTCCCGAATTTTCTTCCGGCTCAATACCTCCGGCTTTTTCCATAACAACGTCAGAATACATGGTGATGAGTCTTCTATATGAATCATAAGCAAAGCGTTCATTTCCTGATTGTTTTATCAGACCCGGAATAGTTTTTGTCGTCAAACCGACGTTCAAAATCGTCTCCATCATTCCGGGCATTGACCTTCTTGCCCCACTTCGGACGGATACCAGTAAAGGATTGTTAATATCACCGAATTTTCTCTCCATCAATCCTTCAATTTTTTTGATTGATTTTTCTGTGTCTTTGCGCAGACCCTTTGGATAAGAATTTTTATTGGAGTAAAAATATGTGCAGACTTCGGTTGAGATTGTAAATCCAGGAGGGACAGGCAGTTGCAGATCTTTACGACCTGCCATTTCAGCGAGGTTTGCTCCCTTACCGCCTAGCAAATTCTTCATGCTTTCGTTTCCCTCGGCGCGTCCTCCACCAAAAAAATAAATATATTTTTTGATCATAAAAAACGTTTCAATATAGTAACAAACTTAAAACTCTTTTGTCAAACGCAAAATTATGATATCATGAATTTATGTCTATAAAAAAACCAATTGTCTGGTTTGAAGAGGTAGGAAAAAACGACGTAGGTTCGGTGGGCGGAAAAGGTGCCAATTTAGGCGAAATGGTCAATGCTTCGTTACCTATTCCTTACGGATTTATTATTACTGCCCAAGCATATTTTGATTTTGTTGAAAAAGCCGGTATACAAAATAAGATTATGGCCCTTCTTTCGAAACTTAATTATGAAAATTCTCATGAACTTGAACAGGCTTCAAAACAAATTGGAGAAATTATAATCGCCTCAGAACTTCCTAAGGATCTTGTCAAACAAATAATAGAACATTATGATAATTTAGAGATTAAAGAAAATAAATACTTTAAAAATGAGGGGTCTCTGTTAAAAACAGGAATAGCTAAGGTTAAATCTTTATATAGAGCTCCGCTTGTGGCTGTCAGATCGTCCGCAACAGCTGAAGATCTTCCAACTGCATCATTCGCCGGTCAACAGGATACTTACTTGAATGTCCGAGGTGAGGCCCATTTACTGAAAAAGGTCAAGGAATGTTATGCTTCACTTTTCACTCAAAGAGCCATCTATTACCGTCATGAACAAAAATTTGATCACAGTAAGGTCGGTTTGGCCGTCGTTGTTCAACGAATGATCGAATCAGAAAAATCAGGAGTCGCCTTTTCGATCGACCCGGTAACCAATGATAAAAATAGAATTGTCATTGAAGCAATTTTTGGATTGGGTGAATATATAGTCCAAGGGAGAGTTACACCTGATCATTATGAAGTTGATAAAAGGTCTCTTGTCATTACTAAAAAAGAAATTGGCAAGCAGGATGTAAAGTTTGTTAAGGCAAATGTTTCAAATAAGGAAGTCAAGTTGGGTAAAGCAGGTTCTGTAATAAAACTTTCAAATCAAGAAATACTTAAGGTTGCTATGCTTGTCCGTGATATTGAAAACCATTATTATTTTCCACAGGACATTGAATGGTCTATCAAAGACAATCGTGTTTATATAATTCAAGCCCGACCGATTACGACGACGCATAACAAAACTGATTCCGATGTACAGACGCAAAATTTTGCGTCTCTACCGATTTTGACCGGCTCGCCAGCTTCACCCGGAATTGGCGTCGGAGTTGTAAAAATAATCATGTCACCTAGTGAGATCGGAAAAGTAAAAACAGGTGATATCTTGGTTGCTCCCCAAACAAATCCTGATTATGTTCCGGCTATGAAAAAAGCAGCTGCCATAGTTACCGAAAAAGGCGGACGTACATCACACGCAGCAATAGTTTCACGTGAACTCGGAATTCCCGCTGTAGTTGGAGCTGATGGCGCAACAAGGATATTAAAGGAAGGCATGGTTATTTCGGTCAATGGATTAACGGGTGATATATTCAAAGGGAAAGTAATTCAAAAATCCGAAGCAAAGATCGAAACTAAAAAATTACACACAGCAACAAATATCTATACAAATTTGGCTCAACCTGATCAAGCGGCAAAGGTTGCTAAAATGCATGTCGACGGTATCGGACTCTTAAGGGCGGAATTTGTCATCGCCGAAATTGGCGTTCATCCAAAACAGTTTATTAAGGAAGGAAAGCAGGAAGTCTTTATAAACAGACTTGCCAGAGAATTAATGAGATTTGTAACCCCTTTTTCTCCTCGACCTGTTGTCTATAGAGCTACAGATTTTAAAACAAATGAGTATCGAAATCTAACCGGAGGAAAAGAATTTGAACCCCATGAAGAAAATCCAATGTTAGGATTCAGAGGAGCATACAGATATATTGCTAATCCTGAAGTATTTGAAATGGAACTTAAAGCGATTAAAAAAATCTGGGAAAAAGGTTATCGAAATCTTAATCTGATGATTCCTTTTGTCCGCGTACCTTGGGAATTAATAAAAATTAAACAGATGGTGGAAAAAAGTGGACTCTTAAGTTATCCAGAATTCAAACTTTGGATAATGGTCGAAGTTCCTTCATGTGCTTTAAATTTAGAAGAGTTTATAAAGGTCGGAATTGACGGCGTTTCGATCGGGACAAATGATCTGACAATGATGTTACTGGGAGTTGATCGGGATTCCGAGGAAGTATCAAAAGTTTATGATGAACGGACTCCGGTGGTTTTGAATGTTCTTGAATATATTGTCAAAACCTGTCGAAAATATAATATTACCTGTTCGATTTGTGGACAAGCACCGTCAGATTATCCGGAAATTGCTGAAAGATTGGTAAGGGCCGGTATTACAAGTCTTTCTGTGACTCCAGATGTTATTGATCGAACCCGAAGAATAGTTTTTGATGTTGAACGTAAACTCTTCAAGGAAAAAAGGGGGAAATGAAAATATGGCTGTTATTAGAAAAATCATTGCTAACGAAATTATTAATTGTCTCGGATACCCGACTCTTCAGGGAAAACTTTTTTTAGATGACAATCGCTTTGTCACTTCTAATATTTCTTCACTTGATCCTGAAATAGACTTGCCTGTTGAAGAGCTTCGGGATAAAGATAAAAATCGTTATAACGGGCTGGGATCCCAAAAGGCCACTTCGTATATCAATAATTTATTAAGCCCAAAGCTTTCTGGAGTTTCGCCGTTAAAACAAACAGATATAGATAATTGGTTATTAAAGGCTGATGGGACTAAAAACAAAAGCAACCTTGGCGTAAATACTATCAGTCTTATTTCAAAATTGGTTGCTAATGCAGGTGCTTTGATATCTGATAAACAACCATATGTATATCTAAATGAAAATTTTATTAAATCTTCGCATTTGCCCTGTGAATTAAAAAAATTACCTACCCCGCTTTTTACCTTGTTAACAGGTGGTAAAGGTGGCCAGACCGACCTGGATTTTAAAGAATTTTTAGTCTTTCCGTCATCTGCCTTCCCCTACCATCAGTCATATCAAATTAGTGTCGATCTTTATCATAATTTAAGAAAACTTTTTAAAATGAAGTTCTTTACAAATCTTGATGCGCTTGATGCTATCAAACAATCTGTTGAGTCAATGAACCTTCATTACGGTCAAGATATTTTTGCCAGTATTAATTTCCAAGCTGCAAGTTATTTTAGTCATCGCTATACTATCAAAGATAAAGAACAGCCGTTAACAAGTGAGGAATACATCAAGTTTATTAAGGAGATCATAAAAAAATATCTACTTTTGGTTATTATTGATCCATTGGAAGAGGGAGATCTGCGCGCAAATAAAGGCTTTTCTGAAGATATTAAAACGGATTTTTATCTCGCCAGTTCAAAATCAAGTTTATTTAATCAAGTTACAACAGCCGTGCTAAAACTTAATGAAATTGGAACTATAACTGAATTTTTTGATCAGGTAACTAAATTAAAAAATAATAAATTAAATTATATAATCTCGTCGGGACACGCTGAAACGAATGATGATTTTGTTGCCGATTTAAGCGTTGCTCTTCAAGCAGATTTCATTAAGTTCGGCCCACCCGTCCACTCGGAAAACGTGACCAAGTATAATAGATTGCTGGATATTGAGAAAGAATTAAAACTGTCCTGACTAAAGGTTAAATCTTAAACGGTTAAATGTTAAATAAACTATTAAGGATTAAACTTTTAAACATCAAAACGTTTAATATTTAAAGTTTTAATATTTCTTTAACCTTTAATATTTAATTTTTAATATTTTTTTAAAGTTATGATTGGCAAACTCAAAGGCAAACTCGTCGAAATCGATGGTAATGTCGGTCTGATTGAAACATCCGGTGGTGTCTTTTACCAGGTCTATCTTCCTTTTTCTCTACTTTCTACCTTCCAACTTCCACCACTATCTTCTACCGTCAATCATCTACCGTCTATTGAAATCTATACCTACCTTCAAGTTCGCGATGATGCCCTGGTTCTTTTCGGCTTTGAAACTAAAAAGCATCATGATTTTTTTAAACTCCTTCTGACTGTCTCCGGTGTTGGTCCCAAGACTGCATTTAATGTAATCTCTCATATCAAATTAGACCAATTAGTCCAATTAGTTCAATCTAACGATGTGGCCGGCTTTACCCAAGTCCCCGGTCTCGGACGTAAAACTGCCATGAAAATTATTCTGGAACTATCTTCAAAGTTTAAAACTGATTTTGATATGAAGAATATGGTGATGTCCGATGACGATCAAACTGTCGTCAGCGCTTTAGTGTCTCTTGGCTATAAGTCATATGAGGCAAAAAAAATTGTTTCAAAATTGCCTAAAAATATCACTGTTGAAGAAAAAATAAAAGAGGCATTAAAAAAGCAAGTCAAATAATTTGAATGTCATTCCCGCGAAGGCGGGAATCCAGTATAATAACTTCCATGAGCGTGCAAAAAAACGAAGAAAACCTGCGGCCAAAATTGTTGAAGGACTATATAGGACAGAAAAATGTGGCTAAGACTCTTAAGATGTTTATTGATGCTGTTAATAAGCGCGGGAAACCTTCTGAACACATTCTTTTTTACGGTCCTCCGGGAATTGGTAAGACAACTTTGGCTTATATAGTCGCCAATGAATTAAAGGGTGAGATGAAGGTCACCTCTGGGGCAACGATCACCAAAACCGGCGATCTGGCTGCCATTTTAACTAATTTAAAGGATAATGACGTTCTCTTCATTGATGAAATCCACCGGCTCCCAAAGTCGGTCGAAGAAATGTTATACCCTGTCATGGAGGAATATTCGCTTGACATAATTATTGGTCAAGGTCCTTCAGCTAGGACTGTCCGTCTGCCGGTTCCAAGAATAACTATAGTTGGCGCCACCACAAAACTGGCTTTACTTTCTGCCCCCCTCCGGGACCGTTTTGGATTAATCCTTAGAATCGATTTTTATGATTTGGCCGAAATTGAAAAGATTATTAAAAGGTCAGCTAAAATCTTTGGGATAACTATTACCGATGACGCAGCCCATCAAATTGCTCTTCGTGCCCGCAAAACACCAAGGCTTGCAAACCGGATCTTGAAACGCGCTCGCGATGTCTTTGAAGTTGATAAATATAAAGAAATAGATAAAAATTTACTTGAAAAATTATTTGAACTATTGGAAATCGATGAGGTTGGCTTAACCGATATCGATAAACAGTATCTCGAAATATTAGGAAAAAAATTTAATAATATTCCTGTTGGAGTTGAAACCATCGCCTCCTCAATTTCCGAAGACAAGCAGACCGTCGAAGAGTTCATAGAACCCTATTTGTTACGATTAGGTTTTTTGAAAAAGACTTCAAGAGGCAGACAATTGACACAAAAGGCTTTAACTCACTTGAAGATTAATAAGAAAGAAGAAAATTCATTATTTTAATGTCCAATGTCATTCCCGCGCAGGCGGGAATCCAGACTATATTTATAGTTAGTTTAATTATTGTAGACTGTCTCTCTCATTTTGAAGCTCAATTATTCTATCTAATATAGCGCTTCTTTCTGCTCCCATACGAGCTCTTCCTGTTTGTCTATTTAAATTATTTATTTGAGCTGTTATATCATTTATTCTTTTCTTATTCGCTCTAGTAGGTCTTCTAAAAAATTCTCTAGTTACCTCTTTAGTTAAACCCCCGCCTGCTGGTCCAATACCATCAATTGAAAATTCGCCTGTCCCATCAGGATTCCTAGTAACAACAAGTCCGCCCTTAAATTTTTTACTTTTCCTTGAACCACTGACACCTGCAACCAAAAAGACCTCATTTGCACTTGATAATCCCAATCGTGTTGATATATAAGCATAAGCAACTAATCCAACTGCACCCAAAGCACCTAAAAGCAAATCATGCCTACCTTGATGTTCGTAAGTTGTTCCCTCAGTAAGTTTTTTTGCTTTTCTTAATCCTTTATATACTATGCTAAAAGTTTGTAGCCCTAATCTGCCTTCATTTGCTAAATTTGACACATATCTAGCCATTGGTACCGCTCTATTTTCGTTCATGACTTATATTATATCAAATATTATTTATATGTCAATCTGAAGTCTTGCCCAATGCAAGATGAGCATGAAATATAACCTGTTTCTAATGCAAAATGAGCATGAAAAATAGAGTGTGAGTTTAAAATCATAGGATATGAATATTACTATGACCGACTCACGCTTATCTAATTTTAATCAATTAAAAACATTCTTGACGGGATCAAAAGAAATTTCTTTTGCGTCTTTAAATTCCAAAAGGGAAAAATATAATTGGATAAAGAAGATTCTTGTAAGGTTTGATTTTAGGAATTTAGCGAAAAAGGAAAGAGGAGTTGTAGGAAAATATGTAAAAAAGATCTCCGGTTATTCAGACTCCCAAATGACGAGATTAATCAAACGATATTTTAAAGGTAAATTAATTTGGAGAACGTACAACAGAAATATATTCCCAACAAAATATACTCCTCACGATATTGCACTTCTTAACATTACTGATAATGCTCATTCATGCCTTAACGGCTGGTCAACTAAAAAAATATTAGTGCGAGAATTCAAAGAATTTAAAAAACAGGATTATGAAAATATTAAAGATATTTCAGTCGCCCA
>Ga0210028_1004554_pt1 | contig 10050 bp, 10 predicted proteins | sample CryGeymeta201513_FD_185468 | JGI IMG/M metagenome (GOLD analysis project Ga0210028, IMG submission 185468) | Groundwater microbial communities from Crystal Geyser aquifers in Utah, USA - Crystal Geyser metaG 2015-13 (SPAdes) (version 2) | ecosystem: Environmental > Aquatic > Deep subsurface >...
GACTCGGGCGGTCAGCGCACCGTTGACCACGCCCTCGCCGAAGCGGCGCGACAGCTTGCCGACGATGCCGCCGCCGATCATCGAATCGAGCATGTCGTCGCCCACCGCAACCATGCCCGTTGCCACCAGGTGCGTGATCACCGCCCGCGTCAGCCGCCACGCGCCCAGCGTGCCGGCACGCCCGCCATAGACCTCGGCGATGCGGCGGATCATGCGCAGGTTGGCACTCAGCGCCGTGACCACGTCGGCCAATGCCAGTGGCACCAGCGCGGTAACCGTGGCGACCTGTCGGGCGGCGGTCTCCACCTCCCGCTTGGCCGCCGCGTCGAGCGGCGTCAGCAGCGTTGTTTCGGCCAGGTGCAGCAGCCCGTCAGCGTCGAAAATGTCGCCGCGCCGCGCCGCGAGATCCGCGCTCCCGAGGCGCAGATCGGGCCGGTTGCGATACAGCGACAAGAGGTCATCGGTCACGCCCTGCGCCGCCTTGAGATCGCCGGTCGCCATGGCCGCCCCGGCGGATTTGTGCAGCGTGTCGAGCCGTCCAAGGCTGAAGAACGATGCCGCTTCGCGCAGCGCGATCAGTAGCAGCGCCAGCAGGACAAGCCCGACCAGAGCGGTGGCGATCCAGCCCAGCACCGGGTTGGCGGCCAGAAGGCCGGTGACAAAATCCCACGCCGCCAGAGACACAACGAGGCCCAGAAGCGCCAGCAGCGCGCCCCAGAAGATCCGCGCCAGCATGGACGGACGTCGCGCTGCCAGCACCGCCACCGTCTGCATCGCCTGCCCCCGTGGCGCGGACGTGTCGGGATCGGGCACCGGCGGTGCAGCAGCCGGGGACTGGTCCGGTGCATCATCCAGTTCGAACAGGACGGGGCCCTTGCGGTCGGTCATCAAAGCTTGTCCCCCAACAGGAATTCGGCGGCCCGGTCGAGCCGGATATGCGGCGGGCCTTCACCGGGTTTCAGGGTCACCTCGGCGGGCGCGAAGCGCATCACCTCGTAATCGGCATCAAGCCAGCGGACTGCGCCGCGCCGCGCCGGATCGAGCAATTGGCCGGGGGTCTCGGGCAATTCACCGGGGTGGAAGGCGGCCTGTTTGCCGCTTTTCAGCAAGGTGCCGCGAACACACTCAAGCATCGTTCCGTTGTGACTGCGGCTTTCTTCCACCGTCGCACGCAGGGCGGCAATCGCCATGGCCTGCGTTTCGGCGCCGGCGAAATCGGCCCGGTCGCGGGCGTCGCGCAACAGCGCCTCCATGATCGCGGTCAGGCGACCGTGCTGCGTGTGGTGCAGGTGGTCGGCCTTGGTCGCGGCAAAGAGGATCTTTTCCACCCGCTTGCCGATGATCGCCGACAGAAAAGAGTTTCGCCCCGGCCGGAAGGCGGCGAGGATGCCCGCCATGGCGTGGCGCAGATCCTCCACCGCCTGCGGGCCGGAATGGATCGCGCCCAGCGCATCGACCAGCACGACCTGCCGGTCGATCCGGGCAAAGTGGTCGCGGAAGAAGGGTTTGACGACGCGGGCCTTGTAGGCCTCGTAGCGGCGCGCCATTTCACGGCGCAGGCTGCCGCGCGGCGCCGCGCCCGGCGGCAATGGCGCGAAGGTCAGAACCGGGCTGCCCTCCATCTCGCCGGGCAGAAGAAAGCGGCCGGGGGTGCAATCGGAAAAGCCCTGTTCGCGCGCCGCGTTGAGGTAGGCGGTGAAGCCTTGCGCAAGCGCCTGCGCCGTCCCTTCGTCATGTGCCACGGCCCCGTCGATGCCGCCGGCCTGCGCGAGGAAGGCGCGCGCCGCCTCGCGGGGTTCTGCGCGCAACAGGGTATCGGCGCTCCATGCCTCGTAGCTCTGGTCCAGCAGCGCGAGGTCGAGCAGCCACTCGCCGGGATAATCCACGATGTCGAGATGCACGATGCGCGGCCCCGACAGGCCGGCCAGGAGCCCCCTTGGCCTCACCCTGAGCGACAGGCGCAATTGTGACACCGCGCGGGTCGAGCAGGGCCAATGCGGGCCCTGCCCGGTCATCGCGGCAAGGTGCGTTTCATACTCGAATCGAGCGATGGTGTCGTCGGGCTGCGGTTGCAGGAACGCCGCCTCGATCCGGCCCGAGCTTGCCGCCTGAAGCCCCGGCATCCGCCCCCGGTCCAGCAGGTTGGCCACCAGCGAGGTGATGAACACCGTCTTTCCCGCGCGGCTGAGGCCGGTGACGCCGAGCCTTATGACCGGCTCGAAAAAGGTCTCCGACACCGCCGCGCCCATGCTCTCGACACCACGGCCGAGCCTGTCTGAGATGGCACCGATGACCAAGGGCCCTGTCCTTCGTGAAACCTGAGTGATCAGAGAATAGGCATTCGACGCGGCGGTTTACAGGCCCGATTGCCCTTTGTCCGTGATTGCGGTAGCGCATCGGACATGCCCCGTTACGCGCTTCTCGTGGAATATGATGGCCGCCCGTTCGCGGGCTGGCAGCGGCAGACCGGCCAGCCCTCGGTTCAGGGCGCGGTGGAGGCGGCGCTTGGCCGGCTGGAAAGCGATGTGCCGACGATTGCCGCCGCCGGGCGCACCGATGCCGGGGTCCACGCGACCGGGCAGGTCGCCCATTGCGACCTGTCGCGCGACTGGGATCCGTTCCGCCTGGCCGAGGCGCTGAATTACCACCTGAAGCCCGCCCCCGTCGCAATCCTGAAGGCGGCGCGGGTGGCGGAGGGCTGGCACGCGCGGTTTTCCGCAGTGGAGAGGCAGTATGTCTTTCGCCTGATCGCCCGGCGCGCGCCGCTGACGCATGAGGCCGGGCAGGCCTGGCAGGTGAAGACGCCGCTGGACGTGGACGCGATGCGCGCCGGCGCGGCGCATCTGGTCGGACGGCACGATTTCACCACATTCCGTGCGTCCCTGTGCCAGGCAAGAAGCCCGGTAAAAACGCTCGACGAGATCACCCTTTCCGAGGTGCCCCGCGACCACGGGCAGGAATTGCGGTTTTTTCTGCGCGCACGGTCCTTCCTGCACAACCAGGTGCGGTCAATGGTCGGCACGCTGGAACGGGTCGGCGCTGGGGGATGGGCGCCGGGCGATGTGAAGGCGGCGCTTGAGGCACGCGACCGCGCCGCGTGCGGGCCGGTTTGCCCGCCGGGGGGGCTCTACCTGCACCATGTACGCTACCCCGAGCCGGTGTTCACGGACGGATAGGCGGCAGAGGGGGCGCTGCCGCCGCGCCTGTCGGTGCCCCCCGAGGTATTCTTGCCAAGATGAAACGGGAAGGTCTACCAGTGCGGCGGTTTCTGGTCGGCGAGTGCAACCGAGCCTTCCTGATCGGCGCTGCGCGCTGCCTCCCGGCGCATCAGCATCTCGACCCGCTGGCCAAGGCGGTCGATCTCGCTGTCCTGCCGGGCGATGACATCCGACAGATCCTCGACCTGACGCGCGAGGTGAGCCAGCATTTCCTGTAGATCCGTAATGTCGTTCATGCGCTTCTCCTTACAGCCAGTCCTGTCAATGCGTCGCCGCCGCCTTGCCCCCCGGGCTGCTCTGGGCTAGACGCCACGCGACCCCGATCCAAACGGATGGCAGCCATGGCCAAGCAGAAGAAACAGCCCCGCCCCAAGGCGGAGACGCCCAAGGGCTTCCGTGACTATTTCGGCGCAGACGTCACCGAACGCAAGGCGATGCTGGACAAGATCGCTGAGGTTTACCATCGCTACGGCTTCGATCCGCTGGAAAGCTCCGCCGTGGAAACGGTCGAGGCGCTTGGCAAGTTCCTGCCCGACGTGGACCGGCCCAACGATGGCGTGTTTGCGTGGCAGGAGGAGGATGACGGCAAGTGGCTGGCGCTGCGCTATGACATGACGGCGCCGCTGGCCCGCGTCGCGGCGCAATACCGCAACGAGTTGCCCAGCCCCTACCGGCGCTACACGATGGGCCCCGTCTGGCGCAACGAAAAGCCGGGGCCGGGGCGGTTCAGGCAGTTCTATCAATGCGACGCAGACACGGTGGGCGCGGCGTCGGTGGCGGCGGATGCGGAAATCTGCGCCATGCTGGCCGACACGCTGGAGGCGGTGGGCATCGCGCGCGGCGATTACGTGGTGCGGGTGAACAACCGGAAGGTGCTGGAGGGGGTGCTGGAGGCCATGGGCGTTACGGACCCCGATCAACAGACCGACGTCCTGCGCACAATCGACAAGTTCGACAAGGTCGGCGAGGCTGGCGTGCGGGAGTTGCTGGGCAAGGGGCGTCTGGATGCCTCGGGCGCCTATATCGACGGCGTTGGGCTGAGCGATGAGCAGGCCGAACCGGTGATTGCCTTTCTCACCTCCAAGGGCGTGAATGCGGGCGAAACGCTCGCCAACCTGCGGGCGGCAGTCGGGCAGTCCGGGATCGGCGCCGAAGGCGTCGAAGACCTCGAAACCATCGCCACCCTCCTCGCCGCCCAAGGCTACGGCCCCGACCGTATCGTCATCGACCCGTCCGTGGTGCGCGGCCTCGGCTATTACACCGGCCCGGTCTACGAGGCGGAGCTGACCTTCGAGATCACCGACGAGAAGGGCCGCCCGCGCCAGTTCGGCTCCGTCGCGGGCGGCGGGCGTTATGACGACCTCGTCAAGCGCTTCACCGGGCAGGCCGTGCCGGCCACCGGCGTCTCCATCGGCGTTGACCGGCTGTTGGCGGCGTTGCGCGCCAAGGGGCAGGATCAGGGCACAGCACAGGGGCCCGTGGTTGTCACCGTGATGGACCGCGACCGCATGGCCGATTACCAGCGCATGGCGACCGACCTGCGCAACGCCGGCATCCGGGCGGAAGTCTACCTCGGCAACCCCAAGAACTTCGGCAACCAATTGAAATACGCCGACAAGCGCCAAAGCCCCGTCGCCATCATACAAGGCGAGGACGAGGCGGCGCGCGGTATGGTGCAGATCAAGGACCTCGTGCTGGGCGCGCAGATCGCCGAGGAGGCCAGCCTGGAGGAATGGAAATCGCAGCCCGCGCAGCGCGAAGTCCCGCGCGAGGATCTTGTGCAAGAAGTGCGCGCCATTCTGGACCGCACGCCATGAGCGACAAGATCGCCATCCGCGCCGAGGCCGAGCGCCTCCTCGCCTTTTTCAAGGCCGCCGGCGCGCAGCCCGTCGATGCCGACCTCCTGCAACCCGCCGAGACGCTGCTCGACCTTTACGGCGAGGATATCCGCGCCCGCGCCTACGTCACCCACGACCCCGACCGGGGCGAGATGATGCTGCGCCCGGATTTCACCGTGCCGGTGGTTCAGATGCACATGGAAAACGGGACCGAGCCGGCGCGCTACGCCTATCTCGGCGAGGTCTTCCGCACCCAGCCGGCAGGATCGGGACGGGCGCGGGAATACCTGCAAGTCGGCTATGAGCTGTTTGACCGCGACGACCCGGAACGCGCCGATGCCGAGGTCTTCGCGCTCTTCAACGAGGCGCTGTCCCCCCTCGGGCTACGCCCCGCGACGGGCGATATCGGCATCCTCAAGGCGGCGGTGCAAACCCTGAACACGACCGACCGGCGCAAGGCGGCGCTGATGCGCCACATCTGGCGACCGCGCCGGTTCCGCACGCTGCTCCACCGCTATACCGGCCGGGCGGAGGCCGACCCGGCGCGCACCGCGCTGCTTGACCGGGTGGCTGTCGAAGGGGCGGACGCGGTTGTCGACGCCGCCGGGCCGGAGATTGGCCTGCGCCGCCGCGATGACGTGCTGGCCCGGATCGCGGCGCTGCAAGATGACGCGCGGCAGCCCCCCATCCGCAGCAGCGAAGCCGAGGTTCTGGACGTGATCCTGTCGTTGCGCGAAACCCTGCCCAATGCGCACCAGCACCTGCGCGATATCGCCGTGGACCTGCCGGGGCTGGCCGCCTCGGTGGAACGTATGGCGCGCCGGATGGCGGCGCTTGACGCGGCGGGGATCGCGCTCGACGACCTGCCCTTCGAGGCGAGCTATGGCCGCACCACGATGGAATACTACGACGGCTTCGTGTTCGGATTCGTTGCCGAGCATCGCCCCGACCTGCCCCCGGTCGCCACAGGCGGGCGCTACGACGCGCTGACGCGGGTGCTGGGGCGCGGGCGGGAGATTCCGGCCGTGGGCGGCGTGGTGCGCCCGGAACTGGTGCGGCACTTGCGCGAGGGGCTGGCATGAGCGTGCTGAAACTTGGCGTGCCCTCCAAGGGGCGGCTGATGGACAAGACATTCGACTGGTTCGCCGATCGCGGCATCGAGATGCGCCGCAGCGGGTCGGACCGGGAATACGCCGCGAAAGTGGACGGGGCGAACGTGGACCTTGTGCTGCTCTCGGCGGGCGAAATTCCGCGCGAATTGCAGGCCGGGCGCATTCACCTTGGCGTCACCGGCAGCGACCTGGTGCGCGAACGCATCCCGGCCTGGCAGGACGTGGTGCGCGAAATGCAGCCCATGGGGTTCGGCTTTGCCGATCTCATCATCGCGGTGCCGGCCTTCTGGGCCGATGTGAATTCGCTCGACGATCTCGACGCGGCGGCGGCCGTTTTCCGCCGCCGCCATGGCCACCGACTGCGCATTGCCACCAAGTATCACCGGCTGGTGCGCGATTTCCTGCGCGATGCGGGCGTCGCCGATTACCAATTGGTGGACAGCCAGGGCGCAACCGAAGGCACCGTCAAGAACCTGACCGCCGAGGCGATCGCCGACATCACCTCCAGCGGCGAGACGCTGCGCGCAAACCACCTGAAGATCCTGCCCGGCGGGCTTATCCACCGCAGCCAGGCCGTGCTGTTCAAGTCGCAGGCGGCGGATTGGTCGGACGGGCGCCGCGACACGCTGGCCGAGTTGATGGATCAGTTGGGCTGACCGCGCCACGGCGCCGAACGGGCGGAGCAGCCGGGCAGGACAGCCGCGCACCCTGCGCTACCTGATCCGCATCGCCAAGCCCTGCGCGGTCATTCGGCATTTTCTGATCGGCAGCGATCACTCGGCCAGCGTGTAGGCGGCCAGTGTGTCATAGCGCGCGCCGTCCTTGGACAGGGTGGAGGCTTGCAGCGAGACTTCGGGCGCGCGCTGAACCGGCACCCGCACCAGTGGCGGGTTGGCGAGGAATCGGCGCAGCGCAGCCGACTCCTCCGGCGGTATCTGGCGGCGAAACCGCACCAGCGTCACATGCGGGCGGAACGGGCGGCGTTCCGGCGTGAGGCCGAGTTTCCGCGCACGGCGCTCGACCTCCGCTTGCAGGCTGACAAGCTCCGGCACCGGCTCGACGATCGCCGCCAGTATCCGGGCAGTGCCCGGACCGAACCAGTCCAGTCCGCCGACGCGCAGCTCTGGCGCCGGGGCATGCAGGGTTTCAAGCGTGCCGTGCAGCTCTTCCAACTGCTCCTCGGACGGATCGCCGAGGAAGGACAGGGTGAGGTGCAGGGTCTCGCGCGGCACCGCCCGCCCGGCGCGCAGCCCACCGATCATCGCGCAAAGCGGGTTGCGCAGATCCTCGGGCACGTCGAGGCTCAGGAACGCGCGCATGGCGCTAACCTGTGGCCGGGTCGGGCTTGATTTCGCCGGTGGTCAGCACCGGTGAGGCATCCATGTTCTGGGCGTCCAGCATCGCCGCAACCCGCTCCAGCGACGAAACAAGCTGCGCCTGTTCCCAATCGGCCAGCGACTGAAAGGCCTTGACGTAGCGTTGTTGCAGCGCGTCCGGTGCCTCCTCCGCCGCCGCACGGCCTGCGTCCGTCATCAGCACATTGGTTTGACGCCGATCGCGGGAGGAGCGTTCGCGCAAGACAAAGCCGCGCGCCACCAGCTTGTCCACGAGCGCCGTCACCGTGGCCTGACTGACCCCCATCCGGGTGGCCAGCAGGGTTGGCGTCGCGCTGCCGCCCACACCGGTCACGATCTGCAACACCCGAAGCTGCGCCGGGCTGAGACCGGCGGCCTGCGCAAGACTGCGCGCATACAACTCCGTCGAGCGGAGGATGCGGCGCAGGGCGATCAGACTTTCATCGACACGGTCCATGGCAGGCTCCGTCAGGTGAATCACGTCTCCATTCATAAGGCGACTCCTTCAATCCTCAAAGCAATGTCGTCTATCCTTAACCAGTCTAAGTATATTTTCTTCGTGCATTAAGATAAACTTCAGGGAATCTGGTGCTTATGTGTTGTTAAACGCGCTATTTGCGCCCAGAGCCCCGCTAAACATGCTTTAGCTGTTGAAATTTTCAGCGGATTTGTTATTTAGATATCCGAACCACAAAGGAACCTTGTCCCATGCCGAAAGACGTCTCGCAGCCCCGAACCGGAATGCCCTGCCTCCGCACACCAACTGCCGAGGACGGGGCCGATATCTGGGAGTTGATTCGCGAATGCGCGCCGCTCGACGAAAATTCCATGTACTGCAACCTGTTGCAGGCCGATCACTTCCGCGACACCTGCGTTGTGGCGGAGATGGGCGGCAAGGTCGTGGGCTGGGTTTCGGCCTACGTGATGCCGAACGAGCCTGACACGGTTTTCGTCTGGCAGGTCGCCGTGTCCGACAAGGCGCGTGGCTGCGGTCTCGGCCTGACGATGCTGGAACACCTGCTGGCCCGCCCGGCCTGCGACGGTGTCAGCCGGCTGCAAACCACGATCACCGCGGATAATGAGGCCAGCTGGGCCCTGTTCCGCAAGTTCGGTCGCCTCAACGGCGAGGATCTGAACGTGCGCGCCTACTACACGCAAGCGCTGCATTTCCAGGACCGTCACCGCACCGAACACATGGTCACTATCGACCTGGCGAGCATGGCCCTGGCCAAAGCCGCCTGAGGGTGTGTCGACCGGGCCGCGCCACCGCGGCCCGGGTCCAGCCACCCCTTTCCCACCCCTTTTCTCTAAAAAATCAAAGGAAATCAGATGACTTCCGACACCATTTCCGTGTTCGCCCGACGCGAATCCGAGGCCCGCTCCTATTGCCGTGGCATCCCGTCCACCTTCAGCTCGGCCAAAGGCTCCGTGATGACGGACGAGGACGGTCGCAGCTATATCGACTTTCTTGCCGGCTGTTCCTCGCTGAACTACGGCCACAACGACCCTGACATGAAGGCCGCGCTGATCGAGCACATCGCCGGGGACGGGTTGGCCCACGCGCTGGACCTGCACACCGATACCAAGGCCGATTTCCTGACCGCGTTCGAAAAGCATATCCTTGCGCCGCGCGACATGGATCACCGGGTGATGTTCACCGGACCGACCGGCGCCAATGCCGTCGAGGCGGCGATGAAGCTGGCGCGAAAGGTCACCGGCCGCACCAATATCATCGCCTTCACCAACGGCGAAGAGGAGTTCGTCGACAACAATCAAAACGGCCTCTACGACGCGGGCGAAGTCTTCGTCGACCTCGCCGAGCCGTTCGTCGATGTCAACGACAACTCGACCCGCGACGCTGGCGAGCCTTTTACCGACGTGAACGGCAATAGCCAATGGGACGGACCAAACAATCAGTGGGACTCCAACCGCTTGATCTGGACCGAGACCCGAATCGTCGAAGTCGCCTGTGGTGTGGGTGACAAAGCAACATTCGACGGCGGTGAGAAAGCGGGATTCCGACTGATATCGGGTTCCACCAACCCCATCCCTGACGCCGATCTCCAGCTTCCTGACTCCGTTTTGGAGCTGTACGTGTCCGACTACAATGGCAACGTGATTTATGGCGGCACCAAGGTCGACCTCTCCAAGATCGGCACTGGCACGCTCAGTTTCATGTACACAGACGGGACCAAATCCCATACCGCTCGGGACACCTATTACATCCCCTGGACGTTGCGACATCAATGTGCCAGCGGTCCGCCGTGCAATTGCGCGGTCGAAATCTGCACTGTCGAAAGCACCATCGGCCCATTCGCGGTGCCTTTAGTCGACTCCGTATTTGTTGGTGACGCTACTGGTGGGGATACCGATCCTCCCGAAACCGCTGGCGTTCGTGCGGTCTATTCTGGCATCAGTGCCTGCCCACCTGGTGTTTACACCTACGACCTCTCGGTTGACTGAGCCGAGGTGCTCGCTTGAGCCAGATGGACGATACTCATGGGAGGATGGGGCTATGCCGGTCGCA
>Ga0210028_1004556_pt1 | contig 10044 bp, 11 predicted proteins | sample CryGeymeta201513_FD_185468 | JGI IMG/M metagenome (GOLD analysis project Ga0210028, IMG submission 185468) | Groundwater microbial communities from Crystal Geyser aquifers in Utah, USA - Crystal Geyser metaG 2015-13 (SPAdes) (version 2) | ecosystem: Environmental > Aquatic > Deep subsurface >...
ATTCAACGCCATCAATTATTCTATGCTCCCGCGTTCCGTGTGGATTAAGAAACGACTTTATTCCGAGTTCTTTGCGCCTATCAATAATTAGGCCCTTGCTAACATTCCATTTTTTAGAAAACTCTGTATCGCTCATTTTCCCAAGATCGGCGATCATCTCATCAGTAAAATTTATCCGTCTCGCTCTTGGGTATTCATCCTGAAGTTTTTTCCCTCGTTCACGATAAGCCTCTCTTACCTTTGGAGTATCAAAGACTCCACGTTCCCACATCTTCTTGGTAGCCTTCCCAATATTCTTTTTGTGTTCCTCTGTGATCACCTTTTTCTTTGCGGACTCCGACATTCTCTTTCGCGTCTCTTCGGAGAAGTGAACGTTGCCCTTCATTCTCTCGCTTGCTCTTTTCCCAAACTCTTCGCGCGATAGAAGAACAATATTCTCTGGGGCTATATTGCCCGGATTCTTATCGGCGTAGGAAACATAAAATCCATCAGGAACTTTCCCGCGATTCATCTCCCACCACCAACGAGCATAGGTTTCGCCATGTTGGACTCTGCTTTCATCTTTCCAGCGTACTTTCCAATATCCATCAGTCTTGCTGAAATATAATCTTGCGCGCTCGCGCCCAAGCGTATCTTTTCCAGCCTCGCGTTGGTACGCATTGTAGCAATCTTTTCCGCAAAATCGGCCCAGTCCTTGTTTTACGCGTGTCGCCCTTGCCGTAAAAGACTTGCCACATATTTCGCAAGTTCGTTCTATCGTTTTGTGTCCACTCTTATTACTCATAGCAATAGCCTCCGAAAAACTTATTCGGAGGCTATTTTACTAACTTTTTCTTAACTTGTCAAGGGCAATATAAGCTACCCTATACGGGTACAACTCCCAGAACTCACAGTACCCGTGAATAACGCCTTATAGCGTGATTGAGCGCACAATGTGCGGACGACCAGTGCCGTTTTCGCCCAGACTTGGAAGGAGATCGCTGTGCAGCCTGGAGTAAGGTCGGTCAGCGCCAGCGGGAATTGAGTAGCGCGGTAGACCAGTGGTTCGCCGTTGTGCACCATCCGCAGAGCAAAGATGTCGGATTGGAAGTCCGAGCCGACAGTTGTGCGGGTGAAGTTCGTATCAGCGATGACTGGCAGGCGTCCGATGCCAGTGTTGATAAAGTTGGCAAAGTTGATGCCAGGAATGACACGGTTGCCGTCCGAGTAGGAGATGACCTGCGCCCCCTGGTAGCCGAGTTGGAAGTACGCACTCATCAATTCCTGGATGGCCGCGGGGTGTCCGAACAGTGCCGTCGGGCGGGCGCAGTATTGCGACAGGAAGCGGTCGAAGGATTGAGCCGAGACCGTGCCAGAAGCACCAGAGACATCCGCGTTCGCGCCGTTGCCAGCAGTAACCCAGTTCTCGATACCGTCGAATTCCAGCGGGCGATTATCCACATCGCCAACCGCGAGCAGCCTATCCCAACCGTTCAGGACGAGCGTCATCGCCAGGCGGATTTCCTTCGCCTTCAAGCCAGCGATTGCTTCGCGAGTGAAGGTCGCGCCGTCAAAGACGCCAGGCAGACCTTCGCCACCAGCATACCCGCCAACCAGGTTCATGATGCCATTACCGGCAGCTTGAACGGCCAGCGAGTGCTTGATGTCCGAGAGGGTCAGGGATTTCTTCGCGCCGATGTTCTTCAGGTCAACGGTTGTATTTGAGCCGTCGTGGGTGTACTCTTCGGGGCAAACTCCGTCCGCAAAGGTAATCCAGTTCGAGCCGGAAGTGAACGCCAGGGAAGTCATTTCACGCCAAGTGACCTGCTTGAGGCCGGTCATCTCTTCGGGAATGGTTTTCCATAGCGTAATATCTTCGCACAGGCTCAGGATTTCGGTAGGATCGAGCGGGGTAGGGAACTGCGCGGCAAAGTCAGCAGGAGTGCTGACATTGGTTACAACAGGGTCGGTGGCGCGTTGAACCACAGGGTCAGCCTGCGGGAACGAGCCTCCATTTTGCAAATCCAATACAGGTTCAGCCATTTTGGGCCTCCGTGAATGAGATTTCGACGCCTAAAGGCTTTACCGAAGTTAATCTGGCGTTAGCCAGGAGTTAGTCGGGCAAGCCGACTGAACGCCGAGCAAGTTTGTCAATGGGCGACAATTTCGCTTCTTGCGTCTGGAACAGCGAGCGCATCGCTTGAGGCGACATCGAGCGCGGAACCGGAACAGCTTTTGGCTCAGATGGGCGCGCAAGCCTGGCCGCAATGACGGCCAACTGGTCGCTGATTGGCGCAAGAGACTCGGCAATCAGGCTCTTGACCTTGTTTATATCTAATTCTTTGGGTTCTTCTGCTTGACTTGCAGCCGGTTTGAGTTCGGCCACAATCGCAGCCCCCACTTCGTCCAATGCCGGTTGAACGGCTTGGTGTTTTTCTTGTTCGCCCGCAGTAAGAGCGCGTGCGGCAACTACATTATCATACAAAGAGCGTATCTTTGTAAAGAGGGAATCTGGTTGCTCCATGAGCATGGACTTTGCGGTTAGCGCGCCCTTGAACTCATCTACAGCAGCCGAGAGCGCGCCCTTTTTATCTTCAACGTCAGCGCGGTCAAGGATATTCCAGACAACATCACGGAAAATAGCCCATACTGACGAGATGCGCCACATTTCTTCTTGCGCTTCTTGGGCAGCCATTGCGTCGGCCAGCGAGATTGCTCCGCCGTAGGGCAATTCTAATACAGCAACGGCGTCCGACATCGGGACGTCAATGGTATCAGCTTTTTCTTTTCCGACGCCAAGAGCCTTTTCGCGTTTAGCAATACGTTCGCCAACGACCTTGCGCCCTCGATAAGAACCATTTTCTTGTGCAAAACGCGCTGCGGCGTTTCTGGCATGTGCTTCATCGGGCATGGGATAGCGGTAGTTCACAGGGTCGCCCCATTGACTGTCTGGGACGCTTTCCCATTTTGATGGCTTGGTGACAGCTCCCTGCGCAAGGATGGCAATGCCGTATTTCTTGCTACGCGCCTTTTGCGCGGCCTTGTCTTTCTCGGTTGCAGATTCGGCAACAACAACCTCAACGGACTCCTCTTCTGCGGTTAGGCCGGCCTCACGTTCGACGAACTCTTCCGCCTGCTCGGTGGCCTCGGATACTTCGTCATCTTCCGCCTTGACGATCAGGGCTTCGCTCTTTCCAACCAGCGCGGCCTTTTCTTCCAGTTTTTCGGCTTCCTCATCGCCAATGATGGAAGCGGCATCTTGTTTGCGAGTAGTCATAGCTCTTTCGACCTCCACTTCGGTTCTCGGATTGACTGGCGAGCGTGTCAGGGCAAGATGAACTAAATAGCCCTTCAAATACACCTTCCCGCCAACTCCGGCTGCACATTCTGGACAAAAATCGTCCAGTGATTTTCGCTCGAATATCACACCGTCCCCGTGCCGATGCGCCAAGTCCAGGAACGCAATCGAGACGCGTATCCGCTTGTCTTGAGGCAACTTTTCTTGAATATCCTTGTTCAGCGCGCGGTGACAAACGCGCCCTAAGTCGTTATCGAAGAAAACGCCCTTTGCCTTGAAGCGTTCCCCGTCTATATACAATGCCTTTGTCGTACCAGGAACAGCGTCGCCATTCAGGTCGGGATAGTGCGACACAGACACATACGGCATCCCGCCTTTCCAGTAATCCGAAGTCACCAACGAGCGGAAGGATTCAGGTGGTTGCTGTTCCTCTTCAATATTCGTAATAAAGGACTCGTACAATCCCAAGTCCATTCTCTCGCCGTATAAGTCGGGGCTTGCATCCGAGGCAACCGCCTTCCAGCGCATCTCGCCCGTAACTTTATCGTATGGCGCGTTGACGATAGCCATACTGAACTCAGGAACGATGTCAGATTTCTTCACCCATTTGTCGCCAACCTTTTTATATGCCCTAGACACGGTCGCCCAAGCCTTCTTCGCGGCAATCTCTTCGGAATCGCCATTGTCTTTGGAAGAATTATAAACACTCTCCCAAAGTTTGTTTGCGGCGTCAGGCAGATTTTTGAACGGCATCGTTATCCTCGATGATAATCGTAGAGAATCTTGAATTCCATCCGATTGAAAATATATGTAAAACAAACGACAGCGCGAGGCCGGTAATTATTTCACTACATATTGGGACATAGTACATGTCATAGAATAATACCCACCTGGTCAATCCCGATAAAACTGAGTATACCCACACGCCAAGACAGAAGTCGCAAGAGACGAGTTCAGAAAAGAACTTTGCCTTGACATCCTTGACGAGCGGGAATTTTTGTAAAGCGTAGATTGTCAATCTGCCTGCTATCGCAAGGAGCAATAGCTGGACATCGCTCATTCTTCCTTCTTCGGTTTCTTGCCCGTTTTCAAGATGAACATGACATTGAAGGCGTCTATGCCAGGGACTGGGCCAAGATAGTGGGTCGCGAAGAGTTCGAGGCCCTGCTTGGATAGGAGGTCTAGGTAGGTCGCGACTTCTTGTGCTGATTCGATGCCCTTGTCGGGGCGAGAAACGTCGCCGATAGAGCGGGTGATGATTTTATGCTGTGACATTCTTTATCCTCTCATTCAGATATTTCTGCCCCGCAAAAAGGGCAGTCTCATAGAGTGTAGGGAGTATCTTTGCCAGTTCTTTGGCAATCGACTCCGCTATGTTGACTTTATTATGATTTATCCCTTGCGTAATGTCAATATCGAGTTTTCGCTTCAAGAGGACGATTGCCGAGGCCGAAATGAGTGAACGGAACGACTCGCGACAGGTCTCTTCCATGCCCTTGACGATTTCATCGGCATCAATGACGCGCGCACCCTCCAGTTCCTCTTCGGTCAAGTCTTCCGATTGGCGTGTTCCAGCAACGAACTCCCCCCGCGCCTTCTCTTTCAGCGCATCTTTGAGCATGTACTTGACATTCTCCGCTGCGTTCTCTTGGATTGACACAGTATCAGGTACAAGGATTTTGGCGAACCGCTCCCTCGCCGAGGCAAGGACTTTTGCCAAATCACTATCATCTGCTTTGGCAAAGGCGGCCTTCTCGACCATATCAGACCATCGGACGAATTCTTCACCCCCAAAGTCAGCGTGCGCTCTTTCGACCAACGCGGACATGACAGGAAAGGCTTTGGCAACCGCCTTTGCAAGCTGGATTTCAGATGGATAATTCCCGCGCGAGATAACCTGTTGCGCCAGAACATCACCCTGCCCGCCTGCACTTGGGGGAACGGGCTGGCCGACCAATCCAGGACGCGTCGAAAATCCTGATGTTTGCGGCCATTCGACAGAAGCGCGGTTCAGCTTTTCAGAGACAGGGATGGTCACAAGACCGTCACGGATTGCCTGCATCCGCATCTCGTCAGATGAAAAGCCCTGATTGCGAATCCAGATTTCAGCGGCCTGAGCATTCGCGAGCCTTGCGCGCCCCCGCGCGACATTCTCTTCGGCGTCATAGTTTATCCACTTGAACAACAGCCTGTCGGACGGGAGAATCGAGTTCCAAAAGGCGGCCATCTTTTTTTCTGCGCGTGCTTGGCCGCGTTTCGTATGGACATCCTGGCGGATAGTTCCGGCAAGCGTCTCGCCGCCATTCCCCAGTGACGGGAAGCCAATATCGCTCAAGCCCATGCCATACGAAGCGCAAACGATACTAGCATACTTCATCGTGATCCTATCGAACATGATGTCGTTAGGAAGTTTACCAAAGGACATCCATTTGGCCTGTGTGGTGTGTTCGTACAAAACAGGGATTTTGAACGGGTCAACTCCAACCATGAGCTCGTGGAACGACTTTATCCACTGCTCTGCCGACTCCCGCTCCATGTCTCCCAAGTCTAAGATACCGATTTCAGGTGTGTCTATGAGCAGGTTGGCATAGTATTTATCCCCACGATAGAGCAATTCCATCGTCAAGTAAATCTTTTCGGGAGGAGCCATTCCCCACCCCTCGCGGCGAATCTCCGTTCTTGGCGACATATAGACACGCGAGACCGCATGTCTAGGAAGGGCAACGTTGCTATTTGGAAAATCAGGGATACGCTGGACAACCGGCCAGTCCCTGTCCAGCGTGGGCATGAGTGTCCCCGCGTCCAGTGGGCGTATCCAGACGACGCGCCCGTTCGGATCATCGTTCTCGCGCCCGATTTCCGCCGCCCCCCCAAATGGAAGGTCTAACAGGTCTTTCGCGACCCACTCCACCATCGAAGCGAAGTCGAAGTCAGAGTAATACGAGCTCGCGTTCTCGAAAAGCCGCGTGTAATATTTTATTTCTTCTTTCAGTTCGTCTTGCTGGTCGGTATCACGGGCGACAATCACCCAATCCAAGTCCAACAGGTTGGAAATCAAGGTCTCGCGGCAAACAACCGCGATGGGCTGGTTGGCGACAAAGACGCGCCAATGATACGCCTCCAGCCACCTCGGAGTAATAAATTCTGGTACATAACGGGTCAGATAATTGATTAACTCGCCGCCAGAAGCGGAGAGTTGACCGGGTTGTTTCGATGGGGTTAGGATTTTAGGTTGTCTCGCCATGTGCGCGCTCCGTTTTCATTACTATTCTATCATTTCCAATTACAATTTGACTATACCCATTTTCTTTTTCTCTGCATCTATTTTCATCCCGTCCGATAGGCTGAGAAATCTCAATTTCTTCCATTTGCGGATAGGGGCGAGTTCGTGCCTTGCTCCCGTGACCGACGTTATCCTGTCATCGTGGCTTTTGCTATTGGGGGCGAATGTATCCAATTGGCTCAGGAAACGCTCCGTCCATGCACCCTTGACCAAATACCACTTCCCCAATGCAGCTTCGGCAAACCAGACGTTCGCGGCCATAACACGATCCCCGTCCTTCTTTGGGTCATGGGGGCGGACGGTAAAGCCGTCCTTCTTCAAGAGTTCGGCAATCTCAGCGACTTGGTTTTTCCCTCCACTCCCAGGCTCCTGCTCGATGTAAACCGCGACGCCTGCACCGTCCAAGCGGGCAACCGCGACGATATTTTCCTTGATTCTGTCCCATGTCCAGTAGCCCCCGTGCTGATTGAGGATGCAGAACTGCTCTTTTGGCTTGTCAACGCCCACCAAAGAACCGACAGTCTCATCGGGGTCTGTCCCCATCTTCTTCTCGGAAGCCGCCAAGTCCCAAAATCTTATCTTCCTGACAATCCAATCTGGTTCATTCGTGAGCGAGGTCTTCTCGAACCAGAGCCGCGAACCCAGTGAACCCTCCTCATTGGCAAACTGTCCGTCAATCTCTTGCGCCCTCAAGTAGCCCGTAGGGTAGGCAGATACAAGAGATGCGTAGATAACAGGGTCAAGGTTCGCTTTATTCTGTTGCATTGTCCCATAGAACGTCTCGATGAGCGGGCGTCTTGCCAATTCACCCATATCCGTCAGCAAAGTTATTGCCTCTTTGGGAATGTCTTGCTTCACGAAGAACTGGTACAACCAATGCTCGAAGGACGCTGGCGAAGTTGTCGCCCAGCGTTGCGTATTTTCCCCGATACGGACACTCGCGATGGCGATTTTCCAGGCCAGGCCGGTCAAATCTGCCCGCGCCTCATCGTACCACAGCCAGTTGACATTCGCGCCGCGCGCCCCATCCGGGTCGTGCAGACCCTTGCAGTAGACCTTTGCCCCGTTGACAAAAACGAGCGCAAATGGGCGCGCCGCCTCCCAGGAGTCTTGCTGGCGGTAACGCTGCTTCGATACCACCATATTCCAGGGTATCCAACGGCGGAACTCCGGCCAAGTCGAATAGCGGAAGTTCTCGAAAGAGGGATTGAGGATTGCCCCATCTTTTCCTTCCATGATCTTTCGGAGAGCTTTTTGCGCGCCAGCCGCAGACTTGCCCGACGCGCGTGATCCATAGTACAGGTTAAAGATTGCAAGACTTGAGATAAAGCGTTCCTGTTGTTCGTTGGGGACGTAGTGCTTCCCATCGTCGCGGATGAAATAGCCATTCTCGTCCACGTTCCAGTCTTTCGCCGCAAGGATTTTAGTCTTGACCTTTGGAATTTTCATCCCCCGCGCTTTCATCTCGTGAATGAGAAGCACCAACTTCTTTTTATCTTCTGCGGAGAGACTATGCTTCGGGAGTGTCATCGGCGACTTCCGTTACATCTACGATTTCTCCTTCTATTTCTTCATCTCCCGCGCCGAGCAGCTTGCGCAACTCGCTGTCTAGCTCGGTATTTTGCATCTGGCCGTATTTCTGCAAAATTTCCGAATACCCAAGAGATTCGCGCTCCATAGTCTTTCCCTCCACCACCAGTCTCACTGCTTCGGCCACCGATGTAGGCTCATGTTCCTGAATGTAGTTATATCCTTTATCCAAGAGAGCCTTTCCAATCTTTGCTTGCCTTTCGAGCATGTCTGCCCTGCGCGCGATGGCGCGTTTGTCGAGCAGGTTTGACCTTTGCACATCCAGAACATCCGCGCGCTCTATCCAGCCGTAACTCCGCATCCAGTCGGCCAAAATGTTGCGGTTCGGCTTGGCCCCATTCGGCGCGGCGGGAAGGACTTTTTGCAAAGCCGCGCCAGTTGCCCTTCCTGATTCGTACCAAATATAAAAAATTTGTTCTATATACTCCTCGTCGTAGGATTGATTTGTGTTTTTCATGGCTTTGCCTGATGATAGAGGAATATCAACAATGGTTTCGTTAAACGATAATTTCGAGATACTTCTCGAAGTGGTTTTCTGTGATGAATTTCTTGAGCCCGCCGCCAGACAGAACATGGCGGGCGCGCGTCATATAGAGGCGATCAAGCTCGTCATCGGCCATGACTTGACCCCAATCCGCATAAAGAGCGCGGACTACCTCCCGCGTTTCAGGAACATGATGGCAAGCCCATCTCCAGGCTGCTTGAGAGATTGCCGATGGAGTAACCCTTTCGCCGGTTCTTGGATTTCTAATTCCTTCCTGCTCAAAATTAGTACTGACTTCCCTCATGCTCCTTCTCTCTCCCCAGACAAGATTAAAGCATCTTTCTTGGTCAACCCAGGACACTCTATAGGGTCTGGTAGGCATTTTTACTCTCCTTTTTATCGTTTGTGGTATATTATAAGTATTAAAATGCGATAAGTCAATACCGACATGATAGGTTTATGCCTTGACAAGTACAGCGTGTTCAAGTAAAATCCATATTGATAGGAGGCAGTGCTTTCTTCCCATTGCTAGGGTAATGGGGTTCCCGCGCCGAATATTTGATGAACCAATATGATGTTTGTGCGAGTTCGGTCACGATAAATAAGGGGCGCGTTGAATGTCAGTTGCGGAATAGCTGGCACCGTGTCCATGTTGCCGAGATCATTTCGGATGAGGGGAAGAATATTTTAGTCTCCTGGTATGAGCGGCAACCTGCTGAATTCGATTTGAAGAAATATGAGGGCATGATCATTGTTCCCAAAACTGCGGAAGGAGCTGAACATGGCTAAAATAGACCTGAAGAAATCTCTTGTTGTTGTGGCGGTAGTAGCGGTAATTGTGCTCATGGTGGTTGTGGAGGTTTTGAATGTGTCACAACCGCCAGACCCATTGGCACAATTTATAACGCATCGCCAATGCTCATTTATTGAATTTGGCGACCTGCACGCCGCCGCATGTACAGACGGCACGCAATGGACGGTCGGCCCTTTTCCATGAACATTGAGAGTATAAGCCCTGGGAATATAAACACAGTAAGCAAGGTAAGTACTGGGAACGCAAACATGGGAAATGCTGAGGATGGGAACACAATAACTATTCGCTACAGCCATTATTGGCCACCGTTGGGCGGTGTCAATTGTTCCCGTTTCGTTAATGGCCAGTGTTTGTCCAGAATGGCGAGCGGCGAACGTTGGCAAGACTGGATTGGCCGCGCGGCGGCCTGTCCCATAGAATGGCCTTTCTGGACGCGAGTCCTTTTGGACGGACAAGAGTGGATATGCCTAGATAGAGGTGGTAAGATCGTATATGGGAGCGATGACATACCATTCGTAGATTTTCTAACCGGCAAAGCCGCATATTCCCACAGCGCATTAGTACAGGTTCAAGTGGTAATCCCATGAACGACGGGA
>Ga0210028_1004566_pt1 | contig 10023 bp, 7 predicted proteins | sample CryGeymeta201513_FD_185468 | JGI IMG/M metagenome (GOLD analysis project Ga0210028, IMG submission 185468) | Groundwater microbial communities from Crystal Geyser aquifers in Utah, USA - Crystal Geyser metaG 2015-13 (SPAdes) (version 2) | ecosystem: Environmental > Aquatic > Deep subsurface >...
TCCTGGGCGCTTATTTCAAAGATTATGAAGTCATCATTGTGAACGACGGCAGCACCGATGGAACAAAACAAATTGTAGATGAACTCTGCAGAGAGAATGACGGACACGTGAGGGCGATTCATCACGATCATAGCAAGGGCTATGGGAATGCCCTGAGGGCGGGCTTTGACGCGGCGCGGTGTGATCTGGTTTTCTATACGGACGGTGATTATCAATTCGACATGGATGATCTGCACAATGCTCTGCCCTTGATTGACGGATACGATATGGTCGTGGGCTATAGAAAGGACCGAAAGGATCCAAAATACAGGCTTCGGCTCTCGAAAGGATACAATTTTCTGGTACGCCTTTTGTTCGGATTGAAATTGAAGGACATAGATTGTTCCTTTAAGCTTTTCAGGCGGTCCGCGTTGAAAACCATCACGATCGACTCCCAGGGGTATTTTATTGATACCGAGATCATGGTCAAGGCACAAAAGCAGGGTCTGAAAATAAAAGAGATCGGGGTCACGCATCTGCCGAGGACCTCGGGGAAATCCAAAGTAAAGATGAAGCATATATTTATGACGCTTCATGAAATTGTCCTGCTCTGGAAGAAATTAAAAAAAGAATGACACGTGAAGGAGAATAAATAGAACATGAAGATTTTATTGATTAATCCCTCAATTACCAGGCAGGATGTTTACGCCAAGTACTCAGTCGGTGCGCCCTGTCTGCCGCCACTGGGGTTGTGCTATTTGGCGGCCGTGCTGTCGGACAATGGGCATGAGACAAGAATTTTGGATTGTTTCGCGGAAAATATCTCGACGTCCGAACTGAAAAAGGAGGTGAAAGGGTTCGCACCCGATCTCGTCGGTGTCACCTCCACAACCGTTGCTTACGCGACGGCCCAGGAGGTCCTTCGCTCCGTCAAGGAGGTCGATCTCGGCATTATCACCGTATTGGGGGGCGCCCATATGAGTGCGCTTCCTTCACAGACGATGTCGGAGTGCGAAAGCATTGATGTCGGTGTATTCGGAGAAGGGGAACATACATTATTGGAAATCGTCGGACGATTAAGCAGGAAAGAATCCCTCGAGAATGTGGACGGAACACTGTTGAGGCTCAACGGGCATGTCGAGCAGAACAAACCTCGGAAGTCCGCCCAAAATCTGGATGAGTTCCCCTTTCCGGCTCGCCATCTGCTCAAGGATCTTCGATTATATTCACACACACCTTTCAGGGGTGCAAAGTTCACAACCACGATGATCACCAGCCGAGGCTGCCCCTTCCAGTGCGGTTATTGTGATCAGTCGGTCTTCGGAAGGAAATGGAGATACCACAGCCCGGAGTATGTGGTCTCGGAAATGTTACACCTGAAAGAGAGATACGGTATAGAATTCATTTCCATCGAGGATGATAACTTCCTGCTTTCCAGGGAAAGAACCGTGAAGATCTGTGAGGGGATGATCAAGGCATCATTGAATCTCGGCTGGTCCTGCCTGGGCCGCGCCAATGAAGTGGATGAAGAAGTGCTCTCTTTGATGAAGAAGGCGGGATGTAGAACTGTATACCTCGGCATCGAGAGCGGCTCCCCTCGGATGTTAAAATTGATTAATAAAAAATTGAGTATCGAAGACACCCGGAAAGGTATTACCCTGATCAAGAAACATGATATTGAAGTGATGGGCTCATTTATCCTGGGCCTGCCGACTGAGACCAAAGAAGAGATGGAAATGACCATCAATCTGGCCTTGTCTCTCCCTCTTGACGGCATATCCGTTTTCACATTCACGCCGTTCCCGCAGACACCGTTGCGGGAGCTTGCTTTTCAGAATGGCATGGTGAGTGAAAGATGGACAAACTATTCCGGCCATCCCAGCACCCTTCCTTTTATCCCCGAAGGTATCGGCCAGGAGTATCTTTTAAGAGCGCAGACAAGGGCGTATAGAAAATTTCTGCTCAGGCCGAGTTATTTGATAAGGCATCTGGCAACTTTTACGGATCCAAAGATCTTTGTAAAGGGACTTAAGTTTATCAAGGCATTGCTCTTTAAATGAAAATAGAAAACAGCTCCAAGAATCGTGTAGACATCGTCATCCCTGTCTTGAATGAAGCCCATGTTTTGGAGAAAAGTGTGGGTGTCGTACGGGAATTTCTCAGGAAGAATCTTGCATATCCCTGGAGGATTGTCATCGTGGATAATGGTTCAACAGACGGAACCTTTGACGTCGCGAAAACCCTCGCCCGCAACTTCCGTGATGTGGAATTCATCCACTTAAAAGTGAAAGGCCGGGGCCGCGCCCTTCGAGAGGCCTGGATGCGAAGTTCTGCCGAGGTCGTATTGTATACGGATGTGGATCTCTCCACGGAGTTGGAGGCCCTGCCAAAGTTGGTCCAGGCATTGATTCAGGAGGGCTATGATATTGCGATCGGATCAAGGCTCGCCAAGACATCGAAGACCAAAAGGTGTTTCAAGAGAGAAATCATCTCCAGGATGTACAATATCTTTCTGAAAACCGTCCTCTTTACGAAGTTTACGGACGCCCAGTGCGGCTTTAAGGCGCTCACAAGGGAAGTCGTGGACAAGGTGATACCTCAGGTTGAAGATCAGGGATGGTTTTTTGATACAGAGCTGCTCGTGCTGGCGGAAAAACAGGGGTACAGAATTAAGGATATTCCGGTCACATGGATTGAAGATGATGACAGCCGGGTGAAAATCATTCCAACAGCTCTTGAGGATATCCGCGGAGTGTTGCGATTACGATGGTTACTCTGGAGAGATCGTCTCTCCCGTTCAGGAAAGCTCGTGAATCGGAGATTGCGTGAAGATTCTTCTCATAAACCCGTATCAAATTCACCTGATCAATAAGCGCGGCAAGATCTATAACCGGGTATGGCCTCCGCTTGATCTGGCTAACTGCGGGGCTCTTCTGGAGCGGGATGGTCATGAGGTCCGTATTATAGACGCCAACGCCTTAAGACTATCCCCCGATCAAGTAGCCAAACAGGCCGCCGGTTTTGATAAAGTCTTTGTTTCTTCTTCCAGCCTGGACCGTTGGCAGTGTCCCAGTGTTGATATCACCCCTTTTCTGGAGACCGTCTCCCAAGTAAGGAAGTACAACGATGAGGTTTTTGTTCTCGGTGCCCATGGAACCGTAAGACCCGGGGAACTGCTCGATTTGACACAAGCGATGGCCGTCATCCGGGGGGAGCCTGAGCTGACCATACGAGAGATATGCCATGGGAAATCCCTCTCGGAGATACGGGGATTGGCGTTCCAGGAAAATGGAAGCATGAGGATGACCGGGGAACAGGAGCCACTTGACCTGAACGATCTCCCGATACCGGCGTTTCACCTGCTTCCCATGAATAAATACCACTATGAAGTTCTGGGTTCACATTTTACCTTGTTTGAGGGTTCCAGGGGTTGTGCATCGAAGTGCATCTTTTGCCTGTTGAAAATGTATGGGAAAGGGGTCCGGAGGAAGCCGGTAGACAAGCTCATTGCTGAAATCGATTATGCCATATCTCATTTTGGTATCAGGACAGCCTACTTCATGGATTTGGAGTTTACGGTCTTTCGCAGGCAAGTGCTGGAGCTGTGCGACTATCTGAGCAGGAAGCAGTATCCTTTTCACTGGACCTGCCAAACCAGGTTTGACCTTATCGACGAAGAATTGTTAGGGAGGATGAAACGGGCGGGTTGCCGCCTCATTCATTTTGGTGTTGAAGCCGGCACGGATGATCTCTTGGAGAGTATTCAGAAAAAGATCTCAATTGAGCAGATTGAAAAGGGCATGCAAATGGTCCATCGGGCCGGGATTGAATCGGCCTGTTTCTTTATCTTGGGGTTCCCGGACTCGGGTCCGGACCAGATAGACGAGACCATTAGGTTTGCCAGGCGTTTGAACCCCACGTATGCCCTGTTTCATATCGCGATCCCCTATCCGGGCACCGGTTTGTACGATCAAATGCAAAACAATGACCAGGCGTTCCACGGCGGAGAACTATTTCCAGAGGCGTGCAAGCATGGCAGGGATCTGACAGAACTGAAGCATACGGCTCGCCGTGCCTATGCAGGGTTCTATTTGAGGCCTCGATATATTGTCTCCAGATTATCCAAAGGAGACCTCCGCTCTCTCTACCGGCAGGTCAAGCTGCTGCTGGCATACTTTTAGTGTTTCCGAGACTTCAAAAAGAGTGATCATGCAGAATTTACAGGTTAAGAGAATCGAAAAAACGGACATCATTATAGCAGGTTCACTATTCATCCTGGGGATGATCACTCGAGTCCCTTTCGTTAGCCGTACCATCTTTGAGGGGGACTCCGCCCGGTTCGCTATGGCGATGAAAGGCTACGATGTGGCGCAGATGCGCCCGCATGCCCCCGGCTATATTCTGTACGTGGCCGCAGCTAAGTTTACAGATCTGTTTCTGCACGACACACGTGTGAGCCTGATCGGTGTCAGCCTCCTATCGAGCGCCCTGGCCGTATGCGCCCTTTATGTGCTGGCCGTACAAATGTACGGTCGCTCCAATGCTGTGATCAGTGCCGTGCTTCTCTTGACGTCTCCCCTATATTGGTTCAACGGAGAGATGCCGTTCACCTATGCCCTCGAAGGTTTTCTGAGCGTTATCTTTGCTCTTGCCTGCTATCAACTGTTATGCGGGAAGAAAGGATGGCTTCTTATTTCGGGAGTGGCTCTGGGACTAGTCACCGGAGTCAGGCAACATATTGTGATCATGCTTTTCCCCTTATGGCTGTATGCCATGAGGCGATATTCCTGGAAACAGGTGACGGCTTCCCTTCTGGCCTTCGGGCTGACTTGCTTAGTCTGGTTCGTTCCGATGATTACACTGACAGGCGGGGTGGAAAAGTATTATGCGGCCTCTTATGCACAGGTTCATACCTGGGTGAAACATCCGGCGCCGTTTCTCCTGCAGATTGTAGGTCGTGGAAAGGTCTTTGCCGGCTTTATGGTTTACAGCCTTTGTTTCGGGTTGCTCCCCATGCTTTATTTCTACATGCGGTTTTTTAAAATACCAGACATGGCGAAAGATCCCAGGATTAAATTTTTGCTGATCTGGCTTGTGCCGCCAGTCCTGTTCCTGATCGGCGTCAATGTTTTCAACCCCGGGCATGTGGTCGTGGTACTGCCGCCTCTGTTTATATGTCTGGCGGAGTCGATTAAGGGTGCCGCGATGGATTTACAGAAGGCGGCGCATAAAGTCGTCCCGCATATTGCCTCTCCTTTGAGGACGTCTCTCCTGTCTCTGTTTTCCTATAAAGTTAACCTTGTTGCGTTGGTGATTGTCTTGGTTTGCGTCAACACCTACATCTTCCTCTTCAAGGAGACTCGCGTTTCTTATGCAACGATACGAGCGGGAGACCGGCACATTGAGGAGCTTGTGAGATTGACGAAAGAGAGTGCCGCTCCGCAAAACGCCATGGTTCTTACCTTCCTTTACAATACGCAAGCCGGTTTCTATCTCCCTGACTATCTCGTTTACTGTCCGTTTCCATTGATGTTCAGTCCATCTGATGTTCCGATAGATGCGCAGAATGTTTATGTGACGGTTGGTTATCAAACCAACCCGAAAACCTATTGGATTCCGACAGGATTCAAGATAGAACCGATCCCTGTGCCGGAGAATATTGAAAAAGTCATCCTTTGGGAAGAGGAGATCACCCGGTACTTCCGGGATTCCAGCCGCCCGATCGAGGAAATCGCCTCCGACCGAAGTGACACCAAAATATATTTCTTCCGCGTGAAACCTGGAGAAAAAATCTATTATGATTATCACTATCTCGCTGTTAAATAAAAGCGATGACCATGGCGGTCTCCAAGGCGCAAAGGACTCATCATGATGTCATGCACTGAGAACTGCACAATTGTTCTCGTCTCACTCTATTCCTCGGATGCGATCGGACTCCGATACATCTCTTCTTTCCTGAAGGCACACGGGATGGACGTGCATCTGATCTTCTTCAAAGAGAAATACCTTGAATCCGATGAGATGAGTCTGCCCACAAATAAGGAATATCAATTCCTGCTGGACATCATTTCCAGGCTGCAACCGGTTGTTATTGGAGTCAGTCTCAGGTCCTCCTTCTTTCGAATTGCAACGGCGATCACCGAAAAGATTCGAAAAACATTTGGCATGCCCGTGATCTGGGGGGGGCACGCACCCCAATGTGGCTCCGGAGGAATGCATACAGGTATCGGATATGATCTGTATAGGGGAAGGGGAACATCCCATGCTCGAACTGGCTTCACAGTTCGCGAAAGGCGAGAATGTTCACGGCATCCAGAATCTGTGGATCCGGACAGAGAAAGAGATTATCCGCAATCCCGTTCGGGCGCCGGTTCAAGATTTGGACAGTCTGCCTTTCCCGGATTACGGCCATGAGGGGAAATATCTTATCGAAGACGACAGCGTTTCCGGGAAAGACCCGGCTCTGGGCGCGTTCAATCTGAACGTTATGGGCTCAAGAGGATGCCCGTATCATTGCTCTTATTGCTGTAACAGCGTATTCCGCCAAATCTACAAGGGCAAAGGGCCTCCCGTGAGACGGCGAAGTGTTGATAATGTTCTTGAAGAAATTGAGTCCATGCGGGAAAGGTTCCCGGGCCTTCAGAGGATTGATTTTATTGATGAGGTGTTTGCATGGGACAAGTCCTGGTCCATGGAGTTTACAGCGAAATACAAGAAACGTGTCAATCTTCCTTTTCAGTGTGCTCAGCATCCGAATATGGTAGACAGGGATATTCTTGAGATGCTTACGGACGCCGGCCTGGAACGGGTTGAAGTGGGACTGCAGAGCGGGTCCGAACGTATTCGCAGAGAAGTCTTTGAACGTCCTGTATCTGATGACTCCCTGCTTAACGTTGCGGGCATCATCAGCGATCTGAAAATCATCCCTTTTTATGATCTGATTGTTGACAACCCTTTTGAGACTGAGGAGGACAAGAGGCGGGGCTTGGAGTTCATCTTACAGCTTCCTCGTCCCTTTCACCTGCGTATGTTTCCTCTGACTTATTTTCCTAATACAATGCTCACGCAAAAGGCCCTGGCTTCCGGCAGGATTTCACCGGATCAGGTGGAAAGCAAGGCCGAGAGGACCCATAACAAGTGGTTTGTCACGCTTGATTATCCCTGGCTGGACGGCGAACGTTATTGGATCAGTTTATTTTCACTCACGTCCAAGAGTTTCATTCCAAAACGTCTGATCAGATGGCTTTCGCGCATCAGAATCCTGAGCGAGCGCCCCCAGTTGCTGTCATCCTTTGCAACAGTCGCCAACAACATTAAATTAGGAACCATCGCGATCAAATGGTTGCTGGAAGGAAAGCCTCTTAAATCCGTATTCAGTCATGCAAGAAAGGGGCGCGGCCACTGGCAGATATGAAGGCTCGAATTTAATTCGGGAGAGGCTTGAAATTTTCCAAGCGATGACATTGATTCCGTATCGGATGGGGTAACAGGACATGGAAAAAAGAGGCAACAAGACGCTGGGTACAGGGAAACCTATACAGAACATATTGCTTATTCAACCTCCCTTGACCGCGTATACGGACATGAGTTCAGAGCCGAAAGGAATCCATCCCCCCATAGGCTTGGCCTATCTCGGCGCTGTCGTTGAAAACGAGTATAACGTCCGGATCATAGACTGCGTCGTAGAAGGGTATGAAACAGAAGTTCAACTCGATCGAAATCTGATTCGATACGGACTCTCCTATGAAGAGATTGAAAAGAGAATCGAGGCGTTCCAGCCGGATCTGGTCGGCGTCTCCAATTCATTTTCATCGGGATTCAGAGAGGCCCTTCAGATCTGTTCCCTGGTAAAGAAGATCAGCCCGGAAATTGTTACGGTGATCGGCGGGCCCCACCCGTCCGCGATGCCCGAACAGGTGCTTCAACATGAGGTGATTGATTTCGCTGTATTGGGCGAAGGGGAACAGAGCTTTCGAGACCTCCTGAGGGCTCTCGAGCAGGGAGATTTCACCGCTCTCGACGGGGTCGCTTATAAGAACAATGGAAAGACTGAAATTATTAAGAAGACCCGATTCATTGAGAACCTCGATGAACTTCCTCTGCCAGCGCGGCATCTTCTGCCTATGGAGAAATATTTCGAAATCGGAGAGGCTTTTATTGTCACGCGCAAGAAACCCTTTACGCCCCTCAACACCTCTCGAGGATGCGTGGCCAAATGCAGCTTTTGTCCCGTCCATGCCACCTGGGGGGGGAAATGGCGGTCGCGGTCTGCCGAGAATGTCCTAAAAGAGATTGAACATCTTGTACAGACCTACGGTGTCAAAGAGATCCATTTTGATGATGACAATCTCGTCCTGAACAAAAAGCGGGCCCGGGCCATCTTTCAGGGAATGATTGACCGAAAGCTCGATCTTGTCTGGACGGTCCCTACCGGCCTGGCCCTATGGGCCGTGGACCAGGACTTGTTGAGGCTGATGCGCGAAAGCGGCTGCTACAAGTTGTTCCTGGCCGTTGAATCCGGAGACGAGCATATCCTGCGCGACGTCATACACAAACCCCTGGACATCAAAAAGGTCAAGCCGCTTGTGAATGCCATGAAAGACCTGGGCATCGAAGTGGAATCTTTCTTTGTCGTAGGCATGCCCGGGGAGACTCCGGAGTCTCTGAAACGAACCTTCCGGTTCGCAAAGGAATTGGACACGGACGCCACACACTATTTCTTCGCCAACCCCATGCCGGCTACGGAATTATGGAAGATCTGCGAAGAGAATAACTATTTTGTGCCTGGATTCAGCCTTGAGAACATCCGGGTCGAACGGGCAAACATCACCACTCCGGACCTGACGGCGCGGGAATTGGAGCAGATCGTGGCGCGCGAACAACTGGCCAGCCGATTGTTCTCTCTGCTCAGGCACCCCTGGCGGATGATCAGGAAATACATCTCCTATGTCAAAAAGGATCCACGTATCGTTTTCAATTTTATTCTCAAGAACATCCGGGAAAGCCTGATGCGGTCGGATAAGACCGGATCACCGCGTCGTCCATGACGACACGGCTCTACGTTAAACTTCGTTAATGAGGAAAGAAATAATGGATGACCACACGAACATTGCCCTGATTTCACTCTATTCGACGGATGCCATCGGATTGAGGTACCTTAAGGCGGCCTTGAGCGGCAGAGGCCACGACGTTCCACTCATCTGCTTCAAGGAAAAGCATCTAACCTCCGATCTGATGACACCCCCTACGGAACGGGAATTCGGTTTATTGATGGACGTCCTGAAAAAAAGGAGGCCGAAAGTCGTCGGTATCAGTCTGCGTTCCTCATTCTTCAGGATCGCCTGTTCCATTACCGAGAGAGTGCGAAAAGAACTGTCTGTCCCCGTGATCTGGGGCGGCACACATCCCACGGTCGCGCCCGAAGAGAGCATGAAGGTCGCGGACATGATTTGCATAGGAGAGGGGGAGTATCCTCTTCTTGAGCTGGCTGAAAAGCTCTCGGCCTCGGAGGATTTCACCCATATCCGGAACCTCTGGGTCCGAAGGAACGGAGAAATCATCAGAAACGAGGTGCGGTCTCTGAGCCAGGACCTGGATGCACTGCCCTTCCCGAGCTATGGAGGTCCGGACAACTACTTCATTGAGAATGACGGGCTCTCTTCAGAGGATCCCGGTCTTCAGACCTATAATCTGAATATTATGGCCTCGAGAGGCTGCCCCTACCATTGTTCCTATTGCTGCAACAGTGTGTTCAAGGCCCTCTATGAGGGGAAAAGCCGCCGCGTCAGAAGGCGGAGTGTTGAGAACGTGATGGATGAGATTCACTCCTTGCGGGCCAGATTCCCGAATGTCAAAAGGATCGATTTCATTGACGAGGTTTTTGCATGGGATAAGGAATGGACACGTCGGTTCACCGAGCGGTACAAAAAAGAGGTGGGGCTTCCTTTCCAATGTGCCCAGCATCCCAACATGGTTGATAAGGATACCCTGGTCTTGCTGAAGGACGCAGGGCTCGAGCGGGTGGAGGTGGGTGTCCAGAGCGGC
>Ga0210028_1004567_pt1 | contig 10022 bp, 8 predicted proteins | sample CryGeymeta201513_FD_185468 | JGI IMG/M metagenome (GOLD analysis project Ga0210028, IMG submission 185468) | Groundwater microbial communities from Crystal Geyser aquifers in Utah, USA - Crystal Geyser metaG 2015-13 (SPAdes) (version 2) | ecosystem: Environmental > Aquatic > Deep subsurface >...
ACAGGCAGTAGGTGCTCCACCGGCATCAGGATTCCAAACCTGAATACCTGATTTATAGGTGACATCGCCATATTTGATATCAGCACCCACAGTACAATAATCCTTTATCTGGGCGAAGGCTATCATTGGCAAAAGCACGAGAGCTAAAACTAAAACTGGAATAATCTTATTCATATTTTTATTATTTATTATTTATTATTTGCTCGACCTTTTTTAATTTTCAAATTTTCACTTCAAACTTCCTACTTCAGACTTCCGACTTCATCCTTCACACTTCAAACTTCATCCTTCAGACTTCGTCCTTCATCCTTCGGATTATCCCCCTATTATTTATTTTATCACAGAAATGATGCCTTTGGCAAGTAAAACTGGGGAAATCTATTTATAAATTATATTATCTTAAGGCTTAATAAAAATCAAGCCATAGTGATAAATTCCCGTCCTGAATTCTTTTTCTAACTTTAAATTTAAATTTTTTGCAATTTTTTTAACTTCATCTGGCGAAACTCTTCCTTCTCTGGGACCTTGAAGAGCTTCGGGAAGCCAATCAACAACCAAAATTTTTCCTCCCTTTTTTAATACTCTTTTAGCTTCGGTCAAAACCTTCTTTTTATCATCGACCTGAAAGAGCAAATTGGTTAATAAAACCAGATCGCAAGATAAATCTGGAAGTTTTATCCCTTTTTCAACATTGGAATTGATCGTTTCAATATTATAAACCTTTTGAATTTCGGCTTTGCTTTTTAGAGCTGAAAGGGGCTCTTCTAAGATATCAACAGCATAAACCTTGCCAAATTTCAATCTCTTTGCCAAAGGAATTGCCCAGCCGCCAGAACCTGAACCAAAATCGGCGGCAATCATTTCGCCTAACAATTTCAATTGATTTAGGACCTCATTTGGGTTTAAAAAACCTTCCATAAACCTCCTACGAATTACGAATATTTACGAATCTACGAATTCGTATATTCGTACTGATTAGTAATTCGTAAGGTTTAAATGCACGTTGCTGAAGCAACCTTGTCTCCTTCTTCCAATTTCATAATTTTCACTCCCTGGGTGACTCGGGAAAGTTTGGCAATCAGGGAGATTTTGGTTCGAATTACCTTCCCCTTTTTGGAAATAACAATTAAATCTTCCTCCTCGGTTATCAATTTTGAAAAAACCAAACTTCCAGTTTTTGAAGTAATTTTTGCCGTTTTTATTCCCGTTCCCCCTCTCTTTTGCAATCGGTATTCAGCCAAATCCGTTCTCTTCCCATAACCATTTTCCGTCACCACCAACAAATAACTTTTAACTTTAGACTTTAAACTTTCAACTTTAGTTTTAATGACGTCCATCCCCACCACTTTATCTTCTCTCTTTAATCTCATTCCTTTTATTCCGGCTGCCTGTCTTCCCATTGCTCTGATATCTTTTTCTTTAAAACGAACGGCTTGGCCCTTTTGGCTGACCAAAATTATTTCGTCTTCGCCACTGGATTTTTGAACTGCTTTTAAAAGATCTCCTTTTTTCAAAGAGATGGCAATTAAACCCGACCTTCTGACATTTTCAAATTCGGAAATCTCGGTTTTTTTCATTATACCATTCTGAGTTGCCATCACTAAATATTTTACCCCGTTAGAAATGGAATTTCTAACGGGGTTTATCCCCAGCTCCTCGTTACTCAAAGATATTAAACAAAGGACCTTTTCTTGAGGAGAGATTTCTAAGAAATTCAAAAGTCCTCGACCCCGGGCTACTCTGGTAGCTTCGGGGATTTCATAAACGATTGTTTTAAAAACCTTTCCAGAATCAGTAAAGAAAAACAAAGAATCGTGGGTATTAGCTGAAAGGAAGTGCTCAACAATATCATCTTGCAAGGTTTGCATTCCTACCATTCCCTTTCCTCCTCTTTTTTGAATTTTGTAAGTTTTGGGATTTATTCTTTTAATATAACCTGCCTGGGTTAAGGTAATAATTGTTTCTTCTTCAGGAATTAAGTCCTCCACTGCTATTTCTCCCACTTTTTGGACAAAAACCTTTGTTTTTCGTTCGTCTCCGAATTTTTCTTTCATTTCTTTCAATTCTTTTTTGGTTATCTCTTTTATTCTCTGAGGGCTTTTTAAAATTGCCTTGAAGATTTTGATTTTTTCCAGGTTTTCTTTTAATTCTTCTTCAATCTTCTTTCTTTCCAATTTTGCCAAAGCCGATAACTTCGTTTCCAAAATGGCATTGGCCTGGATTTTTGTCAATCTAAATCTCCTCATTAATCTTTTTTCGGCCTCTCCTCTATCTCTCGAACTTTTAATAAGCTTAATTACTTGATCAATTTTACCGAGGCATTTATCTAGTCCTATAAGAATATGAACCCTTTCTTCCGTCTTTTCCAAATCATATTTTGTCCTTCTAAAGATTACTTCCTTTCGAAAAGCCAAATAATAATTCAATAAATCAGCCAAACTCAAAACCCTGGGTTGGATTCCATCAACCAGGGCTAGCATATTCAAATAAAATGTTCTTTGTAAATCAGTGAATTTGTAAAGCTGATTCAAAACTTTCTGAGGATAGGCATCGCGAGCCAAATCAATAACAATTCTTAAGCCCTCTTTATCCGATTCGTCGCGAATATCTCTGATTCCTTGAATCTTTTTTTCTTGAACCAATTTCGCCAACTGCTCAATCAAACTCGATTTTTGAACCTGAAAGGGAATTTCGGAAATTACAATCTGGGTTTTATTCTTTTCATCTTCTAAAATTTCAGTCTTCCCTCGAGTTAAAATTGGACCTTTGCCCTGGGAATAGGCCTCAATGATTTCTTTTTTGCCATAAATTTCTCCGCCGGTTGGAAAATCCGGTCCTTTAATAAACTGGAAAAGGTCTTCAGTATCAGCTTTGGGATTATTAAGTAAATAGATGGAAGCATCAATAACCTCTGAAAGATTATGAGGAGGAATGTTGGTTGCCATTCCCACGGCAATACCCAAAGAACCATTCAATAAAAGTTGGGGAAGAGGAGAGGGCAAAACCACTGGTTCTTTTCTGGTGCCATCATAATTATCAGTAAAATCAACCGTATTTTTCTCGATATCTCTCAGCATTTCCTCGCCGATTCGGGATAACTTGCATTCCGTATATCTTTGGGCGGCCGGCGGGTCCGAGTCGATACTGCCAAAATTTCCTTGCCCTTGGATTAAAGGATATCTCAGAGAAAAATCTTGAGCCATTCGAGCCAAAGAATCGTAAACCGCCACATCTCCGTGGGGGTGATAGCGCCCAAGGCAGGACCCAACAACCGTTGCCGACTTCCTAAATTTGGCATCGTGCCTTAAACCATCTTCCAACATTGTATACAAAATCCTTCGGTGAACCGGTTTTAATCCATCCCTGACATCGGGTAGGGCCCGGGAGATAATTACTGACATTGCATAGTCAATATAACTTTCCTTCATCTCTTCGGTGATTTCTCTGGGCTTAATATAACCAGCCTCTTTTTTTATCATATTATCATATTAACATTTTAGCATTTCAGCGAGACATTAATTGTTAAAATGTTAGGATGTTAGAATGCTAAAATGTTTTTAGGATTTTAAAATAATAATTTTCATTCCTTCGGTTGGCAAATTTCTTTGAGAAACCGAAAGTTTTTTTGAGACCTCCGGAGCTTTTACCCCCATCATTTTTAAGAATTTATCCAATCCTTCTAATTTGATTTTTAGTTTGGGAATGTGATAATGCATTGGTATGACAATTTTTGGCTCGACCTGGGAAATGATTTTTGCTGCTTCCTTAGCTGAAATTGTATAAATTCCACCGACCGGAATCATTAAAATGTCAATTGCGCCGATTTTTTCTAACTGTTCATCGGTTAATTCTTTTTGACCCAAATCACCCAAATGGCAAATTTTAATGCCTTCCGATTCAAGGGTATAAATCGTGTTTTCACCCCTTTCTTTTCCTTGGACATTATCATGGAAAGAGGAAATTCCCTGGATAAAAATGCCTTTTATTTCATATTCTCCGGGTCCTTCAATAATAAAAGGGTTACCAGAAACCGCCTTAATATTGTTATGGTTATAATGGGAATGGCTGATCAACAGAATATCTGCCTCGAGGGTTGGAGGCTTCAAACCAATTTGCTCATCGTAGGGATCGATAGCAATTTTAACAACACTTTCTTTCCCTCTCTGGATTAGAATTTGAAAAAATGATTGCCCTTTCCAAATAACCTGCATACCCCGTTAGAAACCAGAGGGCAAAAAATAATTTAAGTTTAAATTATTTTTTGCGAATATCTAATTTAACTTATGTATTATCGATTGACCTTTTTATTTAATGATATTATACCCCGTGGCAAGTTTCTAACGGGGCATATTTTATTTATATCAAAAAATTTTAAAAATTTCAAATTTCACTCCCGCCCCGTAGTGAAATTTTTCTACTACGGGGCTTGCCAAAAGTTGAAAAATCATTTATATATAAAGATGTGGAAACAAAATTTGAAATTTCAAATGATTTGGCAAAACCGCCAAAAATTGGAGAAATTATTGAGGGGAAAATCATCGGCTTTGGAAGATCGGCTGTTTATTTAGATTTAGGGTTTCTGGGAACCGGAATCATTTACGGTAGGGAATTCTTTGAGGGTAAAGAAATTCTCAAAAAATTGAAAATCGGAGATAAAATATTAACCAAAATCATCGATTTGGAAAATGAAGAAGGGTACATCGAATTGTCGATTGCCCAGGCAGGCAAAGATCTTGCCTGGCAGCAATTGGCCCAAAAGAAAGACGAAGGCGAAATTTTAAAAGTAAAGATTTTAGATGCCAATAAGGGAGGATTGTTGGCTGAAGTTTCAGGGATTTCGGCTTTTTTGCCAGTTTCTCAATTATCTTCCGAACATTATCCTCGGATAGAAGGCGGTGATCAAGAAAAAATTTCAAAAGAACTCAAAAAATTTGTTGGCCAGGAATTAGAAGTGAAAATTTTTGACCTTTCGCCGAGAGAAGAAAAATTAATCTTGTCTGAAAGAGCCAAAGAAACCGATAAAATAAAGGAAATCTTAAAAAGTTATAAAGTTGGAGATGTGGTTGAAGGAGAAATTACGGCCATTTTGGGTTTTGGGGCCTTCTTAAAATTTCCTTTGCCCTCCGAGAGCTTCGCTCTCGAAGGTCTCATTCACATTTCCGAACTCGATTGGAAATTGATTGAAGATCCGATGGAAGTAGTGAGGGTGGGGGAAAAGGTAAAGGCAAAAATTATTAAAATCGCCGATGATAAAGTTTTCTTATCTCTCAAAGCCCTGAAACCAAATCCTTGGGAAATTTTTGCCAAAGAACATCGAAAAGGAGAAATAATCTCAGGGGAAGTTGTTAAACTGAATCCCTTTGGCGCTTTTGTAAAAATTGAGGAAAAAATCCAAGGGCTATGTCATATATCTGAATTTGGTTCTCTGGAAAAAATGGAAGAAACTTTGGAGATCGGTAAAAAATATGATTTCGAGATTTTAGAAATTCAACCCAGGGAACATCGTTTAACCTTAAAATTAAAGCCGGGGTAAATTTTATGAACTCTTTCATTAAAAATTTTCTTTTTGCCCTTTTGATTCTCTTTTTTCTGTCTACTGTTTTTGCTCTTTTTTCTCAATCCACCGAGAGAGAGAAAAAAATTCCTTTAAATCAGGTGATCCAAGATATTGAAGAAGAAAAAATTGATAGGATTTTAATTTCCGACAATGATTTAGAAATATTTTACAAAGATGGAAAAAAAGCCCTTTCCAAAAAAGAACCGGAAATTTCCCTCTCTCAGATTTTTATCAGTTACGGAATTAAAGAAGAGAAATTAAGAAAAGTGGCAATTGAAGAAAAAGAAAAAACCGATATTTGGGGCTGGCTGGGACCGATACTTTATATTTTGCCGACCATATTTTTGTTCTTCTTCTTTTGGCTAATTTTTCGTCAGGCCAAAACCGGAGCCGGTCAGGTTTTTGATTTTACCAGAGCCAGAGCCAGAATTTTTGGTGTCGGAGGTCAGCTAAAAGAAAAAATTACTTTTAAGGATGTCGCCGGTTTAAAAGAAGCCAAACAGGAATTAATGGAAGTAGTTGATTTTTTGAAAAATCCAAAAAAATACTTGCAAATGGGAGCCAAAATTCCCCGGGGAGTAATCTTAATCGGAGCGCCAGGAACCGGAAAAACGATGCTGGCAAAAGCTGTTTCAAATGAAGCAAATGTTCCTTTCTTCTCAATCTCCGGCTCAGAATTCATCGAGTTATTCGTTGGCGTTGGCGCAAGTCGCATAAGGAATCTCTTTGACCAGGCAAGAAAAGTTGGAAGGGCGATCATTTTTATTGATGAAATCGATAGTATTGGAAAAATCAGGGGAGTAGGAGTAACCGGTGGTCATGAAGAAAGGGAACAAACTTTGAATCAATTATTGGCAGAGATGGATGGGATTGGGACCGAAGAAAATATCGTTGTGGTTGCTGCCACAAATCAGCCTGAATATCTGGATCCGGCCCTTTTGAGGCCGGGCAGGTTTGACAGAAGAATTGTTTTAGATTTACCAGATATTAATGAGAGAGAGGCAATTTTAAAAATTCATTGCCGAGGAAAGCCATTGGCCTTAAATGTCAATTTAAGGGAAGTGGCTGAAAGAACGCCCGGCTTTTCTGGCGCTGATTTAGCCAATGTTATTAATGAAGCGGCCATTTTGGCTGCCAGAAGAAATAAGGCCCAAATTTTTCAAGAAGAGATTTTAGAATCGATTGAGAAGGTTTTGTTGGGACCGGAAAGAAAATCCCATATTTTGTCAAAAAAAGAAAAAGAGATTGCTGCCTATCATGAAGCAGGTCATGCTTTAATGGCCAGTTTTCTACCCGAAGCTGAGGAAGTAAGAAAAGTTTCAATTGTCGCCCGAGGTCTAGCGGCAGGTTACACTTTAAAAATGCCGGCCGAAGAAAGAAAAATTAAAACCAAATCTCAGTTTTTGGCCGAGCTTTCTACCTTACTCGGAGGTTATGTGGCTGAGAAAATAAAATTTGGCGAAATTACTACTGGCGCCAGCAACGACCTTAAAAATGCCTCGGAATTGGCCAGAAAACTGGTTAAAGAATATGGAATGTCGGCCTTGGGTCCCATTTCTTTTGGCAAAAGAGAAGAGTTGATTTTTTTGGGAGGGGAAACAGCTGAGCAAAGAAATTATTCTGAAAAAATTGCCGTCCAAATTGATAAAGAGGTTGAAAAATTTATCAAAAATGCTAAAAATCAGGCAGAAAAAATTTTGAATCAAAAGAGAAAACTATTAGAAAAGGTAGCCCAAACTTTAATTGAAAAAGAGACAATCGAAAAAGAAGAATTTGAAAAATTAATCAAAGGTAAAAAAGAGATTAAAAAAGCCCCTAAACTCGGCTCTTTAAAAGTTAGAAAAATAAGATAGTTTGCGCCCGTAGCTCAATAGACAGTAGTTAGAAGAAAGGCATTTTTTATTTGTTCTTTTAAAATAATCGTGTTAAAATGAACTAATAGATTGATAATTCTATAACGAGTAATCTAATGGTCCAATTATGGCACGTCTAAAAGATCGTGAAAAAGCTTTAGCTCTTAGAAAGCAAGAAATGAGCTATAGCCAAATAAAGAAAATATTAGGGGTAAGCAAAAGTACTCTCAGTTATTGGCTTCGAAATTATCCTTTATCTGGGCAAAGAATAAAAAGACTTCAAAGGATGGGGGCGCGTCGGAGCGAACACGCCATCGAAAAATTCCGAGAAACGATGCGACGAAAAAGAGAAAAAAGACTAGAGCAGTTTTGTAAAGAAGAAAAGAAATTAATTTTTCCATTAACTAATCGAGAAAATTTACTTGCCGGTCTCTTTCTCTATTGGGGCGAAGGATCAAAAAATCCTTTCACTGAACTTGCCATATCTAACACCGACCCTTCTGTTATTAAATTTTTTATTACTTGGCTTATTAAGATCCTTAAGGTTCCTAAGGAAAAATTAAAAGTCCAGTTGCATTTATATAAAGATATGGCTATCGAAAAAGGAATCCAATTTTGGTCAAAAACTTTAAATATTCCTTTTAATCAATTTACAAAACCTTATATTAAAAAAACATCCAGTATGAGGATAAACCATAAAGGCGGATTCGGGCACGGAACGTGTAAAGTAAGAGTTGGTGGTGCAGAACTTGCAGAAAAAATGCATATGGCTATAAAAGCAATTGCCGACAAGTATAACAAAATGGGCACGTAGCTCAATGGCGGAGCATTTCTCTTATAAAGAAAAGGATGTTGGTTCAAGTCCAACCGTGCCCACCTTCGTGAATTTGTCAAACATTCCACCTCGCCGCTTCGCGGCTCGGCGGCGAAATTGAACGGGATTTTCCAGCTGAAAGACAATTTTTGGTTTTGTAAAACGTGGTTCGAGCCGACCCCGATAGTAGAAACTTCGTTTCACTACGGGGCAGGTATTTTTCCGGTTCTTTGGCAGTTTTTGAAGAAGGCGGCGAGCCCGCTTGCGGGCGAGCCGCAGATTATAGGGGCTTTTCCTCGCCCCGAGCTTGTCGAGGGGCGAAAAATGTTCGAGCTAATTTAAGAATAGTCCACCAGGGGCACTTGGCGCAGTGGTTAGCGCGCTGCTTCGACATAGCAGAGGTCACAGGTTCAAATCCTGTAGTGCCCACATGGAATTGAAAGTAATTTACGAAGACGATGATTTATTAGTAATTGATAAATCACCGGGAATTATAGTTTTTCCCGAAGGGAAGATTAACGAAAAAACCTTAATAGATTATCTTTTTGAAAAATTTCCAAGTTTAAAGAATGTTGGAAAATTTCCCCGATATGGAATCGTTCACCGTTTAGATAAAGAAACTTCTGGTATCCTTTTGATTGCCAAAAATGATAAAGCCCTGGAATTTTTTCAAAAACAATTTAAAGAAAGGAAAGTAACTAAGAAATACCTGGCTTTGGTGGTTGGAAATATAAAAGAAAATCAAGGCAGAATTGAAACCCTAATTGGAAGGTCGCCAAAAAATCAAAAAAAACAAAGGGTTTATTTACCTTTTGAGCCAAAAGCCAAAAGGAAGAAATTGAGGGAAGCGATAACTGAATTTCGGGTTCTAAAAAGATTTAAAAATTATACTTTAGTTGAAGCAATTCCAAAAACCGGTAGAAAGCATCAGTTGAGAGTTCATTTTAGCAACTTGGGGCATCCCATTGCTGGAGATAGAATTTACGGATTTAAAAATCAACCAAGTCCCAAGAATTTAAGTCGCTTATTTTTGCATTCTCATTATCTAAAGATAAAATTACCAAAAGGAGGGGAGATTGAAATAAAGTCGGCTCTCCCAAAAGATTTAAAAATGGTATTAGAGAAATTAAATTATGGAAACAAAAATTGAAAAATTTATCGGTCCTTTTTTGAAAAAAGATTTACCCGAGATTCGAGCCGGGGATAAGGTAAGAGTTTATCAGAAAATTCCCGCCTCTGCTAAAGCCAAAGCGGGCAAGAAAGAAAAAGACAGGAATCTGCCTGCTGGTGGAGAAGGAAAAGTTCAAATTTTTGAGGGCTTGGTTTTGGCTAGAAAACACGGTAAAGGGATTTCAGCTACCATCACGGTAAGAAAAGAGATTTCCGGAATTGGAGTAGAGAAAATTTTCCCTCTTCATTTACCGACCATTGAAAAAATCGAAATTTTAAAAAGAGAAAAAACCAGAAGGGCAAAACTTTATTACCTGAGAGAAGCCAAAGGAAAAAAATAAAGAAAAAATAATTTGTCGAAATAGTGGCAGAAGAAGAAATGGAAAATCAAGAAATGATTTAAGCGCGGGTGCTGTAATTGGTAGCCAGGCTAGCTTGAGGTGCTAGTGCCGTAATAGGCGTGGAGGTTCGAGTCCTCTCCCGCGCACTCGTAGTATCAGATATGAACTCTCTTTTCTGAGGGGGGAGTGAGCCTTTCTTGCTCGCGCCCCAAAAATTAGCCCCCCACCTATGCATAGGTGGGGGGCTTTCTTTAGTTTCAGAAAATTGAAAATCTTTCAGATTTTCC
>Ga0210028_1004576_pt1 | contig 10009 bp, 12 predicted proteins | sample CryGeymeta201513_FD_185468 | JGI IMG/M metagenome (GOLD analysis project Ga0210028, IMG submission 185468) | Groundwater microbial communities from Crystal Geyser aquifers in Utah, USA - Crystal Geyser metaG 2015-13 (SPAdes) (version 2) | ecosystem: Environmental > Aquatic > Deep subsurface >...
TAGAAGCAATTGGCGGCCGAACTTACCTAGCCGAACTGGCCAATAGCGTGGCTACTTCTTCCCATATTGTCTACTATGCTAATATTGTCCAACGCAAAGCTACCTTAAGACGGCTGCTCACTACTGCTGCGGAAATTTCCGAATTAGGCTATCAGGAAGATGAGGAAATAGAAAAAATATTGGATATTGCCGAACAAAAACTTTTTGGTGTCTCGCAAAAATATTTAAAAAATGTTTTTTTGCCGATAGATAACTTATTAACTGAAGCCTTTGATCGGATTGACGAGCTGCATAAACAAAGCGGTAAATTGCGCGGCCTGCCAACCGGCTTTCCTGATCTGGACGGCTTGTTAGCTGGTCTGCAAAAATCTGATTTAGTGATTTTGGCATCTCGTCCCAGCGTTGGCAAAACATCACTGGCGCTAGATATCGCTCGCCAATCAGCCATCAGGAGCAAAGTAGCCATTGGCATTTTCTCTTTAGAAATGAGCAAAGAACAATTGGTTGACCGCATGCTGTGCGCCCAGGCTGGCGTAAGTTTGTGGCGCATGCGCACTGGCCGCTTATCTGACCGTGAAGAAGATAATGATTTTGCCCGCATTGGCGAAGCCATGGGGCAACTGTCAGAAGCGCCGATTTATATTGATGATTCAGCCAGCTCCAGCGTTCTGGAAATTCGCACCAAAGCCCGCCGCCTGCAAGTTGAAAAAGGTTTAGGATTATTAGTAGTAGATTACTTGCAACTAATGGAGGGCCGCGGCAGATACGGCGATAATCGCGTCCAAGAAGTTTCCGAAATTACCCGCGGCTTAAAAGGCGTGGCGCGCGAATTAAATATTCCGGTGCTGGCTTTATCACAGTTGTCGCGCGCGGTTGAACAAACCCGGCCAGCCATACCGAAATTATCCCACCTGCGCGAGTCTGGTTCAATTGAACAAGACGCTGATGTAGTAATGTTTATTTACCGCAAGGCCGCTGACCGCGGTTATAATTTTGACGATCTGCCGGAAAGCGAAAAAAATTCAGCGCAAATTTATATTGCCAAACACAGAAACGGCCCCACTGGAAAAGCTAATCTCTATTTTGATAAAAATACCGTCAGTTTTAAGAGTGTAGAAAAGTCCGGCTTGGAAGCCCCACCGGAATACTAATTCAGTTAATCAGTTAATCGGTTAATCGGTTATAAAACTGTATTTACAAACTAATTAACTGATTAACTGCTTAACTAACCTCTATGTTTAATAAACTCAAACAATTTAAAGACCTGCGCCATCAAGCTAAAACCCTGCAAAATGCCTTAGCCGATGAAACAATTACCGTAGAAAAGGGTGGTATTAAAGTAGTAATCAATGGCAATTTGGAAATTACCCAAATCAATATAAATGAAAATTTAGCCAAAGACAGCTTAGAAGGCTTGCTGACTGACTGCCTCAATGAAGCTATTAAAAAAACCCAAAGATTAATGGCACAAAAGGTACGGGAAATGGGCGGAATCTCGGGATTTTAGATTTATGATTTTTGATTTTCGATTTAAATCTAAAATCGAAAATCTGAAATTTAAAATTACTACATGCGCTTTCCTGCCGCTATCCAAAATTTAATTGATTACTTTTCTAAACTGCCTACTGTTGGCCCGAAAACCGCTGAACGGTATGCTTTTTATTTATTAAAGCAAGACGCAGAAGAACTGCAAAAATTTGCCCAAGCTATTGCTGAATTAAAAGAAAAAACAACTATTTGCCAAACTTGCCTGGCAGTGAGCGAAACTAATCCCTGTACTATTTGCTTAGATAAAAATCGCAATAAAAAACAAATTTGCTTAGTGGCTGATTCTCGTGATATGCTAGTAGTAGAAGCGACTAAGCAATTTAATGGTTTGTATTTTGTGCTTGGCGGCTTATTAAATACTATTGCCGGAGTTGGCCCGGAACAACTTAATGTTAAACAGCTTATTAGCCGGCTAAAAAGCAGCCAAATCGCAGAAATTATTTTGGCCTTAAACCCAAATTTGGAAGGCGAAACAACGATTTTATATATCGTTAAATTAATCAAATCATTGAACCTTAAAATCAAAATAACGCGCCTTGCCAAAGGCCTGCCCAGCGGCTCGGACCTGGAGTACGCTGACGAAATTACTCTGGCCAACGCCTTAAAATACAGAAACGAAATGTAACACTAAATTAAAGGAGGAAAAAATGGACATTAATAAATTCGCTCTTTATCTAGAAAGAGGAGGCTATAGTGGAGCGTTGAGATTAATTGAAGAAGTACTGCTTCCCTTGGCAAAAAAAGGGCAGATTTCTTTGCTTGACGCGGCTTGGGAATATGCCAACCAAGACGAAGAACAAGACACATCTTACTTTCAATTATTCCACGCACTTCAACGCATTAGTCCGGATATTTTAAAATCATCTGATTTAGATATCAACGCACCAATGCGCGGATAAAATAACCTTAAGCAATGCCTTAAAATACAGAAACGAATTATAGTATAGCTAAAGTTAACTATGACCTAATTTTTTATGGAGGGAGAACAATGAAAAAGCCTGTTTTAAAAGAGTCTGTTTTAGTAGAAATAATGGAAAGTATTGTTGAGACCGGCATTTATCCAGAAAAGTATGCCCTAATTCTGGAAAAATTGGTAAATACTGCTGTCATCTGTAAAGTGCACCCTGATAACGGCCCAATCACTATCAAACTTTCACCAGCGCACAAGTGTTATTACAAATTATATAAAAGAATCACTCCAAAATCTTTTGCCTGGCGTTTAGTTTGTAGAATTTATTGCTTCATATTTAAGCACGAAAATTTGGCAAGACTACAAGAGTCTATTGACAAGGTAGAAAAAATAAAAAATGAATCTATCTAACCGTCATAAAGTGAACCCTGCATTCGCGCGAACGCAGGGTTTTTAAATTTTCGCAATTATTTTTAACCGATTTTAGTTATCTCAACTTTAGTATAGGGCTGGCGATGGCCCACATTTCTTTTATATCTAGTTTTGTTTTTAAATTTTATTACGCTAATTTTTTTATTACGTCCTTGTTCAATAATTTTACCTTCAACTTGGTTGCCTAAACTTGGCTTGCCCAAATCTAATTTTTTGTCATTAGCGATCAGCAAAGTATCAAATTTTACTGCTTTATTCGCTTCGCCAATAATTTTTTCAATTTTAATACTTTGGCCTTGCTTGACCAAATATTGTTTGCCGCCAGTTTTTATAACTGCTATTTTATCCATAAAACTTAGCTTAATTTTGTTTTACCGAGGTTTAATTAATGTCTGTTATTTGCTAATTCATTAAACCCCCTTAATCCCCCTTTGATAAGGGGGACAAAATAACCATAAGGTAAACAAAAACCGCCACCTGCGGTATTTTTTTATTATACTTAAATTTATAAATAAGTCAAGCAAAAATATTATGATAATTGTTTTTTTCTATCAATATATGTTAAGCCAACAACAATTAACATCATTATTATAAATAAAATTGCCAATGTCAAGAGTTTGCCTTTGCTTTGTAAAAATAGCACGCTTAAACCAAAGATAGCGGCGAAAAAATAATAAAGCAAAACTGTCTGGCGCACGCTTAAGCCCAAATTTAAAAATCTAAAGTGCAGATGTTTTTTATCAGGAAATTTAAAAGGGTTCTTGCCATTAGCTAAACGCCGCGCGATTGTCCAGGCAACATCTAATATAGGAATACCCATAACTAATAAAGCAATAGCAATTTTTCCGCCGGATATAATCGCCAGCACTCCCAAAATATAGCCAAGAAACAAAGAGCCGCCTTCGCCTAAAAATATTTTAGCCGGATACCAATTAAATAATAAAAAGCCCAGGCAAGCCGCCAATAAAACTAAGGCGGCCAAACCAATATCCGGCTGGTAATATTTTGTGGTCATGGTAAAAAGAAAAATCACTAAAGCGCCGATAGCTGTCGTACCTGTCACTAATCCGTCCAATCCATCTAAAAGTTTAGTAGTATACATCATGCCCATTAACCAAATAGCAATCAATAAAGTTGACAATTGACCTAAATAAATATAGCCGCCTAAAGGATTAGTGATTTTAACAATTTCTACTCCGCCAGTAATAACGCTGCTAACTGCTAACAAGGGAAAAATAATTTGATATCTTGGTTTTAAATTATATTTATCATCTAAAAAGCCGCCTAACATCAGCCAGCAGGCGCCGATAAAAACACCTAACCAATGATGGTAAGCCAAATTGCCAGCCATTAATTGACCGCGGACAAAATATAAAATAATAAAATAAGATAAAAATATAGCTAAGCCCCCCAATAGCGGGATAGTTCTTCGGTGGATTTTTCTCTCATTATCCGGTCGGTCAACAATATTAAACATAACAGCTAAATATTTTACGGCTAAAGTCGTTAAAATAGTCAAAAATATTGTTAAAATAAATATTAAAAAATGGCTAATATTCATATATTTTGCCCCCTTTAACAAAGGGGGACTTTAAAAATCCTTGCTCTTTGCCTTAAAATTTGCTACTATTTATGTGGAAACAAAATTTAGATAGAAAGGAGGGGAAAAATAACAGGCTATGGTTGTTAATTATTAATCTCGTCAACATTATCTCTAAAGGAGGGCTTAATGCAACTTGCAACTTTTTTAAAATCTGTAACTCCGGGTACCAAGGTGGTAGCTCATCTTGGTCTTAAACGCAAGATCCACAAAAATGCAGAGGATATTAAGACTATTTTAGCTAGCCGACTCAAGGAACTTGGCATTGAAAATTTCTCAATCAATTGCTACTTGAAACGGAGAGGCAAAAATTCATTCTCTGTCAATCCTGACGCAATAAACGTATTTTTAAATGGCCCTGATTTCAAAATATCACGAAACCAATAATAACCTGCCTGTAAAAACCTGAACGTAGATCAGAATCTTGGTCTACGTTTTTACTTTCTATAAAGCTAATTTTTGTTTTCAAAATTTTTTCTGGATTCCGGCTCTCCACTTCGCTCCGGCCGGAATGACGAATAAAGAGTACTATTCCTTATTCATTATTCATTATTCTTAAATCTAAAATCGAAAATCTTAAATTGTAAATTACTAAAGTTCTCTCCCCTGCTCCACCTGCACTAAGGCATTATCGTCAATAACAATCGTATCGCGCCGTTTAATTTCATTAGCTAAAATTTTATTAGCAATCTCGTTTTCCACTTTTTCTTGAATTAAGCGCCTTAAGGGCCGCGCGCCAAATTTTGGATCAAAGCCTTCCTGCGCGATTTTTTTTACGCCAGCAGCTCTCGCCTTAAAGCCAATGCCTTTAGCCCCTAACATCTGCTGGACTTTATTTAACATTAATTTGGTTATTGCTTCAACTTCGTTTAAATTTAAGGGCTTAAAGACAATCACGCCGTCAAAACGGTTAATTAATTCTGGCCGCAAAATTTTGTTTAATTGTTCGTTAATTAATTTTTGCTTAATTTCTTCAATATTTGTTCCAACAACAATCTGCTCTTGAATAAAAACCGCAGCCACATTAGATGTGGCAATAATAATACTATTGGTAAAATCAATAGTCCGGCCTTGGCCGTCGGTCAAGCGACCATCATCCATTACTTGTAAAAATAAATTCAAAATTTCCGGATGCGCTTTTTCAAATTCGTCTAATAGTATCAAAGAAAATGGCGACTTGCGTACTGCTTCAGTCAAATAACCCAAGCTGCCGGCAGGACTGCCAATCATTTTTTCAATGCTGGCTTGATGCTGGTATTCGCTCATATCCAAGCGGATCATATAGTCTTCGTCGCCAAAATAAACTTCAGCCACGGTTTTGGCCAGCTCGGTCTTGCCCACGCCGGTCGGACCCATAAATAAAAAGTTGGCAATCGGCCGCTTGCCTTCCCGCATTTCGGTCCTGGCGCGGCGCAAACTAGCTGACACCATGGCTACTGCTTCGGTCTGGTCAATCATGCGCTGGTGTATTTTTTCTTCCAAATTTAATAAATTCTGACCCTCGCTATCGGTAATTTTTGTCAAAGGAATATGGATTGTCTGGCTCAAGACCGAAGCAACGTCGTCTTCATTGACAATACTGTTAATACCTTTAGTTCTGGCAACCTTAACCGCGATAATTTCCAAAAGATCAATCGCTTTGGCCGGCAAATATTTATCATGGATGTATTTGGCTGTCAACTCCACGGCTTTAGCCAAACTGTTATAAGAAAAATAAACTTTATGCTTGGCTTCAAAAAAGCCGATTTTGCTTTCAATTATTTGAATGGCTTGATTTATTTCCGGCTCTTTAACTTCAATCTTAGCCATAACATTACTTAATGGTTTACCTTCAATAAATTTGGCGTAATTGGCGCTGGTAGCGGTGGCTAAGCAAATTATATTTTTATGTTCCAGAGCGCCGGCTAAGACCTCTGACAAATCCAAACTTTCTTCCTCTCCGGCGGTTATGCCCATTAAATTTTCAATATTATTAATATATAAAATTATATTGCCTGCCCGATTTATTTCATCTAGCGCTACTAATAATTTTTCTTCGGCTTGTTCAGCCGTTGTGCCGCTTAATAATCTAGGCAAGTCTAATTCAATTAATCTTTTATCACGCAAAATTTTAGGCACATCTTCCTCAACCATCAAATGGGCAATCTGGCCGACAATCGTATTTTTACCTACACCAATTTCACCAATTAGAATATTACCAACCTGACCGCTCTCTAAATTTTGCCAAATCGTCTCAATTTCCTTGTCTCGGCCAACACACAACTCAACCCTGCCCCATTTAGCCGCCATAGTCAGGTCATGGGCAAAATGATTTAATACCGGCGTAGCCACAGCCGTATAAGCCCGGTTCATGGCGTGGGCTGGTTTAAAACGCGCCCGCGATTTATATAACTGGTAATTAGCAATTAACTGTTCATTAATAATAAACCACTGGATTACATTATTAATTTTATCCCAATCAATTTCTAAATCATATAAAATTTCTGTAATAATTTTATCTTTGGCCAATGTCGGCAAAATAAAATGGATGGGCTTGACTTTTTTCTGGTCCGAATGCAGCACTGCCAGATAAGCACTGATTAATATTTCTTTAACATCACTGCCTAAAATAGTTTTACTGCTAGTAGTCGGCAAATTGGCTAACTGATTTTTTAAGCGAGCAATTAATTTAACCCCATCAATATTCAACCGGGAAAAAACTGCTGCCACCTCCTGATCTTTTAATAAGCAAAAAAACAAATGCTTGGTATTTACTTCGCCTTGACGGGCTATCTCGGCCAATAAATAAGCGTCTTCAACTACTTTACTGGCGTTATAACTGAAGCCGGAGGAAACCTCAACCTTGAATTTTGCTTTGGCTTTCTTTAATTCCTGCCAATTATTCGGCAAGTTAGTTAACTTATTTTTTTCACTATATTTTGGCTTGCTAATTTTCTGTTTAAGCGCTTCTTCCTCGCTTAACCGATAAACAACAAACATATCAGCCAGCACGCTTAACCAAAAAGTCAAAATCAGCCAATGTTTAACTCGCCAAAAGGCAAAAGCAGCCGGATTATCCAAATTTCCGCCAGCTGACCAAACCCACCAAGCTAAAGCGATTAATCCAATTATGCCAACAGTATAAGCCAGGGAATTAAGAACTAAATGCAAACTTCTTCTTAAATGGCTTAGCTTAATAACTGCCCGACCTAACTTTATGCCCCAATAATAAAACCGACCTTGAGAAAAAGTGCCTAAACCAAAACCAACGCAACTGGAACAATTAAACCCCTTGGCATTAACACCTGAACCAACGCAATCCGGACAACTGATAAACTGTAAATTGTCTTTATCCGACATGTTTAAAACTATAAAAATAATTGAAAAATAATCTCATAAATAACTAGTAGCGGCAACACCAGCCAAAAAATAAAAATCAGCCCAACAACTATCAACCAAAAAAGCATCAAAATGCTTCTGATAATTATTTGGACTAATCTAACCAAAAAACTAATTAGCATTCCTTGCCAATCATACTGGCCGTACATTGGCCGAAAAATATTTTTAACCCAAACCAATAGCGCCAAAGACTTTTGCCGATTGGCTAAAAAATCGCCTAGAGAAAAAAATAACTTAACTAAACCTCGCGAATACCACCATAGCGGGAAATACAAAATATCCCACACTAATTCAGTTAAAATTTTAGCGCTATAAAAAGCGAAGTTATTGCTTACCATATAACTTATTTAGAGTTTCTCTATTTTTTATTTAAAGTAAGCCGCAGAAAATACTTATTTTTGAAGCGAGGACTGTTTGATTCCGTAGCGAGAAAATAAGTATTTTCTGCGGCTTACGGAATAAAACCCTAAATGAGTTCATAATAACAATATTATAACATATCTTGTTAATTAAATACAAAGCTTGACAAGTTATTTATGGCTGTGTAATATATAATATAGCAATAATCAATTTTACCAACGCCCGCGAGGGGTGTTTTTTAATACTAAAAATTACTAAAAATACTAATAAATATGAACAAATTGACTAATTATATTCAGGCATCAATTGAGGAAATGAAAAAAGTGACTTGGCCCACCAAAAAAGAAGCTTATAACTATACTATTTTAGTTATCGGGATTAGCTTGGCCGTAGCGGCTTTTCTGGGCGCTTTAGATTATATCTTTACTATTGCTTTGGAATTTTTTATAACAAATAAATAATGCAAATCTGCGAATTCGCATAATTCGCATTATACAAATATGGCCAAACAAATATTAAACCAGGGCCGACGTTGGTACGTTCTTCACACTTATTCCGGCTATGAAGAAAATGTGGCGCAAAACTTGAAGCAAAGGACTGAATCAATGGATATGGAGGATAAAATTTTTAATATCCTTATTCCGACTGAAAAAAAGATTAAAATTAAAAATGGCAAGCGCAAAATTATTGAGGAAAAAATCTTTCCCGGCTATGTTTTGGTGGAAATGATTGTTACTGATGACTCTTGGTATGTTGTCAGAAATACGCCTAATGTCACTGGTTTTATCGGCACTGGCACAATTCCTACGCCAATTAGCGAGCGCGAAGTTAAAGATCTGCAAAAACGCATGGGCGTTGAAGAGCCGAAATTCAAAATTGATGTTTCAATCAATTCTCCAGTTAGAATTATTGACGGGCCGTTTAAAAATCTTGAAGGCAAAGTTACTAATATTGACGAAGCTAAAGGCAAGATTAAAGTTGCTGTTTCTATGTTTGGCCGAGAAACGCCCGTTGAACTGGATTTTTTACAAATAAAGAAGATTTAAAAATATAACTTCTACCGAATGTAATAAATAAAAAGAAAAATAAGAAAAATAAGAATTGATTCTTTCTTATTTTATCTTATTTCTCTTATTTAAAACCATGGCGAAAAAAATATTAGCTAAAGTAAAACTGCAAATTACTGCTGGCCAAGCCACTCCGGCGCCGCCAGTTGGTCCTGCCTTAGGCCAGTATGGTGTCAATATTCAGGAATTTTGCACCAGATTTAATGAAACCACCCGAAACAAAATGGGCGACATTGTTCCTGTAGAAATTACTGTTTTTGAAGATAGAACTTTTACTTTTATTACCAAAACTCCGCCAGCTGCGGAATTAATTAAAAAGTACGCCAAAGTTGCTAAAGGCTCTGGCAAACCCTTAACTGACAAAGTCGGCTCAATCAGCGAAGCCCAATTAAGGGAAATTGCTCAAATAAAATTGCCAGACCTGAATGCTAATGACATTGAAGCGGCCATGAAAATTATTGCCGGCACCGCCAGACAAATGGGTGTGGAGATAAAGGGGTAAACCTCACCCCCAGCCCCTCTCCTAGACAGGAGAGGGAAAACCCGTCCTAAAAATAAAAGGTATTAAACCCCAGGGCAAGCCCTGGACCCTTAACCCCCTTTATCCCCCTTTACAAGGGGGACAATACTGATGCCCTCCTTGTAAATAATCCCCCTTCCAAAGGGGGACAATACTGATGCCCTCCTTGTAAATAATCCCCCTTCCAAAGGGGG
>Ga0210028_1004584_pt1 | contig 9999 bp, 7 predicted proteins | sample CryGeymeta201513_FD_185468 | JGI IMG/M metagenome (GOLD analysis project Ga0210028, IMG submission 185468) | Groundwater microbial communities from Crystal Geyser aquifers in Utah, USA - Crystal Geyser metaG 2015-13 (SPAdes) (version 2) | ecosystem: Environmental > Aquatic > Deep subsurface >...
ACCAACCAAAAGCATTTATACCTGGAACAGCTTCAAATAAAAGAAGAATAGGCGAGAATATAATAAGTATAACAATTTCCAAATAAGCTTTAAATAAAAGAAAAGAAATACGAAAAAATAAATATATTACCGTGAACCAGACAAGTAAAGAGATTATCAAAGGACCAAGATATGCGCCCAAAATAGTAGCGATTATTAGACCAAGTGGTGTTGTTATTGCCGCCAAGACTGGTTTAGCCCAATCACCCCAAGCTCCTTTAGCAACTTCACCAGTAATTAAAGGACCAACTACAGGCAAAGCGCTTAATATAAAAAAAGCAACAATTGTAGTAATAGTATTCAAAGCAACCCTAATAATTGTTGGTAAAAGACTTAATAAAGCACTTCCTATACTTCCAATATTTCCTAATGTGCTAAAAATAAACCAAGCATTACCAGCTAAAAAAGCATTTTGATAAGTTTGCACATCAATATGAACATCAGTATTTTTACTTAAAATAGAAATTATTAAGACAATCAAAACGTACATCAAATCAATCATAAAACCCGCAATCGCAAAGGAAAAAGTGATTAAGATTAGAGAGATAACGATTTTGGGGAGGGCGTTTTCGACGGAGATGACGGTCTGGGGATTAATCTTTGTACGGAACATAATCATAAAACCGATGGCGATGAGGACGATGACGAGGAGCATATAGGAGAGATCACGGAAGATCTTCCAGAGATTTGAGAAAGGTTTGATGGCGGCAAAGCCGATGCCTTCGGCCGCCATAGTCTTTGGGACAAAGCCGGCACTCTGCAATCCTTCATATGCCCACATAACACCGGAAGCAGGAGGATTAGCGTAAGGAATAATAATTAGGTTACTCATAAACCCAAAGACACTTTTGCCATAGTTTTTATCAGCGTCAGCAGGATTATCAGTACAGGCTTCGCCGATCATCGAGCACATGGACATTTTATAAAGGGCGATTGTCAGCTTTCCTTCTTTTGTTTTATTAAGTTCTTTATCATTAATCACTTTATAGATCTCGGCACGATTTTGTTTGATTGGATCGGACTTTGAGGACAGGGAAACCCTGTCCTTACTGATAAAATGGGAAAAGAGAGAGATGACGATGAAGTAGACGGCGATGACGAGAAAGGCTTTCTTTGCAAAATTTAAGTAGGGTTTGAAAAATAAGAACATAATTTGATTATAATACGAATGACACGAATTAAGCAATGCGAATTCCGCAAATAATTTGTGAGGTATATTTAGCTTGGATTCCCGCCTTCCAGCCTTCGCACAAGGCTACGGCCGGCAAAGCGCGGGAATGACAAGAAAGAACGGGAATGACAACAAGGGATATTTACGCTTGACAATGGTAATTAGTTACTATACAATGTTACTAAAATATGGAAATAGATACATTGATAGGCGAACAAAATCCACAGTGGAGTGACGAAAAATATCTACCAGTAGAGAACTCTTGGTTTAAGAGGGGGGCATATAGTGAGGTAAATCATTGGTTAGATAAAAGATTTATTATTACTTTAACGGGTCTACGAAGAGTTGGGAAAAGCACGATTTTGAGACAGATAATGAGCAATTTGATTTTAAAAGGCAAAAGAAAAGAATGCTTCTATTTTTCTTTTGAAAAATTTCAAGCAAAAAGAGACCCTGAAATTCTTAAAAGAATAATTCAATATTATTTTGACTTTGTTTTAATAAAGAAAAGCTATCAAATAAGCGAAAAAATCTATATTTTTTTGGATGAAGTCCAGTATATACCCTATTGGCAAGATGTAATTAAGTTTTTTTATGATCAAAATGAAAATTTTAAATTTATAGTAACAGGTTCAAACTCTCTTTTTGTCCAAAAAAAATCACTGGAAAGTTTGGCGGGAAGAATCATAGATATAAAAATAACACCTCTTTTATTTAAAGAATATTTATCACTCGTCAATCCAGATTATAAAATTGATATTAAGAACGATCTTTGGATATCAGCCAATAAAAATATAATTAATGGTTATTTTGAAAAATATCTTCGTTTTGGTCAGTTTCCGGAAGCAATTTATCAAAAATTAAATAATAGTGATACTAAAAAATACCTTGAATCAATTGAAAATAAAATCACTCAAGAGGATCTTCCTAAAACATTTACTATAGAACATCCTCAGATATTAATGGCAATAATTAATCAAATAAAAAAACAACCAGGCCAAATAATTGAATATCAAAATATTGCCAGTCAAGTAGGTCTTGACCAGAGAACGCTTGCTAATTATTTTGGTTATTTAGAAAAAGTCTTTTTAATTTCTCTATGTTATAATTTTGGGAAAAAACCAATCAAAGCGCCACGGATTAGCAAAAAAGCATATTTGGTATCATCAAATTTTGCAACTGAAGCTCCAATGCCATTCCTTGTTGAAAACTATATATTCAATTATCTTAAGATTAAATTCCCGGGAGTTTATTTTAATAAAGATAAAGAAATTGATTTTATAGCAGTCAAAGATGAAAAAAATTATTTATTTGAAGTAAAGTATCAAAATGAAATAAATAGTAGTGATAGTAAAAATATCAAAGCCTTTTTAAAAGTAAACAAAGCAGTCAAATCATTTTTAATAACTAAAGATAAATTTGACTTAAAAAAACCTATCGATCAAATTCCGGCATCATTAATCGAATTTTTACCAATAGCTAGATTTAGTCTTGGATTAGGAAAAAATATTTGGAATAGGATTGATGCAATTGAATATGTAAAAAAAGAAAGAGAGTCTTGGGATAAGAAATAATACGAATATTATTTAAGTAAGAATTGTTCTGAACCGAGACTTGGATAATTGGCTGTTCTCCAACTTTCAAATTCTTTTTTAGCCTGATCTTTTGGATCAAGGAGTGCGACTACGAATTTGTCTGTGCTGTAGTCAAAGTCGATTGAGAAAGTGGAAAGATTCAAAGGAACTTTTAATTTTAGGTCTTTTTTCTGAGAGGCTAAGTCGACTATTTGTTGAGGGATTGTCTCTTCGAGTGCGCCAGTAAAGCCAGCTTTAATTGTTACAGGTGTAACATTAGCCGTTGCGGGTGAAGGGTTAGTTTCGACAGAAGTAGGAAATAATTGATTAGTTGATTTAGTAGTTTTATCTTGAGTTGGGTTTTTTTTAGTGAAAGGAATAATCAAAACTAAAATAAAAAGAACAATAAGAGCTCCGGAAATTGCAAGATAAACTTTAATATTTTGTGAATCCATATTTATTTTTTAACCCCGAACGCTAACCTGTATAACGGGTACGGGTAACGGCTATTTTCATTATAAGGGATTTGATAACGACCGTAAGCGGGATCATAAGCAATAATATTTCCCTTACTATCAATATCGGTAATCCAGAAATAATGACCGCAACCGCCGCTACAGAAACTTGCTAAAGTAAAAAAGGTCCAACCAGAGGCCAAATATTTTCTTAGCTCCGGGACAATTGTTTCGGCTTTTTCTGAATCAAAAACAAGATAATCAGTGGTTTTAAGTCCGAGACTTTTTAGTAGTTCATGAGCATCGGAATAACGCGAACCATCATTTCCAAGGAGATAATCATTTGATTGATATAGGTTAACTATTACTTTTGGATCGTATTTTTTATCAACGTAGCTAGAAGAAATCATAGCAACGGTTGTAGGGCCACAACCAGCACTACATAGAGTTCCACCATCAGGTAAAGGTAAACTACCTTGATCACCACATTGGGCATAATAAGTGAATGAAGTTGACGATGGATGTTGGACGCTAGAAGTTGGACCTTGAGGTTGAATGGTGGGCGTTGGAGATAGTGATTGCCCCGAACCTTGTCCCATATTCATAAAAATATTCAAAAATTCAATCACGGGGTTAAAATCATCAGGATTTTTTCCTTGATCTACTATTAAAGTTAGATCAGCATTATTTACTAAGGGAGTTAGCTGATTTTGTTTAGCCCAATTTATAAACTGTTCTTCAGCTTGTGAAGTTTTTTTCTCAACAACAATTTTTTTTAATTTGTATGAATATTGAAGTTTGAAATCGGGAGTTTCGACGGGGAATATCTGAGAAAGATTTGGTTGATTGGACTCATTGGATAAATTTGACTCATTTGATAAATTGGAAAGGTCTTTTAGACCTTGATCACCACCTGTGGCTGGTAAGGGTTGCCCAGTTTTTCCCTGATCGGGGATACCTGTAGGGAAGGCGGAATCTTTTTGAGTTTTTGTTGAGGGTTTCTTTATGAGAGAAAGTAACATGGTCGTAATTACTAGAAGAATAAGGAAAGCTCCAGCTATGACTAAATATATCTTTTTCATATTATTAAAGCTCGGTACCATATTTTTTAAACGCCACACCCCCACGGGGGCCCCTGGCGAATATTAAAAAATACTAGTACCTCGCTTAAAATTAGTTGACATTTGGTCACAATTTATTGATAATGAAAATATGGCCAACTATTTTGATTTTATTAAAAAACCACAGAACAATGCAACAGTAAATCCACCTGTTGTAAATGATAAATCCGAAATCCGAAATCCGAAATCCGAAACAAATTCAAATGTTCAAAATTCAAATGATAAAACCGCCGTGGCAACACCTCCAGTTAAAGTTCCTAACCAGCCACTAAACACTAGTCACCAGTCACCAGTCAATAACCTCGATCTAATGACTCATCTAACTCAACGATCCAATCGTGTCATGATGGCGGCACAAACAAAAGCTAAAGAATTAAAGTCAGACTTAGTTGACAGTGAGCATCTCTTATATGCTTTGACGACCGATAGTGAAATTTATAATTTGTTAGTTGAGGCAAAAATTCAACCTCAATTAGTTACTGATGAACTTACAAAAATTTATAAAAGAGGAACCGTTGATAGAGCACCCCAATTTTCTCCTAGAATTAAAAAAATTCTTAATGATTCCTTAGTGGTCGCTAGAAAACTTGGATTTGAATTCATAGCACCAGAACATATGATGTTAGGGTTATATGAAGAAGGCGAAGGAGTAGGAGCGAGGGTACTTGTCAAGTTGGGTTTAACTAAGGAAACTCTTAATAAATTAGTTGTTGGAAAAAAGGAAGGACTAACTGAAGAAGATAAAAAAGCTGAAAGTAAGAAAAAAGCCCTTGAACAGTTTACTATTGACCTAACTGCAAAAGCTTCACAAGGATTGCTTGATCCGGTAGTTGAGAGATCGGCTGTCATTGAAAGAGTCATTCATATTTTATCTCGTCGGACAAAAAATAATCCGTCATTGGTTGGTGAAGCGGGGGTAGGAAAAACGGCCATTGTTGAAGGATTAGCCGAAAAAATTGTTGCCAAAGAGGTACCAGAACCGTTGCTTAACAAAAGAATTCTTCAGTTGGATTTGATGAGTATGTTAGCCGGTGCTTCTCACCGGGGTGAGTTTGAAGAAAGAATGAAAGATTTGATTGAAGAAGTAAAGGCAAGTCAAGGTCAGATAATTTTATTTATTGACGAAATTCATAATATCGTTGGAGCCGGTGCATCTGGTGAAGGATCACTTGACGCTTCCAATTTTTTAAAACCGGCATTAGCTCGAGGCGAAATTCAAATCGTTGGAGCGACCACTTTGACCGAATATCGAAAATATATTGAAAAAGATCCGGCACTGGAGCGACGTTTTCAACCAGTTTTAGTTCCCGAGCCAACTGAAGAGCAGGGGATAAAAATGCTTAAAGCAATAAAAGATAAATATGAGGCTTTCCATCGGGTAAAAATTCCAGATGACACCATTGAGGCGGCGGTCGTTTTGTCTAAACGTTATGTTGGAGATCGATTTTTACCGGATAAAGCCGTTGATCTCATTGATGAGGCCGCGTCAGCGGTTCGTTTACCTTTGATTTCACTACCTGAGGAAATAAAATCGTTAGAAACAAGAATTGCCCAATTAAATCAAGAATTAAAAGAGTCGACCAAAAAATCCGATAAAGTAAAATCGAGGATATTACGATCAAAGATAGATGAAATTAATTCCGGTCTTAAAGAAAAAAAGGAAGAATTCAATCTTAAAAAAAGTCAGTCGACCGGAGCAGTGACAGTCAACATTATTAAAGATATTGTTGCCCGGTGGACGGGAATTCCAGTTTCTAAAATTTCATCCACTGAGACTGAAAAGTTAGCTCATTTGGAAGACATTATTCACAAAAGATTGATTGATCAGGAAGGGGCAGTTGCTTCTGTTTCCCAAGCAGTGAGACGCGGAAGAGCCGGATTAAAATCTGCCATGCGGCCGATTGGTAGTTTTGTCTTTTTAGGTCCGACCGGTGTTGGAAAGACTGAATTGGCAAAAGTTTTAGCTGATATACTATTTGGAAGCGAAGACTTAATGATTAGATTTGACATGACCGAGTATATGGAGAAACATGAAGTAGCTAAATTACTCGGGGCTCCCCCAGGTTATGTTGGTTATGAAGAAGGCGGAAAGTTGACAGAAATGGTGAGAAGAAAACCTTATAGTGTAGTACTTTTTGATGAAATCGAAAAAGCTCATCCGGATATTTTTAATATTCTTCTTCAAATTTTAGACGATGGACGGTTAACGGATAATAAAGGTCACGTGATTTCTTTTAAAAATACAGTTGTCATCTGTACTTCTAACCTTGGAACAAAGCTGATCCAAGACGAATTATTGAAGAATAAATCCGAAATCCGAAATCCGAAATCCGAAACAAACCCAAAATCCAAAGATGCAGAACCCGCACAGAAAACAAAAGCGGAAGATGAGAAAGATAAAAATAAATTTAAAGGGATAAAGGACAAAGTCATGGTTGAGCTGACTAAGTTTTTTAAGCCGGAGTTGATAAACCGTTTTGATGAAGTGATTGTTTTTGAGCCACTCCGATTCCAGGACATGGTGGAAATAGTCAAATTGCAAATGAAAGGAATAATTAAATTAATTGAAGAACAAGATATGGGATTGGCTTTTACCGATGAAGTAATACAAGAAATTGTTAAGGCGGGATTTGATCCGTTATATGGAGCTAGGCCACTCCGACGTGCAATTCAGAAATTAATTGAAAATCCAATTTCTAATTTGATTATTGACGGTAAAGCAAAGGCGGGAGATTTGATCAGAGTGAGAGTAGACAAAGATGAATTAATTTTTGAAATTGAAAAAACTGTTTTTCAGCCAAAAACCGCCAAGAATTATCATTGTCAGGCATGCGCATGGGATTTTGAGAACGAAATAGTAGCCAATTCAACGGCAATCTGTCCAAAATGTTTAAAACATGGTGAAAATATCGTAGAGGTCAATCTTGATCGACCCGTCACTGATGAATTAAAGGTTCCAAAACCTGATATTAAGATACCCGAACCTATTAAACCTCAAACTATCCCTGACAAAAAAGTTGTATGAAAACTTTATTAGCTCAATCTCTTAATTTAGGTAATCAAACTATTGAAGGTCCTCTTGACTCCAGTGTTGATTCTTTAGGTAAGATCATTTCTAAAGGTTTGGGTTTTATTATGCCAATGGCAGGAATTATCCTTCTTTTTGTTTTAATTTCCGGTGGTTATGACTATATGATGTCCCAAGGAAATGCAGATAAAATAAAAGCAGGTCAAGCAAAGATTACTTCGGGAATTATTGGTTTTATACTTTTAATTGCATCCTTTTTAATTACCAGATTAATTGCTGCAATCTTTGGTCTTGGCGGTGGAATTTTTTAAGATATTAAACTACAATATATCTATGCAAGAATCCCCAATAGTCATTTCCGTCGGTGGTAGTCTCATTGTTCCCAACGGAGGAATTAATACAGATTTTTTAATTAAATTAAATAAATTAATAAGAGAAGAAGTCGCAAATGGGAAGAGGTTTATGCTAATTGCCGGTGGAGGCAAATTGGCCCGACGGTATCAGGAAGCAGGCTCAGCCGTAATTGGGAAATTAACAAGAGAGGATTTGGATTGGTTAGGAATTCATTCAACTCATCTTAATGCACATCTTCTCAGAACGATATTTCAGGATATTGCCAATCCCCGAGTCGTACAAGATTATGATCGCCGCCTGGAAAATTGGATTGAGCCGATTGCGATCGGAGCTGGTTGGATGCCTGGTTGTTCTACAGATTATGACGCAGTAGTATTTGCGCGTGATCATAAAGCAAAACTTATAATTAACATGTCAAACATTGATTATGTTTTTGATAAAGATCCTGGTAAGTTTTCTGATGCTAAGCCATTAAAAAAAATTACATGGGAAGCAATGAAAAAATTAGTTGGAGATAAGTGGATTCCAGGACATAATTCACCTTTTGATCCAATCGCAACAGAACTTGCTGAAAGTTTAAAACTAGCAATTGTGATAGCCAATGGAAATAATATGGAAAATATTAAAAAAATTATTAATGGAGAATCTTTTAAAGGTACGGTAATTAATTCAGGGGATCCAAGCTATAATATACATTTATAAAGTAATTTTAGTCTGGATTCCCGCCTCCGCGGGAATGACACAAATATGTTTTTGACCGATATTTTATTCCATAATTTTAGAAACTTTAGTGATAATAAATTTAAAATCAATCCATGTTTGACGGCTATATTTGGAGATAATGCCCGGGGAAAAACCAATTTACTTGAAGGAATTTACTTCATATTAAAAGGAGAGGGGTTTCGTGAAAGTCGCGAGGAACAATTGATTAAATTTATTGAAAAAAATTCTTGCGTTGATGCAAAATTAGAAGAAAAAAAAACTAAAGATGTTATTAATCTAAGAATAGATTTAACTGTTAACGATTTTGGTTTAAATAAAACATATTTTTTAGAAAAAACCAAAAAAGGCCATCATTCATACTTAAAAAATTTACTTCCGGTTGTTTTGTTTTCGCCAGAACAAATTGAAATAATAGATCGGACAATGTCTATACGACGCGAATATTTTGACAAATTTTTGTCAGGGGTTGATTTAGAATATAAAAAACATTTGACCAATTATAATCAAGCGCTACGAAAAAGAAATAAGATCTTAGAAGCAGGATTTAGCAATCTAAATTTAGACGCTGAGTTAGATTACTGGAATAAACTTCTCATAGATAATGGTTCATACCTAATTATAAAAAGGCGAGAATATATCTTTTTTTTAAATTCAAATAGTATTATTGATTCAAAAAAATTTGAAATAGAATATAAAGAAAATAAAATTAATCAGGAACGATTTACCGAATCACTTCAAAAAGAATTATTAATCAAAAGAACTTTAGTTGGTCCTCATCGAGATGAATATAATATTTTTATGATAGATAAAGAATCGCAGAAAAAAAATATCCATATATACGGTTCCCGTAGCGAGCAACGATTGGGATTATTTTGGCTCAAAATTAATGAATTAAAATATTTAGAAGATTTTTTTAAAAAAAAGCCGATTTTGTTATTGGATGATATATTTTCAGAGTTGGATCACAATAATCAAAAATTGATATTTAATTTAATCGATAATTATCAAACAGTTATCACTTCAACAGAAAAAGAGTTGATGAAGTTAATTAATTTTTCGGATGACACCCTTTACGATACCATAAATCTGTAAATCGTTAATTGGATAAAAAGGAGGATACTTTGGATTGGCTGCTTCCAAATAGTTGACATGTTTTTTTCTATCAGTCTTTAAAATCTTTAAAGTCCATTCGTTATCAATCTGGGCTAGAACGATAGTCCCAATATTAGCGTTTTTATTTCTTTCAATTATTACGATGTCTCCTTCGAATATCCCGACTCCGGTCATTGAGTCACCGGAGACTTTGAGCAAAAAAGAAGTTTGGGGGTTCTCAATTAAATAATCGTCAATCGTCAAATAATCTTTGTTTTCTTCGGCCAAAATAGGAAAGCCAGCTTTAATGACACCAAGAAGGGGGAGAGCAAAAAACTTTTTTGTTGGAGAAAGTTTTTTGCTGTCTTTTTCAATAAATCCCAAATCAATTAATTTATTGATTATTTTAAAAACAGCATTTTTAGAAGAGATATTAAAAAGC
>Ga0210028_1004588_pt1 | contig 9996 bp, 4 predicted proteins | sample CryGeymeta201513_FD_185468 | JGI IMG/M metagenome (GOLD analysis project Ga0210028, IMG submission 185468) | Groundwater microbial communities from Crystal Geyser aquifers in Utah, USA - Crystal Geyser metaG 2015-13 (SPAdes) (version 2) | ecosystem: Environmental > Aquatic > Deep subsurface >...
ACCTGGCCTGCCGACAATATCGCCGATAAAAAGTGCCGTCACAACATCTGAAGATTTCGGCCGCAATACGGATTTGCCGATTGTAATTGCTGACGGAGTGGCTGAACTCAATTTACCTTGCTCCAAGAAGCTGTGAATAAATCCATATTATTGGTCACAAGCAAAGGCGTGGGCGCCTGTGCCTCCAGAGGCATCTCTCTTTGCAATGTTATTAAAAAATTTGAAATTGCAAATTGTAAAGTGCAAATTGAAAATTTTATTTTTCCAATTTTCATGTTTCAATTATTTCTCGCCTTCCACTTATTATCTGGCATAATCCACAAATTTAGTTTCGCGAATAACAGTTACTCTGATCTGACCTGGATAATCCAAGTCAGTCTCGATCTTCTTCGCGATGTCCTTTGCATTCTGCCGCGCTTCATGGTCAGTGACTTGCTGGTGATTGACAAGCACTCTAACTTCGCGGCCGGCTTGAACCGCATAAGCTTTCTCCACACCTTTGAATGTGAGAGCAATCTTTTCCAGAGCTTCAAGCCGCTTTACGTACATGTCTGCGCTCTCGACTCTAACTCCCGGCCGCGACGCAGAAATCGCATCGGCAATCTGAACCATTATTGCTTCAATGGTCAGCTCGGCGTCTCCGTGATGCCCCGCGACTGCCGCAACAATTACCGGCGATTCGTTGTATCTCTTCAAAACTTCAGCTCCTACCAAAGCATGCGGACCCTCAACCTCGTGATCAACAGCTTTTCCTATATCATGGAGTAGTCCTGCACGACGGCAGATATTAGCATCAGCACCAAGCTCGGCAGCCATATGCGCAGCAAGGAAAGCAACTTCCATAGAGTGCTTCAGCACATTCTGTCCATAACTGATCCTGAACTTGAGACGACCAAGGATCTTAATCAAATTATTAGGCAAACCAACAACTCCGGTCTCAATAGCAGCTCTATCACCTAACTCTTTAATAAGAACATTAACTTCTTCTTTGACTCTCTTCACCATCTCTTCGATACGCGCAGGGTGAATACGACCATCCTCTATAAGCCGTTCCAGTGTAACCTTGGCAATATACCTGCGCACAAGATCAAAACCACTAATAACAATAGATCCTGGAGTATCGTCTACGATAACATCAACACCGGTAATTTGCTCAAAAGTATTGATATTACGACCTTCCCTACCGATGATACGTCCCTTCATTTCATCATTAGGAAGAGCGACTATTGTAGCTGTAGACTCAACCGCAGTCTCAGCCGCATATTTCTGAATAGCATCAGCGATAATATGCTTAGCCTTTGTATCAGCTTCTTCTTTTGCGGCAGCCTCTAGCTTCTTAACATACTCGACTATTTCATCCTTAGATTCCTCTTCAACTTTTTTGAGAAGAAGATCTCTTGCATCCTCTTTTGAAAGTTTCGCAACCTCTTCGAGCTGACCTTTCTGTTGCTCGTAGATAGCTTGAACATCAAGTTTTAGCTGTTTAACAGATGTAACTTTGGCTTCCAAGTCTTCCTTCAGCTTTTCTGAAGACTCCATTTTTTGATCCAAAAGCTCCTCTTTCTTAACTAGACGCTCCTCAACCTTTTGGAGCTGCATTCTCTTATTGCGCTCCTCTTTTTTTGCTTCTTCTTGAATCTTCAAAGACTCATTTCGAGCCTCGAAAAGCATTTCCTTAGCCTTAGAATCGGCATCTCTAAGAACACGATTTTTCTCATCTTCCGCCTTCATTTCTTCCTCTTTTTTCTGGAGATTACGCACGTAGAAACCTACGCCACCTCCGATGACAAGTCCCGCCAAAACCAGCAAGACATACATACTTGTACCCATAATAATTTGAAAGGTTAGCAACCTTCCGGATGACTAGTAGAGTCTGATATAACCTGTTATTGTTGATAAGCGATTAAGGAATCCGTTTTTCATATTTAGTAGGAAAACTAGTACTCTTACTCCGAAAGATTTAGATTGTTAAAATATTCTTCCGAGGAAAATTTAACTTAAAGGTAGCCGCATGTCAATTGACTTAACATATGGTGTCGACATATAGTTCCGCTCGTACGCAAACCGCTCACGTAACACAAAAACCAATGGCTTCTAGAATTATCAAAAATCTACTTGCATTATCCTGGATTTCAGTTGTTGTATACGCATATTTTCGCAATCACACATACTTAGGTAGCGGCTGGGAATCGATAGCAACATTTTTGCCGTATATCTTGTTTATACCAGTTGTATACGGATGTTATGCTCTATATCAGTGGTTTGAAAAAGGAGAGAAAAATCTGAAAATCAAAATTACATTCGCAAGAGTACTCGCAGCAGCAATTTTGCTGATTTTCGTGGCGGGAAATGCAGCATTCTTAATAAAATCACCTTCTTACTATCATGGGAACGACATTTTCTATGTCGAGGACGAGTCAGGAGGAAGATTGGAAATAATATCGGATCTATCAACGCTAACAGGCAACGAAGTCTTAGTCTTGGGACACGAAAGCGCACTGGAAGAAACAAACGCAGCACTCACAAACTGGATCCCAGTAGAGATTGTAAGTTACTTCGAAAGACCAACGTTCTTAAGGATAGAATTTGGAATTATAACCAAGAGCCTTGGCTTACTCGGTATATTTGGACTACTGACAGTGACAGCTATGTCTCTCGGATTAACGATCTTCAGGAAAATAACAAGAAGCAACAAGACAGATTCAGAGTCGATACTTATATCTTTCGGCCTCGGGCTTTTCGGGATATCCACTTTCTTATTTCTGCTGGGAGCCGCTCATATACTGACTTACCTCTCGGCATGGATACTTTTCGCACTGATATTGGCAGCAAGTTACAAATCATTAGCAGAGATACTGCAAAAACTGATGAAGTGGGAGCACACTATCGAAACGCCTATAGCAAATTTTGACATTGTGATAGTGATGACGCTACTTCTATTCGCAGCCAGTAATTTCATAGACAATATATCCCCAATGCCAAGAGGATGGGACGGCATGAATCAATACGTCAACACGGCAAAAAGCCTGTACTTGGAACATGGGCTTATTTCCAATGGACTGACGTACGGATGGGAACTCATTACAAGCCTTGGCTTTATCATGTTCAATTGGACCACAGCTACTCTTAACCTGCACTCATTCTTCCCAGGACTAATAGCTATGATCGCTCTATACATAGTAGCAAGGAAATTCATGTCGACAAGAGCAAGCTTAATCGTAGTAGCTTCTCTGTACCTCACACCTTTATATCAATTCCACGGAGTCGAAGACAACAAAGTCGATCTCGCACATTTATTCACAGGTATCGTCGCCATACTCAGTGTATATAAAAGCTTCACGGCAGACACAAAGAGAGAGAAATATGGACTTATGGCAATTGGCGGCATACTGGCCGGATTCGCATTGGGCATCAAGCTCACAGCCATAATACTCATATTTGGACTGGCGATAGCAACACTATATTACGAGCTTGGTATCTCTGTGGCTATCGGAGCCATCGTTGGAGCAGTAGGCCTATTCGCAATCACACAAGCAATATCAACGGGATCAGAGTTGGAGATTCAACCATCAACATATAATGTAGTCGGAACAGTACTTGTACTGATCAGTATCGGAGTCATAGGCTTGAAATTAATACAGAAGAAAAGCGCCAAGCCTCTTATCGCGATGGGAATATTCCTCGTATTCGCGGGAATTAGCTTTTCACCTTGGCTGATAAAAAACTTCATAGAGACCGACTCACTGAACCCTGGATCCCTGCTCTCAGGCCAATCAGCAATGCCTCAAATAGACCATGATCTACTCGAAAATGATTACGGCCTGGACTACGGTTTGTGTGAATCGACCGGAACACGCGAAGAACTGCAAAGATACATGGGATATGACGACATCATAACAAGATACCTGACAATGCCATGGCATCTAACTATGAACGATCAAGGCACCAGCGGAATATATATAGATTTCGGATGGATACCTCTAGCCTTCATCCCGGGATTATTACTGTTTATACCTTTCAAGAAACCAAGTAGAAAGATAGCCGCAATCTTAGTATTCACGATAGCGTATTGGACAATATGGCTCATTACAAGCTACGGCATCATATGGTACGGACTACCAGGTTTTGTAGGCTTGAGCATAATCATCGGACTACTTATAGACAACTATGAGGAACAATCAGGTTATCACAGACAGATTATAAACATAGCCATAGCGCTATTCTTGATATCAACTTTGATATTCAGGCTCAGTATGTTCGGCAAAGGGACACTACTAATGTACACAGCCGGCAACATGACAGAGGAAGAAGCGATCAAATCTATATTCCCATACGCACCGACTGTTGGAGAGATGCTAAACGCCGATCAAGATGGAGAATATGACCTAATATGGAAGGTTGGAACGAATTTAAGCTATTTCATAGACGATAATTTCGCAAGAGTTCGCAATGACCAATATCTGGACGACTTAAACTGTCTATATATTGAACGCGACGCAGATCTGCTAACAGAGAGGCTGAAAGCGCTTGGATACGGATATATTCTATTCGACTACTACACGTATTCCCTGAGTCCTGATCCGGAAGGCTCGCTATACCAAAAATATACGGCCGCATTGCAATACATCCTGAACGAGACAGATATAGTGGTCAGCGACTACTACCGAGGACACATGGTTATCAAATTACCGGGAACTTAGAATTTTTCACAAAAATTTAACATCAGCATGTTAAAGGACTCGTAAGACTAAATTATGTAAGTCCAAACACAGATGCTTAGATTCATCATTGCGTCACTCATAGAGACAAATAGAAATAAAATGACACAAAGACTGGCGCTATTTTGTCATAGGGCAAGGCATCAAAAACGAAGAATAGCAGGGCTATTTAAGGCTTTTGATAACGCAGCCATATGGCGAAAGAGCTTCTCGGGGCTTGTGTCATTTTATTTCTATTTGGCTCTGCCAATATCTTTGGTGAATGCGGCAGTACCAATAGAGTTAATCGAGGCACTGCCTGATCCGGAAGGGATTGATCAAGGCAGCGAATATATAATACTCAAGAACACAGACAAGTCCGAAGTAGACTTAAGTGGGCTGTATTTGGACGACAAAAAAGGAGAAAGCAGCCCATATTCGCTCGGTGGATACACAATACCACCACTGGGAGAACTATTCCTCTCTTCAGAGGAGACAGGAATATCAATCAACAATACTGGAGACGAAATACGCATACTAGACAACTTATTTGAAGAAATCTTCTCAGTGGAAATATCCTCCTCGGTAGAAGGAGCCAAATATATCCTGACAAAAGATGGCTATGCGTGGAACTATCAATATGAAGACTTCGTTGCCCTGCCGCGCCAAAACTACGCAGACAACATTGCTATCACAGAGATAATGCCAAACCCGGAAGAAGACGAAAGCAGTAACGAGTGGATAGAGATCGCCAACATAGGACAAGAAACAATAAACCTCAGCGGCCTAATGCTTGATGACAGCGAAGATGGGAGCTCTCCATACGAGCTACCCAATATAGAGATAAAACCAGGTGGATACACGGTCATTTATAGAAGCGATTCAAAAATAGCACTCAACAACAGCAACGATTCGGCACGAATCCTCACGCCAAGCGAAGACGTAATCTCCTCAGTCCAGTACGAAAAAACAGAAGAAGGCATGTCTTACCAACTAACTCAAATAATAAATGCCATTACTGGAGAAATAACAACAAAATGGCAATGGGCAAACCCAACAGAGGGAGTAGCGTCTCAAGCGCTATATACTATCAGCGGAAGCATTACGGATTTTTCGCAAATGGAGTCGACATTAACAATAGAGTACCAAGGTAATTCATACACATTTGGCACATCGGAACTGGATCTCTCAGACAGCCTAAGTGCGGCAACTTTCAGCAACGGAACAGAAGTGATACTGCTATATCAAGTAATCAATGGGCAAAACACAATTATAGATTTCGAACTCGAAAACAGCGGCATAGAGCCGATAATAGAAATAGCAGTGTCGGATGAATCCCTCTACAAACGCCTACTGCCATATCTGACAACGGGATTAGCGATAGTACTGTTGGCAATTTACGAGACAGTGAAGAAGCAAGAAGCCCAATAACCACCCTCTGTTATCTGTTATCTAATAAAAAAAAGCCGCAAGTAGAGAGACTTGAGAAGTCGCCTCACCACTTACAGCCTCTTGTATGCGGGCTAACACTAGCAACCGCAGCATCCACCTTTTTTGCCGTCCATGGGAATAGAAGTTAAAAATTACATGAGAGCTTAACAATAATAGTTCGCATTAAGTAAATTTGCAAGCTTTGCATCGACGCACTGAAAAACCGATCAAAAAGCCATTACTTTTAGCCGCCAAACACTTGCTCAACAATACCAAATACGAAATACAAAATTTGTAAATCCCGTTTTGAGAAATCGACCTTGCAAAACACACCCCCATCCAATATATTGGGTCTCGCCGAAAGAAAACATACAACATATAGTGGCCAAGCGTAGTCAAAGACACTACCAAAGGTGCTCACAAGAGGCCTAGTTTGTTGACTAAAGAAGAAGCCATACAGCCCATTCTTTTTTGTCATCTCCAAAAAAAACTTCAAAAAAACATTAACATAAAATACCATGCAAAAAATCATCAAAAGAGATGGTTCGATAGCGCCATTCAACCACGAGAAAATAACACAAGCCATTTGGAAAGCGGCACAGTCGGTTGGTGGAGAAGATCGCACAGTTGCCGAAGATATATCAATGCAAATAGAGACCTTGCTTAACGTCCTATTCAAAGGAAAAACATACCCAACAGTAGAGCAAGTACAAGATCTTGTTGAGAACCTACTCATAGAGAGGAACCACGCAAAGACAGCAAAGGCTTACATAATTTACAGGCAAAAGAGAGCAGACATAAGGAGCCAGCAGAAAGCCATCATGGGCAAGACAACCAATCTCCCTCTAAGTTTAAACGCGCTACAAGTTCTGGAAAAGAGATACCTGCTAAAAGATGAGAACGGCAAAACCAAAGAGACGCCAGAAGATTTGTTCAGAAGAGTCGCAAGCAACATTGCAGAGGGAGATAAAAACTACAAAGGAGAGAATGCGGAGGAGACAGAGGAGAAGTTCTACAAGATGATGACCGAGCTTGAGTTCATGCCAAACTCCCCTACCCTAATGAACGCGGGGACAGAGATTCAACAATTATCAGCATGTTTCGTTTTACCAGTTGGAGACAGCATGGAAGACATTTTCGATTCAGTAAAAAATGCTGCCCTCATCCACAAGAGCGGAGGAGGAACAGGGTTCTCGTTCTCAAGACTAAGACCACGGAATGACAATGTTAAGTCAACTGCAGGAGTATCTTCAGGGCCCCTGTCATTCATGAGAGTATTCGACATAGCTACAGACGTTATCAAGCAAGGTGGCAAAAGAAGAGGAGCAAACATGGGAATTCTCAGGGTAGATCACCCGGAAATCCTAGACTTCATCACCATGAAGTCTGACATGGTTACACTAACAAACTTCAACATCTCAGTCGCCATCACAGACAAGTTCATGAAGGCGCTAGAAGTTAACGGCGAATACGACCTTATTAATCCACGAACAGGAGATACGGTAAGAAAATTGCCTGCAAGACATGTCTTCGATCTTATATTGGACATGGCGTGGAAGAACGGCGACCCGGGAGTGATCTTCATCGACACAATCAACAAGGCTGACAAAATTCCTCACACAGGACCTATTGAGAGTACAAATCCATGCGGCGAACAGCCTTTAAAGGGGTATGAGTCATGCAACCTTGGCTCTATCAACCTGAACAAAGTTTTCATCGATGGCAAAATAGACTGGGACAAATTCAGAGACATCATCCACACTGCAGTACATTTCTTGGACAACGTGATCGACATGAACAAATATCCAATTCCGCAAATAGCAGAGGTAAGCCGCAATTCACGCAAGATCGGACTGGGAATCATGGGATTCGGGGACTTGCTGTATCAAATGGGCGTACCTTACGACTCGGAAGATGGCGTAAAATGGACAAACAAGATACTAAAATTCTTAAACCGAGAAGCTGCGGCAAAATCTATGGCATTGGCAAAAACTCGAGGAGTATTCCCTGTTTGGAAAGGAAGTCATTACGAGAAACAAGGTATCGAAATCCGCAACGCATGTCAGACTACGATCGCTCCAACAGGAACAATCGGCATGATCTGCGAAGCATCTGGCGGCATCGAACCGAACTTTGCGATTTCATACATCAAGAACGTCATGGATGGAACGGAACTTATCTATACAAACAAATACTTCGAAAAGGCTGCACGCACACGTGGTATCTACTCAGAAGACATGATGCGCGAAATAGCCAGAGTAGGATCTGTCCAGAATATCGATGGAATACCGGAAGATATGAAGAGGGTATTTGTAACAGCTCAGGATATTACTCCTGAGTGGCATGTAAAAATACAGGCCGAAGCACAGAGGCACATCGACTCAGCCGTTTCAAAGACAGTCAACTTCCCACATCACGCAACAACAAAAGATATTGAACAGTCTTACATCACAGCCTACAAAGCAAAATGCAAAGGAATAACGGTTTACAGAGATGGAAGCCGCGACAATCAGGTACTTAATATCGGCGAAGTCAAAGGCAAAGAAAAATCAGGACGCGAACATCAGGCACTCAAAGACCAAGCCTACGCAAAGAAGTCAAAATCAGAGATCAAGCAAGAAGGACTTTGCCCGGATTGCGAAGGAAAACTTGTTATGAACGAAGGATGTATGCACTGCCCTCAATGCAGCTATAGCGCATGCGCAGTCGCATAAATACAGCACCTAGGAAAGCAACTCTGCTACCACTGGAATCGGCACTTGACTTATATGCCAAAATAGTGCACAATTAGCGACTCTAAGATTAATTACGTCTCAAAATGCCACCAGGAGAAAATTTAGCAACAGATCGCGTAGAGAGAGGTGCAGATAGAACAATCGACAGGCTGCAAGCCGATAATTTCAAGAACGTACTAGCCCTTTCGGGAGAACAACAGAGACGAATGGAGTCTTTGGGAAAAGGTATAGCTGAGCTCGGCAAGCAGGGTGTACAAAGCCCGGAGATCGATTCTATTAGACAGCGTATGGAGCGCGGCGAAATAAAAAGCTTCGCAGAAGTCATGGCGGCCGAAAGCATTGTCAAAGGCATAGCAATGAAAAAAGCCGAGCAAGAGCTTAAAGATAGCATAGACCCTGATGAAGACGCGGTTCTCGGCCATACAAAGGGCTGGCTGAAAGCCATGGAAGGCATGGATACGACCGGAGTGGCAAACGAAATCAAAGAAATAAAGAACATCAAGACGGAACAAGCGGAACACAAGAAAAATGTACAAGCCCTCAAGGCTAAATCTCCTCGTGCATTCAAAGCTTATTTAAAAGAACTCAAAAAGAATAAGGAGCGCGGACTGATGACGAAATCCAAGAAGGATATCCTTAAAGATACGGAGACAACATACTCAAAAGCTATGAAAGCTCCTGAAGCGGTTCAGGGGGAATTTTTTGCAAAACTGGATAAAGGCGAACTCACAAAAGACTCTGCAGGTGAGACACTCAAAGAACTTGAAGCGCAGCACAAAGACATGATAGCCAAATACGAGAAGTCGCTAGACGACAACGTAAAGATTTTCGGCAAGAAGCCTGTGGCGGAATTCAAATCATGGATTGCCGGTCGCAAGAATTTCGCGGAAATCCAATGGGCGCAACACGTAATGGATACGGACTACCTGCCTAAGAGACAGCAAGTTCAAACTGAATTCGAGAATATGCCGGACAATGTCACCAAACCGCACAAAGAGAAATGGGAAAACGATCTCGGATACAGCGAAAGACGAGCGTTGCTCGCATCACTACACAACCTCGAACACCAGGCAAACAACCCTATGGCGCAAGAGTACATGCAAACACTGACAAACTCACCTGAGGAAGTGGCG
>Ga0210028_1004589_pt1 | contig 9995 bp, 8 predicted proteins | sample CryGeymeta201513_FD_185468 | JGI IMG/M metagenome (GOLD analysis project Ga0210028, IMG submission 185468) | Groundwater microbial communities from Crystal Geyser aquifers in Utah, USA - Crystal Geyser metaG 2015-13 (SPAdes) (version 2) | ecosystem: Environmental > Aquatic > Deep subsurface >...
CCGGTCCCGGCAGCCGCTGCACCAGGATGCCCGCAGCTGCAGCGTCCGTTACGGCCAGAACGACCCGGGTCTCGAGCTGCTCGGACTGTTCGAAATAGGCCGCGATCGCCTCGGCCAGGCTGTCTCCGGTCAGCGGCACGATACCCTGCCAGAGCTGACCCTTGGCCGAGGGTTCTACCGTCATTGTCAGCACACCGCCACTGCTCATTTCACGGAAGCTCGGGACAGCAAGCATCGCCTCCGGATCAAAGCGCACCAGGCCACGAAGACCGCCCTCGTCGGTGCAGTCGGCCAACAGCAGGCGCAGGGCGCCGGTGGCCCGCAGCTGCAGGCTGACCCGACCCTGGAATTTGACCCCGCTGGAGCACAGCGCGGCGATCACCAGCGCCTCGCTCAATAGTCGCGCCAGACGATCGGGATATTCACCGCGCCGCAGAATTTCGCGGCAGCTTTCATCGAGGTGCGCCACGACGCAGCGAACATTGGCGCGTTCCAGCAGGACGCGCTGCAAGTGATCGCCATTCATGCGGTCACACTCCAGCACTCGCCGAGCCAGTCGGCCAGATGCTCCGCCGAGGCCAGCACCCGATCAGCCCCCCAGGTCGCGACATCCAGGTCGGGCAGAATGTAGCCCCAGGCTGCCGCAATGGTGCGCGTTCCGGCCGCCCGACCCGCCTGGATATCGCGCAGGTCGTCACCGATCAGCAGCGTACGCGCGGGCTCGACACCGAGACGCCGGCAAGCCTCGAGCACCGGGTCCGGCGCCGGCTTCGGGCGTGCCGCCGTATCACCACCCACCAGGCAGCCGCAGCGGCCAACCCAGCCGGCTTGCACCAGCAGCGTTTCGGCCAGAGATTCCAGCTTGTTGGTGACCACACCCCATTGGCGTCCGGCGCTCTCGATCCGCTGCAGGCAATCCGGAATTCCGGCATATGGTCGGCTGCGATCCCAGCAGTGACTGCGGTAGAGATCCAGATAATGCTGGTGGAAGGCCCGGCGCTGCTGATCGTCCAGCTCGGGCAGTCCGGCCTCGAGCATCGCGATCGCGCCCCGGCTGGCCAGCGGCCGCAGCGGCACCTCGGATGTGGCCGGCAAACCGAGTTCGAGCCGCAGCCGGTTGAGTGCGGCAATCAGGTCTGGCGCGGTATCGGCCAACGTTCCGTCCAGATCGAACAGGACGGCATCAAGCTCCCAGCCCCGATCGGCCCGATCGGCCCGATCGGTCATGCCAGAGCTTCCGGGCGGCGGGCATAGAGCAGATAGTTGACCCGGGGCGCTCCGCCGATCGTGACCGTGCGCGAGAACGGGTTGTAGCTCATGCCCTCGATGCGCTCGACCCGGCCACCTGCGGCGCGGATGAAACCGGCCAGCTCCGACGGCCGAAGCAGGCGGTCGTAGCGATGCGTGCCGCGCGGCAGCAGCCGCAGCACGTACTCGGCGCCAACGATCGCCGCGGCCCAGGCCAGCGGCGAGCGGTTGATGGTCGAGAAGAACAGCGCGCCGCCCGGGCGAACCAGCTCGAGACAGGCGCGGACCACGCTGGCCGGATCAGGCACATGCTCCAGCATTTCGAGGCAGCAGACGATATCGAACGTGGCCGGTGCCTGCTCGGCCAGCTGTTCGGCGGTCTGCTTGCGGTATTCGATCTCGAGGCCCGACTCGACCTGGTGCAGGCGGGCCACGGTCAGCGGCTTTTCGGCGATGTCAATCCCGGTGACGCGGGCGCCGGCTCGCGTCATGGCTTCGGTCAGCAGACCGCCGCCGCAGCCGATGTCCAGCAGCGTGCATCCGTCCGGCGGTGCCAACCCGGAGATCCAGTCGACGCGCGGGCCGTTGAGGTCATGCAGTGGACGAAAATCGCCTTGCGGATCCCACCAGCGCGACGCCAGTCGGTTGAAGGCTTCGGCTTCGCGCGGGTCCAGATTGAGTGTGGATTCGGTCATGGTTCTCGGTTCAGTGGGTTCGGGTTGGCGTATCAATGGACTGCGCGATGCGTTGCCGCCATTCGCCGCAGGATTCGAGAATTTCGTCCTCGTCGAGCGTGGTCAGGCAGCGTGATTCCAGCAGTCGCCGGCCGTTCACCCAGACATCGGTCACCTGACTGTCCTGAGCGGCATAGACAATCTGCGAGATCACATCGTAGACCGGCTGGGTTTCGATCCGGTCAAGCCGGATTGCGATCAGATCGGCACACTTGCCTGGCTCGATCGAACCGATCCGATCTTCCATGCCGAGCGCACGGGCGCCGTGAAGAGTGGCCATCGACAGCGCCCGCCGTGCCGGCACCGCCTCCGGATCTGCGCTGCTCACCTTGGCCAGCAACGCAGTCTGGCGCATTTCGGCCAACAGACTCAGGTCGTTGTTGCTGGCCGCGCCATCGGTGCCGACGCAGACATTGACGCCGGCACGATCCAGTGCCGCCACCGGACAGATTCCAGAGGCCAGCTTCATGTTCGAATCCGGACAATGAACGACGTGCACCCCGGCCCGCGCCAACCGCGGCAGGTCGATATCGACCAGCTGGGTCATGTGTACCGCAAGCAACCGCGGCCCCAGCAAACCCAGCGCATCGAGGCGGTCGAGCGGATGCAGACCATACTGCTCACGCGACGCCTCGATCTCACCGCGCGCCTCGAGCAGATGCAGGTGGACATTGATGTCGAGCTCCTCGGCCAGCGTGCGAATGCGTCGGAACGCCGAGTCGCCGACCGAGTAGGGGGCGTGCGGCACGAAGCTGACATCGACCAGCGTTTCAGTGGCAAAACGCTGATGCACCTCAAGGCCGCGCCGGAAATACTCGTCTTCGGTCTCGGCCCAGGGGGTCGGAAAGCCGATCACCGGCATGCCAACCACGGCACGCATTCCAGCCGCGATCGCCGCCTCGGCAGTCACGTCCGGAAAGAAATAGTTGTCGTTGAAGCAGGTCGTGCCGGAGCGCAGCATCTCGGCCATTGCCAGCCGGGTGCCGGCCAGCACGTAGTCCGGCCCCATGATGAGCTTCTCGGCCGGCCAGATGTTCTCGTGCAGCCAGCGCATCAGCGGCAGATCGTCGGCGAGGCCGCGCAACAGCGCCATGGCCGAGTGCGTGTGCATGTTGACCAGTCCGGGGATCAGCGCACGCTCGGGCAACTCGATGCGATCGGCCTGCGGCCAGTCAGCAGCAATCGCATCGGCCTCGACCACGGCCCGAATCCGATTACCCTCGATGATGACCGCGTGGTTCTCCAGCACCGCGCCCTCGGGCACAACCGGAACCACCCAGCGCGGCACCAGTGCCTGCATCTCGATCAATCCTTGACCCGGGAGACGTACTCACCGCTGCGGGTGTCGATGCGCAGCACTTCGCCCTCGTTGATGAATAGCGGAACTCGCACCACCGCACCGGTCTCCATCTCGGCCGGCTTGCCGCCGCCGCCGGAGGTATCACCACGTACGCCCGGATCGGTTGTGACCACGCGAAGCTCGACAAAGTTGGGCGGTGTGATACCGATCGGGCTGCCGTTGAACAGCATGACCTGGCAGCGATCTTCTTCCTTCATCCACTTGCAGGTATCGCCGACCACATCGGCATCGGCTGCGAGCTGCTCGAAGCTGTCCGGATCCATGAAGTGGAAGAATTCTCCGTCGGTGTACAGGTACTGCACTTCCTTTTCAAACACGTCGGCCGACTCGATCGACTCGTTTGACTTGAAGGTTTTTTCCACCACCCGTCCGGTACGCAGGTTTCGCACCCGCGCGCGAGTGAATGCCTGACCCTTGCCGGGCTTGACGAAATCGGTCTCGACGATATTGTGCGGTTCGCCGTCAAGCAGAATCTTGAGCCCGTTCTTGAGGTCGTTTGCGCTGTAGTTGGCCATGGGAATGCTCGATTGTCCTTGAATACGGTGTTTGCGGGCATTTCAGGCGTCGACTGGCTGATCCGTTCGAGGCTTCAGCGTCGCGCCCATACAATATGCGATTGATTACCGAACGCCGGCCGGATGACCGCAGTGGCAGAAATCGCATCGAATCCTACAATGATACCGTCAAGTACCAGGCCTGAGGCCGCAGCCGACTGGAAGCACAGCCTGCGCCGGGCCTGGCGCGATCCGGCGGCACTGCTCGCCTCGCTCGGTCTCGACGGGATGGCAGCTTCGCTCGACCATTCGAACCACTTCCCATTTCTGGTGACGCGCGAATTTGCCGCCCGGATGCGAGCTGGCGACCCGGACGATCCCCTGCTGCGCCAGGTCCTGCCGGCGCTGGCCGAAAGTGATCTGGTGTCCGGGTTCGTTGCCGATCCAGTCGGCGATCTGGCCAGCCGGCGCAACCCCGGCATGCTGCACAAGTACCGTGGCCGAATCCTGCTGATCACCACCGGCGCCTGTCCGATTCATTGCCGCTACTGCTTTCGGCGCGAGTATGACTATGCCTCCGACCGGCTCGATCGCAGCCGGATCAAGCAGATTCGCGACTATATCGCCGGCGACCCGTCGATCGTGGAAGTCATCCTGTCCGGAGGCGACCCGCTGATGCTTGCCGATGACCGCCTGCGTCGCATCACCGATGCACTGCGGCCGATCCCGCACCTCCGCCGCCTTCGCATCCACAGCCGAATGCCGGTCACGCTGCCGTCACGGATCGATTCGGGCCTGATCGACTGGCTTTCGGGTCTGCCCTGGCAGCGCGTCGTGGTGATCCACGCCAACCATGCCCGCGAATTCGACGGCGAAGTCGGCGACGCGCTGGCGCGACTGCGCGAAACCGGGGCCTGGGTTTTCAACCAGGCGGTCCTGCTGGCCGGAATCAACGACCACGAAGATGCACTGACCGAACTCATGGAGACCGGCTTTGCCCACGGTGCCGCACCGTACTACCTGCACCTGCTCGACCGGGTCGCCGGCAGTGCAGCATTCGAAGTCGATGACAGGCGCGCCCGCGAAATTCTGGCCAGCTTGCGGCGGCGACTGCCTGGATTCCTGGTGCCCCGGCTGGTGCGCGAGCAAGCCGGGGCGCCCTGCAAGGTGCCTCTGCTTTGAACGGTCCCGGCCGACTCGGTAACATGGGGTATCCACGACGTATCGCTTGCCCGTACCATAGAGCGCGTGCGATCGAATTTCGCACCAGGGAGTAGAAACGCGGCCTGCGGCAGGCGGGAGTGCCCGCCGGCAGGCGAGAAGCAGTGGCGAACAAGCTGCCGCGCCGCACTCGCGGCGGCCCATGCAGCACGAAGGAGATCCGATGCGCGAGCCGGCAATTGGCCTGAACCTGCTAGCGGTCGACGACGACCCGTCGATGGTGCGTGAAATCGAGAGCATGCTCGAGGACGCGCATCTGAACTTCCATTTCGCCGATACTTCAAACGCGATTGCGCGGCTGCTCGAGACCGAGTCGATCGACCTCGCGTTGATTCACCTGCATGATGGCAGTGTCGGCCTGCTGGATCCGCTGACTCGTCAGCTGCGCGAGATTTCCCGACCGATCGGCCTGATCGCAATGGTCGAACAAAATGGCGCTGCGGCGCTGACCGCGGCGCGCGCGGGTGTCGATGGGTGCGTGCTCATCGATGATCCGCGAGCCCTGTCGCGCGTCATCGGCCAACGTACCATCCTGCTGCGGCGACTCGCGGCGCAAGCTGAGGCGCTGCGGCGCGTCAGCGACATTCACGAGCGCTACAACCTGCTGCTGGAGTCGTCCAGCGAGGCAATCGCCTACCTGCACGAAGGTCTGCACATCTACGCCAATCCGAGCTATCTACAACTGTTCGGCTACCTGGATTTCAGCGAACTCGAAGGTTTTTCCATTCTTGATCTGCTGGTCTGCGAAGACGGCTCGGTCGACCTGAAGCAGTTGCTGAAGTCGCTGACCCGCGGCGAACTTCCCGAGGGCGAACTGGCGCTGGACGCAATTCAGTCCGACGGCAGCAGTTTCCGCGTCGCCGCGGAATTCGCACCGGCCCACTACGACGGCGAGGCCTGCACCCAGATCATGGTGCGCGAGCGTCTCGAGGCCAGCGACAGCGCTTTGCTTGAGGAAGAGCTGGAAAAGCTGCGCTCACAGGATCTGCTCACCGGACTCCTGAATCGCCAGGCCTTCATCAAGACCCTGCACTCCGAACTGGAGCAACCGCCGCAAGGCCACATGGCGGTGCTGCTGGCCACACTCGACAACCACTCGGCGCTGCAGACCAAGGTTGGAGCGGCGGCGACCGATATCCTGATTCGCCAGGCCGCCGAGATCTTTCGCGAGGTGATCAGCGAAGAACTGCTGCTGACCCGACTGTCGGACCACATTTTCGCTGCTCGGCTATGGTTCAACGAACGCAGCGAGGCCGAGGCCCTGGCGACGAAAATCGTCGAGACATTCTCGGGCCGCATTCTCGAAATTCGCGACAAGTCGCCCCAGGTCACCGCCAGTGTCGGCCTGGCCGTCGGCGGCAGCCAGACCTTTTCTGCCGACGAATTGCTTGCGCAGGCCGAAACTGCACTGCGCGAGGCCGAACGAACCGGTGGTAACAGCTATGTCCGGTATCGTCCAAGCAGCGGCAGCGGTGCCGATGACGGCGAGCATTGGGACGAGAAACTGCGCCATGCGCTCAACAATGAGGAATTCCGACTGGTCAGCCTGCCCATCACCAGCATGGAAGACGATGAATTTCTGATCAACGAGTTCGAGACCCGATTGCGTCTGGAAGGCAGCGACGAAATCATCATGCCCTCGACCTTTCGCCCTGCTGCGCAGCGTGCCGGGCTTTCGGTGGCGCTGGACCGCGACATGATTCAGCATGTGCTCCGATGGCGTGCCGCCAATCCCGACTTCGCGGGTGACATGCTGCTGCCGATCAGTGCAGCCTGCATTTCCGACGACGAGTTCATCGCCTGGCTGCAGCAGCTGGTCGATGACGCCGAGCTCGACGGGCCGCGCATCCTGTTCGGGCTGGCGCGGGACGGGTTGTTTCTGCCCGTCGCAACGCGCGTCAATGCCGGGGGGACACCCCATGTCGCCTTCGCGATCACCGCGGTGATGATCGTGTTGATGATTTTTTCGGGCAGCTTTGAATTTGTTTTCCGCCTGACGGGAGCGCTGATCATTTTCGGCTTTGTGATTTACGATGCGTCGCTGTTTCGCCTGCGCTGGACCCAGCCCGATCTGCCGCGCCCGTTTCGCGCCATCGGCTATCCGGTGCTGCCCGCCCTCGTGCTCCTGATCGATACCGCGCTGCTGATCGCCTTTATCGCTGCTGATTTGATGAGCGGGCTCACCATGGCCGCGCTGATCGCGCTGTGCATCCCGGTCGGGATCGTCCTGCACCGCAAGAAGATGCCAACCACCAAACTGGAGCCTGAATATGAAATCCCTGGGTAAACCACTATCGCGCCGCGCCTTTGCCGGATCTGCCCTCGCTGCCGGAGCCTTCGCCGCGACGCGCGGCATGGCGCAAGCGCCCGCAGTGGTGCCCACCATGGATTCGCAAATGGGACCGTTCTACCCGCTGGGCTATTCCGGCGAGGATGATTTCGACATGACCATGCTCAAAGGCCGCACCACGCGCGCTTTGGGCGAGGTAATCGAGGTCACGGGTCGGGTGCTGGATCGTTTCGGCAATCCCATGAAGAACGCCGCCATCGAGATTTGGCAGGCCAATCATGTCGGGCGCTATGACCACGCCAATGATCAGAACCCCGCGCCGCTCGATCCAAACTTTCAGGGTGTGGCGCGGTTGGTCACTGGCGCCAGCGGCGAATGGCGGATCAGGACGATCAAGCCGAAATTCTACGATACCCCGCTGGGCCTGCGCACACCGCATATCCATTTCGACGTGATCGGCAGCGCGCAACGGTTGGTGACGCAGATGTATTTTCCCGAAGAGACCGAGGCCAACGCCAAGGACTTCCTCTACAAGGATCTCGGCCCCGGCGCGCCGACGCTGGTTGCGCAAAGGCCTGCGCCTGCCACCTATCGCTGGGACATTGTGCTGATGGATGCGGTGGTATGAGCACTGCGGCCGCAGGCGCCACTGCTACTTCAGCAGGGGCGATGGCGGTGGCAGCGCCCACTGCAAAGGCCGACCGTTATCTCATCATGGATGTGCTGCGCGGCTTTGCCTTGTTTGGCGTAATGCTCATCAACCTCACCGAACTGGGCGGCGAGACCATTCTGATTACCACGCTGCAATTGGCGGCCTTGCCTGCTGCAAAGCTCGATGAAGCGACGCTGTTGTGGGTGAACCTGCTGGTTTACGACAAGGCCAATACGCTGTTCGCTGTCTTGTTCGGGCTGGGTTTCTGGGTGCAGATGCAACGGCTGGAAGCGCGCGGCGCGCCGTTTGTGGCCATCTACCTGCGCCGAATCACGATTCTGCTGCTGATCGGCCTGGCGCACCTGCTGTTCTTGTTCGCATGGGACATTCTGCACGTTTACGCCATCGCGGCTCTTATCCTGTTCTTGTGCAGGAAACTGCCGGATCGTTCCCTGTTATTGCTTGGATTGGGGCTGCTGCTGTTTGGCAAGCCACTGCTCACCTGGGCTTTTGCAGCCATCGGCATTTCCGGGCCGTTGGACGCGATCTGGACGGCAGAATCGGCAACACTGGCGCGGCAAGCGGCGGCGCAATCGGGCAGCCTTACCGCCTTCACCGGGGCCATGCGCGAAATGCTCTATTTCGAGTGGCTGGTGAATGGCGGGCTGATTGCGTGGGTGTCCTATGCGCTGGGCCGGTTCTTCCTGGGGGCATGGATCGGTAGCAAGGGCTGGATCCAGAAAGCCGACGCCAACCGGCCAGCCTTTCGCCTCTGGCTCTGGCCGCTGCTGCTGGGCGGGTTTCTTTTGGAAAGCGCGTATCAGTTTGGCGGCGATGCGGTTTCCGGGAGTGTCTTTGAAGCCGTGCTCCCAATCCTTCACGCGGTTGCCACGCCGTTGATTGCGGCGGGATATGTGTGCGCCCTTGTGGTGCTGTTTCAGTCACAATGGCTGTCATGGCTGGCAAAGCCTTTCGCGCCCGTCGGTCAGATGGCGCTTACCAATTATCTCCTGCAGAGCGTGGCGATCATTCTGATCCTGACCAGCTGGGGGCCGGGACTTGGCCTTGCCGGAAAGGCCGGGGCGTCAACCTTCCTGCCCTTCGTCGTCATCTTCTTCGGCGTGCAGATGGTGTTCAGCCATCTGTGGCTGCGCGCCTTTGCTTATGGTCCGGTGGAATGGATGTGGCGGGCACTAACCTACGGCACCAGCCCACCACTGCGGCGAAATATTGCGCGGGAGATGCAGGCGTGACTTCTTCGACTGGGGGGTCCGCCACCTTCCTCGGCCACCCGCGCGGACTTGCCTATCTTGCCTTTACCGAGGCTTGGGAGCGGTTTTCCTTCTACGGAATGCAGTCGCTCCTGGTGCTGTATATGGTGCAGTCGCTGTTCCTTCCGGGGCAGATGGAAAATGTGGCAGGCATGGCAGCCTATCGCGGCGCGCTCGAAGCGGTGCTGGGGCCGCTTTCACCGCAAGCCTTGGCCGGGCAGACCTTCGGACTTTATGCCGGGTTGGTCTATTTCACCCCATTGATCGGCGGGTGGGTGGCGGATCGCTGGCTGGGCGCGAAAAAGACCGTGGTGGTCGGCGTGCTGCTGATGACCGCCGGGCACGCGGCGATGGTGTTTGATCAGAGCTTTCTGCTGGCGCTGCTGCTGATCCTGGGGTCGGGCGCGCTCAAGGGCAATATCGCGGCGCAGGTCGGGCAGCTTTACGCGGCGCAGGACACGCGCCGGACCACCGCCTTTGCCATCTTCAGCCTGTCGATCAATGTCGGCGCGATCTTCGGCCCCTTGGTCTGCGGGCTGCTCGCGCAGATCTATGGCTGGCATTATGGATTTGGGGTGGCGGGCGTGCTGATGCTGGTGGCGCTGGGCGTGTATCTCAAGGGCCTGCGCCATTTTCCCGCGGAACTGCCTATCCGCCGCGACCGGTCGCACGACGCTGCGCTGACTCCGCAGGAATGGCGCAGCATCGCAGCAATCATGGCGATG
>Ga0210028_1004592_pt1 | contig 9989 bp, 6 predicted proteins | sample CryGeymeta201513_FD_185468 | JGI IMG/M metagenome (GOLD analysis project Ga0210028, IMG submission 185468) | Groundwater microbial communities from Crystal Geyser aquifers in Utah, USA - Crystal Geyser metaG 2015-13 (SPAdes) (version 2) | ecosystem: Environmental > Aquatic > Deep subsurface >...
ACAGTCATTTACTACAGTAAACTCCTTGGTTTTCAAAACTTCGTATGCCTCAAACTCGAACATTATAGTTCAGACACTGACTTTATGGACAAGCACTAATTAACAAAATTTTACTTAATTTTGTTCTGAAATTTTTGAATATGAAAATCATAAAAATAAATCCCAAAAAATCACTGAATAAAGCATTTTTAAAGCAAAGACCTTTAAGAACTGAGATTGATTTATTCAAATCTAATCTTATCCGCCTTTTAGGTAAAGTTGATGAAATTGAGCGTGAAGAAAATCAAAAAAATCATATTCGCGATTTCTTACTCGACACATACTACAAGAATATTAACGAAATAAATACAAAAGATTCTAAAGACCTTGTAATTCATCTTGGTAAAACCAACAAAGAAAAAGTTGGGGTAATAATTGAAGCTAAACGACCTGAAAACAAAATCGAAATGCTCTCTGAAAATAAGCCCAATTCTAAAGCATTTCAGGAACTTGTACTTTATTATTTGAGAGAACGCATTGAAGAAAACAATATTGACATAAAATACCTTATTGCTACAAATATATATGAATGGTACATGTTTGAAGCTTCATATTTCGAAAAGTTGTTTTTCAGAAATAAAACCTTTGTAAAACAATATGAAGAATGGCGTGACGGGCAAAAAGTAACAACCGACACTAATCTTTTTTATAATTCAATTGCAAAACCATTTATTGACAAGATTGAAGATGAAGTTCCTTGTACTTATTTTGACATCAGAGATTATGAAGAATTTTTAAGAAACAATAATTATGAAGACGATAAAAATTTAATTGCTTTACAAAAATTACTATCTCCATTCTTTCTTTTAAAGGTTCCTTTTGCTAATGACAGCAATTCATTAAACGAAAATTTTTATAAAGAACTATTGCACATTGTTGGATTGGAAGAAGTAAAAGATGGCAGTAAAAATGTAATTCGCAGAAAAGAAAAAGATAAACAAGCCGGCTCTTTAATTGAAATCACAATAAGTATTTTAATTACAGAAGATTCATTAAATAAAATTAAAGATAAAACAGTTTATGGCGAAACTAAAGACGAACAACTTTTTAATATTGCTCTTGAGCTTTGTTTAATATGGATAAACCGTATTTTGTTTCTGAAATTACTCGAAGGTAAACTTATAACATATCACAAAGGGAATAAGGAATATCGTTTTTTAAATTCTGAAACACTCAATGACTTTGATGAATTATATAAACTTTTTCATCAGGTATTAGCCAAAAATACTAATGACAGAACAATAAATATTAAACAGAAATATGCTCATATCCCTTATCTGAATAGTTCATTGTTCGAGTTTTCTGAATTAGAAAATTTAACAATAAAAATAAATTCACTTGATAATTCCGAAACTGTTAATTTAATTAGTAATACTGTTTTAAAAGAAGAAAAAAGGAAAATTTCGAAGTTGCCTACTCTTGAGTATTTGCTTAAATTTTTAGATGCTTATGATTTTGCAAGCGAAGGTGGCGAGGATATTGCAGAAGAGAATAAATCAATTATCAATGCTTCGGTACTTGGAAAAGTTTTTGAAAAAATTAATGGATATAAAGATGGCTCCATTTTTACACCGGGTTTTATAACAATGTACATGAGCCGTCAATCGTTACAATTGGCTGTTGTTCAAAAATTTAACGAATATTTTAAATCAAAAAAGATAACAGAAGTAAATACTTTTGATGAACTTTATAACCACATCGAAAAAATTGATATTAAAACATCAAATGAAATTATTAATTCACTTAAAATTTGCGACCCGGCAGTAGGTTCAGGTCATTTTTTGGTTTCAGTGCTTAATGAGTTAATTGTTATAAAATCGGAACTTGGAATATTGGTAGATAAAAACGGAAAGCGATTAAAAGATTATGAAATTGTGGTTGAAAACGACGAATTAATAATTTCTGACGAAAATGGCATTTTTGAATATAACTTTCAAAACAAAGAAAGTCAACGTATTCAGGAAACTATTTTTAGCGAACGTAAAACTATAATTGAAAACTGTTTGTTTGGTGTTGATATAAATCCCAATTCAGTTAAAATTTGTCAATTACGTTTGTGGATTGAACTTTTAAAGAGTTCGTATTACAAAACTCCCGATTTTACTGAACTCGAAACATTACCAAATATTGATATAAATATTAAATGCGGAAATTCTTTAATAAGTCGTTTTGCTTTAGATATTGATTTAAAACAAATTGCTAAAAGTTCAAAATGGACAATTTTTTCATATCAAAATGCAGTTGAAGCATATAAAAACAGCACCAACAAACAAGCAAAACAGGAACTTGAGAAATTTATAACCGATATTAAAGCAAATTATATTATAGCAATTCAACAACATAATCCTAAACTACAAAAATTGTATAAATTAAAGCGGGAATACGATTATTTATTTCCCGAAAATGGTTTATTCCTTCACGAACCAGACATTGATTACGGCGGGGATAAGAAAAAAATTGAACAATCAAAACAATCAAAACAAGCAGAACTTGAAAGGTCAGAAAAAGCTGTAAATGATGAAAAAGTTTTTTATGAAAGAAATAATGCTTTTGAATGGCGTTTTGAATTTCCCGAAGTGCTTAATAATAATGGCGATTTTAAAGGATTTGATGTGGTTATTAGTAATCCGCCATATATTGAACATAAGCGACTTGCACATATTAGTTCGTTTCTGAAAGAGAAATATAAAGTTTATTACAGTAGTGCTGATATTAGTAGCTATTTCTTTGAGTTGGGAAGTAATATTTTAAAAGAAAAAGGAATTATTTCATACATAAATACAAATAAGTTTTTAAAGACCGAATATGGAAAGCCATTAAGAAAATTTATTTCTGATAACAGAATTTACAACATTGTAAATTTCGAGCAAGTACCAATTTTTGATATGGCATTAGTTTCGAGTTTAGTTATTGTTTTTGAGAAAAATAGTGAAAAAATTAATATTCAATTTTGCGAATTTTATAAAGAACCTTCACCCAAAGAAAATTTTGTTTTTGAGATAAATAAACGATTTAAAATTTTAAACAAAGACACATTAAGCTCGTCAGCCTGGTCTTTTAGTAGTTCTAACTTCAATGGATTAGCAGAAAAAGTATTCAGTAAAGGACGAAAAATAAAAGAAATTGAAAGCATTGATATAAAAAGAGGTGTAACAACCGGATTTGACCCTGCATTTATTATTTCAAAAGAAAAAGCCAAAGAATTAATAAAGTTGGATAAGAAAAACAAAGAGGTTATTAAACCTTTATTGAAAGGTGCTCATATAAAAAAATATTTTTATTTAAATTCAGCTTTAAATTTAATTTTTACTCGCAGAGGTATTAATATCGAGAAATTACCAACATTAAAAAAATATTTAAATGTTTTTATTGATGATTTAAAACCCAAAAAAGACAAAGAACCAAAAGGTAGAAAACCAGGTGAATACAAATGGTTTGAAATTCAAGACAATATTGCATACTATAAAAATTTTGAAAAAGAAAAAATTGTTTGGCCTTTAACTGCTGATAAATGGGGCTTTGCATTAGATACTAAAAAAAATTATTTATCAAGTGGCGGTTTCTTTTTAGTGTCCGAAAAAATAAATTTAAAGTACATTCTTGCGTTGCTCAATTCTAATTTGATGAAATTTTTATTTACTCAAATTGGAGTAATGACTGCTGGCGGTGCTTATACTTTAAAAAAAGCAACAATTGAAGAATTGCCCATTTTAGAAATTTCAGAAAAACAACAAAAACCTTTCATTGATTTAGTTGACAAAATTATTTCACAAAAACAACATGAAAAAGATACCACTAAATTAGAAAAACAAATTGATGAATTGGTTTACAAACTTTACGAAATTACACCAGAAGAGCAGGAGCTACTTGAAAGAGAAAAATAAGATTTACTGATTTTTTTATAAATATAAGCCATAATACGCTTTATGCAAAAACATGATTTTACTTCACTAAACTCCAATTCAGATTTTACAACTCTTGCATTAAAAACATTTTGTTTTCAGGCAAGAAACAATGCTGTTTATAAAAAATACCTTCAATTAATAAATGTTACTCCTAATAAAATTAACAATATAAAAAATATTCCATTTTTACCCATAACATTTTTTAAAACTCATAAAATTAAATCGTTTAAAACAAAAGAAGATATTGTATTTACAAGTAGTGGAACAACTGGTAACGAAACGTCAAAACATTATGTAAAAGATTTAGAAATTTATAAAAAAAGTTTCGAATCGGCTTTTAAATTGTTTTACGGAAACATTTCCGATTACTGCATTTTGGCACTATTACCTTCTTATTTGGAAAGAAATGGTTCTTCGTTAATTTATATGGTTAACGAACTTATTAAACAAAGTGAAAATAATTTGAGCGGTTTTTACATTAACAATTTCGATGAACTCAATAACAAATTGAAAATTTTATCAAAAAATAAACAGAAAACTATTTTGCTCGGTGTTAGTTTTGCTTTAATGGATTTTTCGGAAAAGTATCCTCAAAAACTTCCTAATAATTTTATTGTGATGGAAACTGGTGGTATGAAAGGACGAAGAAAAGAAATTATACGTTCTGAACTTCATAAAACATTGTGCAATAATTTTGGTGTTAAATTAATTCATAGTGAATATGGAATGGCTGAACTTTTATCACAGGCATACTCAAAAGGAAATGGGATTTATTATTGTCCCCCGTGGATAAAAGTCATTATTCGCGATACTTATGACCCATTCAGTTATTTGCCTAACGGAAAAACAGGCGGAATAAATGTTATTGACCTTGCTAACCAATATTCATGTTCTTTTATTGAAACACAGGATTTGGGGAAAACATATAATGACGGTAGTTTTGAAGTTATTGGAAGAATAGAAAACAGCCAAATAAGAGGTTGTAATTTACTTATAAGCGATTACAAATAGAACCTCCAAGCGCAAAAATGGCTTTCGGGATGAGTATCAGGTGGACAACAAATACATTCAGTTTTTATTCGCGGGTCAATAGCTTTTGCAAATTCAGTATATTCAATAATTCCAGCAGATTTACAAGGATAATCGGCTAAATTTTTACGTTTTCGTGCCGATTGAACCCGGCAATCGTCCATTTGAAAAACAAAACTGTTTTCGGTTGCTGTATTTACAGATTGTTTATTTATAATGCAATATAAACGATAATTTAATGCTTTTTTTAGTCCATCAAGTCCGGGGAACTCATGCATTTTTAAGAACTTTTTAATTGACCATGCTTCAAAAGGAGAGAATTGAGCCCAGCATTCATCATTACAATGCTTTGCATCGTTCATGCTTGTTGTGAACTCAACTTCCTGAAACCAAATTCCATCATTTGCCAACCAATTAATAGCAATATTTTCGAGAAGTTCGATTAATTTTTCATCAGAAAGATAAATTAAATTTGAGGGCAAATTGTTATTCAAATCTACATTAAAAGTTTTTGAAAGTCGTTTTTTTTGATTGTCAAATGATTTTTCGTAAACATCAGATAGTATTTCGTAGGCTTTTGCAGTTCCTAAATGCTTCGACACTTCCTGAAACCACATTACATGATGAAATTCTGCACGATGTATAAAATCGAAAATTAACTGAATGTTTTCTTCTCTTGAAATATTAATGTTTTGCATTTTATTGTTTAGACTTAAGATTCTTCACTAATCGTTCAGAATGACAAAAAAAAGGATTAGAATGACAAGAAAAAAGATTGATAAATTTGAATTTCTATTTTGCAATAAGTGCGGCTAAAGCAATAGAATACAGTTTTGTAAGCTCACTATCGCCTCTCGAAGTAAGAATGGCAGGGACTTTTGCACCAAAAACCACTGCTGCAAGTTCGCCTTTGCAAAGCTTGGTATTTGTTTTAAAAAACACATTTCCAGCTTCTATATTTGGGAACAAAATGCAATCGGCATCACCGGCAACAGTACTTTCTAATTTTTTTATTTCGCAACTTTCTTTATCTATTGCCACATCTAAAGCTAATGGTCCATCAACAAAAGCACCTTTTATTTGTCCACGGTCTGCCATTTTCGAAATTATTGCTGCATCAACACATGCTTGCATTCCCGGAAGCATTTGTTCGGTTGCTGCTAGTATTGCAACTTTTGGTTTATTAATTTGCAATGCTTTTGCAGTTCTGATAAGATAATTTGTTATAGCAATTTTTTGTTTTAAATCGGGTAGCGGAATTATTGCAACATCGGCAACGGTTATAAGTTTATGATAATTAGGCGTTTCTATAACAGAAATATGGCTTAAAATAGAATTTGAGCTTTCCATAATTCCTTTATCTTTACTAAGAATAGCTCGCATATATTTATCGGTACTAACCAATCCTTTCATTAAAATATCGCCTTCGCCTGCTTTAATAAGTTCGACTGCTTTTTCGGTAGCTTTAATCTCATCAGCTTCCTGAACAATTCTAAACTTTGTTACATCAATTTTATGCTCTTCGCAAACTTTTTTAATTGTAGCTTCATCACCAACAAGTGTTGCTTCAATTAAACCCTTTTCAACAGCATGATTTACAGCACCAATTGTATGAGCATCGTTAGCATAAGCTGCAATCAATCTTTTTTTGCTTTTGCTTTTAAGCACATCAAACATTTGTGCTAATTTAGTTATTGACATTTGTTTTATTTTATAATTTTGGCTAATATATAAATTGGAAACAATATTTTATGTGAGTAAAATCATAATAAAATTATATTGTTAAACATGAACACATTTAACAAATAAACATATTACAAAATTACATAAAAGTCATGTTACCCCTGCCCCTGTCTGAAGTAAAGGTAACCTGTGGTTTAGCACCAGATGAAACAAATACTTCGATATATTTGCCATCGGTAACTTTCATTAATGTTCCTTCAACTTTTTTCTCAAACGAAACAACTTTTACTGAAAATGATTTTTCGGTACTATCAGCAAAGTTAACTTTTACTTCTTGTTCGTTGTAGTCAATTGTTACGTTTACTGCATATTCATTAACAGACCCATCGGGTTGCGTAACAAATTGTTTTGTAACTTTTAAAGTTGTTTTAGGACTTTCGCTAACATTTGTTGAATCAGTAGCATTTCCTTCATTATTACCAGAATTATTACACGAAGCAAAAATAATTGCTACAAAAAGTAATGTAAAAAAAATTGTTTTTTTCATTTTATTATTGTTTAATTGTTAATACTTGTATTTGATTTTCGAGAGATTTAATTTTTGTTTCGGCATCAGATTTTTTGACTAATTCAACCTTTACAACTTGTTCTGGGGCATTATCAACAAATTTTTGATTAGATAATTTACTATTTACAGATGTTAAAAAACCTTTAAGGTAATTGAGTTCCTGTTGCATTTTATTAACTTCATCTTCAATATTTATTTTAGTACTAATTGGAATAAAATAATCTATTGTATTAACCCTAAAAGATGCTGCATTTCCGATTTTTTCAGATGTTTGTATAACTCCGCTCAAATTACATAATTTTGAAATAATTGGCATTAATGCAGTTTCTACATTTTCGTTATTTGAGTTAAAAAATAATTCGATAGGAGCTTTAACAGCAATTCCTTTTTCGGTTCTGATAGCACGAATATTTGAAACTATTTCTTTAATTTCTTCAAAATTATTTAGAAAATTATTTTTATACGGTTCAGTTTTAGGCATATCAGAAACCATGATGCAATCTTTTTCATCTCTATCTTTTATCAAGTGCCAGATTTCTTCGGTAATAAAAGGTATAAAAGGATGCAACAATTTCATTAGTTTTTCAAAAAACTGCAAACTGTATTCTAAAGTTTTTTTATCAATTGGTTTTTGATAAGCTGGTTTAATTATTTCGAGATACCATGATGAAAACTCATCCCAAAATAATTTGTAAATTTCCATAAGTGCTTCCGAAATTCTGTACTTCGAAAAGTCATCATTAATATTTTCAATAGTTTTATTTAGTTTAGAAGTAAACCACTCTACAGCAATTTTCGAATGTTCGGGTTGTTCAATATTTTCGTCAATTTGCCATTGATTAACAAGTCTGAATGCATTCCATATTTTGTTATTAAAATTACGTCCTTGTTCCATAAGTTGCTCATCAAAGGGCAAATCGTTACCAGCCGGTGAACATAACAACATGCCTACACGAACGCCATCGGCTCCATATTTTTCCATTAATTCTACTGGGTCGGGTGAGTTGCCGAGCGATTTCGACATTTTTCGTCCTTGTTTATCTCTAACAATACCTGTAAGATAAACATTTGAAAAAGGTTTGTCGCCAACAAATTCGTAACCTGCAATTATCATTCTTGCAACCCAAAAAAACAAAATTTCTGGTGCTGTAATTAAGTCATTTGTAGGATAGTAATATTTTATGTCTGCGTTTTCTGGGTTTCGAATTCCATCAAAAACAGAAATTGGCCAAAGCCACGATGAAAACCAAGTATCGAGAACATCTTCGTCTTGTTTTAAATCTGATTCAGTGATATCTGGAAACTTATTATTTGCAAGGATTAAAGCATCTGTTAAATCTTTAGCAATAACAAATTCATTTGTGTTTTTAATATACCAAGCAGGTATTCGATGCCCCCACCACAACTGCCGACTAATGCACCAATCCTTAATATTTTCCATCCAATACTTATAGGTATTTTTAAACTTTGCAGGAATAATTTGGATGTTGTTATTTAAAACATTTTCTAAAGCTGGAATTGAAAGTTCCTTCATTTTAACAAACCACTGTAACGAAAGTTTTGGTTCAATTACAGAATTTGTTCTTTCTGAATAACCAATTTTATTATTATATGGCTCAATTTTTACCAAATTCCCTGCTTTTTCAAGTTCTGGAACAATTTGTTTTTTAGCAACGAAGCGATCTAGGCCAATAAACAATTGAGCTTTTTCACTTAAGGTACCATCATCATTAAAAATATCAATATTTTCGAGATGGTGTTTTATTCCTAATTGATAATCATTGATATCATGAGCAGGTGTGATTTTTAGAGCACCGGTTCCAAATTCACGATCAACATATTCATCAAAAATAATAGGCACGATACGATTCACTAAAGGAACAATAACTTTTTTGCCTTTCAAATGAGCATATCTTTCATCTTCCGGGTGAACGCAAACGGCAGTATCTCCAAGTATAGTTTCCGGACGAGTTGTGGCAATTGTTATAAAATTTTCTGAATCAACAATTTTATATCTAACATAATATAAATTCGATTGTTCTTCGCGATATAAAACTTCTTCGTCGGAAACAGCAGTTTTTGCTTGCGGGTCCCAATTTACCATTCGAATACCACGATAAATTAATCCTTTGTTATATAATTTAATAAAAACATTAATTACACTTTCCGATAATTTTTCGTCCATTGTAAAACTTGTTCGTTCCCAATCGCATGATGCTCCAAGTTTTTTAAGCTGTTCTAAAATTATACCACCATGTTTTTCTTTCCATTCCCATGCATGTTTTAAAAACTCATCGCGGGTGAGTGATTTTTTATCAATGCCCTGCTCTTTTAATTTCTCAACCACTCTTGCTTCAGTAGCAATAGATGCGTGGTCGGTACCCGGTACCCAACAAGCATTTTTTCCTAACATTCTGGCTCTGCGAATAAGTACATCTTGCAACGTGTTATTAAGCATGTGCCCCATGTGTAAAACTCCTGTAACATTTGGTGGTGGAATTACAATTGTATATCGTAAGTCGCGAGGTTTATCATCAGGTACAGAATGGAAAAAGCCATTTTGGAGCCAGTAACTATACCATTTATCTTCAATTAAAGCAGGATTATATTTTGAAGGAATTTCTTTCATTAATTACACTTACAAAAATTCAATAGTTATCGGATGCAAAAATATAAATTTATACATTAATTATCTGATTAAAATTATAAAAAGTTCAAAAATTTTAATCTTACACTATAATATTGATGATTCTGTAAATACAATT
>Ga0210028_1004603_pt1 | contig 9979 bp, 8 predicted proteins | sample CryGeymeta201513_FD_185468 | JGI IMG/M metagenome (GOLD analysis project Ga0210028, IMG submission 185468) | Groundwater microbial communities from Crystal Geyser aquifers in Utah, USA - Crystal Geyser metaG 2015-13 (SPAdes) (version 2) | ecosystem: Environmental > Aquatic > Deep subsurface >...
AGGGCTGATGATAAAGCCAAACCCCTACCAAATAGCGACACATATATTCTTGAGTGTATTTCAACCGACCATGGACAAATCTGTACCACCGGTAAATCGGCCTTAGATCAAATAGTATATAAACAAGACAACACCGCTCTCTTAAACGGTGCATTCAAATTTATCAGTTCGATACCCCATAATCCCGTTAAAAGTGACGCCGTCGGGGAAATCGGCACAGTAGAGTGGAATGCAAACCATGAACTACATAATGGGATGCATTCTAAGTATTTAGCCCTCAACTACTTTACTCCATCACCAACGGCCGCGGTTGGAAGCGGAGGAGCATTGCACCAGCAAACTTTTGGTTTTGATTTTCTTAATACGGCAAAAAACTGTCTTATTGTTGCTTGGGATCCATTTGGTCGTGTTTTTGACAGCCAAAGTCTTGAACCGGTGATGGGAGCCACAGTTACTTTGTTGATGAAAAGAGCCGGAGGCAACTTTACTCCAGTGACTACCAATGACATGCTTGGGGGGAATATTATTAATCCCCAGACCCTGGCTGAAGACGGAGGATTTAGTTTTGTCGTTCCCGACGCAACTTACAAACTAATAGTGGCCGGTTCCAACTATACTTTTCCCATTACCAACCTGACAGCTCTTCATTCCAATTACACCAAAATTTACTCTGAAATCTACCCGGCGGCAACCGGTGAAGAAATTGTTCAGGCCGGATCAATTCAACACCGTGACATTCCTGTCAAATCCCTTGGTCAACCAACCAACAACCCTCCCAAACTAATGAGTTATTTCTACAACACTGAACCCATTAACCAGAAAATTGTTATTGAGGGCAAAGTCTCTCACCCGTTTACCAATGTAACATTTTGGTCATATATCCCAACCGAGACCGACTCTGAAGCCCAGGGAAAACAATTACTTCAGCTTCAAGCAGATAAAAAAGGTGAGTTTAAGGCGGAAATTGATCAATCGGTTTTTGACAAAGAGAAAGGGGAATACTTTGGCCAACTTGTTTTAACTAAAACCGACCTAACACAGTTAGCCAATAAATCTGGTTTCTTTGGTAAGGTACTTTCGATGGTTGGTTCACTGTTTAAAAGAGTTGAAGCCCAAACCCAACAGTCAACCACCGTTAAATTTGATCCCATTCCCACCTATCTTGAAGGTTATGCCTATGATGCCTCAGGTCAAATTCTCCCCAACGCTCAAGTTGGAGTCTATCTGAGTTTTTCCAATAAGCCCTATTATCAAACAACCACTGATGAGAAAGGATACTTTAAAATTACCTCGGAAAACCTTCCCACTATGCCCTATGGTTTAAGATATACAACCGTTACCGGTTCACTGGTTAAGGCCACCACGGGAAACTTTATTAGTCAAAACAAAAAATACTTGGCTGAAAACAAAACAAACCCTTTTGTCTTTAAAAACCAGCAGGGGAAGGAAATTACTAAGGCAGATATTTCACCGACGGTTAACCCAGTTAATACCACCACTTCACCGGTAAAACAGACCCCAGCCAACGGGTTAATTTTAATTGGAGTTCTTATTTTCATACTTGTTATTGTGATAATTATTTTGATTACACTTTTTATTAAAAGAAAGCAGCCCGAAAGCCCCCCTACGGCGCCAGGACTAAGTTGATTATTTGAAGAAAATATAGCTTTCTAATACTCCAATTACCTCACTTTGTAGACGATAGTCCATAGTCAAAAACAGCGACTTGGTTTATAATCGGCCTGAGGTCAGTTAGTAGTTTAATCAATAAAAAATGTTGGCCAAGGTTTTTTCCGGAACAACGATTGGATTGGAAGGAGTGTTGATTGAGGTAGAGGTTGACGTGGCCGGCAAAGGTTTTCCCAGTTTGACTATTGTCGGTCTGCCGGATAAAGCGGTTGACGAAGCGAAAGATCGAGTGAGAACGGCGATTATTAACACCGGTTTTGAGATTCCCGACTCTCGTATTACCGTTAATCTAGCGCCGGCCGATCTTCCTAAAGAAGGGTCGAGTTTTGATCTACCAATTGCCATCGGCATTTTGGCCGCCTCAGGCATGATAAAAAAAGAGGCTCTTGATAATAGTCTTTTTCTTGGTGAGTTGTCATTGGAAGGAAGGTTGAGGCCGGTGACCGGGGTAATGCCGGTGGCTATTTTGGCGGCCCAAAAAAAGATTAAAAATCTTTTTCTTCCAATAAAAAATACGATGGAAGCAGCTCTAATAGACGATTTAGATAATTTTCCCGTTTTTGATCTAGCCGACTTGATTCTTCATCTAAACGGGGAAAAACTAATGTTGCCTCAGGAAAGGATCAGTTGGTCCAGTTTAACTAAAAATGAAGAATATGAATTTGATTTTTTAGACATAAAAGGGCAAGAACAAGCCAAGCGGGCGATGATGATTGCCGCTGCCGGTTTTCACAACCTCCACCTAAAAGGTCCGCCGGGAGCCGGTAAAACCATGCTTTCCCGTGCCTTGCCGTCGATTCTGCCGGAGATGGATAAGGATGAGGTCCTGGAAGTTTCAAAAATATATTCGATCTGTGGACTTTTAAAAAATGATTTTTTTGTTCGTTGCCGGCCTTTTCGTTCTCCCCATCACACAATCTCTCGGATTGGTTTGGTCGGTGGCGGAACAAAACCGGCACCGGGGGAAGTTTCCTTAGCTCATCGAGGAGTTCTATTCCTGGATGAATTTCCCGAGTTCCCCCGGTCGGTGTTAGAGGCTTTACGGCAACCCCTTGAGGACGGAAGGGTTACCATCTCTCGTGCCTCGGGTAGTCTCACCTTTCCTTCGAGGTTTTTGCTTCTAGCCGCTTCCAACCCTTGCCCATGTGGTTATTTGGGTCATCCGAAAAAAAGCTGTCGTTGCTTACCAGGAACAATTTTAAAGTATAAAAAAAGAATTTCTGGTCCCTTACTTGATCGAATAGATCTTCATGTTGATGTACCGCCGGTGGAAGAAGAAAAGCTTTCGAGCTTTGAGTCAGGAGTTAAGAGTTGTAAAGTAAGGGAAAGAGTAATTCAAGCAAGAGAAAAACAGCGAAAAAGATTTCAAAATTTGCCAATAAAAACTAACGGAGAGATGGGATCGGCTGAAGTAAGAAAATACTGCCGGTTGACCGACAAAGCAGTTGATCTTCTAAAACAGGCCATTTCTAGGCTTTCCCTTTCCGCCCGATCATATTTTAAAACTATAAAAATCGGCCAGACGATTGCCGATCTTGATGGTCAGGATAAAATCGAGGCAAACTTCATTGCCGAAGCCTTACAGTATCGAGCCAAAGAAGATTAACTCTCAAGATTCGTTCTTTTCATCTAAAACAATTATAATATATGAATTAACATGAACTACAAGCACAAAATAATTAAAGCCCTATATAAAAATATATTTAAGCCTCTTGCCTTTAAAATGGACGCAGAGTTTATTCATGACAGTATTAGTAAAGTAGGAGAAAGTTTGGAGAGTTGTGAGAAATTAGTTTCTTTTTTACTTTCTTATCAGGATTTGCGACTAAAAAAAACCGTTTTAGGAGTAAGCTTTAGCAATCCAATCGGTTTAGCGGCCGGATTTGATTACGACGGGCACCTGGCGGAAATAATGAAATATGTCGGCTTTGGTTTTAATACGGTTGGAACGGTAACGGCTAAGCCATATGTGGGAAACAAAAAACCACGATTGGCAAGATTACCAAAATCCCGTTCTCTGTTAGTCAATAAAGGATTTAAGTCTGAAGGAGCGGTCGTCATCGCCTCAAGATTAGATACAAAAAACCTTTCCGGCCACACAATAGGAATTAGTGTTGGCAGCACCAATTCTCCATCGATAACCACGATCAATAAAGCAATTGATGACTATTTATTCACTTTTAATCTTTTTAAAAGAAGAAAATATGTTAAATATTTTGAACTGAATATTAGTTGTCCGAACACGACGATGACCGAGTCTTTTGCGGAAGAGAAAAATTTTAGAGCATTAACCAAAGCGGTCGTAGCGCTAAAAATAAAACAACCGATTTTTATCAAAATACCCAATGAGATTAATGAGGAAGAATGTGATAAATTAGTAAGGGTTGCCTTGAGCCAGGAAATCAGAGGTTTTATTTTTTCCAACTTGGTTAAAAACAGAAACAATCAGGCTTTCGATAAAAAAGAAATAAAATATTTTTCTAACTTTATCGGTAATTTCAGCGGTAAGCCAACGGTCAATAATGCTAATAAATTATTAGCTCATGTACGAAACAAATTTGGGAAAGAAGCGACTCTTGTGGGCTGCGGTGGCGTTTTTAATGCAAATGATGTTGTTAATAAGTTAAACTGCGGTGCCGATTTGGTTCAGTTGATAACGGGAATGATTTTTGAAGGTCCGCAGTTAATCGGTGAAATTTGTCAAGAGCTTACCTCATCTTCATAAAAACTAAAAACACTGGAAAGATTAACAGAACAGAATGGGTAGAAATTAATTAAGTTTTGATTTATAATTAAAGCGTATTTAATTTACGGGGTAGTGTACGGTGGCACAGGAGGCTCATAATCTCCTAGACCAAGTTCAACTCTTGGCCCCGTAACATTAGAGTTTCTTTCCGAGAAAATCGAGGATTAGAAACTCTTATGTCCTCCAAACGTCGCTCTTCAACACGCCGAGTGAATGACGATGAGCTTAGTGTTGAAGTAAGACGCGGAGGACTAAAAAATGATATAATTTCTTCATGGCGCAAGATTTTCTCCTATCAATTCTTATCCCTGTCTTCAATGAAGAAAAAAATATTGAGCCACTTCTTAAAAGGCTATTGGCGGCAATAAAAAATTTTCGTCACGAAGTAACCTTTGTTGATGACGGATCAAAAGACACCACCGCAAAGATAATTAAAGAGAAAGCGAAAGGAAATAAAAATATTAAACTCATTTCTTTCTTACGCAACTTTGGTCATCAACAAGCCCTGACGGCCGGATATCAACTGGTGAATGGTGACTGCGTCGTCACTCTGGACGCCGATTTGCAAGACCCGCCGGAAATTATTCCCCAGATGATAGAAAAATGGCAAAGGGGGGTAAAAATTATCTATGCTAAACGGGTAAAAAGAGAAGTGGACGGTTTTTTTAAAAGACAGACCGCCAAATTTTTTTATAAATTTATTAACTTCCTTTCCGATACATTAATTCCTGAAGATATCGGTGACTTTCGTCTTTTAGACAAAGAAGTGGTGGCCTTTATTAACCGATTACCGGAAAGGTCGAGATTCTTGCGCGGCCTGGTCGCCTGGGGAGGGTTTCCAGCAGAGTACGTCGAGTTCACTCGAGAAAAAAGGTTTGCCGGAAAAACCAACTATACTTTTTCAAAAATGATGAATTTTGCCATGGATGGAATTACTTCCTTTTCGATTAAACCACTGAGGTTGGCCATTTATCTTGGTTTTACCTCGGCCTTGGTTGGTTTTTTAGGCATCGTCTACGCCGTTTTAGGTAAGTTTTTACTGCCTTCTCATTGGGTGACTGGTTGGACAGCCATTTTCGTCGGCATCATGTTTATGGGTGGTATTCAACTGTTAACCGTTGGTATAATCGGTGAATATATCGGCAAGGTATATCAGCAGGTCCAAGGAAGACCGGGTTTTTTAATAAAGGAAAAAGTTAACTTATGAGATATATAGGTTTGATTTTAATCACCATCGGGATCGCCTTGATGATTTTTGTCGGTTATAACTTCATCCGGGAAAAAAATCGGATCAAATCTCCTATTCCCGAAGAAAAGGGAGTAAAGGTAATTTTTATAACACCAACGAAATAAAGTTTTTAATTCTTATTCAGTTCTTAGTTCCGATTTAATCGGAATTGAATAAAAAATAAAAATTAAGAACGAGAAATTAATTCTACGGTCCTGGCAGTTCAAACTTGAAGAGCGGACAGCTGGAACCTACTTGGCCAAAGGCAACATAGCAAATAATATTCATGATAAGATAAGAACCGGTAAAAAGAATAAAGCCAATAACAGCAAACTTCAGCGTTCCCTGGGCTTTTTTCACCTTCTCCGGATTGCCGAGAGAAGTCAAATAACTAAACGAACCAATGGCAAACATAATAAAAAGAACAAGAATGATAAAAACGGAGGCAACGGATAAAATATTGCTAAAGACAGATTCAAAGCATTTTAATGTTGGGACATCACCCACCATGCAGTTTGGGTCCCAGTCGTTAATCATATAAAGTAGCTTATTTTGGTTTTAATAAGGAATCAAATTTAATCGGACAGGTTATCCCAAAGCAGACCTGTTGATTAAAGATTACCTGTTCGATGACGATGATAAGAGACAAAACCAAAACGAGGACGATTAAGCCGATGACGGCCGCCTGAATTTTTTGTTGGGCTTTAGAAACATGTTCTTTATCGCCACCAGAAGTTATCCAGGAAAAGGCGCCGAGAATGAGATAAATTAAGGCCGCCAGCCCGCAAAAGATAAAGAAGAATTTTATGGCAAAAGTCAAAATTGTCGCCAGCGTTGGAATTACAAACGGCAGTTGATCGGTAATGGTATCAGCAGCATAGACAACCTGAATAAATCTCATGGATTAAATTCTAAATCAACTTAATCTGCTTTGTCAAGTGGTAGTTTTTGTAGACGATAGTCTACAGACAAAAGAAAAAGTTTCTGATAGGATAATTAATAAAAAGCTCGATAACGAAATTTGTTGCTCCGTGGGCGTGCTCTCCTTCGACAGGCTCAGGATGCGCACCTCCCAGGTCGCACAAATTTGTTATCTTCGCTTTTTTGTCCCGATTAATTATGGAAATAAACAGACTTTGTTGTCTAGGTTTTTCTCATTATTATGGCATCGGGCCGATGAGGTATAGGACCTTAATTGATCATTTTGGCAGCCCGGAAAAAGCATACCTGGCGACTCGTGCTGAATTGGTGACCGTTTTAGGAAACAACCTGACGGAAAAATTTATTCAGTTCCGGCAAAGGTTTAGCTTAGAACAAAAAGACATAGAGCTACAAAAAAAGAAAATTAGTTTTGTTACCCAAATGGATTCAACCTACCCAAAGTCGTTAAAAAATATTTCTGATCCTCCAATCTGTCTTTATGTGAAAGGTGAAATAAAAGAAGTTGATCTTAATCAAGGATTTTTTTTTGCCATCGTCGGGACAAGAAAACCAACCAGCTATGGACAACAGATAGCGAGGAGCTTTTCCACCCAACTTTCAGAGTTAGGTTTTATCATTGTTTCCGGAATGGCGACCGGCGTTGATAGCATCGCCCATCGGGCGGCCATCGAGGCAGGTGGTTACACCGTTGCTGTCCTTGGCTGTGGGGTAGACATTGTCTATCCGGCGGCCAACGCCGGACTTTATCAGCAGATTATCGATAAAAGTGGATTGATTATCTCAGAATTTCCACCGGGACATACGGTATTGAAAGGCTTGTTCGTCGCCCGCAATCGGATCATTTCCGGCCTTTCGCGAGGAGCGTTAATTATTGAGGGAGGCGAGCATTCCGGGGCTTTGATCACCGCTCGTTATGCGGCCGAGCAGGGGAAAGACGTATTTGCGCCGCCGGCACCGATTACCTCAGCCATGTCGAGCGCGCCCAACCTACTTATTAAACAGGGAGCGAAGTTGGTTACTTCGGTTGAAGATATCTTAGAGGAATATAGTTTAAAGCCGGCGAAAATAAAAGATAAGTTAAATAGTGTTGAACTATCAGACGATGAGAGAAGGATAGTTGAATTAGTTAATAATGAGCCTTTGTTGGCCGACGAGATTAGTCAAAAAACGCAACAACCGATAGAGATCATTCTTAATTACTTATCGACGCTGGAGATTAAGGGCTTGGTCGAGAAAACCAATGAGGGCCGGTACCAGATAAAATAAAAACAGAGTTTAAATAGAGTATTTTTTAACAAATGATTTAAATAAATTACCTTTTTCTTCGTAATTTTTCCAGAGACTATAACTGGGGGAGGCGGTCGACAAAAGACAAACCGAGTTTTTTAGGGTGCATTGATAAGCAAATTTAACCGCCTCTTCCATATCGGTGGTTTTAAAAATACGGGGTAATTTATTAAACTGAAGTTTAAGTTGCCGGTAGATTTTTTGACCAGTTTTAGGAAAAAGGACAATGTTTTTAATACGATACTGTTTAATAATTTTGACTAGATTAATAAACCGATAACCTCGATCCTCACCGCCCAAAAAAATTGTCCCCACGTTTTTTAAGGCTTTAATCGCTTCTATCGTCGCCTCCGGCGTCGTGGCCAGAGCATCGTTGTAAAAAATTATTCCACTGTATTTACCAACATATTCCAGTCGATGAGGAAGGGGCTTAAAAGTTTTTATCGCCTGGGCAATTACATGGTTAGAAATTTTAAAAAGATGGACGACGGTAATGGCCGCCTTAATGTTGTCACGATTATGTTCCCCTAAAAGAGGGATGTCTTGTTGACTGACAGTGATTCTTTCCTCGAAAGGCAGAACCTGGCAGTTAATTTGCTTTGCCCAATCAGACAATATTTTGTTTTTTGGGTTGTAGATAAAATAATCATTTGGCCTGACATAGTTAATGATATTTTTTTTAGCCCGATAGTAATCTTTTATCCCGCCATGGTAGTTCATATGTTCCGGGAACAGATTGGTGATAACGGTAATGTAGGGCGAGTATTTGATATCATCCAGTTGGTAACTAGAGAGTTCACAGACAAAGACATCATCTTTTCCAATCGGCTTTAGTAGTTTGTCCAGCATCGGTTTACCGATGTTGCCAACAAGGTGAACCGGCCTTCCGGCGGTTTTTAAGATGTGATAGATCAAAGAAGCAGTGGTGCTCTTTCCCTTACTGCCGGTGATACCGATAATCTTATTTTTTACGTTGGCAAAAAAGATGTTGGTGGCGGTCGTATAAGGGGCGGTTACCAGTTCTTTTTTAATTCCTGGCGTTTTTATCACCAAATCAAACCCCCCTTGTTTTTTTAGATAGTCGGCGGAAAGATTTTTGTCGGCTACTTTAATAACTGCCGATATCACCCTTTTTTTAATAAATTTCAGACTAGCCCGTCCTTCCTTACCAAAACCCAGAATAAGAATTTTTTTATTAGCCAGTTGATTCAGTTTCATGGTTGGAATATTAACTTAAAGTTTTTAGGAATATTGTTTAAGTCGCCAGTCTTAAGAACATTTTGTTGTAAAAGTGGAGGATTAACAAGTGCGCACAGAATTTCTTTTTCAAACAATCTGATAATTGTCGAGGTTTGATAGACTTTTTTTTGCCAGATTAAATAAAGAGCAAGACGGGTTTCGTCGACTGTGCCAACACACTCAAACGGTTTAGTTTTAGTTAATCCCAAAAGGCCTCTGTAAGTATCCAAAAGCCTCTGATTGTTGAAAAGATTTTTACCGAAGATAGAAACAAGTTTGTTTTTAGGGATAAAAGGCGCTAGGAGTAAAAAAATCGAGGCGCATTTCGGACACCGGCCACACCATCTATTTTTTGGAGGAGTATGACTAATGGAAAAATTACGATTACAACTGGAAAATACTGACCAATATTTTGGGTGACGACTAAACTCTTGGGCGATTCGCAGCTCATGCCAGGGGCGCAGAAGAGAAAAATATTTGATGTCAGGCGTGATATAGTTTTTGACGTAATCATTAAACAGCGTCTCAAACTCTGATGATTTACTCCATTGATGATTGATGACAGTTCCTTGATATGAGAGGTTGCCTTCGTTAGAACTTCTTTCGTTGGAAAAGATGAGATAGCGATAGTCGTAAACAACCGCGGCGAGCAGATCGAAGAAAGCATAAATGGCCGATATGGGCAGATGACCCTTATAAACTTTGTCGGTTTTGTTTAGACTAATGGTTTTTGAATCAAGCGATCGTTTGATCGTTAACAGATTAATGTTTGCTTGTTGAGCAACCTTAGAAATAAAAAGGTAGTGTTTTTCCGTTTCCACGACAACCCCGGTAATAGGCAAACCGTT
>Ga0210028_1004614_pt1 | contig 9971 bp, 9 predicted proteins | sample CryGeymeta201513_FD_185468 | JGI IMG/M metagenome (GOLD analysis project Ga0210028, IMG submission 185468) | Groundwater microbial communities from Crystal Geyser aquifers in Utah, USA - Crystal Geyser metaG 2015-13 (SPAdes) (version 2) | ecosystem: Environmental > Aquatic > Deep subsurface >...
GGCCACCCGTCCATTGGGGGCGCGCACAATTTCGACATCCATCCCCCAATCATGCACCAACGATTCGAGAAATTGGTAATCTTTGGGATTATCTTCAGCAATGAGTATCTGGTATTTGGCCATGAGTCACTTGTCCTTTACAGTCCGGCAGTCAAGTTGTCGGGGTGGCAATCGGCAAAATCAGTTCAAAACGGGTTCCGCTGCTGAAACGCGAAGCACGCCATTCTATCTGGGCACCAATGGCTTTGGCCCGCTCGCGCTGATTGTTCAGGCCGCGCCCTCCGCTGCGTTTGGGTGCGGGCGCAACGAAACCACAGCCATTGTCTTCGACGGACAAAATCAGTTGGGTGGTGCGCAGTTCAACACAGATTTCCAGCCGACTGGCGTTTGCGTGCTTGATGACGTTGTGCAAGGCTTCGATACCAATACGATAAAGGGATAACTGTTGCAATCGGCTGAGCTTTATCTTGTCGAGGCGGGCATCGTATTGATAATGATATTCGGGAAAATTCGGCGCAGCGGCCAGATGTTCAAGCTCGGCCTCCAGGGCGGCCCCCAACCCGAGGATATCGAGGGTCTGGGGATGGAGATTGTTCATGATGTCGCGTAAGTTGGAGATGGCCCGGCTGAGATTTTTTTCCATTGAGCGAGCCTGGGTCTGACAGCTGGGGTTGTTTTGGTTGGCCAGGGTCTGCAGTTCGCGTAGAATTGAAGAAAGATCGGCGAGGGTTTGATCGTGCAGATCCATGGCAATGCGGCGGTTGGCTTCTTGATAGCGTTCTCGGCTGGCGGTAGTAACGATTCCGGTTGGTTTATGAGTGAGACGGACGGCCGTCGATACTTTATTGACATTTTGACCGCCATGGCCGCCGGAACGATAGAACTGCCATTCCAGGTCGCTGGGATTAATTTTGATATCTGACTGGATAATCTGAGGTAAAACGACGATTACTGCTGTTGAAGTGTGGACGCGACCATGACGTTCAGTGACAGGAGTTCGTTGGACTCGATGAACGCCGGTTTCGTTTTTGAAAAGCGGAAACGCGTTAAGGCCGTTAATTCTAATAATGTCGTCGTCGAGATAAATATATTTAAAACCTTTTTTCTGGGCAAATTTCAAATATGAAAGTAAAAGTTCCTTCATCCATATTTTTGCTTCATCGCCACCAACGCCGGGAAGAGCTTCGATAATGGCGATATTTGGGTTAATTAGCATATAAAAATATCAAATAACAAATAAGAAATTTTTATTCAATAACCAATAATTAATATTTAAATATTTAATATTTTTTGTTGATTAAAAATTTATTATTAATTATTTATTATTAAAAAATTTTAATAACTCTTGTTTATTTAGTTCCTTCTGCTCTCCTGTTTTCATATCTTTAAGTTTGATAATATTTTTTTGCGCTTCTTCCGGTCCAATGATAATAACATAAGGAATTCCCTTTTTGTCGGCATATTTGAGTTGTTTATCGAGTTTTGTTACCTCGGGATAAAGCATAGTAGAAATATCATTCTTTCTTAATAATGTACCAATATCAATGAGCTTATCTAAAGTTTTTCCATCAAAATAAGTTAGCAAAACCTTAGTTGGGACAGAAGAAAGATTGACCATTTTTCTTTCTTTGATAATTTCAACAATTCTCTCTATCCCAAAAGATCCGCCAGTAGCGGGTATTTTTTCTCCAACAAACTTCCCTATAACGTCATCGTAACGACCGCATCCAGCCACTGATCCAATTCCCCCGTCAATGATTTCGAATTCCCAAACAGGACCATTGTAATAAGCTAATCCTCGAGCAATATAAGGGGAAAATTTATAAGTTTCTTTAGAAATTTTAGCTAATTTTAAATATTTAAATATCTGTTCTAGTTCGTTCAGTCCTTCCATCGCAACGGGAATATCTTTTAATAATCCTTTATATTTTTGCATAAGCTCTTCCGTTTCTCCTTTTGTGTTAATAATACTTAAGATTTTTTCTACCACCTCAAGAGGAATTTTTCTTTTTCCTAACAATTCTTTTTTTACTTCAGTGAGACCAATTTTCGGTAGTTTATCAATACATAAACAAATGGGAATAAACTGTTCATTTTTAGCCCCAGAAAATTTAATAATTCCATTTAAAAACTTTCTATTGCTAATATTGACGATGAATTTTTTGAAACCGAGTTTTTCCATGACCTCAATTCCCATCTGGATAAACTCCGCGTCAGCAAGAACTGATGAGGAGTCAATAGTATCGGCATCACATTGAGTGAACTCACGAAAGCGCCCTTTTTGCGGTTTTTCTGCACGCCAAACTGTTTGGATTTGATAACGTTTATAGGGAAAAATAATTTTATTAATATTTTCTGCAACGGCTCTGCACATTGAAATCATCACCTCATATTTAAGCATGATATCCCGTCCACCTTCATCTTTAAAACGATAAAAAAGTTTTATTGCTTCTTCCCCGGACTCTCTTAAAAAAACGTCGCTATATTCAAGAGCAGGTGTTTCTAAAGGTTCGTAACCATATTTTTCAAATACAGACTTGAATATATTGATAACATATTCACGGATAACAATATCATCGGCAAAAAAATCTCGGAATCCTTTTAATCTTTGTGCTTGAATTCTTTTGTTCATATTTGTTAATTATATCAACTTATAAATATAAATTAACCCGCCTTTCAGCGGGTTGATTTCTAATATTCTATAACAGTTTAATATCACCTGCTGCCAGTCGGGTGGTGATGAAGATTATTGACTATATGTTTCGAGAGTGACGGTTTTTTCTAAAACTTTTCCTTGACGCCAGACTTTAATGTTAACCCGGTCGCCAACTTTCTTATCATTTATCAACCGGGCCAGTTCTTGATCATCGTTACCCTTGACTCTTTCGTTGTCAAACTCGGTAATAATATCTTCTACGTCCAGAGCAGCTTTTTCCGCCGGCGAACCCTTAATTACTTCGATAATATAAGCTCCCTCAACCACATCGTTTAAAATGGCCGTTTGTTTATCAACCATTTTATAACGAAGGCCGATATAAGGTCGCTCAAAAGATCCGCCTTTTTTATTAAAATCATCTATTAGCTGTTTAACAACATTAATCGGAATGGCAAAGCCGATATTTTGCCCTTCTTGGGCAATGGCAGTATTAATGCCAATAGCCTCACCTTTAGAATTTAATAATGGACCTCCTGAGTTTCCCGGGCTGATAGCGGCGTCGGTTTGGATAACGTTATCCAGTTTTTCCACATATCCCTCAAAGGGTGAACCGGCAGTGATTCCTCGACCTAGTCCGGAAATAATACCGGAGGTAACCGTATTCGTAAACTCACCCAGTGGTGTTCCGATGGCGATAACCAGTTGCCCCAGTTTTAACTTTGACGAATCTCCAAGTTTTAGGGCTTTTAAGCCGCCAGCAGGCGGTTCGATTTTCAAAATGGCTAGATCATTAAGTGGATCTCGATAAATATTTTTTACATTGAGCTTCTTGTTGTCATTGGTTAAGATCTGATAACTGGTCTCGGTATCGGAAACGACATGTTTATTAGTAATAATCAATCCATCTTTAGAGATAATAAAACCGCTGCCGATATTTTGCTCAACTTTTTTGGTTGTTCCCGGTACCTGTTGAAAAGGAGAAAAAGGGTCAAAGGGGTTAAACTGATAAACGTTACTTGTAGTTGTAGATTTACTTATACCGACAGTGACCACCGACGGTAACGATTCCTCTACCACTTTAGTGATGACCGATTCTTGGTAGACAACCGTTTGTTTTTCGGTCAGCTCAGGAATTTTTTTTAGTGAGCTTAACGGCGATCCCCCAAAAAGTTTTTCTAGATTAATCGATGGTAAGAGTTTTGTTTGTTGACCAATAGCAAGAATGATAATCAGAGCAGCTAAAAGAAAAAAAAGTTTTTTCATAATCATTAGTTATAGTACTATTTGATTAATTGGTCAATAGCTTTATCGAGTTGTTTGTCATCGTTTCGAGTCATAGTATTACCTTCTTTAACCTGATTTTCGACTTTAACATCTGGTTCAATCCCTTTGCCATTAATCCAATCTCCGTTAGGGAGAATCCACTTAGCCACGGTAACATGAAGACCGGCATTTTTATCTAAATCGATTGCTTCTTGGACAGATCCTTTCCCAAAGGTTTTTTCGCCGATGAGTTTGGTTCTCTTGTGATCTCGCAGGGCGCCTGCGACAATCTCTGAGGCGGAAGCAGAACCTCTATTAATTAGAACAACCAATGGAATATTTTTTAATCGGCCATTTTTTAGGACGTAGTAAGTTTTATTTTCGGTTGTCGTTGATTCTTGTTTAACGACGATTTTTCCAAAAGGGAGGAACTCTGATGCTAAGTAAACCGCTCCGTCCAAGAAGCCACCTGGGTTATCACGTAGATTTAAAACTAAACCCGCAATTTCCTTCTTATCCCACTGGTTTTTGATTTCAGATATTGCCTTATCCCACTCTTGATTAGTATTTTCACCAAACTGATTAAGATTCAATATGGCCACTTTTTGCTTATTTTTAGTTTCGTAACTTAGCTCGACCGATGGAACATTTATCTGTTTGCGGACAATCTCGACATTAACTTCTTTTCCATTTCTTAATAAACCGAGCTTAACTTTAGTTCCCTTTGGGCCACGAATTTTGGCAACGGCTTGAGTTAGTGTCCAGTTTTTTGTTGATTGCTTGTCAACTTTGCTTATTACGTCTCCAGATTTAACGCCTGCTGTTTCGGCCGGTGAGTTTTTCAGAGGGGCGACTATGATAATTTGATTATCTTTTAGACCAAGTTGGGCACCAATACCTTCAAATTTCCCACCCAAATCATCTTTCGATTGTTTATTTTCGTCTGGCGTAAGAAAAAAAGTGTAAGGATCATTTAATGAAGCGACTAATCCTTTAATAGCGCCATAAAACATTTTTTGTGGATCAAGCTTGTTCTTATCAACATATTTTTTTTCTACCTTATCCCATACTTCCCAGAAAAGAGAAAAATCAACGTTTTTTATTTTGCTTTGACTATTACCGGTAGGTGCATTAACAATGTTGTAATCTGTTCTTTCGATTTTGAAGCGAAGAGTATTATATTCCCCTATTTTATAACCGGATCCGAAAAGAAAAATAGCGATAGATAAAACAAAAAGGATATTAGTTATTTTGTTTGGTTTCATATATAAAAATATATTCTACTAGATTGTTTATCAATTAAACAATAAGGAAATTTTATACTGGTGATTTTCTTGAAATCGGCAATATTTTTTATTTGAGCAGTTCCGATTCCGTGTCTTTCATCGAGTCTAGTTAAGCTTACCAAACCAAGAGCGCCAATCGCCTCAATCTTTGCTTGAATCAACGCATTAAACGACTTGCTAATTATAATTCTATTTTCAATTTTAGAACTAGTAAGACCATAGATATCAGATTCTTCAAAATAGTAAGTTTGACCGCCAAAATTCGAACTGCTTGATGTCAGCTCAAATTGCTCAGCTTTTTCTAATTTTAATTCTAAATAATTTTTGCGAATATCAATAACCTCGCCTTTAAAAAAAGCTTTAGTAGTGGTTTTGAATTTTTCGTCGTCGGAAATAATAATTTTCCCTGAGTTGTGATCAATTATTTTAATGATGCCGTTGACCGGACTGGTAACAATTTTTTTTCCGAAGAAATCTTTTTTAATTGCAATGGCCTCTTCTTTTTTTACCTGATCACCAACTAATTTCTTTAAAAAACGAAAGATGTTTTTTGGTGAGATTTTGAGGTCTCTGCTAATAAATACCTCTGTTTCTAGATTAGTTTTTTTTTCTAAGAATAGATCACCAAAGCTAACTTCATTTCTCGGTTTTAAAAGACAGCGACTATCTTCTGATATATGAACTTTTACTATCATAAACTACATTATAACAAGATCAGTTTATAACTTGATTGGTGGGGGATCGATCTTTTCTTATTTTACTCCCTGGTAGGAAACATAAGGGAGCAACCCTAAATGACGAGCGTATTTAATCTGTTTAGTTAGTTTTCTTTGATGTTTAGCACAAAGGCCGCTATAGTCTCTACCTAAGATCTTTTTTCTTTGCGAATTAAATTTAGCCAGATTATCAATATCCTTATAATATGGCTCAGTTTGATATCGACAAAAGAAACATCTCATATAATATAGTTTATAAAGTTGGTAAAGTTTTTAAAGTCCTTAAAGTATTTCTCCTTACGAACTTTACAACTTTACGGACTTGATGAACTTTTAAAACGGAATGTCTTCAGGGTTCACATCCTCATTAACCGCTTCTTTTTTATCCTCCTTTTCTTTAGTTTTTTTGGTTTTTTCTTCTTTAGTTATTTCCTTATCGGAGGCAGTTAAACTATCGTCGGTAGCCGCTTTTTTTTCATCAGTTTTTGCAGCGGATTTTTCCACCACTGTTTTTCTCCCGTCACCAAAAACAATAAAATCGTCAAGAACAATCTCGGTAATGCTTCTTTCCTGACCGTCCCGGCCGACGAAAGTTCGGTATGTTAATCTTCCTTCAAGGTAAACTTTTCTTCCCTTATTGAGTATTTTTCCGCATAGCTCGGCTAATTTTTGCCAGGCGACGATTCGATGATACTGGACATCTTCTTTTTGCTGTCCGTCAGCCGTTGTCCATGACCGATTAGTAGCCACGCCAAAGGTACAGACGGCAGTCCCTGTCGGCGTATATTTTAATTCAGGATCGCGAGTCAGGTTACCAATAATAATTGCCCGATTTAATGAACGACTGGCCATAGTTTTAGTATAAATTTATAATTCGTGCGTTAAAATCAAATAACGGATTATTTTTGTATTAAAATTTAACTTTTCTTTAAATTCCTTTATCTGAGGTTTAGCTAATTCAATTATCCATTGATAAAAACTAGCGCTTCGATTTTTTTTAATTGGAAAGGCTAAAGTTTTCTTTCCCCAGCTTTCTTCCTGGTTTATTTTACCGTTTAAGGAAGTAATAAGCTCTTTTATTTTTTTTAACTCTTCTTCTTCATTAAGAAGAAAGGTAAACTCGTATGTTGGTATAGACATGAGCTAATAATTATTAGTGATTAGTTAGTGGTTACTGGTAAATTCTTAACTTTTGAAAGTATAATATTTGATATGGCGAAAATCAATAGCAATAGTAGTAATTTTAAATTTAAAATTTTAAATTTAAAATTCCCGATATTTATATTTTTCTTTTTTCTTCTTACTTACACGCGCTTTATAAATATCGGTTGGGGATTACCCTATCCGATGCATCCGGATGAACGGAATATAGCGGTCGCAGTTCAAAACTTGAACTGCGAAGTTCAAAGTTCAAAGTTCAAAGTTCAAAGTTGTTTTAATCCTCATTTTTATGCTTATGGACAGTTTCCTTTGTATTTAGGACATGGACTTGTTTGGTTGTTGAAATTTTTTAATGGAAGGTTAGGAACACCGATTAGTTTTCTGGAAGCAACGATTAGTTTGAGGACAATTTCGGCAATAGCATCGGTCATAAACGCATTGATGTTGATTAAAATTATTCAACTAATCTCCAATCAAGGTCAAAATTTAAATTCTAAAAGAAAATTGATTTCTAATCATACATTATTAATTACGTCCCTAATCCTTATTTTTTCTCCTTATTTCATTCAGTTTTCCCATTTTGGCACAACAGAATCACTTTTAATGTTGTTTTATAGTTTAATAATATATTTATGTTTGCTTTTTTTTCAAAAAATACTAAATACTAAATACTTTATACTTTATACATCTTTCATCAGCGGTTTGGCGATAGCGACGAAAGTGTCATCAGCAGTTTTCATAGGAATACCTCTAATAGCAATAATAAATTCAAAATTCTCGCCCAAGGGGCGATCGTCCTTTGGACGAAAATCTCAAAACTCAAATCGACATCTTAAAGCTCAAAACCATTTTACTTCTAATTTTTTACTTGTATTTTTGACTTTTACCTTTTTACTTTCGACTTTTATTTTTACAATCCTCTTTTCTCCTCATAATCTTATTAATTGGCAGGAGTTTATTGGCGCCTTAAGATATGAATCAGAAGTAGCCACCGGGGCGATAAAAGTTTTTTATACACGACAGTTTGAAGGAACAGTCCCCTATTGGTTTCAGTTGACTAAAATTTTTCCTTATGCGTTGGGATGGCCGGTTTTCGTCTTAGGAATATTAGCTTTTTCAGGATTAAGTTGGAGAAGCCGAGAAATCAATCTATTAAGATTGGCTTTTTTATTCTACTTTATTCCTAATGGTTTGCTCTATGCTAAATGGACAAGATTTATGGCACCAATTTTTCCTTTAATATTAATATTTTCTATATTTTTTTTATTAAAATTGTATGATTGGTTTTATAATTATATTCGGATAAGTTCAAAATTCAAAATTCAAAATTCAAAATTACAAGTCAAAATTAAAAATTTTAAAACTTTTGACTTTTTACCTGTATTTTTGACTTTTACCTTTTTACTTTTAACTTTTATCAGTATTTTACCTGGTATTTCTTATCTTTCTGTTTATCAAAAACTTGATGTTCGTTTTCAGGCATCGAAATGGATTTATGAGAATATTCCCGATGGAAGCTATATTTTATCTGAGACCGCAAATGTTGTTGATATTCCAACAGCAAATCCAAAATCCAAAATGCAAAATCCAAATCAAGTTCAAAATTCAAATTACAAAATAATTTCGTTTAATTTTTATGATTTGGATGAAAACCCGCAACTACAAGAAGAATTAAAAGAGCATTTAGCGAAAGTTGACTATATTTTTGTACCGTCAAGAAGAATTTTCGCAAATCACTACTGTGGTTCCTTGTCATCCCGACCGACCCCGACATTACGTCAGGGGAGTGGGGGGATCTTTGGTAACAAATGCCAAATGTTAAAAAAAGAATATCCTTTACTTAATGATTATTACGAGAAATTATTTTCAGGAAAGCTAGGATTTGAAAAAGTAGCGGAATTTTCCAGCGGTCTTAATGATGAGCAGGCGGAGGAAACGTGGAGCGTGTTTGACCACCTTATTATAAGGATATTCAAACGTAATTCAACAAATCCAAAATCCAAACAAACTTCAAATTTCTAAAATCCAAAATTCAAACTAATTTCTTTTTATTTTATAATTATTATTCTTAATATCTTCAATAGAGTAGCCTAAAGATTTAATTTTTTTTCTTAGCTCGTCAGATTTTTTGAAGTCTTTGTTTTGACGAGCTATTTTTCTTTCCTCGACTAATTGAATGATTTCTCTAGGAATTTTTTCTTCGGAGGTTTTTTCAAGATTCAGACCGAAAACTTTGTCAAACTCAAAAAGTTGTTCGAGTTTTTGTTTGGATGAGAGGTTAGTTTTCAACATTTCCCACATGACAGCGACTGCTTGAGAAGTTTGCAGGTCATTACTTAACGCATCATTAAACCGCTTCGTAAAATAATTTTCGGCAGAGTTTTTAGCCGAAGTTTTTTCTTTTTTTAAATCTAAAACAATATTTTTTAATTTATTTAGTCCTTCCTGAGCCGATGTAGCCGACTCCCAGGTAAAGTTCATCAACTGGCGGTAATGGGATTGAAGAAAGAGATAACGGATTGCCAATGGTTCAATTTTATGCTTTTTTAAGTCATCAAGTGTATAAAAATTATTGAGAGATTTACTCATTTTTTGGTTATCAACCATTAAAAAATTATTATGAAACCAAAAGCGGACAAAGAGTTTTCCGGTCGCTCCTTCTGATTGGGCGATCTCGTTTTCATGGTGAAGGGGGATATGGTCAACGCCGCCGGTATGGATGTCAATGGTTTCTCCTAAATACTTCATACTCATCGTTGAACACTCAATGTGCCAACCGGGAAAGCCGTCGCCCCAAGGCGAATTCCAATGCATCGTATGATCTTTAAAGCGGCCGACTCGAAAAAACCATAAAGCAAAATCGGTCGGATGTTTTTTTCCCGGGTCAAG
>Ga0210028_1004618_pt1 | contig 9966 bp, 8 predicted proteins | sample CryGeymeta201513_FD_185468 | JGI IMG/M metagenome (GOLD analysis project Ga0210028, IMG submission 185468) | Groundwater microbial communities from Crystal Geyser aquifers in Utah, USA - Crystal Geyser metaG 2015-13 (SPAdes) (version 2) | ecosystem: Environmental > Aquatic > Deep subsurface >...
GTTCGATTTTTTCGGCTTGGCGGGGCTCATGGCATCATCTCTTGAAAAGGGCCCGACCCCAAAGGGCCGGGCAGGTCAGGTCAGGGTTAGTAGCGTGCCGCGATCGGCAGCTCTTCCGCCGGGAACAGGCTGATCACGGTGCAACCCTTGTCGGTCACCACCACCTCTTCCTCGATCCGCGCCGCCGAATAGCCATCCGACGCCGGGCAGTAGGTTTCCAAAGCAAACACCATGCCGGTTTCGATTTCCATCGGATGCTCCAGACTGACGGCGCGGCTGATGATCGGGCGCTCGTGCAGCGCCAGCCCCAGGCCGTGGCCGAATTGCAGCCCGAAAGCCGACAGCTCGTCGGGAAAGCCGAAATCCTGCGCGCGGGGCCAGACCTTGGCCACGGTGTCGGTGCTGACGCCGGGCCGGATCAGCGCAATTGCTGCATCCAGCCACTCGCGGCATTTCACATAGGCATCGACTTGGGCAGGCGTCGAGCGACCGATGTTGAAGGTGCGGTAGTAGCAGGTTCGGTAGCCCTGATAGCTTTGCAGGATATCGAAAAAGGCCTGATCGCCGGGCCGGAACAGCCGGTCGGTGAAGTTGTGCGGGTGCGGGTTGCAGCGCTCGCCCGAGATGGCGTTGATCGCCTCGACATCGTCCGAGCCCATCTCGTAAAGCAGCTTGTTCGACATGGCGACGATGTCGTTTTCACGGATGCCGGGTTTCAGCTCTTCCCAGATCATGTGATAGACGCCATCGACCATGCTGGCCGCCTGATTGAGCAGCTGGATCTCGTCGATGTTCTTGATCTCGCGCGCGCTGAGCATGATCTGCTGGCCGTCCACCACCTTCAGGCCGGCCTCCTGCAGCGCGAAGAACATCGCGGTTTCGGCATAATCGACACCCACCGGCTGATCGGCCATACCCGCCTTCTTCAACAGCCCGGCGATTTCCTCGGCGTAACGCTTCATCAGCCCGAAACTGGGCGGGATGGTGCCGCGCATCCCCACCACCCCGGCGCGCATCCGCTCGGGGTCAAGCCAGTCGCAATATTGGCGGTGGTGCACGACGGCCGAGCCGAAATCCCACACATAGGGTTCCTCGTCGCCAGCAAGCAGGCAGAAGCGGCACATCTTGTCGCGTTCCCACTCACCGATCTTGGTGCCCGAGATGTAGCGGATGTTGTTGACATCAAAGGTAAGCAGCGAGCCGCAGCCCGATTTCTTCAGCGCCGCCTTGGTGCGGCTGAGCCGGTAGCGGCGCAAGCGGTCGTTATCGACGCGGCGCTCGAAATCGACCGCGGTGTGACCAAGCGCCGGGATGTGCTTGTCCCAGTGCCAGTTCGGGTCGATGTCGCCGGGTTGCAGGATGCGGGGGGAAAGAGCATTGGTTTTCATAAGGACCTCCGTGCGCCCGCAGGCGCTTTAACGTTCAGGATGTGGCGAGGGGCCGTGGCCCCCTTGGATCACTGGATGCACCAGCCGCCGTCGATGTGGATCATCTGGCCGGTCATGTAGTCGCTGTCGTCGCTTGCAAGGAACGACGCCGTGCCCTTGATGTCGTCGGGGTAGGAGACACGTTTGATCTGCAGAGCGTCCCGGACGATGTCTTCGTAAGCCTGTCCGGCCTTTTGCTTGAAGCCGATCTCGACCAGATCCTTGTCGAGTTGCTCCCACAGTGGGGTGACGACAACGCCGGGAGCATAGCCGTTGACGTTGATCTTGTGCTCGGCCAGCGCGAGAGCGCCGCAATGGGTAAGCGCCAGGCAGCCGTATTTCGACGTGCAATAAACGGTGACGTCGATCAGCGGCTTGCGCGACGCGATAGAGCCGACATTGATGATCTTGTAGGGATGATCCTGCGGACCTTGGGCGATCATCTGGCGGGCGGTTTCCTGCATGCCCAGCCACATCGCCTTGGTGTTGACGTTCATGATCATGTCCCAGTTCGCTTCATCAATATCCATGAAGAACCGGGGCTTGTTCAGGCCGGCATTGAAGAGGCCGACGTTGATCATCCCGAAGGCCTCGACCGTGGCGGCCACGGCGGCGGCATTGTCGGCGCGGCTGGTGACATCCATCTTGACCGCAATCGCCTTGCCATTGCCTGCCGCATTGATGCGGGCGGCAACTTTCTGCGCTTCGGCCAGGTCAAGGTCACCCAAACACACATTGGCGCCCTGTTCGGCGAAATGTTCGGCGTTGGTGGCACCCATGCCGCGCGCGCCACCAGTGATCAGGATATTCTTGCCTTGCAGGCGTTTGGGGTCCATGTCGTTCTCCTCCTCAAATCACGGAATTGGCTAAGATCGCATCGCGGCTTCGGCCCTTGCCTGGGTCCGCCGCAACGTTTCGGCGGGGCTGCGAATGCCCCGCAACATGTCGTGGAACTCTTCGCCGCAGATCTGGATGATGTCGCAGATGGCGGGCACCGGCGGGCGCGGCCAGAACTGCAACTCATCGCGCCAGGACATCGCGTCCACCGCCTCGAATATGGGCGAGGTGCGGCGCACCTCGGGATCGGCGCCCACTGAATAGCGCGGGTTGGTCCGGCTGCCATTTTGCACATAAAGCTTTTGCGCCTGAGGCGAGGTAAAGACGAGCAGTGCCTCCACCGCCGCCGGAATCCGCTCTGGCGCAAGATTGGCCGGAATGCCCATGACATAGCCGCCCACAGGGGCCACCGGGCTGGCACCGGGCCCGGCGGGGTGCGGCAGATAGCCGGTTTGGCTTGCGGCGGGGGACAATGGGTCAAGCTCGAAATAGGGGGCGAGCAGGGTATAGCCATAGGCCATCGCGATGGTTCCCGCTGCATAAGGGCGGACCCGCTCGTACCAGGACATCGACAGGATATCGGGTGGCGAATAGCGCAGCAGTTCCATCAGGAACTCGGCGGCCAGCAAGCCTTTTGGTGTGTCAATGGTGGGGCGGGACACGCGCGTTGCCAGCGCATCTGTGCCGAAACCGCCCGCAATTCTTGGCAAGTCCAGAACCGGTTGACCAAAGTCGGCCAAGGTCATCAATACGGTATGGCCAAGAGCCGTGCCGCGGGCCGCGTTCCACGCAATGCCATACCGGCCATGCTGCGGGTCATGCAGCGCCTTGGCGGCGCGCAAAAGGCTGTCGGTCGTGGTCGGCGGCTCCAGTCCGGCCGCCACAAACATGTCACGCCGGTAGAACAGCAATTCCGGCGTCGTCTGGGCCGGAACGCCATAAGGCCGCCCGTCCCAATGCGCAGCTTTCCATCCTGCAGTGTGAAAATCGGCAGGGTCGAGCCGGGCGATATCCATCGCCTCGTCGAGCGGCATCAAAACGCCTGAGTTGGCAAAGCCACCGATCCAGGGCAGATCCACCGCGATGATGTCGTAGCGGCTGGTCTTGCGATCGGCATTGCGCAAGCCCTCTTCGCGCAACCGGTCGATCGAAAAGGCGCGTTGATGGATCTGCGTGCCGATTGCCTGTTCAAACTGGCGCTTGAGGTTTTCCATCACCATGAAGGTCGGATCGCCGTGCACCAGAACCCGCACGCCACCCGTTAGTTTCAGCGGCTCGGGCAGAACCAGAAGCGGTGGAATGGTCTGGGCGGACAGGTAAGATCCGCCGAAATAATAATCTGTCGTTTCTGCCGCCTGCTCGATCCCGCCGAACCGCGACTGGGCCAGCCTGCGGACCCGCCCCGACAATTGCACCCAGTGATCCAGCAGCTTTTCGCTTGGATGCAGGGAAAAACTTTTGCCGGATTGTGTTCTCGGGCGCTGATCGATCAGGCCGGCTTCGATCAATTCGTGCAGGCGGCGGGTCGCGGTGGCATAGGGAACGCGGCTGGCCCCGATCAGCGAGGTCGGGGTAACGATCTTGGCCTCGATGTGGCCCCGCATGATGTGCATCACCATCCGAAAAAACGGGTTGGGCGCGAAAAGATCGACGGTATCTTCGATCTCGTTCCCCATATCCTCCAGATAGGATATGATCTGGAGCATTTCGGTCCTGGCCTGCGGAGGCACGATCCGACCTTGCATATTTGCCCCCATCATGGTCATCGGACTGGTCAACGCCTTTCGCTCGGGTTGTGCCGGATGATCCGGCGATTTGTCTGTCTTGGATATTTCGCTCTTGGGCATCGCCCGCACTCCTCAATTTGCCTGGGACGGCTTCCTGAGAATATCGGAAATAAATCCATAATGGACATAAAATTATTCATTATGGATAACTTTGCGGAATGGCGCGCCCGCCAAAGTCCGCAAGATGCGAACAGTCATCCCAACCAACGGGTGATGATTCTCCGCAGGAGGCGGGGAGCACATACTTGGGAAACTGGGACAACCTGGGAGGAGACCCACATGACGCTTCGCTTTACGCTTTCGGCCACCGCTGCCGCCGCGGCAATCATTGCTGCCGGTGCAGCCGCCGCGGAAACCATGAAAATCGGCATCACGCAGAACAACGTTGGGGTGGACAGCTACCAGACCACCTATGAAAAGGCATTCATCGCCGCTGCCGCCGCCAATGCTGATGTCGAGGCCGTTGTTCTGGACGCCGGCGGCGATGTGGCCCGCCAGATCGCTCAGGTCGAAGATCTGATCCAGCAGGGCGTCGATGCCATCATCATCTGGCCGACAAATGGTGAGGCCGTGATCCCCGCCGTGCGCAAGGCCCATCAGGCCGGCATCCCCGTCATCGTCACCAACTCGAACATTGCCGAAGCCGGGTTTGAATTTGTCCGGTCTTTCTCTGGCCCCGACAACATCACCCAAGGGTCGCGTTCGGCGGAAATCATGTGTGAACGCTTTACCGCACTTGGCATCCAGGACGAGGCAAAAGTGGTGCAGATTTCCGGCCAGCCGGGCTATACCACCGCCATCGAACGGCAAAAGGGTTTTGACGACCACCTGCCCGAGGTTTGCCCGAATGTGACCGTTCTTGAAACCCAGCCGGGCGACTGGAACCGCGAAAAGTCACAGCAGGTGATGGAGGCCTTCCTTGTCAAATATGATGACATCGATGGCGTCTATTCCGGTGACGACAATATGGGCGTTGGCGCGATGAACGCCGCGCTGGCTGCGGGCCGCGCCGAAGGCATCACCTTCGTCGGTGCCACCAACTTTGCAGTGGGTTACGAGGCGATGGCAAAGGGCGAGTATTGGGGGTCGATCTACCAATCCCCGGTGGACGACGCCGAGGCCGCGCTGAAAACCGCCATCGACGTGCTGAATGGCGTGGAGGTGCCTTTCCTGAACTACTTCGACACGCCGAAAATCACGCAAGACAATATGGGCGACTTTACCAAGCCTGTGTTCTGAGACTTTTGCGGATCGCGGCAGTCAACTGCCGCGATCCGCATCCATTTTTCTTTCACAATAACCGTTCTGGGTTGGAGGACACGATGGGTCGTGTTTCTGGACGCTCGTGCATCGTCACGGGGGCCGCGCAAGGAATTGGTCGCGCCATTGGCGAGGCACTTCTGGATGAAGGGGCGGATGTCTGCTTTGCCGATATCAACGCCGAAAAGGTGGCTGAAGTGGCCGAGGCGAATGTTGCGCGATGCAAAAGCAGCGGCGCCAAGGTTACCCATTTCGCCGTTGATGTGACCAGCCGCGATCAGGTGCGGGCGATGATCGTTCATGCGGTCAGCGTGTTCGGCAAGCTTGATGTCGCCTTCAACAATGCGGGTGTCAACCGGCCCATGAACTTCCTTGATGTGACTGAGGAAAATTGGAATTTCATCATGAACATCAACGGCCTGGGCTGTTTGATCGGGATGCAGGAGGCGGCGCGGCAAATGATCGCCCAAGGCACCGGCGGCAAAATCATCAACACAGCTTCGGTTGCCAGCCGCCAGGGCTTTGACAATGTGGCACCCTATTGCGCCTCGAAATGGGCCGTCGTGTCGCTGACCCAATCAGGCGCCCGCGATCTGGCCAAGCACAATATAACCGTCACGGGCTTTGCGCCCGGCGTGGTGGCGACCGAGATGTGGGATCAGGTCGACCGAGACTTGATGGAAATAGGCGCAGCCGAGCGCCCGGGCCAGGCGATGACGGAATTTGCGTCGGAAATCCTGCGCGGCCGGGTTGCCGTGCCAAAGGACATCACCGGGACGACGACCTTTCTTGCCTCGCCCGACAGTGATTACATGACCGGACAAATCGTGATGATCGACGGCGGCATGACCTTGGTCTGACGAAGCGCGCGGCTTGGGGTCGCAAAGGACACAAGATCCGATAGAAGAACGACGCCGGACTAAGCGGTTTCTCTGGGGAGGAGAACATGAAGGGTATGACAAGACAACAGATCGGCGCATTTCTCGCCCGCCAAGGCATCCTGGTGGCCTTTGTCATCTTCATGGTGGGTTTTGCGCTGGCCAACAACCGCTTTCTCGCACCCGACAATATCATGGGCGTGGTCCGGTCCTCGGCCATTCTTGGGGTGATGGCCCTTGGTGTCACCTTTGTGGTGATCAGCGGCAATCTGGACCTGTCGGTCGGATCAATGATGTCCTTCTCGACCATCGTCGTGCTTGATCTGCACGACAAGATCGGCCCGACGATGGCCATTCCGGCGATGTTTGCCATGACGTTGTGTCTGGGGGCGATCATCGGGTTTCTGGTTGGCTATCTGAGGCTCAACTCGCTGATTGTGACGCTTGGCATGCTGTCGGCGATCCACGGAGTGACTTTGACCTATTCCGGCGGCAAGAATATGGATATCGCGGACAAGGATGGCACATGGTTCAGCGCGTTTGGCCAAGGCAAACTGCTGGGCGTGCCGGTTCCGATCCTGATGCTATTGGTGCTGGCGGCGGTGCTGGCCGTGATCCTGGCCAAGACGCCGTTCGGTCGCAAAGTCTATGCCGTGGGCGGCAATGGTGTGGCGGCGACCTTTTCGGGGATCCGGCGCGCGCGGGTGGTGTTTAGCTGCTATCTGCTGTCCTCGTTCTGTGTCGCCACCGCAGGGCTGATGCAGGCAAGCCGATCCATGGGCAGCCAGAACACAGTGGGCCAAGGGCTTGAACTGGAGGTGCTGGCTGCCGTGATCCTGGGCGGCGCGTCGCTGCTGGGCGGATCAGGGACCATCTTCAAAACCGTGGTCGGGGTGCTGATCCTTGGCTTCATCCAGAATGGCCTGTTGATCATGGGCCTGCAATTTTACGTCCAATATGTCGTGACCTGGGTCATCATCATCCTTGCGGTTTGGCTTGATATTGCTGCCAAGCGCGGCAAGCTCTGGTCCCCCATCGCGTAACCGGAGGCAGGCAAATGCAAAACGGAACCCTTTCGACCTTTCTCAAGCGCGGCGCGATCTGGGGCTTCATTGCGCTTGAGCTGGTGTTCTTCAGCCTTGCGGGAGAATTCCTGTCGGTTTCGGGCAAGGGTTTTCTGGATCTCGACAACATGCTGTTGTTGTTCAAACAATCGGCCCCCATCGGGATCATCGCCATCGGCATGACGGTGATCATGATCAATGGCAATATCGACCTGAGCGTCGGGGCCACCTTTGCGCTGTCGGCGATCGTCTTGCTTGACAGCCTCACCTGGCCGATCTTCGCAGGACTTGGTGATTGGGTGATCCCGGTCTCATGGTTGCTGGCCCTGCTGACTGGGGTGGTGCTGGGAGCCGTCAATGGTTTGATCGTCTGGAAGACAGGGGTGGATGCCTTCATCGTGACCCTGGGGTCGATGCTGGGCTACCGTGGGCTTGTGTTCATGTATAACGGTGAACAACCGACCTCACATCTGAACTGGACGCTGGTGGATTTTGCCGAGGCGCAGACGCTGGGCATTCACACCGCTACCTGGTTTTTGCTGGGCGTGGCGGCGGTCGTCTGGTTTGTCATGCAAAAGACCGTGCACGGTCGCAACGCCTATGCCATCGGCGACAATCGCGCGGCTGCGGTCAATGCAGGCATCCGGGTGGGGCCGCACATGATGTTGAATTTCATGCTCATCGGCTTTCTCGCGGCCTTGTCTGCGGTCGTGTTCTATTCGGAATCCGGTTCCGTGAACCCGAACGACGGGCAGCTTTATGAACTTTGGGTCATCACAGCGGTGGTGCTGGGCGGGACCAAACTGACGGGTGGGTCGGGGTCGGTCATCGCGACCCTTGGGGGGGTGCTGGCGATCCAGCTTTTGCGCAAGGGGCTGGGCTATATCGGGGCAAATACGGAAACCGTGAACCTTGTCATCGGGATCATCCTGATTGCGGTTCTGTTCCTTGACCGTCAACTGAACATCAAAGGCAAAGAGGCGTTAAAGATATGACTGATCACCCCCCCGTTCTGCGCCTTGAAGGCATCGTCAAGACCTTTCCCGGCGTGCGTGCCCTGGATGGTGTGTCCTTTGGCGTCCTGCCCGGTGAAGTTCATGCCCTGATGGGCGAAAACGGTGCCGGAAAATCGACCCTGATGAAGGTGCTGGGTGGCATCTATCAGCCCGACGAGGGGCAGATCATCGTGAACGAGGCCCGCGTGCAGATGTCGTCGCCGCTTGACGCCAAGGCCAAGGGCATCGTGTTCATCCATCAGGAACTCAGCCTTGCCGAAGAGCTGAGCGTGGCCGAGAATATCTATCTCGGAGAACTTCCGCGCAAATCTTTCGGGCGGGTCGACTGGGAAAAACTTTATAGTCAAACCAACGAGATCCTCGAACGCCTGCGCGTTGGGTTCAACGCAAAAACCCGTGTCGGCACCCTGTCGATCGCCAATCAGCAGATGGTCGAAATTGCCCGCGCCCTGACCCATGACGCCAAGGCGGTGATCTTTGACGAACCCACCGCCTCGCTTACCGATGCGGAAAAGGTGGTGCTGTTCGATGTGATCGCCGGCCTCAAGTCGGACGGTGTCGGGATCATCTATATCTCGCACCGGATGGAAGAGATTTTCAAGATCACCGACCGGATCAGCGTTCTGCGCGATGGCAGCTATCGCGGCACCTTGATCACCCGCGACAGCAACGAGGACGAGGTGACGCAACTGATGATCGGGCGCAGCCTCGATCTGTCGCGCCAGGCTGTGCACCACGATCTGGGGTCCGTCGCGCTTGAAGTGCGCGGCCTGACTTGCGGCAATCTGTTTCGCGACATCAGCTTCGGGGTGCGCCGGGGCGAGGTGGTCGGCTTTTACGGTCTGGTCGGCGCAGGCCGGACCGAGATTGCCGAGACGCTTTTCGGCCTGCGCAACCCGACTGGTGGCGTGATTCTTCTGGACGGCCAGCCCACCACGATCAGTTCGCCCGCCGATGCGATTGCAAAGGGAATTTCTCTCGTCCCCGAAGACCGCAAGGGCCAGGGCCTGGTCCTTGGCATGAACTGCAAGGATAACTTAACCTTGCCCCAGGTCGGCGACCTGACGGCGGGGCCCTTCGTCGCACAGGGGGCAGAAGTTGCGATCTTTGACCAGTATCGTGACCGGCTCGATATCCGCACGCCGGGTTGGAAACAGCTTGTCGGCAACCTGTCGGGCGGCAATCAGCAGAAAATCGTCATCGGCAAATGGCTGTCGATGCATCCGAATATCCTGATAGTGGATGAACCGACGCGGGGGATCGACGTGGGGTCGAAATCCGAGATTCACAACCTGATCCGCGATCTGGCCGCGCAAGGTTACGCCGTCATCGTCATCAGCTCGGAAATGCCCGAGGTGCTGCACGTCAGCGACCGGATCATTGCCATGTATGGCGGGCGGATCATGCGCACCTTCACGTCAGACGAAGTCACCGAAGACAACCTGATTCAGGCGATTTCCGGGATAAAGAGCGATGCTGCGGCCTGAACGTGGATCCATTCTGCCCGGTTCTCAAGTTTACGGTTTCACACACGCCAATCGCGATCTCGATCGAGGGCAAGCCCGCGGCCGACTCAGGCGCTGAGGCAGAATGCCGGTCATCGCAAAGCACCAGCGGCGCGAACCCGGGTGGCTCATCGGCCGCCGGCAGGACCAGCTTGCCGTCCTTCGCAAGACGCCGCCACTCCGAAAGACGGT